>Ga0075418_10005573_pt1 | contig 14253 bp, 17 predicted proteins | sample SoiMetdeltSBSDD2_FD_81776 | JGI IMG/M metagenome (GOLD analysis project Ga0075418, IMG submission 81776) | Bulk soil microbial communities from a Populus tree surrounding site in Tennessee, USA - Soil MetaG P. deltoides SBSDD2 | ecosystem: Environmental > Terrestrial > Soil > Tree plantation...
GATTTTCCGCGCCTGCGCGACATGCTGGCCGCGGACGCGGGCGAGGTGAAGTACCAGATCAGCGGCGTGCGCGATGAGCGCGGACGGCCAAGCCTGCGCCTCAAGGTGAGCGGAACGCTCTCGCTACGCTGTCAGCGCTGCCTGGAGGCGATGCCGTTTGAGGTGAACACGGACGAAACGCTGGTCCTCGCGGCCACGCTCGCCGAGATTCACGCGGAACCGGGTGACGCGCGTGCGCCCGATCGCGTGGTCGCGGGCAAGGAGATGTCGCTCCGCGACCTGATCGAGGATGAGCTGATTCTCGCCGTGCCGTACGCGCCGCGCCACGAAAGTTGCAGCGCGGCCGGCGCCGACGAGGCGGCCGGGCAGGCGAAGGCGCTGCCTTTCGCCGGGCTGCGCGGCATGATGCGAAAACATTGATAAGAGAGGAGTCGTAACCATGGCAGTTCATCAGAACAAGAAGTCGCCGTCCCGCCGCGGCATGCGCCGCTCGCATGACCACCTGAGCGCGCCCGCCATCGCGGTGGAGCCGACCAGCGGCGAGACGCACCTGCGCCACCACGTCAGCCCGACGGGTTTCTACCGCGGCAAGAAGGTCGTCAAGTCCAAGGAAGAGTAGTCGGTTGATCACCGTTGCGGTCGATTGCATGGGCGGCGACCATGGCCCCCATGTAACGGTACCGGCCGCGCTCGCGTTCCAGGCGCGCAGCCGCGATGTCGAGATCGTGCTCGTCGGCTTACCGGAGGTCATCGGGAAAGAACTGAAAGGACCGGGCGCGCGCGTGCATCCGGCGAGCGAAGTCGTGGCCATGGATGAGCCGCCGGCGCAGGCGCTGCGTTCCAAGAAGGATTCGTCGATGCGCGTGGCCGTGGACCTCGTGAAGGGCGGCGAAGCGCACGCCTGCGTGAGCGCCGGAAACACCGGCGCGCTCATGGCGATTTCGCGCTTCGTCCTGAAGACGCTGCCCGGCATCGACCGCCCCGCGATCGCGACCGTGCTTCCGAACATGCGGCGCACCAACACGTACGTCCTAGACTTGGGCGCCAACGTCGACTGCACGGCGGACCACCTGCTGCAGTTCGGCATCATGGGGGCGATGCTCGTCGCTGCGGTCGAGCACAAGGAACGTCCGTCGGTCGGGCTGCTGAATATCGGCGTCGAGGACATCAAAGGCAACGAGGCGGTGAAGCAGGCCGCGGACCTTCTGCGCGCGAGCGGACTCAATTTCGCCGGCAACGTCGAAGGCGATGACATCTACAAGGGAACGGTCGACGTGGTGGTCTGCGATGGCTTCGTGGGCAATGTCGCGCTCAAGTCCTCCGAGGGCGTGGCGCAGATGATGGCGACCACGATGCGCGAAGAGTTCTCGCGCAATATCCTGACGCGCCTCGCGGCCTTCTTCGCTTGGCCGGTGCTGCGCGCGGTGCGCAATCGGCTCGATCACCGCCGCTATAACGGCGCCAGTCTCCTGGGCCTGCGCGGCATCGTCATCAAAAGCCATGGCTCTGCCGACGCGTTCGCGTTCGGCCAGGCGCTCGAGCGCGCGGTCGAGGAGGTCCGGAACGACGTGCCGCAGCGCATCGAAAGCCGCATGGCGCAGCTCGCCCCCCAGCCGGTGCAATGATCTACTCGCGCATCGTCGGCACCGGTAGCTATCTGCCGCCGCGCGTAATGACGAACGCGGATTTCGCCGCGCGCCTTGACACGACCGACGCCTGGATCCGCGAGCGCACCGGCATCGTCCAGCGCCACATCGCCGAGAAGTCCCAGACCTCGAGTGATCTCGCCTTGGAAGCGAGTCGCCACGCCCTCGCGGCGGCCGGCGTGAGCGCCGAGGACATGGATCTCATCGTGGTCGCGACCTCGACCCCGGACTACGTGTTTCCAAGCACGGCTTGCCTGCTGCAGTCGAAACTCGGCGTCAAGGGCAGTGCGGCTTTCGACGTGCAGGCGGTTTGCAGCGGATTCGTCTACGGCCTCGCCACGGCGGACAACTTCATCAGGGCAGGAGCGGCGAAAAAAGCCCTCGTCGTCGGCGCCGAAGTGTTCTCGCGCATCCTCGACTGGAACGACCGCGGCACGTGCGTGCTCTTCGGCGACGGAGCCGGCGCAGTGGTGCTTGCGGCGGGAAGCAAGCCCGGCGTGCACGCGAGCATCTTGCGCGCCGACGGCAGCCATTCCGGGATGCTCTCCGTGCCCGGCAATGTTTGCGGCGGGGCGGTCGCGGGCTCGCCCTTCCTGCAGATGAACGGGCAGGCGGTATTCAAATTCGCGGTGCGCGTGCTGGAGGAATCGGCGCGCGAGACCGTCGCCGCGGCCGACATGCAGCTCTCGGACATCGACTGGCTGATTCCACACCAGGCGAACGTGCGCATCCTCGATGCGACCGCGCGCAAGCTCGGTCTGCCCAGTGAGAAGCTCGTGGTGACGGTGGACCATCACGGCAACACATCGGCCGCCTCGGTGCCGCTCGCGCTCGACGAATACGTGCGCGCCGGCAAGATCCGCGCGGGACACCGCCTGCTTCTTCAGGGTGTGGGCGGCGGGTTCACCTGGGGCTCAAACCTGGTCACGCTATGAAACTCGCCATGGTTTTTCCCGGGCAGGGATCGCAGTCCGTGGGAATGCTCAAGGCGTACGCCGGTCTTCCCGGCATTGAGGAGTCCTTAGTAGAAGCGAAGGGCGCATTGGGCGAGGACTTCATCAGACTCCTCGACGAGGGCCCGGCGGAGAAGCTGGCGCTCACCGTGAACACGCAACCCGCGATGGTGACTGCGGGTACAGCGGCCTATCGCGCCTGGGTCGCGCTCGGCGGGCCGAAACCGGACTTCGTCGCTGGGCACAGCCTGGGCGAATACAGCGCGCTCGTCGCCGCCGGTGCGATCACGTTCGGGGACTGCCTGCCGCTCGTACGCTTCCGCGCGCTGTCGATGCAGGAAGCCGTGCCGGAAGGCAAGGGCGCCATGGCGGCGATCCTCATGCTTGAGGACGAAGCGGTGCGCGCCGCATGCGGCGAGGCGGGCGGCGTGGTGCAAGCCGTCAATTTCAATGCGCCCGGCCAGGTGGTGATCGCGGGTGAAAAAGCCGCGGTCGAGCGCGCCATGAAGATCTGCACGGAGAAAGGCGCGAAGCGAGCGATGCTTCTGCCGGTGAGCGCGCCGTTCCATTCGACGCTGATGCGCCCGGCGGCGGACAAGCTCAAAGGCTGCCTCGAGAAGGTGAGCGTTTCCGCGCCGGCGATCTCGGTGATCAACAATGTCGATGTGGCGATCGAAAGCGAGCCGGCGCGCATCAAGGACGCGCTCGTGCGTCAGGCCGCTTCGCCAGTGCGCTGGGTGGAGACGATCCGCCGCATGGTCGACTCCGGGGTCACGCACATCGTCGAATGCGGCCCGGGCAAGGTGCTCGCCGGCATGACGAAGCGCATCGCTCCGGGTGTGAAGTCCTTCGCCGCGGCCGACCGCGCGTCGCTTGAGGAGGCGCTCAAATGTTAGAGGGGAAGCTCGCCCTGGTCACCGGCGCTTCGCGCGGCATCGGCCACGCGATCGCCGAGGAGCTGCGTCGCCTCGGCGCCAACGTTGTGGGCACCTCGACGACCGAGGAGGGCGCGCGCAAGGTCAACGGCCGCGTTCTGGACGTGCGCAACGCCGAGCAGTGCGAAGCATTGGTGAAGGAGCTCGGCGAGGTCGCGATCCTCGTCAACAACGCGGGTATCACGCGCGACAACCTCGCGCTGCGCATGAAAGACGCGGAGTGGGACGAGGTAATCCAGACGAACCTCCAGGCGGTGTTTCGCCTGTCGCGCGCGGTCATGCGCGGCATGATGAAAGCGCGCTGGGGCCGCATCATCAACATCACTTCGGTGGTCGGCGCGTCGGGCAACGCGGGCCAGGCGAACTACGCCGCCGCCAAGGCCGGAGTCGTCGGCATGACGAAAAGCCTCGCGCGCGAGCTCGGCAGCCGCAACATCACCGTCAACTGCGTGGCGCCGGGGTTCATCGACACCGACATGACGCGCGCGCTTTCGGACGAGCAGAAAAAGGCCCTGCTTGCGAACATTCCGCTGGGCCGCCTGGGCACGCCCCAGGACGTCGCCGCGGCCGTGGCGTACCTCGCTTCGCCCGGTGGCGACTATGTCACCGGCGCGGTCCTGCACGTCAACGGCGGCATGTACATGTCGTAGAATACGCCCCCTCTTCGGGAAGGAGCCGCGATGGAAAACGTCGAACAAAGAGTGCGCAAAATCATCGCCGAGCAGCTGGGCGTAAACGAGGGCGAGATCAAGAACGAGTCATCGTTCGTCGACGACCTCGGCGCCGATTCGCTCGATACGGTCGAGCTCGTGATGGCGCTGGAAGAGGAGTTCGAGACCGAGATCCCGGACGAGGAGGCGGAGAAGATCACCACGGTCCAGCAGGCCGTCGACTACATCAAGGCCCACGCCAAATCGTAAAAAGACACTCATAAGTGACTCGCCGCAGAGTCGTGGTCACCGGGCTGGGCATCGTCAGCCCGATCGGAAATTCCGTCTCTGAGGCGTGGCAGAGCGCCCTCGCCGGCACATCGGGCATCACCAAGATCACGCGCTTCGACCCTTCGCGCCTCGCGAGCCAGATTGCCGGCGAAGTGAAGGGCTTCGACATCGCGCCGTACATGTCGCCTAAGGAAGCGCGGCGCATGGATCTCTTCATCCATTACGGCATGGCGGCCGCGCTGCAGGCCTGGCGCGAGTCCGGCCTCCAGGTCACGCCGCAGAACGCCGAGCGCATCGGCGTGAACTACGGCTCGGGCATCGGCGGATTGCCCCTCATCGAGGCGCAGCACCACGAGCTCGAGGAACGAGGGCCACGGCGCCTGTCGCCGTTCTTCATTCCGGGCAGCATCATCAACATGACCGCCGGGCTTCTCTCCATCGAGATCGGCGCCAAGGGTCCCAACCTGGCGATGGTCACCGCGTGCACCACGTCCACGCACTGCATCGGCGAGGCGATGAAGTCGATCCGCTACGGCGATGCCGACATCATGATCGCGGGCGGGTCCGAGGCCGTGGTGACCGAACTCGCCATCGGCGGCTTTGCTTCGGCGCGCGCGCTCTCCACGCGCAACGACGATCCAGCGACCGCGAGCCGGCCGTGGGACAAGGAGCGCGACGGTTTCGTGCTCGGGGAAGGCGCGGGCGCGATGGTGCTGGAGGAGTACGAGCACGCGAAGGCGCGCGGCGCGAAGATCTATTGCGAGGTGCTCGGCTACGGCGTGTCCGCTGACGCGTACCACATGACCGCGCCGAGCGAAGACGGCGACGGCGCGTTCCGCTGCATGCGCAACGCGCTCGCCGACGCGCGCGTCAATGCACTGGAAGTGCAGTACATCAACGCGCACGGTACCTCAACCCCGCTCGGCGATATCGCCGAGACGAAGGCCGTGAAGCGGCTGCTCGGCGAGCACGCGAGCAAGGCCGCGGTGAACTCGACCAAGTCCATGACCGGACACCTGCTGGGCGCCGCCGGCGCGGTGGAAGCCGTATTCACCGCGCTCGCCATCCGCGACCAGGTCTCGCCGCCCACCATCAACCTGCGCACGCCCGACCCGGAATGCGATCTGGACTACGTGCCGAACGCGGCGCGCAAGATGCCGATCCGCGTGGCGCTCTCCAACTCATTCGGCTTCGGCGGCACCAACGCGACCCTGGTTTTCGCGCAGCCTTGAGCGGCGCGCGCCTGGAGCTTTCCCGCTCCTGGATCCTGGCTGCGCTGATCCTCTTGCTGCATGGCGCAGCGGGCGCCTCGCTCGCCGTCGTGGTGCCCGGCTGGGCCGGCGCTGCGCTCGGGGCCGCTTTTGTGCTTCTCGGGCTCGCCGCGGCGTGGGCGCGGGCCCTCCATGGCTCCGCGGCCTCCGTACGCGCGCTGGAGATCGGTGATGCGCTGGTCGTCGAGCTGAAGGACGGCCGGCGCTTTGCCGCCGAGCTCGGCGCAAGCCGTCATGTCAGCCGGTTCATGGTGACGCTTCCCGTCTCTATCCCGTTGCGGCGGACAATTCTCGTCACGCGGGACATGCTCGGCGTCGCAGAGTTCAGGCACCTGCGGCTCTGGGCGCTCTGGAAAAAGCTGCCCGTGGCGGGCAAGCAACTCCCGGCCTGAGGCGTAGCCTCGCGCGGGCTCGAACTATTTCCAAGTGCGTGTGTCTGTGGCACATAGGCGTAGCAAACGGGACGTAAGCCAACGGGCTGTTCGTCCGGGGTGGGGAGCCCCTGCGAAGCACCAGCGGCCAGCGCTCGAGAGCGGTCGGTGACCGACCGCGACATCGACCGTCAGCTGGTTGCAAGGGCGCAGCGCGGCGACAAGCGGGCCTTCGAGCTGCTTGTCGAGAAGTATCAGCGCAAGCTGGCGCGCCTGCTGTCACGCTTCATTCGCGACCCGGCCGAGGTCGAGGATGTGACGCAGGAGGCGTTCATCAAGGCCTACAGGGCCCTCCCCGCATTCCGTGGCGACAGCGCGTTCTATACGTGGCTGTACAGGATTGGAATTAATACGGCCAAGAACTATCTCATGGCCATGGGTCGGCGGGCGCCGACCTCGACGGAGGTAGAGGCCGAGGAGGCGGAGGGGTTCGAGGAAGGCGAGCAGCTGCGCGACATCAACACGCCGGAAAGCATGTTGCTGTCGAACGAGATCGCGAAGACCGTCAATGCGACGATCGAGCAGCTGCCCGAAGAATTGCGCACCGCGATTCAGATGCGCGAGATTGAGGGGATGAGTTACGAGGACATCGCGAAAGCGATGGACTGCCCGATCGGAACCGTGCGTTCACGGATCTTCAGGGCGCGGGAAGCGATAGCCGAGCAGTTGCGGCCGTTGCTGGACACCCGCAAAGACAAGAGGTGGTAGGGGTATGAAGGACAGGCTTTCGGCCTTGATGGACGGCGAGCTGGACGACAGGTCCGCCGCCGAGGTGATCGAAGCGCTCGGGCGCGACCACGAGGCGGTGCGCACCTGGCGCACTTATCAGCTGATCAGCGACGCGATGCGCGAGAGCCGGCTGCTTTCCGCCGACTTCGCCGCGCGCTTCTCCGACGTGCTCGCCAAGGAGCCGACGGTGCTCGCGCCAAGGGCCATGCAACGCGAGTCGCGCAAGTGGATGGCTCTCTCGGCGGCAGCCGGCGTGGCGGCAGTCGCGCTCGTCGGTTGGATGACGTTCGCGCCGCAGCCCGGGCCGGCGCCCCTCGCGCAGGTCCAAGCCGAGGGGCCGAAGCCGCCGGTCATGGTTCCGCTCCCCAACTCCGCCAACGACTATCTTCTCGCGCACCAGGCGTTCTCGCCGCGCGGGTCCCTCGCCCCGTACATCCGCACCGTGTCCGAGCAGTCCGCGGAGCGGAAGTAATGCTTCGTCTCTTACTCCCGGGAGTGCTCGCCCTCGCCGCCACGGTGGCCGAGGCGCAGTCCCCGGAGACGCTCACCTGGCTGCGCAAGATCAACGAAGCGACGCAAAAGCTTTCCTACACCGGCACTTTCGTCTACCAGAACGGCGCGCGTAGCGAGACCTCGCGCATCACGCGCTACGTCGATCCGTCCACCGACATCGAGCGGCTCGAGGTGATCGACGGCATGCCACGCGAGATCGTACGCACGCGCGACACGGTGCGCTGCTATCTGCCGGGCCTGCGCCTGGTGAAGGTCGACCGGCGTACCGAGCGCGATTTCCCCGCCGTTCTTCCCGAACGCATCACCGCGCTCGCGCGCCACTACGACATCACGCTGGGCGAGAAGACGCGCATCGCAAACCACGAATGCCAGGCGGTCGTCCTTACGCCGCGCGACAATCTGCGCTACGGCTACCGCCTCTACGCCGATACGAATAGCGGCATGCTGCTGCGCGCGGTTACCGTGGATGCGGCGGGCGAGCCGGTCGAGCAGTTCACTTTCACTGAGCTCACCATCGGCCGGGTCACACGCGACATGGTGAAGGCGCGTTTCGCCGCGCGCGATTGGCGCGTCGAGGACGCGGGCGCCGCGCCGGCGAAGCTTGCCGGCTGGGGCCTCTCCGCCGAGCTGCCAGGGTTCGAGAAGGTAGTCGAGTTGAAGCGGCGCCTGGGCGAGTCTCGCTCCGCGGGCCAGGTGGTGTATTCCGATGGCCTGGCCGCCGTTTCGGTGTTCATCGAGTCGCTCGAAGGTCGCAGCGATCCGGTGCGCACCGGGCTTGCTAGCATGGGCGCCATCCATATCTATACGCGCGAGGTGGCGAATCACATGGTCACCGTGGTGGGCGAAGCGCCGGCGGCGAGCGTGCAGCGCATCGCCAACGCCGTCGAGTATCGCCGTCCGCAGTAGCGCAGGGAGAAGAAGATGAACGCTGTCAAAGCATTGCTAGCCGTATGGCTGGCTTCCTTCACCGTCGTTGCCGCCACGCAGGCGCAGCAGACGGTGCGCGAGCTTCCCGATTTCACTCGCCTGGTCGATGACCAGGGCAACGCGGTGGTGAACATCAGCACCACCCAGGCGCCGCGCCGCTCCGGCGCGACGCCGCAGGTCCCGGGCATGGAAGACGAGGAAGTGCTCGAATTCTTCCGCCGCTTCATCCCGCGCCAGCAACCAGGCCCCGGCGCCCGCCCCGAGGCGCGCTCGCTCGGCTCGGGCTTCATCATCAGCGCCGACGGCTACATCCTCACGAATGCGCATGTGGTGGACGGTGCCGACGAGATCAACGTGCGCTTCACCGACAAGCGTGAGTTCAAAGCCAAGGTGATCGGCGCGGACCGGCGCACCGACATCGCGGTCATCAAGATCGACTCGCCGCAGCAGCTGCCCGCGGTCAAGTTTGGCGATCCCACCAAGCTCAAAGTCGGCGAGTGGGTCGTCGCCATCGGCTCGCCGTTCGGCTTCGAGAATACCGTGACCGCCGGGATCGTGAGCGCCAAGGGGCGCTCGCTGCCGCAGGAGAACTTCGTTCCTTTCATCCAGACCGACGTCGCCATCAACCCCGGCAATTCGGGCGGGCCGCTTTTCAACATGCGCGGCGAAGTGGTCGGCATCAACTCGCAGATCTACAGCCGCACCGGCGGCTTCATGGGCCTTTCTTTCGCCATCCCGATCGACGTCGCGCTCGACATCCAGAAGCAGCTACGCGAGAAGGGGCGCGTGGCGCGCGGGCGCATCGGCGTCGTGATCCAGGAAGTGACGCGCGACCTTGCCACCTCCTTCGGCCTGGACCGCCCGCGTGGCGCGCTCGTGAACTCGGTGGAGAAGGGTAGTCCTGCGGACAAGGCGGGCGTGGAAGCGACCGACATCATCCTCTCCTTCGACGGCAAGCAGGTCGAGGGGTCCTCCGACCTGCCGCGCCTAGTCGGCTCGACTCGGCCCGGCTCGGCCTCGACGCTCGAAGTGTGGCGCAAGGGCAAGACGCAGAAGCTGAACATCACAGTGGCCGAACTGCAGGAAGACCGCGTTGCCGGCGTGACGCCAGCGAAGCCCAAGCCGCAGGCCGAAGCGCCGGCTAACCGCCTCGGCATCGTGGTCGGGGAGCTTTCGGCCGAGCAAAGGAAGACGCTCGGCGTGTCGCACGGCATCGTCGTTACGGACGTGCGCCCGGATTCGAAGGCGGACGTGCGCAAGGGCGACGTGCTTCTCACCATGGTGCACAAGGGCCAGCACACGGAATTGAAATCCGTGGAGCAGTTCAACAAGCTCCTTGCCGGCCTCGACAAGAACGCCGTCATCACGCTCCAGGTGCGGCGCGGCGAGAGCACTGCGTTCGTCACCATCTCGGGTCTTACTGACAAGGGCTAAGTTGTACAGCCGCGACGGCTGCCATCTCTGCGAAGAGATGGCAGCGCAGCTGCGCGCGCTGCGCATTCCCTACGACGAGATCGACGTCGATACCGATCCTGATTTGCGTCTGAAATACGGGCGGGACGTCCCGGTTCTCGTCTTCGGCGATTTCGCCGTGAAGCACCGCCTCACGCCCGAGGCGATCGCCAAGCTGCGCTAGAATCTCGCGCTTTTCCCCAACCATGGCGCAGTCTCGCATCCGGAATTTCTCCATCATCGCGCACATCGACCATGGCAAGTCGACGCTCGCCGACCGCTTCATCCAGATGTGCGGCGGGCTCGCGGAGCGAGAAATGGCGGAGCAGGTACTCGACACCATGGAGCTCGAGCGCGAGCGCGGCATCACGATCAAGGCGCAGACCGCGGCGCTCGAGTACCGGGCGAAGGACGGCGAGACCTATCTCCTCAACCTCATCGACACGCCCGGGCACGTCGACTTCTCTTATGAGGTGAGCCGCTCGCTCGCCGCGTGCGAAGGCGCGGTGCTCGTGGTCGACGCCTCGCAGGGCGTCGAGGCGCAGACGGTGGCGAACTGCTACACCGCCACGGAACAGGGCGTGGAGGTGATTCCGGTCCTGAACAAGATCGACCTTCCTTCCGCCGATCCGGCGAAGGCGATCCAGGAGATCGAAGACGTGATCGGCATCCCGGCGCAGGATGCGATCCGCGCGAGCGCCAAGACCGGCGAAAACGTGGACGCCATCCTCGAAGCGATCATCGCGCGCGTGCCGGCGCCGAAAGGCGAAGCCGATGCGCCGCTGCAGGCGCTCATCATCGATTCGTGGTTCGACAACTACGTTGGCGTGGTGATGCTGGTGCGCGTGATGCAGGGCACGCTCAAGCCGAAGGAAAAGATCCTGCTCATGAGCACGGACGCGAGCTACCTGTGCGACCAGGTCGGGGTTTTCACGCCGAAGTCAACAGCGAAGGAAGAGCTCCGCGCAGGCGAGGTGGGCTTCATCACGGCGGGCATCAAGGAGCTGCGCGCGGCCAAGGTCGGCGACACGGTGACGCACGCGGCAAAGGCGGCGGACAAACCGCTGCCCGGCTTCAAGGAGATCAAGCCGCAGGTGTTCGCCGGCCTCTATCCGGTCGAGGCGAACGAATACGAGGCGCTGCGCGACGCGCTCGAGAAGCTGCACCTGAACGACGCTTCCTTTCACTACGAGCCCGAGACATCGCAAGCTCTCGGCTTCGGCTTTCGCTGCGGTTTCCTCGGCCTGCTGCACATGGACATCGTGCAGGAGCGCCTCGAGCGCGAATACAGCCAGAGCCTCATCACGACGGCGCCCTCGGTGGTGTACGAGGTCAAGCTGCGCGACGGCACCGTCGAGCAGGTCTCCAATCCCTCGCGCCTGCCGCCCGTGGAAACGATCGAGGAGTTCCGCGAGCCGATCATGGCGTGCAAGATCTTCGTGCCGCAGGAGTACGTCGGCCCGGTGATCACGCTCTGCACGGATAAGCGCGGCGTGCAGACCAACATGCACTACTCGGCGCGCCACGTCGTCATCTCATATGACCTGCCGTTGAACGAGGTCGTGCTCGACTTCTTCGATCGCCTTAAGTCGGCGACGCGCGGCTACGGCTCGCTCGACTACGAGTTCAAGGAATACCGCGCCGCGGACATGGTGCGTCTCGACATCCTGGTGAACGGCGAGCGAGTCGACGCGCTCTCGAGCATGGTGCACCGCTCCGCCGCGCAGCACCGCGGCCGCGAGCTCGTGACCAAGCTGCGCAGCCTTATTCCGCGCCAGATGTTCGACGTGGCGATCCAGGCAGCGATCGGCGGGCATATCATCGCGCGTGAGAACGTGAAGGCGCTGCGCAAGAACGTGCTCGCCAAGTGCTACGGCGGCGACGTCACGCGCAAGAGGAAGCTCCTCGAGAAACAAAAAGAAGGGAAGAAACGCATGAAGCAGGTCGGCGCGGTCGAGATCCCCCAGGAGGCATTCCTCGCGGTGCTGCAGCGGGGGGAGGGTTGAATTTCGCGCTGTTCCTCCTGATCCTGCTCGTCGTCACGGGCGGGGTCTGGGCTCTCGATCTCGCGCTCTTGCGCAATCGGCGCGCGCACGATGCGAAGCAGCCGTGGTGGGTGGAGTACTCGATCAGCTTCTTTCCGGTCATCCTGATCGTGTTCCTGCTGCGCTCGTTTCTGGTGGAGCCGTTCAAGATTCCGTCGAGCTCCATGGTGCCGACGCTGCTCGTCGGCGACTTCATCCTCGTGAACAAATACACCTACGGCATCCGGCTGCCGGTCGTGAACCGCAAGATCGTCGAGCTGGGCCGGCCGGACCGCGGCGACGTGATGGTGTTCCGCTTCCCCGAGGATACGTCGCTCGATTACATCAAGCGCGTGATCGGCGTGCCCGGCGACCGTGTGGAATACCGCAACAAGCGCCTGTCGATCAACGGCAAGCCCGTGCCGCTGCGCCAGGTGGACGATTACCTCTCGAAGGAGCGCATGCAGTTTTCGCGCCGCTACATCGAGACGGTAAACGGCGCCGGCCATGAAATATTGCTCGACGACGATGCGCCCGCGGCATTGATGCCGGCGCGCGCGTTTCCGCATGCTGGCAATTGCAACTACAATAGCAGCGGCCTTGCGTGCACGGTTCCGCCGGGCCATTACTTCGTAATGGGAGACAACCGCGACAACTCGAGCGACAGCCGCGTCTGGGGATTCGTGCCCGACGAGAACATCGTCGGCAAGGCGTTCTTCATCTGGTTGAACCTCAACGAGCTCGGCCGCTTCGGGTCTTTCCGCTAGGGGGTACGGATGCGAGAACAACAAAAGGGCCTCACGCTCATCGGTCTCATCGTCGTTCTGTTCATCGTCGTTGTGGTGGTTGTCTTCGGTATGAAGCTGGTGCCGTCCTTCCTCGAGTTCCGCACGGCAAAGGCCGCGATCGAAGCGGTCGCGCGCACCGCGCAGTCTCCGCAGGAAGCGCGCCGCGCCTTCGACAACCGCGCGGCGATCGACGACATCAACACCATCCAGGCAAAGGACCTCGAGATCACGCGCGAGGGCAACCAGATGGTCATCGCTTTCGCGTACAGGAAGGAAGTGCCGCTCTTCAATAACGTCGGCGTGTACATCGACTACGCGGCGACTTCGAAGAGCAACTGAGCGAGAGGCGACGAAGTCGAGCTGCTGGGATACCGCTTCAACGACGCGCGCCTCGCCGAGCGCGCGCTGACGCACCGCAGCGCCGGCCCGGACCACAACGAGCGCCTTGAATTCCTCGGTGACGGCGTGCTCGGCTGCGCAGTCGCCGACGAGCTTTACGCGCGCTTTCCGCAACTCCCCGAAGGCAAGCTGACCCAGCTTCGCGCCCGGCTCGTGCGCGAGGAATCGCTCGTCGAGGTGGCGAAGCGACTCGGCCTCCAGCCCGAGCTGCGCACCGGCACGGTCAAAGACTCGGTGCTCGCCGATTGCTTCGAAGCCGTCGTCGGCGCGATCTTTGTCGACGGCGGCTACGCCGCGGCCCGCAACGCAGTAGTGCACGCCTTCGGCCCGCTCCTCGACAGCCTCGATCCGAGCCATGTGGAGAAGGACCCCAAGACGCGTTTGCAGGAGCTCCTGCACGCTCGCGGCAAGCCGGTTCCGCAATACCAGGTCGTCGCCACCCACGGGGCACCCCACGAGCGCTCGTTCGAGGTGGAATGCATCGTGGACGAATCGCGCACGCGCGGGGTAGGTACCTCGCGTCAGCGCGCCGAGCAGGAGGCGGCACGCGGCATGCTCGCCAGGCTGGAGCGATGACGCAGCGCTGCGGAACGATCGGAATCGCCGGCCGACCGAATACCGGCAAGTCGAGCCTGCTCAACCGCCTGGTCGGGGAAAAGGTCTCGATCGTGTCGGCCAAGCCACAGACGACGCGCCACCTCGTCACCGGCATCCTGACGCGCCCGGATTGCCAGTATGTCTTCGTCGATGCGCCGGGCCAGCAGACGAGCGCGAAAAGCACGCTGGACAGGCGCTTGAACCGCCGCGCCACCGAGGCGGCGCGTGACGCCGACGTGGCGCTCTTCGTCGTCGAGGCGCTGCGCTTCACGCCGGAGGACCGGGCGGCGCTCGAGCGCATCCCGAAAGAGCAGCGCGTCATCGCCGCGGTCAATAAGATCGACCTGGTGAAGAGCGCGTCCACGCTGATTCCATACCTCGAGCGGTTGGGAAAAACCCGAGATTTCGCCGCGATCGTCCCGGTGAGCGCGAAGACGGGAAAGAACGTCCCTGCGCTGCTCGATGCGCTGCGCGATGCGCTGCCCGAGGCCGAGGCCATGTATCCGCCCGACCAGCTCACCGACCGCGACGAGCGCTTCTTCGCGGCGGAGCTCCTGCGCGAGAAAATCTACGAGCAAATGGGACAGGAGCTTCCTTACCGCTGCGAAGTGGTCATCGATAGCTTCAAGGAAGACGGCCGGCTGCGC
>Ga0075418_10005574_pt1 | contig 14253 bp, 17 predicted proteins | sample SoiMetdeltSBSDD2_FD_81776 | JGI IMG/M metagenome (GOLD analysis project Ga0075418, IMG submission 81776) | Bulk soil microbial communities from a Populus tree surrounding site in Tennessee, USA - Soil MetaG P. deltoides SBSDD2 | ecosystem: Environmental > Terrestrial > Soil > Tree plantation...
AGCGTCGAGTTTGTCTTGTGGAAACTCACGGATCAGGAACAACTCGTCGAGTACGCGTGCCACGAGGGCAATGTCGGCATGGAGTTCACCCTGTCTGCGGCACGTGCCAAGGACCGGGAAGAAGCGGCAGAGGAAGGAAAGTAGGCAGCGATGAAAGCTCGAACCCTGTTTCTTGCGCTTGCTCTCACGACGGTGATTCCCCTGGCACCCCCGGCGATCGCGCATCACTCATTTGCGGCCGAATATGATGCGGATAAGCCGGTGACGCTGACTGGTTCCGTTACCAAGATGGCCTGGATCAATCCTCACTCGTGGATTTACATCGACGTGAAGAAAGCTGACGGCACTGTTGACAACTGGGCCATCGAGGCAGGTCCTCCGGGCACGCTGGTTCGCGCGGGATTTACCAAGGAATCGCTGGCCAAAGACACGGTGATCAAGGTGAACGGCTACCGCGCGAAAGACGGCGCGCTGCGAGCCAACGGGCGCGACATCACGCTGCCCGATGGACGATTGCTCTTTGTCGGCGGCTCCAGTCCCGGAGCACCGAAAGATTTTCCGGGCACTAGCAAGTAAGAACGGCTGATGAAGAGGTAACCCATGGTTGATCACATTCGCGTGAATCGACGGGTGACCCTTTTGGCAGTGGGTTTTGCTCTTGCCGTTTTCTCTTCTGTCTCAGCGATGTCCACGGCGGCACCTCGCCCTGCGCAGGAAGGTTCGCCAGTCACGTACATCACAAACAATTTGGGAATCGAGTTTGCGCCGATTCCGGCCGGACAATTCCCGATGGGATGCTCCGATGGTGTAAAGCCGGTCGAATGCAGCCCGGAAGAAAAACCCAAACACACCGTACAAATCACCAAGCCGTTTGAATTTGGAAAGACGGAAGTGACGCAGAAGCAATGGCAGGCCGTGATGGGCTCGAACCCCAGTCAGCGTAAAGGGGATGATCTTCCGGTCGAAACAATCACCTTTACAGATGTGCAGGCCTTTCTTGCGAAGCTCAACGCGCGCAATGACGGGTATCTCTATCGCCTGCCCACCGAAGCGGAGTGGGAATACGCAGCGCGAGCGGGCACTGTCGATCAGTTTGGCGGAGCCAAAGTAGCGAACTCACTGGCACGCTATGCCCCGCCGGACGAATGGGCGTGGTACAACGTCGAGCAAATGAGTCCCGTCGCGGTCAAGAAGCCCAATGCCTGGGGCCTGTACGACATACGCGGGAACGTGAATGAATGGGTTCAGGATTGGTATGACCCCAGGTACTACTCGAAGAGTCCGATGGCTGATCCCAGAGGGCCCGAGAGCGAGGTCGCTGAAGGCGGCCGCGTCGTTCGCAGCGGGTCATTTCACGACGATGGGCCCTGGCTGACGCGAGTCTCGCTGCGCCAGCATTTCCTGGAAGACTACAAACATTTTGACCTCGGTTTTCGCCTGGTCCGCGAAAAGCGTTAAAGGTCAATCCGGAGTTCGAATGAAGGGCACGCTCCGCGCCGTCAGTGCGTTTGGCGTCGTCTTGGGTTTTGCAGCGAGTGCTTCAGGGCAGGCTGGCGCGCCGACCCAAAGGGTACGGATTCCCGGCATTCCTGACGGGACATCCATCTACGCCAAGGCGCCGAATCGAGGAAGCAATTCTATTTCCGTCGGATGCGTCTCCAAAACTGCCGACGGCGGATTTCTGATCACGGACTGGAGAGGCGCCGGAGGCTCCAATGGAGCGGGCGCCCCGGCGTTCCAGGCGAGGGAGCCGCTGGTGCTGCGGCTCCAAGGCGATAACGACATGCTGAATTTCCAGGTTGGGCACGAAGTAGAAGTCAGGGGTCCAATTCTGGCGGATGCAAAAGAGGATCGTCCTGCTGAATTGAGGGCGGAGTCAGTCCTTTATCTGTCCCGAACGTGCTGGAAAAGGGGAACGAACACCGCGGACGCTAGCCAGCCCAGGCGATAACGGAGGAACCTTGAGGATTGCAATAACGCTGACCTTGTGTGCGTTGTGTTTCAGCGCCTCCCCGTCATTCGCGCAGACCGCATACCGCGCGCCGCGCACGGCGGACGGAAGGCCCAATTTGAGCGGGATCTGGCAAGCTATGAACGAGGCCGAATATGACATTCAGGCCCACGATGCCAGGCCGGGCCCGCTGGTGGTAATGGGTGCCTGGGGCGGCGTTGCGCCCAGCCTTGGTGTCGTTGAAGGCGGACCGCTTCCGTATCGGCCCGAGGCGCTGGCGAAGAAGAAAGAAAATGAGGCGAATGCATTGGCCCTCGATCCCGAGGTCAAATGCTTCCTGCCCGGCATACCTCGCGCAACGTACATGGGCTTTCCATTTCAAATCACGCAATCCGCGAAGTACGTCGCGTTCACCTACGGATACGATTTCGCGTCTCGAGTTGTGAATATCGGCATGACCAGCAAGGCGCCCGTAGACTCCTGGATGGGTTGGTCGAGCGGCAAATGGGAAGGGGACACGCTTGTTGTGGACGTGACCGCGCAAGTGGAGGATACGTGGTTTGACCGCGCCGGCGATTATCACAGCGACGAACTGCACGTCGTCGAGCGCTACACTCCGACAAGTCCTAATTCCCTTCTCTATGAAGTTACGATCACTGATCCCAAGGTCTACACGCGGCCCTGGAAGATGAGCATGCCGTTGTACCGCCGGTTAGAAAAAAATATTCAGTTGCTGGATTACAACTGCGTGCCCTTCGTGGAAGAGCTGATGTACGGCCATCTGCGCAAGGTGCAGACTCCTGAAGAAAAAGCCAAGGCAGACGCCGACCTTCCAACGCTCCCGGCTTCAGGCCCTACCAAAGACGTCGAGGAAGAACAGCCGTGAGGCAGCGCGACAGTTGATTGCCGGATTCAGAAGAAGAAAATCGCGCGCCCGAAGACTGCCACGCCAAACCACAACAGCACTGCCACAAGAGCGGTGAGCTTCCGAACGATCGGCGGAAGGCCCTGCCTGTCCGCCCGCGTGACGCTGCGGAGCGCCGTGAACTGGAATGGGAGCGCCAGCAGGAGAAACAGAGCTTTGTAGTGGAACGCGACGTTGCCCCAGCATTTGACGGCTTCCGAAGTGAAAAGAAGCGTCCCGGTGACGAGCGTCAAAAACAACCCTGACATTGACCACGGCATCAATTCGCGCGCCGTTTCGGCCACGCCTTTCTCGCGCAACACCAAATCGAAAAGCCGCAGCGCCAGAACCAGCATCGCCCCCAGAAACAGCGTTATTCCAAGAAGGTGAAACACTTCGGCAAGCGTGAACGTCCACTTCGATTCCCGTATGGCATGCCCCAGCCAGGTCCCCTCGATCCATAGGAAATATGGGTAGAGGCGGTCCCACACAGCTCAGACTATAGGAAGTAGGCCATCATGCGGCCTGCGGCGATGATGCCGACCCACAAAGTCAGCGAAAGCAGCCCGGCGATTCGCGCCTGCCAGGGCGGAATCGGCGCCGCGTTCCATTCGGTTTGACGGCGGTCGATCGTCAGGTGATACACCGCGATATTGACGCCCGCGAGCACCAGCATGATTGCTTTGGCCCAAAAAAAGGGGCTGCCATAGCAGCGCATCGCCAGCGACCAGAAGAGTAAGCTCCCTGTTACGAGCGTGATGGCGAATCCCGTCAGCATGTAAGGACGCAACGGCCGGAAAACAGCCGACACCGGCTGGTCTTTCAGAATCCATCCCGCGAGCCGCAGGTCAAACCAGATCACCAGCCCCACCGATAACGCCAGCGAAACCACGTGAAGTCCCTCGACAATCGGAAACACGTACAGCGACTCGCGAAGCGCGGTGGAACTCTGCGTCGCATCGATGTACTCGAAAATCCCTTGAATCGCCACTGCGGCCCAGGAATTGCGCATGATACTACTACTGGAAAGATTGAGCGGGCGGCCAAGGCCGCGCGATCAGGCAGCGGTTCACCGCGGGGAAAGAGGCTGCGCTCGAGAAGAGCCCGACCTCTAGCGCCGCTGGCTAACGAGTTGGCACCACCTCGGTGAGCCGGATGTCATCGGGACGGACGAGGACAACCTTGCCGTTCTCGAAGAAGGCGAACAACTGAAGGATGCCGTCGGCGGTCGAGTACTGCCAACGGGGGCCGGCGATCGCCACCGGGTTGCCGAACATCGCGCGTATTTCCGCTTCCGTTTTCCCGATGAGAGAATTTGTCGACTCTGCGTCCGCGGGCCTCGACGCCGCTCGCTGACGGGCCTGCAACGTGCCCCTCAGCGAATTCCCCATCGCATTGTTCCCCTCGTGACACGCGTACTCGTATATCTGGTACGGCTCCGCCTTGGTGGCACCGAGGTTGTCGTTGTACGACAGCACGCGGTCCTTCTCCCACGGCTGCATGAACGTCCAGGGTTTCGTCCAGGTCTTCGGGTCGTTGATGGTGACGTAGTAATGGATCCGGTTCGGACCAACGGGCACGAAGTGCTCGACGACGTGAAAATTGCCGAACGGGATCCCGGCGTCGGCGAATGCGCCAACGGATCCACCGCTCTGCTTGTTCGTGTAACTCGTCGTTTCGACGACCAGCGTATTCCCCTCCCAGTGCCCGCGTGAATCGCCCATCCAGCCGCCCATCGTGCCGCCGAGATGCGGCCGCCCATCGAGCGGGATGATTCGCGTGTTGAGCCGCTCGTGCGCCAGCATCACCCATCCGGGCGACTGCATGAGATATTGCGCGCTGTTGTAGCCCATGGTGGTTGTCGGCACTTGTGCGGCAATGCACCGCTCGGCCAGGTCGTAGTCCTCCCAGTGACGGATCTCGATGACCGCCGCCGACGGCTCGGTTGCGGGATGCGCCCGGAGATACGCCTGCTGTATCGCCAACGCCTCCGGCGTGAGGGGCGGTATTTTTCCGTCCGGCGGATCCTCGATGAGGGCGGTCCGGTTATCGGAGACGAACGTCTGGGGCGTCCAGAATCCGTTGTATGCGTCGAGGCGATCCAGTTGAGCAACGGTGGCCTTGGCGCACCGCTCATCGTTCTTGTTGCACAACGGGTCGTTGTCACCACTGGTCCGCGCGCGCGCGGCCAGTTCGGCATCGGTAAATGTCTTTTTCCCCGCCAGGTTCGCGGGCCGTTCCATCGGCACGGTTGTATGGTTGTCCCACACCCCCTGCAGATCCGGGTCGCCCCACGGCGTTTTTGGAGGCGTGTAGGTCGAAGCGGGTACTTTGAAAGCGGTCGTGCCGCTCGGTGCCTGACCCGCCACGGCAGCATCAGCCAGCCACATCGTCGCGCCGGCGACCACCAGCGAACCCGCCGCAATCAGAAAGCGATGGCGCATCTGACCCTCCTCAGTTACGCGGCGGCGACACCAGCTCTCCGTAGAAGAATTGCTCGACGTACTCCGCGCACCTGAACTGAAGCAGCTGGACGTTTTTTTCGATTCGACGATACAGCGGCATGCTGATCTTCCACGGACGCGTGAAGACGCTCGGATCTTCGATCGTGGCTTCGTACGCGATGTGATCGTTGTCGATCATGGTGTAGCGTTCGACCACGTGCAGCGCCTCTGTGGCGAAATTCCCGGCGCGGTCGAACCATGTCTGCCCGTTGAGGCCGGTGACGTCGATGACAAGCGTGTCTCCGTCCCACCGTGCATTCGACCACCCCATCCACGACTCAATCGGCGCTTCCTTCTTCCCGTTCATGAAGATCTCGCGCCGCGCGTACGAGTACTGGTACACGATCCACATCCGATTCGGACTCTGGAAGATCTGAAATGGATGGGGAAGATAGGTCGCTCGCGGCACCCCGGGCAGAAAACAATTCAGCTCCGGGTCGGCGTTCAGGTCTCGCCCCGGTTTGCCGGGGAGAGCATTCTTCCGGTTCTGATCCCGCTTCGCCAGCGCCTCCGGTTTGTACGGGATCTTCCCGCCCTCGACGACGCTCATGCCCGGAAGACGGGCGCCCCAGACGCCCGTCACGGCGACCGACGACGGCCCGCCCTCATGGTCTTCGAGATCCCAGTTCGCGGTCGACAGCGTCTGCCAGATGCCGTTCAAGTCGGGTTTCCCGTCCCACGACGTTCGCGGAATCCGACCGTCCTGGGTCTGCACCCGCGGCTGGATAGCAGCGACCAATCCGACAGCCGCCACCAACGCCAATAGAGACATTCGCATCGGTCCGAGTGATTAATTCTTTGGCGCGTCGGGCCCTGTCGAGCCGATGAAGAGCGCACGCCCGTCCGGCAGCGTCACGTTAGTACCGTTTGCCTTCGCCGTGCCGTCCCTCGCCTGATACCCGGTCACCTTGATCTCGGTACCCGCCGGCAGATCCTGCTTTCGAAGTCCGCGGCGGAGAAGCGTGTTCGGCGTCCCCGTCTCGATGGACCATTCCTCGGTTGTGCCATCCCGCTTCTTGACGTCGACATGGATCCAGGCGTGCGGGTTGATCCAGTCGACCTTCGTGATGGTTCCCGTCAGCTGGATTGGCCGGTTGATGTCGAATTCGGCGGAGAAGGAATGGTGCGCGACCGCCTGCGCAGCTCCGACGAGCACCAGAAGACCGCCGAGACCTGCCGCCGTCAGGATCGTGCGCATGGCGTCAGCCCTCCCGAGGACGCACGATATCACGTCTCAGCGCGCGGCGGCGCGAGCGTCCAACTCGTCCTGCGTGAACGGCTTCGCGCCGAGGGAGAGAAGCAACTTCGCCGTACTGTCGTGGCTGCCGTACTGGCCGCGATACCGCAGCACGGGACTCATGCCCGCGGCCATGCTCCGCGGCGTCTCGCCGAGTGTGTTGCGTGCGTCAATGGACGCTCCGCGATCGACCAGGAACTTCACGATGCTCGCCGCACCGGTGAACGCGGCCATGTGCAGGGCGGTATAGCCGTCCTGATCCGCGGCCGCCAACGTCCGCGCCGAATTCGAGCGCGACCTTCACCGCCTCGAGCGCGGCCTGCTCCGTCGCCGGATCGAGCTCGAGGTTGGCGCCCGAGGCCTTGAATTCGCACGAGCCGGTGCACGCCGACCGCGCCGCCGCGATGAGCGGCGTGACGCCGTTCTCGGCCGTGAGGCGCGGGTCGGCGCCGCTGGCGCCGAGCAGCCGCATCAGCGCCGCATCGCCAGAGACGGCGGCGAGGAAGAACGGCGTCGCGTCCTTCATCGTGAACGGCGTGCGGTCGGGGCCGCGCGGATCGTTCGCGGCAATCCTCGCATTCGGATTCGCGTTGCGCGCGAGCAGCGCCTTCGCCAGCTGCAGCATGTTCGGCGGCTGCACGCGGTAGCTGTCGTCGTACCTCGTGCCGACGAGCGACGTCAGGCCGCGCTGGGCCGCGTTGTGCAGCACGGTAATGCCGTTGCCGTCCGCCGCATTCGGGTTGGCGCCGCGCTCGAGGAGGAAGATCGCGAGCGCCTCGTGGCCGCTCGCGGCCGCCACGACTAGCGGCGTGCCCGCGTCCCGTGTTCCCGCATCGACGTTCACACCGGCATCGAGCAACAGGCTGGCCGAGTCGAGATCGCCCGAGCGGGCGGCAAACATCAAGGGGGTGAAGCCGCCCTTCGACGGCGTGCGCCCGTCGCCGCCATGCTCGAGGAGCAGCCCGACGACCGCGGAGTGCCTGCCGTCGATCGCCCACATGAGCGCGGTCTGCCCCGACCTCGTATGCGTCGCCGCGACAGAGCCACGCTTGTTCAGCGGTCGCTCATGGTCACCAAGCGCCGGATCGTTCCAGCTCGACTTGGCGTGCCTGAGAACCAGCAGAGTCTTCATCCTCAGAACAGTGTGACGCCTTCGACGTTGTTGACGTCAACTTGGGCTTGTTGCGTGATGAAAATCTGTCCTAAGTCCGAGAGTGAAAGCCGTAGAACCGTCCGCGTACGGCGGGTCATCGAGCGGTCCGGATTGATCGCCCGATTGGCGTTTCACCTATCCCTGTCAGCAGGACCCCGCTCTTCACATTTCAGTGAAGTCCGCGTGAAGCGGCCAATGTCACCTGTTTGTTGGCGGCGCGATCTGCAATGATCACTCGACCGTTCTCGAGACGAACGTCGTCGATTGTCGTGAAACCGTCCGGGACCTTCGCACAGTAAAGAAGGAAGTGCGACTCTATCTTCGACTTTGCTGGAAGCCATCTGTAGACCGGCGCGTCGAACATCGAGTGCATGTCGACCACGTCGCGACGCGGAATATCGTACGGTTGCGTGGCGAACTCCATGCCCCTGACCAGCTGAGGGATGTTGGGATAGCCGTCCCAGTGTTGCACCCACCGATAATCTTCACGCCGAAATAGATACCCATACACCGCCCGCCGCCTCGTGTTGAGGGCGGCAACCCACTCGAAGGTTCGCGAGGGGTCGAGCAGCGTTGTCGCATGGTCGAGGAAGTGCGGATCGTTGGGTGCTGAACTCAAGTCAACAGGCTTGCCGTCCAGACCTGGGGCCATCGGCCAGGTGAAATCCCTGCCTGGCGCGAGACGACGCTGAGGGCCGGCGCTCTGCGCCGCGGGCGCTGGAGCAGTGCCTCTCGGGGGACAACTGCTCCGTCCGGTTTGATCCAGAAGATAGTCGCGATTCTGTGACCGCGTGCCCGACAAGTAGACCGTCGTGACATTGGGTTGAAGGAACGGCGCCATGATTGTCGCGTGCTCGCCCCAGTTGATTGGCCGGTCGAAACCCATCAGATTTTCGAGCTCGCTATCGACGTAGACCACGCTCTCACCCTTGACCATGCGGAACGTGCGCCTCAACATTTCCTGAACGATGGGAAGCTTCCCGGTGAAGGTCACTTCGGTGGAATTGGATTGATCTGGCGCCGAGATCTCGAACATTACGGTATGCGCTTCACCGTGCATGGGAGGACCGGCCGCCCTTTCTTCCAGGGAGGCCGGACCGAATCCGTCCACACAGACGAAATGACCGGCCGAGCCAGTGAAGGTGGCCTGCCGTCCCTGCTCGCGTGCGATGCGCGTCGGGTTGCCCTTCGAATGTCGTCTGCCGTGCTTGACTCGCCGCGTAACCCAGCACAAGCAGGGCTGACATGATCAGGAGCGATCGGATGGACCTCTGGCGGGACTTCACGATCGGCTTCATCATGCCCCCCTGGTGATGCCTATTAAAGCAGATGGTTAGAGAGATGGCGCTGACGGGATTCCTGCATCAGTGGTCCGGGATGAACTCCTGGCCCTCGAGCGTCGGAAGGTGGAATCAGCGGCACGTCTCGAGGTATCGGTGGCGCCACTGATTCAGCCGAACATGCCCGAACTTTGCCGGCAGGAGGTGACCGGATTACGGGACGCGCTGTCCCTGCCCGAGGGTCGGACCGAAGGGACCGCGCTTCTTCGGAACTTCCGGAACGAGATCCGGCTCACGCCAGCCGAAGGCATCCTGACGATTGCAGTGAAAGGGAACTCTGCGGGCTTAGTGCCGCGGGTATTTCCGCCCTGGCAAGTGGCGATGGTTGGCTCGCAGCCGCGCAATACCGACAGCCCTCCATATGGTGGCGGCATGAGCTCCAAACGTCTGCCCTTCCGACAAGACGATCGGGTCTCAAAAGGCGTGCGCACGAAAGACTTTCGTTCATGCCGGAGGCCCACGGGGAGTAGCATGCTGCCGAGATTCGGCGGTCACATTGGAAATGTTGACTAAAGGAGAGGACCCATGAAGGGCAATCGCTTAATCATTCTTGCATTGGCTGCGGTCGCTCTGCTGTGGTTGATCCCGCACGCGTTCAAGCCAGCGGCCGTTCAGGCCAAAGATTTGGAAGCCCCCCATTGGGGAGTAGGGGGTGTGCCTCAATTCAAGATCAATCCCAACTGGCCCAAGATTCCGTCAAAGTGGAAGGTGGGATTTGGCTCTGCTGTTGTCGGCGACAGCAAGGGTCACGTATGGATCCTTAGTCGCCCACGCAGGCTTCCTAAAGAGGATCGAGCATCTGCCGCGCCGCCCGTCATGGAATTCGATCAGGCGGGGAATTTCATTCAGGGCTGGGGAGGCCAAAGCGGCGCGGGGTATCAATGGCCATCGAATGAGCATGGACTCTTTGTCGATGCCAAAGGATTTGTGTGGATTCAGGGGAACGCGGATGGCGAGTCGAACAACCCGGACGGTCTTCCGAACGACAACCAAGTTCTGAAGTTTACAAACGACGGCAAATTCGTGATGGCCATCGGCCAGAGTGGCCTTACGGGCAGCAACAGCACCCATGTTCTCAAGGGAGCGACAGACATTTTCGTCAATCCTAAAAACAACCAAGTCTACGTTTCCGATGGCTACGGGAATAGCCGCATCATCGTGTTCAATGCAGATACCGGAGCGTTCATTCGGATGTGGGGTGCGTATGGCCACACGCCGCTCGATATAGAGCAGCGCCCAAAACGCTCCGCCCTTAAGTTAGACCCGTGGACCGCTGTTTCAGAAGTTCTGCAGCAGTACGGATCACCTATGCATGACGTGAAGATTTCAAACGATCAGCTTGTTTATGTCGCCGATCGTGGAAACAAGCGAGTCCAAGTATTCACACCCGACGGCAAATTTCTCACAGAGCAGTTTGTAGGCCCCGATCTACCAGATATCCAAGTAAGAGGGCTCGCTTTTTCACCTGACCCTGGCCAGCGGTTTCTATACGTCGGAGGGACGCCTGACGCCTGGATCCTCAACCGCAGGACGCTCGAGATCCTCGGCACGGTCAAGACTGTTCCCCAAGGTAGTACGGTGGGTCAGACAGGTACTTCCAACATAGGACATTTTCTCGGGATCGACAGCAACGGTAATCTGTACACGGCTGCAGAACTTAGCGCAGCCTTCGGGAAAACCCAGGGTGCCTACAAGTACACGTTAACGGGATACTCACCTACTACTCGATGTTGCCAAGCATCGAGGAATATTTCTGCTGCGGCAGCAAGTACTGGGGGGGCGGACGCACGATAGCAATCGCGCCGATCCGGCGGCTACGATTTGCGTCTGCCGGACTGCGCATCGGCTCGGAAGTCCATAGCCCTTTGCGAACCGATGTGTTCGGCGTGGCCTCTAACTTCTCGCGCTTCTTCAGCGTCAAGAATCCACCGTCGGCAACGTGGTTCTCGCGCATCACCGCCTGACCGACCAGCGGCCTGCTGCCTGAGCAAACCGAAGGCAGAGCTTGCCGTAAGCGTCCAGTTCGCTTCGCGTCCCGCGTCGCGGCGGTTTGAGCGTGCGGACGAACGACCGAAGATGAGCGCAGAAGCGCTTCGCGTGCGGCGGCGCAGCCTGTGTTGCAATTGTTTTTGCATCCTGGAGGGTTCGCGTCCCAGCGAGCTGACGATGCAGATCGCGCCACGCGTTGGCTTCGGCGTATGTGAGCGTCGGGTACGTGTGTGCAGACTTCTTTCGTGTAGGCATTGATGTATGAAAACTGCCGCTCACGTTCGATTTTGCTCGAACACTGCTGGAACTGACCGGCCCCCCGAAGCCGCTATACGGATAGTGAGAGTCCGTCCGGTTTTGTAAATTCCTCCCTCGTGGGAAGAGCAGCGGCCGAGCAGGCGCCCCGCCCAATTGCGGCGCCCGCGCAGGCGGCTGCGGCGTAGGCCGCCGGCGTCAACTGCCCGAGCGAGCGATGCGGTCGCACGGTGTTGTAGTCGATGCGCCAGGCCTCAATGATGCGCGCCTCCGCGAGGCTCACAAACCAGTGCTCGTTCAGGCACTCGTCACGACACTTCCCATTGAAACTCTCGACGTAGGCGTTTTCGATCGGTTTGCCCGGACGAATGAAACGCAGTTCGACGCGGTGTCGATAGGCCCACGCATCCAGGGTGCGGCCGCTGAATTCCGGTCCGTTGTCACTGACGATCACCTGCGGCAGACCACGGGTCCCGGCGAGCCGCTCGAGGACGCGCACCACGCGCGCGCCAGGCAACGAGCGATCGACTTCGATCGCGACACACTCGCGCGTGAAGTCATCGACGATGTTCAGCAGGCGAAACCCGCGACCGCCTCGCGATAGATGCGATGCACGCGTTTGTGATTGGCGATCACGCCGTCGCGGGCAATCAGCGTGTGCAGTCGGCGATAGCCATAACGGGGCCGCACGGCGGCATGCGCCTGTAATCGCGCCAGCAGCTCGCGGTTGTCGACGCGGCCGTGTCGGGCATACCGCCAGGTCGCTGTACTCAGGCCCAGGACGCGACAGGCGCGCCGCAGGCTCGAGTGCCGCGCGTCGAGAAGCCACCCCACCGCTACGCGCTTCGCGATGGGGCCTACCACTTTTTTGCCACCACCGCTTTCAACGCCTGAATATCGAGCGTTTGTTCGGCGACGATGTGCTTTAACCGACGGTTCTCATCCTCGAGCTACTTGAGGCGTTGCATCTCACTCAGCTCCATGCCGCCGTACTTCGCTTTCCATCGGTAGTACGTCTGTTCGCTGATGCCGTGGGTCCGACACAGGTCAGCGACCTTCCGACCGGCTTCGCCTTCTTTCACGATCGCGAGGATCTGCTCCTCGGCGTACGTGCTCCGTTTCATCGATCCTCCTCACGGAGGACCCTGATGATACGCGTAGCGATTCAGCGGGGGCCGGTCAAGAATCGAACGCGCAGACCGCCACACAGAATGATTCTTCAATGAGCGACGGTATCGCCAAAGAAGTCCCCAAAGAAACTCAGGTTCATTGAGCGCATAGATCTGTTCTCCTCGTAAATTATTGAGGAGATGGCTCCTCAGGCTGGACTCGAACCAGCAACCCTCCGGTTAACAGCCGGATGCTCTGCCATTGAGCTACTGAGGAATCTTGGTGGGAACGCGACCTCCGATCGTAGCGGATGCGCGCGAGCTGACGCAAGGACGGGCCCGATATAATCCGCCGCGTGAAAAGATTTCTCGGCCTCGTACTACTGATCGCCTCGCCCGCCTTCGCTCCAGGCACTCCAGCCAGCTTCGGCGTGGCAGGCTCTGCGGTTGCGCAAACCACCATCTACGAGGGCGCGCGGCTGATCCCGGGCGACGGCACTCCCGCCATCGAGCGTTCGGCCTTCATCGTTCAGAACGGCACCATCGCACGCGTCGGGCGCGCCGGAGATGTGAAGGCGCCGGCTGGCGCAATGCGCGTCGATCTCACCGGCAAGACGGTGATGCCCACGCTGATCGACATCCACACCCACACTGGCTTTCAGAAGGGCGTCAGCTACCGGCCGGAGAACTACGGCCGCGAAACGATCATCGAAGACCTCAATCGCGCGCTCTACTTCGGCGTCAGCGCAGTCGTGTCCGAAGGGATCGATCCGGGCGATGCGGCATTCAAGATTCGAGCCGATCAGGCCACTGGCCGCCTCGGCGGCGCGCGCCTGTTCACCGCCGGCCGCGGCATCGGTGCGCCGAACGCCGGCCCTGGTGCGGACACCTACAAGGGCATCGCCTACGAGATCACCACCGAACAGCAGGCGCGGAGCGCCGTGCGTGAGCTCGCAGGGCAGAACGTGGACTTCATCAAGATCTGGGTCGACGATCGCAATGGGCGCGCGCCGGAATTGACCCCGCCGCTCTACCGCGCCGTCATCGACGAAGCTCACAAACGCGGCATCCGCGTCAACGCCCATGTCTTCTACCTCGCCGACGCAAAAGGACTTGTGGCCGCCGGCATCGACGGCTTCACGCACATGGTGCGCGACAAGGACATGGATGACGAAGTCGTCCAGGCGATCATCAAACGTCGCGTCGTCATCATGCCGACGCTGCAGAACGCGGAACGTGGCCGCAATACCGAGCCGCCGGCGTCACTCGCCGCATGGCTGAATGGACCGGCGCGCGAAGCGATCGGGCCCGAGCTCGTCGCCAAGGTTCTCGGCGCCTACACGGGTCGGCCACCGGCGCAGGCTTCAGCCGCACGCGAACGCTACGCGATCCTGCAACGCAGCCTCGCAAAGCTCTCCGCGGCGGGCGCGCACATCGTGCTCGGCGGCGACACCGGACTGCAGGACGACCCATTCGGCTTCGCCGAGCACCGCGAGCTCGAACTGATGGTGGAGGCGGGCATGACCCCCATGCAAGCGCTCGTCGCGGCGACCAGGAACGGTGCGGACTATCTGCGCCTGCGAAACGCCGGCACATTAGTGGCCGGCCAGCAGGCGGACTTCCTCGTGCTCGACGCCAATCCGCTCGAAGACATCACGAACACCCGCCGTATTGCACGGGTTTTTGTGAAAGGGCGCGAAATAAACCGCGATTCGTTACGGGTTATTTCAACCCGATCAAATTGATCGCCAAACGGGCACACACCAAACGGGCACGCGCTTGACACCGGAGGCTCCTCCCTCTAATGTCCG
>Ga0075418_10005576_pt1 | contig 14249 bp, 14 predicted proteins | sample SoiMetdeltSBSDD2_FD_81776 | JGI IMG/M metagenome (GOLD analysis project Ga0075418, IMG submission 81776) | Bulk soil microbial communities from a Populus tree surrounding site in Tennessee, USA - Soil MetaG P. deltoides SBSDD2 | ecosystem: Environmental > Terrestrial > Soil > Tree plantation...
CCAGAGCATGTCGCCGATGTAGGCGGCGAACTCGGGGGGTCCCTCCAGGAAGTAGGCGGGGTGGGGATCCTCTAGCCGGAGCTGCAGGCCCTCGGCCAGGCGCCGGGACGTCGCGGTGTGGGCTTGGGCGAGCTGGTTGCCGATGCCCCGGCTGCCGGAGTGCAGCACGATCCACGCCCGGCCCCGCTCGTCCAGGCAGAGCTCGAGGAAGTGGTTGCCGGAGCCGAGGGTCCCGAACTGCTTGGCCGCCCTCTCGGCCTGGTCGGCGGCCAGGTCGGTCGACGGCCGGTGGGTCGCCAGCCACCGGTCCGCGTTGCGGGCCGCCCGATCGTGGCCCTGGCCCACCCCGGCCGGGATCGCCGCCGCGATCCGGCCGAGCAGCGGTTCGAGGGAGTCCGGGAGCTGGGCGTCGGTCACGTCGAGCTCGGTGGCGACCATCCCGCAGCCGATGTCGACCCCGACCGCCGCCGGGATGACCGCGCCCTTGGTGGGGATGACCGACCCGACGGTCGCGCCGAGCCCGACGTGGGCGTCGGCCATGAGGGCGACGTGGCCGTCGACGATCGGCAGCCGGGCCGTCTTCTCGGCCTGGCGGATGGCCCCCGGATCGATGTCGCTGGCCCAGGAGACGAGCTTGTCGTTGATCGTGGTCGGCATGTCACCTCTTCCGCCGTCGCTCGGTCGTGCGTCCCGTCGTGGCTCCTTCCTAGCCCCACCGAGCAGCGAGAAGGGTGCGCATTTCGGCGACCGGGCATGCTTGTGCCGTGGCCGACGTGCTGCGGGTGACCAAGGGCTGCGAGATCCCCCTCGACGAGATCGAGTGGCGCTTCGATCCCTCGGGCGGACCCGGCGGACAGCACGCCAACCGGTCCCGGACCCGGGTGGAGGTCAGCTTCGACGTGGCGGCATCGCCCAGCCTGACGGAGGACCAGCGGGCCCGGCTGCAGACCCGGCTGGGCGACGTCGTGCGGGCCTCCGCCGGCGACGAGCGCTCGCAGACCCGCAACCGCGCCGTGGCGCTCGACCGGCTGCGCTCGGCGCTGGCCGCCGCGCTCCGGGAGGAGCGCCCCCGCCGCCCCACCAGGCCCAGCGCCTCCAGCACCGAACGCCGGCTGACCGGGAAGCGCCGCCGGTCCGAGGTGAAGCGCTCCCGTCAGAGCCCCACCCGCGACGACGACTGACGGCCGGCCGCCGGTCTGCGGAGTCCTTGGCTGTCACAGGTCGTCATTACTCTGATCTTGGCGCTGTTTGACCCATGTCGAGGCTCCCCGACCACATAGGATCCGCAGCAGGAGAGACCAGCTGTGCCTGCGACCCAACCTGCCACCAGAGACGACATCCGCGAGCTCGAGGCCCGCTTCGACGCCCGCTTCCAAGCCGTGAGCTCCCGCTTCGCCCGCGTCGACAACCGCTTCGCCACCATCGACACCCGCCTCGACGAGATGGACCGCCGCCACCACACGCTGGCCCAGCGCATCGACACCCGCTTCCAGCTGGTCGAGGCCCGGCTCGACACCACGAGCGCGCAGCTCGACGACCTCCGGGTCACGGTGGGCGGCATCGAGCGGCAGACCAACCACCTGGGCAACAAGTTCGACCGCTTCGGTCGGGTGATGGTCGCCGGCTTCCTCATGTCGGCCGTGCTGACCACGTCGCTGTGGGTCAGCACGATGACCGTCGTGAGCTGACACCAGCGACCGCAGTCCCGACCCCGCTGCAGCGGCAGCCGAAGGAGGAGGGCTATCCCGGCCGGCGCCGGGCGGCGGAGGCCATGTTGCCGGTCTGACCCCGCTGGGTGCGCGCCGCGTAGACGGCCAGCTCGTCCACGAAGTCGTTCATCAGGTCACCCGAGTGGCCCTTCACCCAGCGGAAGGTCACGTTGCCCCGGGCTCGCACCAGGTCGACCAGCGGCTCCCACAGGTCGCGGTTGGCGACCGGCTTGCGGGCGCTGTTGACCCACCCGCGCCGCAACCAGCCCTCCCACCACCGGTCCCGGAAGCAGTTGACCACGTAGGTCGAGTCGCTGACCACCTGCACGCCGCCCGGCGAGTCGAGGGCCCGCACCGCCTCCAGCGCCGCCCGGATCTCCATCCGCTGGTTGGTGGTGCGGGGATCGGGTCCGCTCGCGAAGTCACCGCGCGGCACAGCCCACGCCCAGCCACCGGGGCCGGGGTTCCCCAGGCAGGCGCCGTCGGTGAAGACGACGATGGGCGACGAGTTTCCCCCCGTCTCGGGGTCGGAACGGTCCACGCTCGGACCATACCGGGGCACAATGGGCCCATGATCATCGACGGGTTCGTGCACCAGCTCCCCGACATCGACCCCGGCGAGACCAAGGAATGGCTCGACTCCCTCGACGCGGTGGTCGACGCCCGAGGCAAGAGCCGGGCCCGCTTCCTGGTCTCCAAGCTCCTCGAACGGGCCCGCGAGCTCCAGGTCGGCAGCCCGGCGACGGTGTCGACGCCGTACGTCAACACCATCCCACCCGAGGAGGAGCCGTGGTTCCCCGGCGACGAGTTCCTCGAACGGCGGATCCGGGCCTACATGCGCTGGAACGCCGCGGTGATGGTCATCAAGGCCAACAAGCACGCCGAAGGCATCGGCGGCCACCTGTCGACGTTCGCCTCGTCGGCCGCGCTGTACGACGTCGGCTTCAACTGGTTCTTCCGGGGCAAGGACGACGGCCAGGCCGGCGATGCCGTCTACATCCAGGGCCACGCGGCCCCGGGCACCTACGCCCGGGCCTTCCTGGAGGGCCGCCTCACGGAGGATCAGCTCGACCACTTCCGCCAGGAGGTGGCCGGGCAGGGCCTGTCCAGCTATCCCCACCCCCGCCTGATGCCCGACTTCTGGGAGTACCCCACGGTCTCCATGGGCCTCGGCCCCCTGAACTCGATCTACCACGCCCGCTTCCTGCGCTACCTGGCCAACCGCCGCATCGACGACACCAGCAACAGCCGGGTCTGGTGCTTCCTGGGCGACGGCGAGTGCGACGAGCCCGAGACGCTCGGGGCGCTGACCCTTCCCGTCCGCGAGGGCCTCGACAACCTGATCTGGGTCGTCAACTGCAACCTGCAGCGGCTGGACGGCCCGGTCCGCGGCAACGGCAAGGTCATCCAGGAGCTGGAGGCGGTGTTCCGGGGGGCCGGCTGGAACGTCATCAAGGTCATCTGGGGCTCCCGGTGGGACGACCTGCTGGCCCTGGACCGCGACGGCGTGCTGCTCAACAAGATGAACACCACCGTCGACGGTGAGTTCCAGCGCTATGCCGTCGAGTCGGGGGCCTACATCCGGGAGCACTTCTTCGGCCCCGACCCGCGGCTGCGGAAGATGGTCGAGCACCTCTCCGACGACGAGCTGCGCACCCTGCCCCGGGGCGGCCACGACTACCGCAAGCTCTATGCCGCCTACAAGGCCGCCACCGAGCAGGAGGGCGCGCCGACCGTCATCCTGGCCAAGACCATCAAGGGCTGGACGCTCGGCCCTGACGTCGAGGGCCGCAACGCCACCCACCAGATCAAGAAGATGACCGTCGACCAGCTGCGGGTGCTCCGAGACCGGCTGTTCCTCCAGGAGGTCATCCCCGAGGACGCGCTGGCCTCGGACAAGGAGCCGCCCTACATCCGGTTCCCGGAGGGCTCCATCGAGCACACCTACCTGATGGACCGGCGCCGGGCGCTCGATGGCGCCCTGCCCCGCCGGGTGGTGCGGGTCAAGCGGCCGGTCACGCTGCCCGACGACGCAACCTTCGGCGAGGTCACGGCGGGCTCCGGCAACCAGGCCGTCTCGACGACGATGGCCTTCACCCGCCTGCTGCGGAACCTCTGCCGGGACCGCAACCTGGGCTCACGGGTGGTGCCGATCATCCCCGACGAGGCGCGGACCTTCGGCATGGACGCCCTGTTCAAGGAGTTCAGGATCTACGCAGCGCACGGCCAGCTCTACGACCCGGTCGACGCCCAGCTGCTGCTGTCCTACACCGAGTCCCGGGACGGCCAGATCCTCGAGGAGGGCATCACCGAGGCCGGCTCGCTCGCGTCGTTCATCGCGGCCGGCACGTCATACGCCCACCGCGGTGTCCCGATGGTGCCGTTCTTCACCTTCTACTCGATGTTCGGCTTCCAGCGGGTCGGCGACCTCATCTGGTCGGCGGCCGACTCCCGGGCCCGGGGCTTCCTGCTCGGCGCGACCGCAGGTCGCACGACGCTGCTGGGCGAGGGCCTCCAGCACCAGGACGGCCACAGTCAGCTGCTCGCTTCGACGGTGCCCACGGTCGAGGCATGGGACCCGGCCTTCGCCTACGAGATGGCCACGATCATCCGCCACGGGCTGCACCAGATGCTGGTGGACGAGACCGACGTCATCCACTACCTGACGCTGTACAACGAGAACTACGTGATGCCGCCGATCCCGTCCGGGGACGCCATGGCCGGGGTCCAGGCCGGGATCATCGACGGGGCCTACCGCTGGGCCGAAGCCCCCGAGGGGCCGGACCACCGGGCGACCATCCTGTTCTCGGGGACGGCGCAGGGCGCGGCCCGGGCGGCCCAGACCGAGCTGGCCGAGCGGTGGAACGTCGCCGCGGACCTGTGGTCGGTCACGTCGTACAAGCGGCTGCGCGACCAGGCGCTGTCGGTGGAGCGATGGAATCGGCTACATCCCACCGAGCCCGCCCGGACACCGCTGATGACCGAACGGCTGGGCAGTGGCGCTGGCCCGATCGTGGCCGTCACCGACTTCCTCAAGGGCGTGCCGGACCAGGTGGCCCGCTGGGTGCGGCAGCCGTTCGTGCCCCTGGGCACCGACGGGTTCGGGCGGTCGGACACCCGCGAGCAGCTGCGCTGGTTCTTCGAGGTGGACATGGCCCACGTGGTGGTGGCCGCGCTGTGGGGTCTGGCCCAGCAGGGGGCGATCAGCCCGGACGAGGTCGCCAAGGCCCTCTCCCACTACGGCATCGACACCGAGCGCACCGATCCTCGGGCCAACGACCTGTAGTCGGGCGGCCGGGCCGTCGCCGTCAGTCGGCCTTGGTCTTGCCCTGGGCCTTCATGGCCCGCTTCCACTCCCGGACCCGAGCCAGCGTCTCCGGGGAGTCGATGTCGGCGACCGACCGCGGCTGATCGTCCGAGTACGGAGCGGTGGCCGCCTCCCACCCCGCGGGCCGCACGTCGAACCGCTTGGCCAGCAGCGCGCAGAAGATCTTGGCCTTCTGGACCCCGAACCCAGGCAGGGCCTTGACCCGCCGGAGCAGCTCGTCGCCTGATTCGACGTCCCGCCAGAGGGCCCCGGCGTCGCCGCCCCAGTCGTCCACCAGTGCCTGGCACAAGGCCTGGGCCCGCTTGGCCATCGAGCCCGGGAACCGGTGCACCGCTGGCGGGCCCTTGAACAGGGACTCCAGCGCGGCCGGGTCCATGGACGCGATCGTGGCGGCATCAAGCGGACTTCCCATCCGCTCCTGCAGCGTGTACGGCCCCCGGAAGGCCCACTCCATCGGGATCTGCTGGTCCAGCAGCATCCCCAGCAACAACGCCAGTGGGTCCTTGCCGAGCAGCTCGTCGGCTTGCGGTTCGCCGGTCAGCGGCACGGGCGCACTCATCACCCCGACCGTACCGCCTCTCACTCGCCGGCGGCGGCGCCGCCTCCGTCCCCGGCCGATCCGCCTGATCCGGGTGGTCAGCGGCGGAGGAGGTGGCGCTGGCGGTCCAGCCAGCCGAGGAGGACGGCGACGGCGCGGGGGTCGTGGCGGAGGCGGTGGCCGGCCCCGTTGATGAGCCGCAGCTCGGCCGAGCCGTGGGAGTCGGCCAGGACCCGGGCGTCGAACACCGGCACGCTGTCGTCCTCGTTGCCGTGCACGACCAGGAGCGGCCGGGGCGCGTAGTCCTGGACCGCCGCGATGGGCCGGATCGACCGGAAGTCCCGCGCCCACACATCGAGCGACTCGGGGTAGTGGCGATCGGTGATCAGCCCGACCTCCCGGCTGTGCTCCAGCAGCCGCCGGGGATGCCCGGCCCAATCGTCGAAGTCGGCGGGTGCGCCCATGGCCGCGACACCCCGGATCCGGGGATCCCGGGCACCGGCGCAGATCGCCAGCGCGCCACCGGTACCGAAGCCGGCCACCCAGACCCCCAGCGGCTCCTCCTCGGCCTCGAGGTGGTCCACCGCGGCCAGCAGGTCGTCGAGCCAGCCTCCCAGCGAGAACTGGCCTTCGGACCCACTGCATCCCCGCAGCGCCAGCGCCAGCGCCACCCACCCCATCTCGGTGGCGAGCCGGTCGGCCAGCTCGGGCAGGCTGTAGGCGGCGGTCGCGGCGGTCTCGATCACCGACGGGTAGCCGTGGCAGAGCACCACCGCGGGCAGGGGCCCGGACGAACGCCCTGGCGGCCGCACGACGTGAGCCGCCAGGCTGAGCCCGCCGGAGCGGAGCCGGTCCTCCATGTCCAGGTCGCTCATGCCGGCCGACCCTCCGTCCCGTCGTCGTCGAGCTCCAGGCCGAGCAGCCGCACCGCGTTGCCACGCAGCACCTTGGCCACGACCTCGTCCGACGGCTCGTGGGTCAGGAACGCCTTCTGCCACTGGCCGAAGGTGATGAAGGGGTAGTCGGTCCCGAACATCGCCCGGTCGGACAGGGGGCCGAGCACGGCGTCCCGCAGGGCCGGCGACCACCGGCGCGGCGACCAGCCGGAGAGGTCGAGCCACACGTTGGTCTTGTGCTGCGCGACCGCCAGCATCTCGTCCTGCCAGGGCCACGAGGGATGCGCCGCCACGATCTGCAGCTCGGGGAAGTCCGCCGCCACCGCATCGAGCAGCACCGGCCGGGAGTAGCCCAGCTTGATCCCGGCACCGCCCGGCAGCCCGGCCCCCAGACCAGTCGTCCCGGTGTGGAACAGCACCGGGATCTCGAGCTCGGCGCAGGCGGCGTACAGGTCGTAGAAGCGGTGGTCGTCGGGGGCGAAGGCCTGGGCGCTGGGGTGCAGCTTGAGCCCCCGGAGCCCGAGTTGCGCTATCGCCCGCCGCAGCTCGGCGACCGCCGCCCGTCCCTGCCAGGGATCCACCGAGGCGAACCCCACGAAGGCATCGGGATGGTCGGCGACGCACCGGGCCACGAAGTCGTTGGTGACCGGCGGGAAGCCGCTGGCCGAGCTGGCGTCCCACGCCAGCAGCACGGCGAGGACCTGGTCGGCCCGGAACTCGTCGGCCATCTCGGCCACCGAGCGGACAGGGATGGCCCGGTGGAAGTGCGCCTCGACGGCCTCGCGCAGGGGCCCCATGGCCCCGACGAGGAACTCAGCCGTCGACGGATGGACGTGGACGTCGACGGCGGCGTACGGCACGCGATCCCATCCTCAGCCGCCCGCCGTCGCGGCCGCGGTCTCCGCAGCGGCGGCAGCGCGCACGCCCTCGCACTGGTCGCAGCGCCGGTACCCGCGGTTGCGGGCCTCGGAGAGGGTGTCGGGCCCGAAGCCGATGAAGGTCTCGGCCTCGACCACATCCTCGAGGATCGACGGGGCGGTGCAGTTGTCGACGTCGTGCACGACCTGGTTCCGCTTGTCACCGACCCAGCGGTGCTCCTCGAACCTCGCGAGACGCTCCATCATCGGGACATTACCCGCCCCCCGGACCCTCCCTCCCGTCCGGGGCGACGGCGACGGACGTCGCGCCATCGCACCTGGACGCGTGGCAGCCGCACGTACACCGGGCACACTGCGTGTCCCCTATGCCTTCGCCTGGGACCACCGCGCCACCGTCGATGCTGCGCCGCGGCGTCACGTTGCTGTGGGACGGCGCGCGCACCCACCCCCGGCCCTTCTCCCTCGCCGCCTCCGGCGCGGCCCTCTACGCCCTCATGGCCGTCGGCGCCTCCATCGTGCTGGGCCGGGTGACCGACGCGGTCGTCACCCCGGGTCTCGGCGGGGAAGGAGTCGCGACCACCACCATCGTCGCCGGCGCCCTCGCGATCGTTGCCGTGGCCCTGCTGCGCTCGATCGGCGTCGTCTTCCGCCGCTACTACGGCGGGCGCACCAGCTGGGAGATGCAGCGCACCTGGTTCCTGCGCGTCGTCCGCACCTACCTGGCGGTCCCCCTCGAGTACTTCGGCCGGCACCCGACCGGGACCCTCCTGGCCCACGCGGACGCTGACGTCGAGCGGGCGGTCAACCCGCTGCAGCCCCTGCCGTTCTCGCTCGCCGCGCTGCTGATCGTGGTCACGGCCACCGTGACGCTGGCGGTGGTCGATCCGGTGCTGATGCTGGTGGGGATCGCGCTGTTCCCGGCGCTGGCGGTGATGAACCGGGTGTACACCCGGCGGATCGAGCGGCCGGCAGCCGAGATCCAGGCCCGGACCGGCGACGTCTCGGCCATCGCGCACGAGTCGTTCGACGGCGCGCTGATCGTCAAGACCCTCGGCTTGGAGACCCGTGAGCAGGACCGCCTCCACCACGCCGCCGAGGGACTGCGGGTCGCGTCGGTCACGGCCGGCCGGTACCGGGGCACGTTCGAGCCGGCGCTCGACACGCTGCCGAGCCTCGGCATCGTCGTGCTGCTGGCCATCGGGTCGTGGCGGGTGTCCACCGGAGCCTTGACCATCGGTGGCCTGGTCCAGGCGATGGCGCTGTTCGAGGTCCTGGCCTTCCCGACCCGGGTGGTCGGCTTCCTCCTGGAGGAGCTGCCCCGTGGGGTGGTCGCCGTGGATCGGCTGCGCGGCGTGCTCGCGACACCGGCCCGGGCGCTCCCCGCCGACGGCCAGGGCACGCCGCTGCCCGCCGGCCCCTTGCCGCTGGAGCTGGACCAGGTCGCCTTCGCCTACCACGGCCGAGCGGGCCGGGGGCACCGTGGCGACCGGCGTGGCTCGGCGGGCACCCCTGTGCTCGACGAGTGCACGCTCGCCGTCGCGCCCGGCGAGGTGGTCGCGCTGGTCGCCGCCACCGGCAGTGGGAAGTCCACCCTCTGCCACCTGGTGGCCCACCTCCTCGATCCCGACGCCGGGGCGATCCGGGTTGGCGGGATCGACCTGGCCACCGCCGACCCGGCCAGCGTCCGCCGCGGCGTCGCCCTGGCGTTCCAGGAGCCGTTCCTGTTCGTCGCCTCGCTGCGCGACAACCTCACCTTCGGCGAGCCCGTGGCCGAGGCCGACGTCGCCTGGGCGCTCGAGGTGGCCCGGGCCGACCGGTTCGTGGCCCACCTGCCCCACCAGCTGGAGCACGTGGTCGGCGAGCGCGGGGTGACCCTGTCCGGCGGCCAGCGGCAGCGGCTGGCCCTGGCCCGAGCGCTCCTGCGGAAGCCGGGCCTGCTGTTGCTCGACGACGCGACCTCGGCCGTGGATCCGGTCATCGAGCAGCAGATCCTCGGCAACCTCCGCCGTTCGCTGAGCACCACGACGCTGATCGTCGCCCACCGGCTGTCCACCATCGCCCTCGCCGACCGGGTGCTGTTCCTCAACGGAGGGCGGATCGCCGCCAGCGGCCGCCACGACGAGCTGGCGGCGACCGTACCGGCCTACGCGGCGCTGGCCCGGGCGTACGAGCAGGACGAGGCGGCGGCCTGATGCGCCCGGCAGAGCGGCACGAGGTGGACGAGGTCGACCCTGTCGAGCGGGTCGACGACCTCGACGAGCTCGAGCTGCTCGACCGGGCGGACGACCTCGACGACGGCGAGGACGCCGTGACCCCCGACCCCCACGACGCCGCGGTCGAGCTGCTGATCGAGTCCGCCCCGGCCGGCTGCTACGACGAGGAGCGGCCCCGGCCCGAACCGACACCCGACGAGGCCGCGCTGGCCGACGCCGGCGCCGTCGAGGTCCTGCGGCGCGGTCTGGCCGCGACGCCGGAGCTGCGCGAGGGCGTCGCGTTCACCATCGGCCTGGCCATCATCTCCGCGGCCGGGAAGCTGGCGGTGCCGGTCCTGATCCAGCAGATCGTCGACAAGGGCATCCGGGGCGACAGTGGGTTCCGCCCGGGGTTCGTCTACGGGTGGGCCGCCATCGGCGCCGTCACCCTCGTCGGCCTGTACCTCCTGGCCCGGCTGACCTACGTCCGCATGGTCCGGGCCACCCAGAGCGGCCTGCTCGGGCTGCGGATGCGGGTCTTCGAACACGTCCACCGGCTGTCGGTGGCCGAGCACAACGAGCAGCGCCGCGGGGCCCTCGTGGCCCGGGTGACCAGCGACGTCGACACGCTGGCCCAGTTCACCGACTGGGGCATGGTCCAGTGGATCGTCGACTCGGTGGTGATCGTCGGCGCCTTCGGGGTGATGGCGGTCTACGACTGGCGGCTCACGCTGCAGACCCTGCTGATCTTCGCACCGCTGGCCGTGTTCCTCCCGATGCTCCAGCGCCGCCAGCTCGCGGCGCAGGACGAGGTCCGGGACGCCGTCGGCGAGACCTTCTCGGAGGTGGCCGAGTCGATCACCGGCGCATCGGTCGTCCGGGCCTACGCCCTGGAGGGCCGCACCAACAGCCGGCTGCGGGCGGCCATCGACCGGCAGTTCCGGGCCCGGGTGCGGGCCCAGGCCTACGTCGCCTTCATGTTCCCGCTGAGCGACCTGTTCGGTGCGCTGGCCCTGGGCGCAGCGGTGGCCACCGGCGTCGCCTGGGGCGGCGGCTGGGGACTGGAGGTCGGCGAGCTGGTGGCGTTCCTCTTCCTGATCGGCGTGCTGCTCAACCCGGTGGCCGAGATCACCGAGGTCCTCGACCGGACCCAGATCGCGCTCGCCGGCTGGCGCAAGCTGCTCGGGGTCCTGGCGACGCCCATCGACGTCGCGGAGCCCGCCGAGCCGACCGACCTGCCCTTCGGGCCTCTGGCGATCGACGTCGAGGCCATGTGCTTCGCCTATCGCGACGGCACGCCCGTCCTGGAGGACGTGGATCTGACCCTGCCCGCCGGAGCCCGGGTGGCGGTGGTCGGTGAGACCGGCTCCGGCAAGACGACCTTCGCCAAGCTGCTGTGCCGGCTGGCCGACCCCATCGCCGGCACGGTGAACGTGGGCGGCATCGACCTCCGGGCGACCACCGCGACGGCCCGTCGGCGCGCGATCCGGCTGGTGCCCCAGGACGGCTTCCTGTTCAACACCACAGTGGGCGAGAACGTGCGGCTCGGCCGGCCCGCCGCCGGCGACGACGAGGTGCGGGAGGCGTTCATCGCCCTCGACCTGTGCTGGTGGCTGGACGATCTCCCGCTCGGGCTGGCCACCCCGGTCGGCGAGCGGGGCGGCAACCTGTCGGTCGGCGAGCGGCAGATCGTGGCGCTCGCCCGGGCGCAGCTCGGCGATCCGGGGCTACTGGTGCTGGACGAGGCGACCAGCGCGGTGGACCCGGAGACCGAGCGGGCGCTCACCGAGGCGCTGGCCCGCCTGGCCGAGGGCCGGACGATGGTCTCGATCGCCCACCGGCTGTCGACCGCCGAGGCCGCCGACGTCGTGGTGGTGTTCGACGCCGGCCGGGTGGTGGAGCAGGGTCCCCACGCCGACCTGGTGGCGGCCGGCGGGGTCTACGCCAAGCTCTACGCCAGCTGGCTGGGCAGCACCCGCCGCAACGGCGACGACCCCGGCGACGACGACTGACCCGAGGCAGCCTCAGGTGGCGGGAGGGCCGATGGCGCCGATCTCGGCCAGGTGCTCGTGCAGCGTGGAGACGACGAGGAACACGTCGTGGTCGGTCACGTCGAGGCCCTCGGCCTCGGCCTCCCCCAGCACCACGGCCACCGCATCGTCGTCGGCCACGACCACCGGGCGCTCACCGTTGCCGGCCCGCCGGGCGAGGAGGGGGTCCTCGCCGGCCAGGCCGAGGATGCCCTTCTCCCGCAGGTGCTCCAGCTGGGCCAGCACCAGGATCCGGACCTCGGGATAGGTCAACCGGGCCTGCGCCTCCTCCGGCAGGTGGTCGGCCACGTAGGTCACGGCCTCGTCGAGGTCGAAGATCGTCGGGGGCGGCTGATGACCGAGACGGAAGGCCTCGGTGCCGACGGTGGCGGCGGCGATCGCGAAGACCGCGAGCGCCCCCACCACGACGAAGAACCAGATCACCGCACCAGTCAAGCTCCTCCGGGGCCAGCGCCGCGGCGCTAGATGCCCAGGCGCTGGGCCAGCAGCTCCCGGTGGTAGGTGGGATCGCCGAACAGCAGCTCGGAGGACTTGGCCCGCTTGAAGTACAGGTGGGCCGGATGCTCCCATGTGAAGCCGATGCCGCCGTGGATCTGGATGTTCTCGGCCGCGGCGTGGAAGTAGGCCTCCGAGCAGTAGGCCTTGGCCAGGCAGGCCACCTCGGGCAGCTCGTCGTTCAGCTCGGATGCGCACCATGAGGCGTAGTACGCCGCCGACTTGGCCGACTCGACCTCCAGCAGCATGTCGGCGCACTTGTGCTTGATGGCCTGGAACGAGCCTATGGGCCGCCCGAACTGGACCCGGTCCTTGGCGTACTGGACCGCCATCTCCAGCACGAACTGCGCGCCACCGACCTGCTCGGCCGCCAGCGCCACCGCCGCGAGGTCCAGCACCCGGCCGAGGGTCGTCCAGCCCTCGCCCTCGCCGCCGATGAGCGTGGCCGGGACGCCGTCCAACTCCAGCTTGGCCTGCTTGCGGGTCTGGTCCATGGTCGACAGCGGCGTCCGGGTCAGACCGTCGGCATCGCCGTCCACCCGGAACAGCGAGACGCCGGCGTCGGTCCGGGCGGCCACGATGACCAGGTTGGCGAGGTGGCCGTCGATCACGAACATCTTGGTGCCGTCAAGGCGCCAGCCGTCGCCGTCGCGGCGGGCCGTGGCCTCGATGCCTGCTTCGTCCCAGCGACCGTTCGGCTCGGTGAAGGCGACGGTGGCGATGGTCTCGCCCGAGGCGATGCCCGGCAGCAGCTCCTTGCGGGCGGTGTCGTCGCCCGAGTGGATCAGCGTGTTGGCCGCCAGCACGACCGAGGAGAAGTACGGCGCGCACAGCAGCGCCCGACCCATCTCCTCGAGCACCACGGTGAGCTCGACGTAGGTGTAGCCCTGCCCTCCGAACTCCTCGGGGATGATCAGCGACTGGAGTCCCAGCTCGTTCGCCATCTGCGACCACACCGCCGGGTCGTAGCCCTCGGTGGTCTCCATCAGCCGGCGGACCTCCGCCTCGGGGGACTTGGCCTCCAGGAACTGGCGGGTGATGCGACGCAGCTCGTCCTGCTCTTCGGAGAAGGCGAAGTTCATGCCCGGGACCGTACGACGCGAGCGCGGTCGCCGCCAGCGAGTCTGTGTACACGCGTGCTACAGTCGAGCTCCGTGGATCCGGCGGACCCGGCGCGCCAGCTCGATCGAGCCGTCACCCGGGTCGGCGTCCGGGAGCTGCGCAATCAGGTCGCGGCGGTCGTCCGCCGTGCGGCCAGGGGCGAGCGGATGGTGATCACCGTCGACGGGGTCGCCACCGCGCAGCTGGGGCCGCTCACGCCCACCGACGGCCACCTGACCCTCGACGACCTGGTGGCCGCCGGCCTCGCCCGTCCGCCGGCCCGCCTCGATCGACCGCCGGCCGATCCGGACGCCGAGGACGTGGCCGTCGACATCCGCCCCGACGACGTCCTCGACGACCTCCGCGGCCGCTGATGGCCCTGTTCCCCGACGACCTCCGCGGCCACTGATGGCCCTGTTCCTCGACACGTCGGCCCTGGTGCGCCGGTACGTCCGCGGGCCCGGGCACGAGCTGATCCGGGCGGCGATGGCGGCCGACCCCGACTGGTGCGCCTCGGCGCTGTGCCGCAGCGAGGCCCTGCTGGCCCTCCATCGGCTCGCCGCGACCGCCGGCCAGCACGAGCGGCTGTGGAGCCGGCTGCGTGACGACTGGGACGCCTTCCTCGTCGTCCCAGTCGACGATCGCTGCCTGGCCCGAGCCGTGGAGGTCGGCGCGACCTACGGCCTCCGCACGGTGGACGCCCTGCACCTCGCCGCGGCGGACCGCCTCCCCCGGCCGCTGACCTATGCCACCTTCGACCGGCGCCAGATCCCGGCCGCCGCCGCCCTCGGCTTCGAGGTCCGCTCGCCGACCGAGTGACCGCGCCCCGCCTCACCGCGTGAGCGTCGCCGAGGTCGCACGCAGGGTGGGCAGATGAGTCGTCCAGGCCGCTGGCTACGCTCGGTGGGAGACCGTGGGGTCGCGCCCGACCTCACGACCCAGTGAAGGGGCTGGCCCTTGTCGCAGAACCCTCCGTACCCGCCGCCGCCATCGGGCCCGCCTTTCCCGCCCGGACCCCCCGGCCCCCCGGGTCCGTCGGGCCCGTCGGGCCCGTCGGGCCC
>Ga0075418_10005577_pt1 | contig 14248 bp, 13 predicted proteins | sample SoiMetdeltSBSDD2_FD_81776 | JGI IMG/M metagenome (GOLD analysis project Ga0075418, IMG submission 81776) | Bulk soil microbial communities from a Populus tree surrounding site in Tennessee, USA - Soil MetaG P. deltoides SBSDD2 | ecosystem: Environmental > Terrestrial > Soil > Tree plantation...
CCGCCCGGCCCGGCTCGACCGGTTCCGCCCGGAGGCGTCGCCGCCAGCGGCCCGACTGCAGCCTCCCCCACTCGTCCGGCGGCTCCCAGCTCGGCCGGAGGCCCGTACGCGGCCGGCGCCGCCCCTGGCGCGGCTCGGCCCCCGGTCCCGCCGGTCCGTCCCGGCGTCGGCCCGACCTCCGGCGGCTATCCGGCTCAGCACCGCGGCCCGGTCTCGTCCGGTGGCTACCCGGCGCAGCGCCCGTCCATGGACGAGGACCACCGGATCCTGCTGATCGCCATCGCCGTGGTGGCCACGATCCTGCTGGTGATCATCGTCCTGCTGATCAACCGGGGTGGCGGCGACGACGCCGGCGGCGACGGCGGGACCACGACGACGGAGACCAGCGAGCAGGCGGCCCCCGCCGACTACGACAACCCCGAGTTCCGCTCCAACTTCTTCGACAACTGCACCGGCGACGGGAACACGACCCAGTCGGAGTGCGAGTGCGTCATGGACTACCTGGTCGCCAACGTGCCCATCGACGACGCCGTGGAGTGGTCCGACGACCACTCCACCCACCCCGCCATCAACGGCGCGGTCGCCGACTGCCAGTCCGGCGGGTGAACGAGGGCGCTCGAGCGCCCGGTTAGCTTGGTGCGCCAGTGACGGCGTTGCTACGTGGAGTCGCCAGGGGTACCTCGCCGGCGGTCGCGGTGGCTCCGGCGTTCGCGGTGCTCGCGCTGTTCGGAGCGCTGGCCTGCGGCGGAGCGGACGACGCCGACGACGGTTCAGCCGGGGGCTACAGCACCGACCTGAAGGCCGACTTCGTCCGGGACTGCCGGGAGTCGGGCAGCAGCCGGGACCTCTGCACCTGCCTGTACGACACGCTGGAAGCCAGGGTGCCCTTCGAGCGCTTCCGGGTCCTGGACCAGCAGCTGCGCGAGGGCACCGCCGCCATCCCCCGTGACATCGAGGACATGGCGGTGGCCTGTGCGGCGGATCCCGACGCCGAGCCCGCCGGTGGCTGAGACCCGGGGTTCCTCCGGTCCCGACGATTCGGGCGGCCCCGACGATCCGGCCGACGCCGAGGCGCTCGCCCGCTACGCCGCGGCGCTCGCCGATGCGGCGGAGCGAGCCATCCCGCGTTGGATCGAGCGGTCGGTCCGGCGGGTGCTCGACGCGCAGCGCCTCCCGCTCGACGAGGCGATCGCCCATCAGACCAGGAGCGCTGCGCAGGCGGCCCGGGCCGCGGGCGGCGGGTCGCTCCGAGCCCTGCTGGCCACCGACGTCGACCGGCAGCGGACCAACCCGCTCAGCATCCTCCGCGGGCTGGTGCGCTACCCGACCGAGGTCCTGCGGGCCGCCGGCGCCCGGCCCGTCGAGCGGGACGAGTTCGCCGTCCGCAACTTCCCGGACGACGTGTACGACCTGTCCCCGGCGTCGTTCGCCGACGTCGACCCGGAGCTGCACGAGCCCGGGCTGGTCTGGGGCGCAGCCAAGGCCCACGTCCACCTGGCCCGCCGCCGTCGCGCGGTCGATGGGTAGCCCGTTCACACTGCCGAAACGGACAGGAATCGGTCGGGAAACCTCCTTTCGTCAACCTGACGTCCGGCTGTCTACAGCCTGGCTTAGACGCGACGAAAGGACACGGAATGGAAACGGACGCCACCTTCGCGGGTGATACTGCGTGGATGCTGGTGGCGACGGCGCTCGTGCTCTTCATGACGCCGGGCCTCGCGTTCTTCTACGGGGGGATGGTCCGCTCGAAGAACGTGCTGGGCATGCTCATGCAGAACTTCTTCGCCATGGGACTGATTGCCGTCCTGTGGGCGTTGCTGGGGTTCACGCTGGCTTTCGGCGGGTTCGGGAACGAGGGCTTCATCGGCAACCTCGACTTCATCGGGCTCAAGGACGTCGGCGAAGCCGTCTCGAGTCACGACCTCGTGCTGTTCTTCCCTGTCGTGCTGTTCGCGGCGTACCAGATGACCTTCGCGGTCATCACGCCGGCCCTGATCACCGGCGCCACGGCCGATCGCCTCAAGTTCAGCGCCTACGTGCTGTTCATCGGGGTGTGGCTGATCGTGGTGTACGCCCCGATCGCCCACATGGTCTTCGCCGGCGGCTGGATCGCCCACCAGGGCGCCCTCGACTTCGCCGGTGGCGCGGTGGTCCACATGAACGCGGGCGCAGCTGCGCTGGCGGTCGTGTTGGTGCTGGGCCGCCGGCGCGGCTGGCCGAGCGAGCCCATGCCGCCCCACAGCCTGCCGCTGACCCTGCTCGGCACCGGCATCCTGTGGTTCGGCTGGTTCGGGTTCAATGCCGGCTCGGCGCTGCGGGCCGACGGCGTCGCCGCACAGGCGCTGATGAACACCTTCCTGGCCGCCTCGGCCGCCATGCTCGGGTGGCTGGTCGTCGAGCGGCTGAAGGGCGGCCACGCCACGACCCTGGGCGCAGCCTCGGGCGTCGTGGCCGGGCTGGTCGCGATCACGCCGTGTGCCGGCTACGTCGGCGGTCTGGCGCCGATCGTGATCGGTGCCCTGGCTGGCGCCATCTGCTACCTGGCCATCAGCCTGAAGAACCGGTTCGGCTACGACGACAGCCTGGACGTGGTCGGCGTCCACCTGGTCGGTGGGCTGGCCGGCTCGCTGCTGCTGGGCTTGTTCGCCGACCTGTCGGTCAACGAGGCCGGTCACGACGGCCTGTTCTTCGGCGGCGGTGCCGACCTGCTGTGGGACCAGGTCGTGGCCTCGGTCGTCACCCTCGTCTACTCCTTCGTCGTGTCGTTCGCGATCGCCAAGGTCCTCGACGTGACCATCGGCATCCGGGTGACCGAGGATGACGAGCAGACGGGCCTGGACCTGAGCCAGCACGCCGAGACGGCGTACGCGCTGATGTGAGCCGGAACGTGACCGGAGGGGAACCGAGGACATGAAGTTGATCACTGCCATCGTCAAGCCCTTCAAGCTCGACGAGGTCAAGACCGCGCTGAAGAACGCCGGCGTGACCGGCATGACGGTGACCGAGGTCCAGGGCTTCGGGCGCCAGTCCGGGCACACCGAGGTCTACCGGGGCGCGGAGTACACGGTGGACTTCGTCCCCAAGGTGCGGATCGAGATCCTGGCCGACGTGAGCGATGCCGAGAGCATCGTCGAGGTCATCGTCCAGTCGGCGAGGACCGGGAAGATCGGCGACGGGAAGATCTGGATCAGCGAGGTCGACCGCGCCATCCGCATACGCACCGGGGAGGTGAACGAAGACGCCCTCTGACGGCGTACCGTCGGGTACCGACATCTCGAGCATCGTCGCTCGACGCCATCAGCGCGCCGCTGACGACTCCCTCGTCGGCGGCGCGCTGTGTCGCGCGTGGACCCGGGACGTCGACCAGTGGCTGGCCGGGGTGATCGGCGAGGCCCTGGATACGACGGGCTCGACGGCGGCGCCGACCGGTGTGGTGCTGGTGGCCGTGGGTGGGTACGGGCGGGGGGAGCTGTCCTTCCAGTCGGACATCGACCTGGTCCTGGTCCACGCGGGGCGACGGGCCGTCGAGCGGGAGCTCGGCGTAGCGGTCGGCGAGATCGCCGACCGCGTCTGGTATCCGATCTGGGACACGGGCCTGAAGCTGGGCCACGCGGTCCGGACCATCGACGAGGCCCTGGCGCTGGCCGCCGACGACCTCGACACCGCCACGTCGCTGCTGGACGTCCGGGCCATCGGCGGTGATGCCGCGCTGGCCGATGACCTGGCGGCCCGGGCGCTGCGGCTGTGGCGCAAGCGATCGCGGCGGTTCCTCGGCCTGCTCGCCGAGCGGGTCCGGCAGCGCCACGCGACGGCCGGGGAGGTCGCCTACCTCCTCGAACCGGATCTCAAGGAGGGCCACGGCGGGCTGCGCGACGTCCAGGCCCTGCGCTGGGCCCAGACCGCGAAGTCCATCATGTGGGAGGGCGACCCGGCCCGGCTGGACACGGCCTACGAGCTGCTGCTGGAGGTGCGGGTCGAGCTTCACCGGCGCACCGGGCGGCCGGGGGACAAGCTGCTGCTCCAGGAGCAGGATGCCGTGGCCGCCGCCCTCGGCTTCGACAACGCCGACGAGCTGGTGCGGCACCTGGCCCACGCGGCCCGCACGGTGGCCTGGACCAGCGACGATGCGTGGGCGCGGATCGAGAGCTCGCTGTCGGGGCCGCTGGGCCGCCTGCGCCGGGAGCGCAGCCTGGGCGCCGGTCTCGTGCTCCGGGACGGCGAGGTGCACGTCGCCGCCGACGCCGACGTCGCCGCCGATCCGGCGATCCCCCTGCGGGCGGCCGCGGCAGCTGCGGTGCACGACACCCGCATCCACCGGGCTTCACTGGCCCGGCTGGCGGCGGCCCGCCCGCCGTTGCCCGATCCGTGGCCCGGCAGCGTGCGGGAGCCGTTCGTCGAGCTGCTCCTGGCCGGTCCGCCGGCGGTCCCGCTGCTCGAGGCCCTCGACCAGCACGGCCTCTGGGAGCGGTACGTGCCGGAGTGGCCGGCGGTGCGGGCCAAGCCGCAACGCAACGCCTACCACCGCTTCACGGTCGACCGGCACCTGTGGGAGACGGCCGCGCAGGCCGCGGCGCTGGCCGGCCGGGTGTCCCGCCCCGACCTGCTGGTGCTCGGCGGGCTGTTCCACGACATCGGCAAGGGCATGCGCGGCGACCACACCGACAACGGCGTGACCCTGCTGTCCACCATCGGGCCCCGCATGGGGCTCGGCGCCGAGGATGCTGCGGTGCTCCAGGCGCTGTGCCGGCACCACCTGCTGCTGCCCGACATCGCCACCCGCCGGGACCTCGACGACCCGACGACGGTGGCGGCGGTCGCGGAGGCCGTCGGATCCGCCGCGGTCCTGGAGCTCCTCGGGGCGCTGACCGAAGCCGACGGCATGGCCACCGGCCCGGCGGCCTGGAGCTCGTGGAAGGCCGACCTGGTACGGGCGCTCGTCGACCGGGTCGACCACGTGCTGGGCGGTGGCCCGTCACACGAGGTGCTCGAGGCCTTCCCCACCCCCGAGCAGCAGGAGCTGCTCGCGGCGGGACGGCAGCACATCGTGGCCGAGGGTCCGCGCCTGACCGTGGTGACCCCGGACCGCCACGGTGTGTTCAACCGGGTGGCCGGTGTTCTAGCGCTGCACGGCCTCGACGTCCTGGAGGCGGCGGCCGCCACCGAAGGCTCGATGGCGCTGGAGGTGTTCCGGGTGGAATCCAGCCTCGGGCAGGCGTACTCGTGGCCGTCGGTGGTCCAGGACCTGGAACGGGCCTTGGCCGGGCGGCTGGCCGTCCGGGCCCGGCTGGCCGACCGCGCTCGTCGCTACTCCTCGTGGCGGCGTCTGGCGGCGGACCGGGTCGAGACCGAGGTGCGGTTCGATCTCGGGGCGTCCGAGGAGGCGACCGTGGTCGAGGTCCACGCCCCGGACGCCGTGGGGGTGCTGTACCGCATCACCAGGGCGTTCACCGACCTCGACCTCGACATCGTCTCGGCCAAGGTGCAGACCCTCGGCCCGGCCGTCGTCGACAGCTTCTACCTGCGCGACGCGGCCGGCGAGAAGATCGCGGACCAGGCCGTTCTGGCCGAGATCGAGCGCGCGGTGCTCCACGCGCTCGAGGAGGGTTGAGGGCCACCCTCGGTTTCCGTCCACCCGTCACCGGGGTACGGCATGCCCGATCCTCACGGGCGGCGGTCTCGACGAGGAGCCGAAACCGAGTGCGAATCGCGATCATCACCCCGCCCTGGGTGCCGGTGCCGCCGCCCGCATACGGGGGCACCGAAGCCGTCCTCGACAACCTGGCGCGTGCCTTGCACACCGCCGGCCACCAGGTCCTCCTCTACACCACGGGCGACAGCACCTGCTCGGTCCCCAGGGCCTGGATCCACCCGGCCGCGGCGGGGACGGTCGGGATGGGCACGCTGATCGAGATGCGGCACGTGGTCAACGCCTACGAGGCGGTGACAGCGTGGCAGGCCGACGTGGTCCACGACCACACGCTGGTCGGCCCGGTGTACGCCGAGCGGTTCGGCGTCCCGGTCGTCACCACCAACCACGGGCCGTTCCAGAGCGACCTCGACGACTGCTACCGGGCCATGGGGTCGTCGGTGTCGATCATCGCCATCTCCCATCGGCAGGCCGCCGCCGCCGGCGATATCCCCATCGCCGCGGTCATCCACCACGGGCTCGACGTCGACCGCTTCCCGATGGGTCGGGGCAAGGGCGGCTACGCGCTGTTCCTCGGCCGGATGAGCGCCGACAAGGGCGTGCACACCGCCATCCGCATCGCCCGGCTGGCCCGGGTGCCACTGAAGATCGCGGCCAAGCTGCGCGAGCCGGCCGAGCAGGCCTACTTCGACCGGGCCGTCGCGCCGCTGCTGAACGAGTGCGTGGAGTACGTCGGCGAGGTCGGCGGCCGACAGAAGCTGGACCTGCTCGCCAACGCACGATGCCTCCTCAACCCCATCGCCTGGCCCGAGCCCTTCGGGATGGTGATGATCGAGGCCCTGGCGTGCGGCACGCCGGTCGTCGCCACCCCGTGCGGTGCGGTCCCCGAGATCGTGGACGACGGGATCACCGGCTTCACCCGCGAGACGGAGACGGGGCTGGCCGCGGCGGTTCTCGACGTCGGGACCCTGGATCGGCAACTATGCCGCGATGTCACGGCCCGGAGGTTCTCGAGCGAGCGCATGGCCGCCGATCACATCCAGCTCTACCGGCGCCTGGTCGCCGGCCGCCGCCCCCCGCGCGCGGCCTGACCAGGTCCTCGAGCCGCACCGGGCACGCCATCCGGACCGGGTCGGGGCTGCGCCATGAAGCAATGGACCTACGCCGAGGAGAGCGAGGCCGTCCACTCGTCGACGGTCACCTTGGTCGAGGGCGCCACGTTCGTGATCTGCGACCCCGGTGGTGACATCTCGTCCCGGGGGGTGCAGGGGCTGTTCGTGGCGGACACCCGGGTCTGCTCCGGCCTGCGGCTCACCGTCGACGGCGAGCCGGTCGAGGCGCTCACGGCGTCGACCCGCTCACCGTTCGCCGCGTCCTTCGCCGGCCGGGCGGGGGACGGTTCGCTGCTGGTGTTCCGCGACGTCTGGGTCAGCCAGGGCATGCGGCTCGATCTGCGGATGCGCAACCTCTCCCAGTCGCCCCGCGCGGTCGGCGTGCAGCTGGAGGTGGCCGCCGACCTGGCGGACCTCTTCGCCGTGAAGGAGGGTCGCCAGGCGCCTCCACCCGCTTCCGCCACCAGCCGGTCCGGCGAGGTCCGCTTCGCCGGCGCCGACGGGTGCCAAGGGCTGGTGGTGCGGTCGGCCGACGCCGTGCTGGGAGCCGACGGCCGGACGCTCTCGTGGGATCTGACCATCGGCCCTCGTTCCGAATGGACGACCTGCGTCGAGCTGGCGGCGGTCCGCGGGGGCGAGGAGGTCGTGCCCACCCACCGCTGCGGCCAGCCGCCCGAGCAGGCGCTGGCCATGAGCCGCCAGGCCCGCTGGGAGGGCCAGCTCCCCGGTCTCTACAGCGACATCGCGGCCTTGGCCGAGGCTGTGACTCGCACCGGGCAGGACCTGGGGGCGCTGCGGCTGTTCGACCCCGACCACCCCGATGACCCGCTGATCGCGGCTGGCGCGCCGTGGTACATGACGCTGTTCGGCCGGGATTCCCTGCTCACGTCGTGGATGGCGTTGCTCGTGGATCCGGCCATCGCGCTCGCGACGGCTCGAGCCCTGGCCCGCCTGCAAGGCACCCAGGAGGTCAAGGAGACCGAGGAGGAGCCGGGCCGGATCCTCCACGAGGTGCGGTTCTCGCAGGGCGCCTCGTTGGCTCTGGCCGACGGGCACGCCTACTACGGGACGGCCGACGCGACGCCGCTGTTCGTCATGCTGGTGCACGAGCTCTGGCGGTGGGGTGCGCCGCTCACCGAGCTCGAACCTCTGCTGCCGGCGGTCGACGCGGCACTGGACTGGATGGCCGGGCCGGGCGACCCTGACGGCGACGGCTACATCGAGTACGCCCGCCGCACCGAGCAGTCGCTGTCCAACCAGGCCTGGAAGGACTCCTTCGACGGTCTGTCCTTCGTCGACGGGCGGTTGCCGGAGGCCCCGATCGCCGCCGCCGAGGTGCAGGCCTACGCCTACGCCGCCTGGCGGGCGGGCGCTGCGCTGGCCGAGGTCCGCGGCGACGCCGAGACCGGGGCGGCCCGCCGGGCCCGGGCCTACGCCCTGCAGAAGCAGTTCGAGGAGGACTTCTGGCTCGACGAGCCCCAGGCCTTCGCCCTGGGGCTCGACCGGGACAAGAAGCCCATCGACGCGATCGGGTCGAACATGGGCCACTGCCTGTGGACCGGCATCATCGCCGACCCGGACAAGGCGGCCGCCGTGGCCCGGTGGCTGGTGTCGGCGGAGCTGTTCAGCGGATGGGGCATCCGCACGCTGGCCACCTCCATGGGCCGCTACAACCCCATCAGCTACCACAACGGCTCGGTGTGGCCCCACGACACGGCGATCTGCATCGCCGGGCTGCGCCGTGCCGGGTTCGTCACCGAGGCGCTGAAGGCGGCGTCCGGCCTCCTGGCCGCGGCCGAAGCCACCGGCGGGCGGCTCCCGGAGCTGTTCTCGGGGCTCACCGCCGAGGACATGCCCACCCCGGTGCCGTATCCCGCGTCCTGCTCACCCCAGGCCTGGGCCTCGGGGGCGCCCCTGCTGGTGGTCCGGGCGCTGCTCGGGCTGGAGCCGAACATCCCCAAGGGCCGGGTCCTGCTCGACCCGATCCTGCCCGAGGGCGCGCGGTGGCTGCTGCTGGAGGAGATGCCGATCGGCGGTAGCCGGGTGACGATCGAGGTCGACGGCGATGCCGTCGCCGTGCGCGACCTGCCCCGCGGCCTGGCGCTGATCCGGCCGCCGCACATCCGCCGGCGCTGAGCGGACGATCGGCCCCACGAGGCGAGCCGGTAGGGTCCGTGCGGTGAGCCGCCGGTCCCCGCCGACCCGTCAGGACCTGATCCGTTGGGCCGAGGCGCTGTCCGGCATCGCGCGGACGGGCCTGGGCTTCAGCGACAACCTCTACGAACGGGAGCGGTTCGAGGAGGTGCTCGCGGTGGCGGGCGACATCCGGGCCGCGGCCGACAGCGAGGGCGAGTTCGACGCCGAGGACTTCGTCGAGGAGTGGATGAAAGGTGTGGGCAAGGGCGTCGCCGGCTACGTGACGCCGAAGATCGGCGTCGGCGCCGTGGTCCACAACGCCGAAGGCGAGATCCTGCTGGTGCAGCGGGCCGACTCGGGGATCTGGCTCTACCCGACGGGTTGGGCGGACGTCGGCTACTCGGCCAGCGAGATCGCCGTCAAGGAGGTGCACGAGGAGACCGGCATCATCTGCGAGCCGGTGCGCCTGATCGCCCTGCTCGACGGGTTGCGGCTGGGGTTCACGCGGGTGCCCATGTACAGCCTGGTGTTCTTGTGCCGGGCGGTGGGTGGCTCGCTGGAAGCGCACCCCCTGGAGACCCGCAACGTCGGCTGGTTCCCCGAGGATGCGCTGCCCAGTCCGCTCGCGGGGGTGGACCAATGGGGGAAGCAGGCGTTCGCCGCGATCCGGGGTGACGACGTCGGGGTCCTGTACGACGAGCCGCGCAACCGCCCCTGGACGGGCGGGTGATGGACAGCACCGTCATCTCCGTGCGTACCGGTTCCCGGCCGGCGGTGGTCGACCTGACCGACGAGGTCGTGGCGTTCTGCCGGTCCCGCGGCGACGGCCTGGTCTCGGTGTTCGTGCCCCACGCGACCGCGGGCATCGCCGTGATCGAGACCGGAGCGGGCACGGATGCCGACCTGCTGGCGGCCCTGGAGGCGGTGCTGCCCCGGGACGGCCGCTGGCGCCACCGCCACGGGTCGCCGGGCCACGGGGCGGATCACGTCCTCCCCGCGTTCATCGGGCCGAGCCTCACGATCCCGGTGCTGGACGGCCGGCCGGACTTCGGCACCTGGCAGTCGGTGGTGCTGGTCGACACCAACGTCGACAACCCCGAGCGCTCGGTGCGCCTGAGCTTCCTACCGGGCTAGCCGGGCTGGCTCAGCGGGCGGGCTCGGGCGCCCGGCGGGCTATCGCGAAGCGGAGGTAGCTCCAGCACGCGCTGGTGAGCATGGCCAGCTTGGTGAGGAAGCCGACGGTGGGGCTCGACAGCTTCTCCTCCTTCGTCCGGTGCCACAGGCCAGGGAGGACCTGGTCGACCCGGACCAGATCGTGGCGGGCCACGATGCTGTTGAGCGCCGCTTCGACCCGGTAGCCGCGGATGTCGTCGTGGGCCAGCTGCTCGAACAGGTCACGCCGCAGCGCCCGCTGGCCGGTCAGGATGGGCAGCCCCTCCAGGAAGATCGGGTTGGCCACCGGGCCCCGGTCGAACAGGCCACAGGCCATGTCGGCCTCGCGGTCGCGGACCAGGCGCACCAGATGGTCCACATGTGCCGGGTGGAGCCCCACCAGATCGGCGTCGAGGAACACCACGAGCTCGGCGTCGGTCGCGGCGACGCCGGCCTGCAACGCCTGGCCCTTGCCCGCCAACGGCTCGAACACCACCCGGGCACCGTGCGCCGCGGCGACCCGGCCGGTCCCGTCGGTGGAGGCGTTGTCGACCACGATCACCTCGTCCACCAGCGCTGCGTCGAGGGCGGTGTAGACGACGGCGCCGACGGTCGCGGCCTCGTTCCAGGCCGGGATGATGGCCGCCGTGCGCGGGTCGGACGGGCCGGACAGGGGCGTGGCGATCGAGACTCCAGGTGCAGGCATGTAACGAGCCAGGCTACTGGTGTGTGGTGGCTATGCCTCGGTGCGTGAGCCCGGCATCGGACCGCACGGTACGGTCGGTGGGGTGGCCATGGCGGTGCCGGTGCCGGAGGTCGACGAGCAGCTCCGGGTCGAGACGCATGACGAGACCCAGGAGCAGCTCGACGACACCATCCGCTGCGGCCGCTGCCGCTACGAGGTCACCGCGGGCCGGTACGCGATCGAGGTCGAGGGCGCCCACTCCCACACCTTCCGCAACCCGGCCGGCTGGTCCTTCCGGCTCGGCTGCTTCGCCGACGCCCCCGGCGCGGCACCTTCCGGAGCCGAGACCTACGCGCACACCTGGTTCGCGGGGTACGCCTGGCGCTTCGCCCACTGCAGCGAGTGCGGCACCCACCTGGGCTGGTGGTTCGTCGGCGGGGGCGATGCCTTCGCCGGGCTGATCCTGGCCCGGCTCGCGTAGCCGCATGGGTGCAAGTGCGGTCGCCCGGAGCCAGGAGGAGTGAGGGTCAGGCGCGGGGGTCGGGGTCGCGATCGGGGTCGGCGTCCCGAGGCTCCCCGCCGCCGGCCTCGCCGTCGCCATCGCCGTTGCCGCCACCGTCCGCGTCCCGATCCCGGGGGCCGCCGCGCAGCCAGCCGGTGGCCCAGTCCCGCACGTTCGCGAGCCCGCCGCCGACGTCCCGCACCAGCGACACCAGCGGATCCTGCGACCGCTCGAAGGCCTGGCGATAGTGCCGGGTCGCCTCCTTGGTGTCCTCCTGGACCGTGGCGTTGGCGTCCTCGCTCCGGCGGGGGTAGTTGCCTCGCAGGATGCGGGTGTAGCTCCCGTCGTCCACCCAGCGCTGCAGCTCGGCGGCCCGCACCACAGCGAAGGGATGGGACCGGGCTTCCAGCAGCAGCAGGCGCAGGACGCTGTCCCGGACGTCCGGCGACGCGAGGTACTCCTCGCCCTGGGCCCGGAAGGCCGCGATGTCCAGATCGTCGATCTTCCCGCCCCCGGCCAGCTTCATGTGGACCCGGAGGGCCCCGGGCGGATCCTGCGATGCCAGCAGCCCAGCCCGATCCGACGACAGCTCGGCCTTGCGCCGCCACTCGTAGAGCGCCGCGATGATGGCCCGCATCCCGAGCGTGCCGAAGGGCAGCCACGACAGGGTCAACGAGACCCGCAGCAGCTGGATGAGCATCGTCGTGTAGACCGCGTGACCCGACAGCACGTGCCCGAGCTCGTGCCCGAGGACGAACCGCAGCTCGTCGTCATCGTCGAGCAGGTCGACCATCCCGCTGGTCAGGACCACGAAGGGCTGGTCGATGCCCAAGGTCACCGCCTGGGGGACGGGATCGGCGATCACGTACAGGTCCGGCAGGCGGCGGACGTCGAGACTGGTCGCGGCCTCGGTGTACAGGAGGTGGAGCCGGGCGAACTGACGGTGGTCGACCCGCACCGACGAGCCGATGTAGACGAGGCGGAGGGCCCGCTCGTTCCACAGCCCGGCCAGCTTGCGCAGGAGGTAGTCGAAGCCGCGGAGCTGCCGCAGCGCCGTCAGCGCGCCCCGGTCGGCCGGGTGCTCCCAGGCGCGGGAGCTGATCTCGGTCAGGGTCACCCGGGTGCGGGTGCCTCGCCCGTTCGTCCCGCCGCTACCGCCTTGCTCGTGCTCCCCGGCAGGTCCGGCCTCGGTCACGGACCAACCGTACGCCCTCAGTTCTCGGCAGGTTCCGCGGCCTCGCCGGCTTCGACGGCCACGCCCGCCTCCGCCGGCCCCTCCGATCCGTCCGCTCCCGTGGACTCGGCCAGCAGGCGGTCGCGCTCCTCCTGCACCGCGGTGAGCACCGCCACCATGATCTGCTGCATGTCCTCGTCCAGGAACCTCCGGGCCCGGAACAGCAGGGCGGCCCCGACGAAGGCCAGCGGCTGGATGACGAGGAAGGCCACCCGCAGGTTCTCGTCGTACGCGCTGGAGATGGCCGAGACCACGAACGGCGCCGCCGCCTGGCCGCAGAGCACGGCGACCAGGTTGAAGGCCCCGAACCCGGTGCCACGCAGGTGAGCGGGCAGGGCGTCGGTCAGGCCGGCCCGCAACCCGGGCACCGCCATCGAGACGACGAACATCCCCGCCACCTGCAGGCCGAACACCGGCAGCACGGCAGCCAGCGTGTAGCTCGACGGCCGGATCAGGTACGAGGCGGTGAAGAAGCCGCTCCCCACGAACAGGAAGATGGCCGGCAGCGCCAGCCGTCCGCCGGTGATCCTCGGCGCCCACCGGTCGGCCACCCGGCCCCCGGCGATGATGCCCGGGACCCCGCCCAGGACGGCGAGGCCCATGAACCAGATCTCGCTCGCACCCTCCGAGACGTGGAGGTGGCGGCTGTAGTACTGGGCCATCCACGCGGCGATGGCGGTGACGGTGAACAACAGGGCGGCCACCCCGACCAGGGCGTAGCGCATGGTGCGGATCCGCAGGACGGTCCGCATGTCCTCGGCCAGCCCGGTCACCATGTTGCGCAGGAAGGCGCCGAAGCCCTCCCGGAACAGGCCCTGGGTCACCGAGCTGTCGTCGGATCCGTCGAGGTGCTGGATCTCGCCCGCGCCCAGGGCCGCCATGAGGTCGGCCGTGCCGCGTCGGGGCTCCCGCAGCCGGAACACCAGTGCGGCGACGAGCAGGCCGGGCAGGCCGACCACCACCAGGGCCCAACGCCAGCCGATGGTCAGCCCCAGCGTCCCGCCGAGGGCGACGCCGACGCCGCTCCCCACGAAGAGCATCGCCATCTGGATGGAGAACGCCGTGCCTCGTCGCTGGGGCGGGTAGTAGTCGCCGATCAGGCTGGCCGCCGAGGGCTCGGTCACCGCCTGGCCGAACCCGAGCAGCGACCGGAAGCCCACCAGCATGGCGAAGGTCGTGGAGAGCGCTCCGGCTGCGGTGACGGCCGACCACGCGATCACCGTCGTGCCGATGGCTCGGGACCGGTTCCACCGGTCGGCGAGGTAGCCGGCGGGCACGGTGATCACCCCGTTGAACAGCAGCTGGAGGGACAGGAGGACCCCGATGGCGAGGTCGCCGACCCCGAAGTGCTCCTTGAGCGGGTCGATCAGCCCCCGGACGATGTTCTTGTCGATCTCGTCGACCAGGACGACCAGCCCGAGCACCCACATCGGGTCCTCGAGCAGCTTCCGCGTCCGACCCCCCATTGGACGATTGTCTAGTCGGCTAGGTCAGCCTGGGCTCAATCACCGCGCAGGTAGCGCTCGACCTCTTCCACCAGGGCGCGGCCGGGCTGGTCCTCGTCCTGGTCGTGGTTGGTCTCGAGGTTGCTCACGTAGTCGGCCGTCTCCTCGTCCTCGGCCACCAGCTCGCTGACCTGGCGCTCGTAGGACGCGGCGGCGATCTCGAGGTCGGAGGTCGGCAGCCACAGCCCCAGCACCATGGCGGTGTGCTCGACCAGCGCCAGAGCGGCCTTGGGCGACGGTGCGGTCGGCACATAGGTGGGCACGGCCGCCCACAG
>Ga0075418_10005579_pt1 | contig 14245 bp, 16 predicted proteins | sample SoiMetdeltSBSDD2_FD_81776 | JGI IMG/M metagenome (GOLD analysis project Ga0075418, IMG submission 81776) | Bulk soil microbial communities from a Populus tree surrounding site in Tennessee, USA - Soil MetaG P. deltoides SBSDD2 | ecosystem: Environmental > Terrestrial > Soil > Tree plantation...
GACCCGCTGCGCGGTTACATAAGAGTCACTGCCCGTGGGCAGCGTCGAAGGTATCGACTGCCACTGGCCGGGCGACTGCGTTAGTGTCCCCTGCGCGGGCGTGACCGGTTCCGTCCTCTCCGCCGCTTCCGCCGGCGCGGTGTAGCTCGTCTCCCACTGCTTGGCCAAGGTGCTGATCAGGTCCAGTACCTCGGTGGCGGACCCCGGCCGCTCGCGGGGATCGAGCGCCAGGCATGCCGCGATCAACCCTTGCAGCGGTGACTCGGGAACGTGGATCGGCTCCTGGACCCGCCGGTACAGCAGGTCCAGCATGTTCTCTGCCTCATCCGGCAACCGCCCGTACAGGCTGCGGTACAGCAGCATTCCCAGGCCGAAGATGTCGGACTCGACGCCCTGCTGCTGGCCGGTGATCTGCTCCGGCGACATGTAGTAGGGCGTCCCCGCGACCTGCCCGGAGCGGGTCAGCCCGGTGCTCTCCTCCAGTACGCCGAGGGCGCCGAAGTCGACGAGCTGGTAGCCGCGGTGTGGCTGCCGCAAACGTTCGACGGTGTGAGGTCGCGGTGCAGGATCCCGCGCGCGTGCGCATAACCGAGTGCCGAGGCGACGTCGCGCCCGAGTCGCAGCGTCTCCGCGACGTCCAGCGGCCCGGTGCGGTCGAGCATCGCCTCCAGGCTGCCTCCGGCCACCCACTCCTGGACCAGGTAGAACCCGTCCTCGTACTGGAACAGGCCGTAGCTACGGGCGATGTGCGGATGCTCGAGTCATAGAGCGAGCGCGGCCCGCTGCCGCAGTTGTTCGCCGCCGTCACGGAACACCTTGAGCGCGACCTGACGGCCGGCGAGCTGCTCGTCGTGCGCGAGGAACACGTCGGCCACCGCACCACGGCCGACCAGCCTCTCGACCGTGTACCTGCCGAGTCTGCTGCCCGGGCTCAGCTCGGCCACGCCCACCTCCCGCTCCGCTGTCCGCTCAGCGTAGTTGGCCGGGCAGCGCACCGGTGGACCAGTCAGGCGAGACCGCTGTTGAGCGTCAGCCCGCCGTCGACGACGATCGTCTGGCCAGTGATCCAGCTCGCCTCGTCGGACAGCAGGAACCACACCACCGAGCCGATGTCGTCCGGCCGGCCGAGCCGCTTCATCGGGTACGTCGCGGCCACCTCGTCCTCGCGCCCGGCGTACAGCGCCGTGGCGAACTTGGTCTTCACCACCGCGGGCGCGACCGCATTGACCCGGATCGCGGGTGCCAGCTCGACCGCGAGCTCGCTGGTCACCCGGGACAGCATCGCCTTGGTCGCGCCGTACCAGCCGAGTCCCGGTGACGGCGCCAGCCCGGCCACCGACGAGAGGTTCACCACCGCGCCGCCGTGCTCGCCCATCCAGGCGTCCCGACAGGCCTTCAGCCAGGCGATCGTCGCGAGCACGTTGGTGTCGACCATCTTGGCCGCGACCGTCTCCTCGAGGTCGAGCAGCGGCCCGTAGACGGGGTTGATCCCGGTGTTGTTCACCAGCAGGTCCACCGACCCGTATGTCGCGAGCGCGGCCGCGATCACCTCGGCCCGGTGCTCCGGATCCGCCGCCTTACCGGCCATCGCGATCGCATGCTCCGGACCGCCGAGCTCCTCGACCGCCGCGTCCAGCGTCTCCTGCGTCCGCCCGGTCACCACCACCCGCGCCCCATCCGCCACCAACCGTCGCGCGACCGCCAGCCCGATCCCCCGCGACCCCCCGGTCACGATCCCCGTCCGCCCTGTCATTCCCGAACCCATGCGAACTCCCTCCACCACCACTTGGCGATCATCGGTCGGTTTGCGAATTTCTGTGGATAACCGGTCAGTCTGCAGGCCGCGGTCACCTGACGGCGTTATCCACAGAAATTCGCAAACCGACCGATGATCGCAACGGGTGCGGGCAGCAACGGGAGCGGGGCAGCAACGAGGTGCGGGGCACGAGACCCGCTCGGGGGTCAGCTGAGGCGTTCGAGGATGACGGCCATGCCCTGGCCGCCACCGACGCACATGGTCTCCAGGCCGAACTGCTTGTCGTCGTACTGCAGGCCGTTCACCAGCGTCGTCATGATCCGGGCGCCGGTCGAGCCGAACGGGTGGCCGAGCGCGATCGCGCCGCCGTGCACGTTCAGCTTGTCGAAGTCGATGCCGAGTTCGCGGGCCGAGCCGATCACCTGGACCGCGAACGCCTCGTTGATCTCGACCAGGTCCATGTCGTCGATCGTCATCCCGGCCCGGGCCAGCGCCTGCTTCGACGCGGCGATCGGTCCGAGACCCATGATCTCCGGCGACAGCCCGGACACGCCGGTCGCCACGATCCGGGCCAGCGGGGTCAGGCCGAGCTCGGCGGCCTTGGTGTCGGACATGATCACCACCGCGGCGGCGCCGTCGTTCAGCGGGCAGCAGTTGCCGGCGGTAACGGTGCCGCTCGGGCGGAACACCGGGTCGAGCTGGCTGACCTTCTCCAGTGTCGTGCCCGGCCGAGGCCCGTCGTCGGTGGTCACCACGGTGCCGTCGGGCAGCGTGACGGGGACGATCTCGCGCTCGAAGAAGCCGTTCTTGATCGACTCCTCGGCACGGTTCTGGGAGCGGACGCCGAACTCGTCCTGGTCGGCGCGGCTGATCCCCATCAGGTTCGCCACGTTCTCCGCGGTCTGGCCCATCGCGATGTAGATGTCCGGCACCTGGCCGTCCTCGCGCGGGTCGTGCCAGGGCTCGTTGGTCTCGGCATACTTCTCGGTCCGCCGCAGGGCGTCGGCGAACACCGGGTTGAACGCGCTCGGGTCACCGACACCGGCGGAGCCGAAGTTCGCGTACCGCGACACGCACTCGACCCCGGCGCTGACGAACACGTCGCCCTCGCCGGCCTTGATCGCGTGGAACGCCATCCGCGCCGTCTGCACGGAGGAGGCGCAGAACCGGTTCACCGTCGTCGCGGGCGTGTCGTCCCAGCCCAGCTGTACGGCGATCCGGCGGGCCATGTTGCCGCCGTGCTCGTCGTGCGGCTCGGCGCAACCGACCGCGACGTCGTCGACCAGCGCCGGGTCCAGGTCGATCTTCCCGGTCGCGGCCTTGATCATCTGGACCGCGAGGTCGTCTGGCCGGATGTTCTTCAGCGAGCCCTTGAAAGCGCGCCCGATCGGCGAGCGGGCGGTGGACACGATCACTGCTTCCGGCATCAGGGCACCTTTCTACAGGCCGAGGTCGCGGCCGATCAGCTCTTTCATGATTTCATTGCTCCCGGCCCAGATCTTGGTGACCCGGGCGTCCCGCCAAGCGCGCGCGACGCGGTACTCGTTCATGTACCCGTAGCCGCCGTACAGCTGGACGCAGGCATCCAGGATCTCGTTCTGCACCTGCGCGCTCCACCACTTGGCCTTGGCGGCGTCGATGGCGCTCAGCTCGTCGTTGCTGTGGGCAACGATGCAGTTGTCGACGTAGGCCTGCGTCACCTCGGCCTTGGTGACCAGCTCGGCGACCAGGAACTTGTTGTACTGGAACGACCCGACCGGTTGGCCGAACGCCTTGCGCTCCTTGATGTACTCGATCGTCTCGTCCAGGATCTGCACCGCCTGGGCGATGTTCGAGACCGCGGCGCCGACTCGTTCTTGCGCGAGCCGCTCCATCATGTAGATGAAGCCGCGGTCCACCTCGCCGAGGACGTTCTCATCCGGCACCCTGACGTTGGAGAAGAACAGCTCCGACGTACCGGACTCGGTCTGGCCGACCTTGTCCAGCTTGCGGCCGCGGCTGAACCCCTCCATGCCCTCCTCGATCGCGAGCAGGGTGATGCCCTTGGCGCCCTTCTCCGGACTGGTCCGCACCGCGGTGATGGTGAGGTCGGCCATGTCGCCGTTGGTGATGAACGTCTTCGAACCGTTGACCACCCACGAGGAGCCGTCCCGCTTGGCCGTGGTCTTCAGCGCGGCCAGGTCCGAGCCGCCGGACGGCTCGGTCATGCCGATCGCAGTGACCAGCTCGCCGGAGCAGAACCTCGGCAGCCAGCGCTGCTTCTGCTCCTCGGTACCGAGGTCGACCAGGTACGGCGCCGCGCAGTCGTAGTGGATGCCGAAGCAGCTGGACAGCGAGGCCGAGACCTTGGACAGCTCCTCGGCGAAGATCGCGTTGAACCGGTAGTCGCCGACGGACGAGCCGCCGTACTCCTCAGGCACGTCGAGTCCGAGGAAGCCCTGCTTGCCGGCCTCCAGCCAGATGTCGCGGGGCAAGGTCCTGGCCTCGAGGAACTCGTCCATTCGCGGCACCAGCGTGCGGTCGGCGTACTCCTTCGCGCTGGCGCGGAAGGCGCGGTGGTCCTCATCGAAGATGGTGCGCTGCATGAGGCCCTCCGGGTACATCGGGAACCGTGGACTAAGCGCTTGCTTAGCATCGCCAACCTCGGGCATGGTGTCAACGTGTCCGCGATCACGAACGCCGAGACCGGGGCGTCACGACAGCCACAGCCTGCCCCGCGGCGGCTGCTGGCCGCGGCGATCGAGGCCTTCGCCGAGCGCGGCTACCAGGCGACCACGACGCGCGACATCGCCTCCCGCGCCGGCATGAGCCCAGCCGCGCTGTACGTGCACTACCCGTCCAAGGAGCGGTTGCTGTACGAGATCAGCAGATCCGGACACGTGGACGTGCTCGAGGTGTTGCACGCGGTGCCAGGCGGTCCGCCCTCCGAGCGGCTTCGCCACATGGTCGAGGCCTTCACGACCTGGCATGCCGAGCACCACACCATCGCGCGCGTGGTGCAGTACGAGCTGGCCGCTTTGTCCGCCGACCACCTGGCCGACATCGCCGCGGTCCGCCGCGACATCACCGCGGCATTCGAGGACGTGCTGACCGCAGGGCTCGCCGACGGCTCGTTCGAGATCGCGGATCTCTCCGGTAGCGCGCTCGCGCTGATGTCGCTGTCGATCGACGTGGCCCGGTGGTTCTCCGACGGCCGCCGGCTGTCCCCCGCCGACCTGGGTCGGCTTTATGGGGACCTCGCACTCCGGATGGTCAAGGCTTAACGTGTGACCACTCGCGGGTCCGTGCACCGCGCCCCACGAAGGGAGCATCCCATGCTGAACCTCGCTGCCCTGCTCACCGACGCCGCCCGCAAGGTTCCGGACCGTGAGGCCGTGGTCTGCGCAGACACCCGGATGACGTACGCGCAAGTCGATGCGCTCTCGAACCAGGTGGCGAACCTTCTGGTCGCGTCCGGTCTGCAGCCCGGCGACAAGGTCGGGCTGACCTGCCCGAACCTGCCCTGGTTCCCGGTCGTGTACTACGGCATCCTCAAGGCAGGCTGTGTGGTCGCGCCGTTCAACGTGCTGCTGAAGCGGCGCGAGATCGCGTACCACCTGAACGACTGCGACGCGAAGGCCTACTTCTGCTTCGAGGGACTGCCGGACCTGCCGATGGGCACAGAAGGCTACGCCGCGTTCACCGAGACACCGGGGTGCGACCACTTCTTCGTGCTGCCGCTGGACGCGACGAAGCCGTCGGCGATCGAGGGTACGACGACGCTGCCGCAGGCGATCGCCGACCAGCCGGCCACGTTCGACCCGGCGCTCACCTCGTCCGAGGACACCGCGGTGATCCTGTACACCTCCGGCACCACCGGTCAGCCGAAGGGCGCCGAGCTGACCCACGGCAACATGATCATGAACGCGCAGGTGCTCACGAACATCCACCCGCGGGCCGAACATGACGTACTGCTGATCGCGCTACCGCTGTTCCACTCGTTCGGCCAGACCGTGCAGCTGAACGGCGGCTTCCTGACCCGGGCGACGCTGGTGCTGCTGCCGCGGTTCGAGCCGGGTGCCGCGTTCCGGCTGATGCAGGACGAGAAGGTGACCGGGTTCGCCGGCGTGCCGACGATGTGGTGGGCGCTGCTCAACTACAAGGACGACTCGGGCTCGCTGGACTTCGACGCGATCTCGTCCCGCCTGCGGATGGTGGTGTCCGGCGGCTCGGCACTCCCGGTCGAGGTACTGACCCAGATCCGAGAGAAGTTCGGCATCCCGCTCCTGGAGGGGTACGGCCTGTCCGAGACCTCGCCGGTCGGCACCTTCAACCAGCTGGACCGGGAGCCGAAGGCGGGCTCGATCGGCTACCCGATCTGGGGCGTCGAGGCGAAACTCATCAGCATCGGTCCGGACGCCGAGTGGAACGACGTCGAGGGCGAGGGCCCGGGCGAGATCGCGCTCCGCGGGCACAACATCATGAAGGGCTACTACAAGCGCCCGGAGGCGACCGCGGACGTGATCCGGGACGGCTGGTTCCGCACCGGCGATATCGCCCGGCGCGATGAGGACGGCTTCTACTTCATCATCGACCGAGCCAAGGACATGATCATCCGCGGCGGCTACAACGTGTACCCGCGGGAGATCGAAGAGGTCATGATGACGCACCCCGCGGTCAGCCTGGTCGCGGTCGTCGGCATCAAGGACGAGCGACTCGGCGAGGAGATCAAGGCGTACGTCGTTCCGAAGGACGGCGTGGTCGCCGACCCCGACGAGATCGTTGCCTGGTGCAAGGACCAGATGGCCGCCCACAAGTACCCCCGGGTGGTCGAGGTGGTCCAGGGCCTTCCGATGACCGCCACCGGCAAGATCCTCAAACGCGAGCTCCGCGACAAGTAACCCACCCTCTTCCGTTCATCGGGCCCTTGTGACCACCGCCGGTGTGCACGGACTGACAGCAGACACGACGAGGTCCCGCCCGGAGGGGATTCGGGCGGGACCTCGGACCTGTGACGTCAGGCCTGCAGCGCGGCCTGGACGTCGAGGCTGATGTCGACCTTGTCGCCGATCAGGAGCTTGCCGCCCTCGAGCGGGACGTTGAAGTCGATGCCCCAGTCCTTGCGGCTGATCGAGGTGTGCGCCTCGAAGCCGATGACGGTCTGGCCGTACGCGTTCTGGTCGATGCCGAGCAGGTCGACGTCGAGCTCGACCGCCTTGGTCACGTCCTTGATGGTCAGGTCGCCGGTGACAACCCAGCTGTCGCCGTTCTGCCGGACGGCGGTGCTGGTGAAGGTCATCTTGGGCCGGGACTCGACGTCGAAGAAGTCGCCGGAGCGCAGGTGGCCGTCGCGCTGCTCGTTGCGGGTGTCGACCGAGGACAGCTCGATCGTGGCGGTGGCGCGGCCGTCGAGCGGGTTCTCGGTGGTGACGATCTCGCCGGAGAACTCCTTGAAGGTGCCGCGGACCTTGGTCATCAGGTGCCGCACGGTGAAGGCGACCTCGGAGTGTGCCGGGTCGATCACCCAGGTGCCGGCGACGAGGCCGGAGGTGGTGCTGGTGGGAACGGTGAAGGTGCTGCTCATCTGCGGTGGTTCCTCTCGGAGAGGTCGGTGTCGATGGGGGCGTCTCGATCTAGTTCAATATTTAACTAGAAGCATAGACGATCTGTGTCAACAGTTCAAATATCAACTACATTCCCGGTACACTGGTCCCGTGACAACGACGACCGACACGCGGTGGCTGAACGCGGAACAGCAGGTGGCCTGGAGGGCCTACCTGCTCGGCACCGCGCGACTGATGGCGAAGCTCGACGACGACCTTCGCCAGTTCGGCTTGGGGCTCAACGACTACGAGATCCTGGTCCGACTCTCCGAGGCGCCCGACCGGCGGCTCCGGATGGCCGAGCTCGCCGACCGGCTGCACCAGAGCCGGTCCCGGATGACACACACCGTCGGGCGGCTGGTGGGCGCCGGGCTGGTGACCCGGAAGTCCTGCGACAGCGACAAGCGCGGCGTCTGGGCCGAGCTCACCGACGCGGGGCTCGCCCGGCTCAAGGAGGCGGCGCCGACCCACGTCGACGGCGTCCGCGAGAACCTGGTCGACATCGCCGACCCCGCTGACTTCGCCGCGATCGGCCGCGTCTTCGACGCCGTGGCCGAGAAGATCGGCGAACGCTGATCCACCGCTGGCGCGACTGGAGCTAGGAGTGGCCGCGGCGGAGGTCGGCCTCCAGCTGGGTGGCGGCGGTTCGGAGGGGTGCGAGTAGCTCGCGCCGGATGGCCTCGGACGAGCCGCGGCTGGTGCGGGCGGACACGTTCATTGCGGCGACCACCGTGCCGGCCCCGTCGTGGATCGGCACGGCCATCGATCGCAGGCCCTCCTCCAACTCCTGGTCCACTACCGCGAAGCCCTGGTTCCGGATCCGGGTCAGCGTGCTGCGCAGCTTGGCCGGATCGGTCACGGTCCGCGGCGTCAGCGCCACCAGCTCCACGGTCTTCAGGTACTCGTCCAGCCACTCGGCGGGCTGGTGCGCGAGCAGCACCCGGCCCATCGAGGTCGCGTACGCCGGGAAGCGCGTCCCGACGCTGATCGCTACCGTCATGATCCGCTTGGTCGGGACGCGCGCGACGTACACGATGTCGTGGCCGTCGAGCAGCGAGACCGAGCACGACTCGTGCACCTCGGCGACCAGTGCCTCCAGGTGCGGTTGCGCGACCTCGGGCAGCGAGAGGCTGGACAGGTACGCGTACCCGAGCTCCAGGATCCGCGGCCGTAGCCCGAACAGCCTCCCGTCGGTGCGCACGTACCCGAGCTCGACCAGCGTGAGCAGGAACCGCCGGGCCGCGGCGCGGGTGAGTCCGGTCTTGCGGGCGACGTCGGACAGGGTCAGCTCCGGGTGCTCCGCGTCGAAGGCGAGGATCACCGCCAGGCCGCGTTCCAGCGACTGCACGAACTCGGGCCCGCGGGTCATGACGCGTCCTCCCGCAGAACCCGCTGCGCGATCCCGAAGGCGCGGTTCGCGGCCGGCACCCCGGCGTACACGGCGACCTGGAGCAGCACCTCGACGATCTCCTCGCGGCTGACGCCGTTGCGGACCGCGGCGCGGATGTGTATCGCGAGCTCGTCGTCGTGGTGCAGGGCGGCGAGCATCGCGAGCGTGATGCAGCTGCGGGTGCGCCGGTCCAGGCCGGGGCGGCTCCATACGTCGCCCCACGCATACCGCGTGATCAGGTCCTGGAAGTCGGCGGTGATCTCGTCGGTGCCGTCGACCGCCCGGTCCACGTGCGCGTCGCCGAGCACCTCACGCCGTACGGTCATGCCCTGCCGATGACGGCTCCGATCGTCCACCGGCCTATCCTCCCGCCCGCGCGTCCCGCACCCGAAGGTGGTCCAGCAGCGCCGCGGCGACCGCGTCCGGGTGCTGCGCCGGCGCCAGGTGCGCCGCGTCGTCCAGCACCAGCAGCCGCGCACCGGGTACGGCGTCCGCGATCTCCCGCTGGTACTCGACCGGGATCGCCTCGTCCTGCGCCGCACCGATGACCAGCGTCGGCGCGGCGATGCCGGGCAGGTCCGCCCGTTGGTCCATCGCGGCGATCGCCTCGCAGCACGCGATGTACCCGTCCGGCGGGATCGCCTCGAGGACCGCACGGTGCCGCCGTACGACGTCCGGATGGCGCTCCGCCCACTGCGGGGTGAACCAGCGGCCGGCCACCGGTCCGGCGATCGCCGGGATGCCGCCGGCGCGGACGGCGGCGATCCGGTCGTGCCACGGTTCGCTGGGTACCCGCGCCGCGGTGCACAGCAGCGCCAGCCGGTCGATCCGGTCCGGGGCGTGGGCGGCGAGCCAGATCCCGACCATGCCGCCGAGGGACAGCCCGGCGTAGCTCACCCGCTGGTACCCACGCTCGTCGAGCAGGTCGAGCACGGCGCGGCCGAGCTGCTCGATCGTGTACGGCCCATCGGGGGTGGCGGAGTCGCCGTGACCGAAGTGGTCGTACCGGACGACCTGGAAGTGCTCGGTGAGCGCGGGCAGCAGCGGTTCCCAGAGCGCGCCGGTGCTCCCGAGCGACGTGCCGAGGACGAGCACTGGCAGGCCGGACGGACCGTCGACCTCGACCTGGAGCCGGTCAGTCATGGAGGCTCCGTTCGAACATCGCGAGGGCACTGTCGATCAGTGTGTCGGCCGAACCGAGCCAGCCGGCGGGGTCGAGGGCGGCGTCGAGGTCGTCCTCGGTCAGCAGCCGCTTCACCTCCGGGTCCGCGACGAGCTGCTCCCGCAGCGTCGTACCACTGTCCGTCGCCGCGCGTCCCAGCCGGGCGACCAGTTCATGGGCGACTGCGCGGCCGAGGGACGGTGCCAGCCGGCCGGCGACGCTCTCGGACATCACCAGCCCTCCGGTCAGGTCGAGGTTCGCGCGCATCCGGTCCGGGTGCACTCGCAGGTCGCGCAGCAGCTCGGTGGTGCGGGCCGTCGCGGACCCGGTGAGCCGGACCAGCTCGCGCAGCGGTTCCCACTCGGCGTGCCAGGATCCGGTCGCGCGCTCGTGCTCGTGCAACCCGGCGGCGTACAGGGTGGCGACCAGGCCGGGGACGCGGCGGGCGGCGGCGGTGACCAGTACCGAGCGGACCGGGTTCTGCTTGTGCGGCAGTGCCGACGAGCCGCCGGGGCCGCCCTCGGTGACCTCGCCGACCTCGGTCTGCGCCAGCAGCGTGACGTCCAGGGAGACCTTGCCGCAGGCAACGACCATGCCGGCCAGCGCCGATGCCAGGGTGAGTACCGGCTGCCGGTTCGTGTGCCACGGCCCGGTCGGCACCGTGAGCCCGAGACGGCGGGCAACGCCCTCGGCCACCGCGGGACCGGCGTCACCGAGCGCGGCCAGCGTCCCGGTGGCACCGCCGAGCTGGACCGGCAGGTCCGCGGAGGACAGCCGCGTGCGCGCCTGGACCAGACCGGTCAGCCAGCCGGCCGCCTTCAGCCCGAACGTCGTCGGTCCGGCCTGCTGCCCGAGCGTCCGGGCCGGCATCAGCGTGTGCCGGTGCGCCCGGACCTGCTCCGCGCATGCGGCCATTACGTCGTCCGGGTCGGCCAGCGCCCGCCGGACGCACAGCATCATCGCGGTGTCCAGCACGTCCTGGCTGGTGGCGCCGTGGTGCAGCCACGGCCGCGCCTCGGCGGGCAGCCGCTCACCGAGTACGCGAACCAGCGGGACGACCGGGTTGCCCGCCTCCTGGTCGAGCCGCGACGGGTCGACCTCGAGCGTTCTGCACACGTCCGCGATCGCCGAGGCCGCGTCCGGCGGCACCAGTCCCGCGTCCGCGCCCGCCTCGGCGAGTGCCTGCTCGCAGTCGAGCATCGCCCGCAGCAGCGCCTGGTCTGACACCTCCGCGTCCACGCGCCGCACCCCGAAGAACGCTCCGAGCAGCGCGTCAGACGGTGAAGAAGACGGTCTCATGGTCTCCCTGCAGCCGGATGTCGAAGCGCAGGCCGTCGTCGGCCTCGCTGGCGACGAGCGTATGCCTCCGGTCCTCCGGAACTGCGCAAAGAACCGGGTCCGCGGCGTTCGCGGCGGTCTCGTCCGGGAAGTAGATCCTGGTCACCACCCGGTGCATCAGCCCACGCGCGAGCACGGACACGTCCAGGTGCGGTGCCTCGCCGGCGCCGTCCGGACCCGGCAGCGCACCCGGCTTCACGGTGAGCACCCACCACCGCCCCAGCTCATCCGTCGCCGACCGGCCGAACCCCCGGAACCCGGCGATCGCCGGCCGGAGCGCGCCGCGAGGGTCGTCCGGATGGTCGAACCGCCCGTCCGGGTCGGCCTGCCAGGTCTCGACCAGCGCATCCGGGACCGGCGCACCCGCGCCGTCCAGCACCCGGCCGCCGATCCGCACGGCACCCCCTGTCTCCTCGGGCACGACGTACGGCCCGTCGGCCCAGGTCAGCCCGATCGACAGGAACGGGCCGACCGTCTGCGACGGCGTCGTACCGAGGCGGTCAGTCATCGTCGTCGTCCAGCGGGGTCGCGTCCCGGCCACGCAGCACGATGTCGAACGCGTACGCGAGCGCCCAGCCTGGCTCGGTCCGGTCGTGGTCGTACCGCGAGATCATCCGCTGCCGGGCGGCCGGGTCCCGGACCGCGTTGAAGATCGGGTCCTGGCCGAACAGCGGGTCGTCCGGGAAGTACATCTGGGTCACCAGCCGTTGGGTGAACGCCCGTCCGAACAGGGACAGATGAATGTGCGCCGGGCGCCAGGCGTTCGGGTGGTTCTTCCACGGGTACGCGCCCGGCTTGACGGTCACGAACCGGTAGTTGCCCTCGGCATCGGTCATCACCCGGCCGGCACCGGTGAAGTTCGGGTCGATCGGCGCCCGGGTCTCGTCCACCACGTGCCGGTACCGGCCGGCCGCGTTCGCCTGCCAGATCTCCACCAGGGTTGCCGGCACCGGCCGGCCGTCGCCGTCCAGCACCCGGCCGTGTACGACGATCCGCTGGCCGAGCGGGTCGCCGGCGTGCTGCCGGGTCAGGTCGTGGTCGAGCTCGCCGACACGTTCCTCCCCCAGCAGCGGGCCGGTCACCTCGGTCAGCCGCTGCGGAAGCACGACCAGCGGCTGGGTCGGGTGCCGCAACGCGGTCGAGCGATAGTCGGGATGGTCCAGCGACGGCTGGCCGGCGGTGTCGTCGGCGTACCGCGGGAGGACGAAGGTCATGTCGCTCCTCTCCTGGCGATCGTCGCATTCAGCGCACGCAGCACGTCCAGCTCGTCGGGACCCGGCGGTTCGGTGCGGCCGACCGGGTCCGCCACCGCGAGGTCCCAGCCGGTCGCGGCCCGGACATCGGCCACGGTCAGACCGGGATGCAGCTGGGTGAGGGTGAGCTCGCAGGTGTCCGGGTCGGGCTCCATGATGCCGAGATCGGTGACTACCAGCCGCGGTCCCGCGCCGGGCAGGCCGAGCCGTTCGCGATGGCCCGGGCCGTCGCCGTACCCGACCGAGGTGACGAAGTCGACCCGCTCGACGAACGCCCGCGCACTGTGCCGGAGCACCACCACGACCTCCCGGCAGCAGGCGGCGATCTCGGGTGCGCCACCGGCACCGGGCAGCCGGACCCGCGGGTGGTCGTAGGAGCCGATCACGGTGGTGTTGATGTTCGCATACCGGTCGATCTGCGCCGCGCCGAGGAACCCGACGTCGATCCGTCCGGGCTGCAGCCAGTAGTTGAAGACCTCCGGCACGCTCACCACCGCGTCCGCGGTCGCGGCGAGCTCACCGTCGCCGATCGACAGCGGCAGCCGGTCCGGCTTCGCACCGAGACAGCCGGACTCGTACACCAGCACCAGGCCGGGAGCGTGAGTACGGCGGGCCAGGTTCGCGGCCGTGCTCGGCAGGCCGATTCCGACGAAGCAGACCGCGCCGTCGCGCAGCCGCCTTGCCGCGGCGACCGTCATCATCTCGTCGTCGGTGTAGCCGGTCGTCACGCCGCCTCCAGGACGTGCTCGCGCATCCAGTCGGTGAACCGGCCGCGGTCCCGGCTGATCTCGTCCCAGCCGACGTACGCGTCGTTGTCGCGGTCGCTGTAGCCCATCGCGTACGACGGGTGCGCACCGCCCGGCGCCTCCGCCACCGCGGTGACCGCCCACCCGGGCAGAACCACCTGGCCGGCGACGGGTTCCAGCTCGTCGACGATCTCTTCGACCGTGACCAGCGACCGGGACGCGGCCAGTACGGCCTCCTTCTGGATTCCGGTGATGCCCCACAGCTGCACGTTGCCGCGACGGTCCGCGCGTTGTGCGTGGACCACCGCGACATCCGGTCGCAGTGCCGGCACCGCGGTCAGCAGCTCGCCGGTGAACGGGCAGCTGATCGGCTTCACGTGCTCGGTCAGGTCGGTGCCGGCGTAGCCACGCAGCACCGCGAACGGCAGGCCGGACGCACCCGCGACGTACCGGTTCGCCATCCCGGCGTGGCTGTGCTCCTCGAGCTCGAGCGGCACCGGCCAGCCGTTCTGCACCGCGTCGCGGAACCGGTGCAGCGAGCCGACGCCCGGGTTGCCGCCCCAGCTGAAGATCAGCCGGGACGCGCAGCCCATGCCGATCAGCTGGTCGTAGATGACGTCCGGCGTCATCCGCGCCAGCGCGAGGTCGCGGCGGCCCTGCCGGATGATCTCGTGGCCGGCCGCGAACGGGATGAGATGGGTGAAGCCTTCCAGCGCGACCAAATCGCCGTCGTGAACAAGGTCGGCGATGCCGTCGGCCAGCTCGACGATCACCGTTCGCATCCCGTACGTACGTTCATATGACGAACGTAGGACGCCCTGCGCTGTCGCGTCAACGCGCCGGGACCATTGACGGTCGCGGTGGCCGGGCCTACGTTCCCCATAAGAACGCTCGTTCGCTGAACGAACACCCGGTCCGACCTTGCTCGGCGTCCGGGTGGTGTCGGACGACAACCCTGGCGGGAGGCCATCGTGACTCTGCTCGAGGCCGGTACCTGGACCGGCAAGATCTTCAGCGA
>Ga0075418_10005586_pt1 | contig 14236 bp, 13 predicted proteins | sample SoiMetdeltSBSDD2_FD_81776 | JGI IMG/M metagenome (GOLD analysis project Ga0075418, IMG submission 81776) | Bulk soil microbial communities from a Populus tree surrounding site in Tennessee, USA - Soil MetaG P. deltoides SBSDD2 | ecosystem: Environmental > Terrestrial > Soil > Tree plantation...
CCGAGAACTCGACGGGCACGCATTTCCGCAACTTCGAGATCAAGGGCACGCGCACGAACATGGGCACCAACCCCGTGCTCTACCGGCCGAACAACGCGCGAGACACGGTCCTGAGCAATTTCCGCGCGTACGACTTCAGCAACGACACCAGCAACTCGAACACGCCGCAGCGCGGCCTGTTCAGCGACCAGTACGGCGATCAGAACTTCCTGATCGAGAACTTCGAGATTCGCAACACCGAGCGCGGCATCTTCCTCAAGGGGACGTATAACGGGACGTTCAACTACGGCACCATCCGCTACGGCATCGTCTCGGCAGTATTCGAGTGCTTCCGGTTCAACGATTTGGACCCCACGAACGTCACGACCGTCGAGTACAGCCTCTGCCACGACGTCATTCCGGGCGGCATTGGCACCGGGGTGTCGATGACCGGCGAGACCACGGCGGTACGCAATCTGGTGCTCCACCATTTGACGATCGCGCGGATGCAGAGCAATACCCTGATCAACGGCGGTCTCTACGCCCGCAACGCGATCAACGCCAACGTGCAGATTCGCGACAACATCGTCGAGATGGACAATGGTCCTTACGGCCATGGCGCGGCTTTCGGCGAGGTCGCCCAGGTGCCGGCAGTCATGAACTACAACGCGTACTACAAGAACGGCGCAAACGTGACGTTCGCGTTCAACGGCCGGGAGTACAGCAGCCTCAGCGCGTGGCGCACGGCCACCAACCGCGATCTGAACAGCCAGGTGTTGACCAGCAGTCCGTTCGTCGATCGGGCGAGCGGGAATTTCCGCGTCGCTCCGGGGCATCCGGCGATGACGGCCTCATCGACGGGTGGCCAGTTGGGCGCGTATGCCGGTGCCATGGCGCCTGGGGTCGATCTCGGCTCGTCGCCGCCGTTTACCTTACCCGCATCACCGACCAACGTCCGCGTCATTCGCTAGACGCGCTCTCAATCCAAGCGTGCACTTCGAGGCGGGTCCGGCACACACCGGACCCGCCTCTCATTTTTTTCGCCCTGATAAACTTCGATCGCGGATCCGGCACAATGTGGCGAGGCCGTAACCGCATGCGTGGCGGACGCGCGCTCGAACGGGGGAGCAGATGCAGATCGATCATGTCGCGGTGGCCGTGAGGTCGGTGGACGTGGCGGCGGAGCGGCTGTGCGAACTGCTCGGCTACTCGCGGCGGACGGTCGCCGTGACGAACACGCGTCAAAAGGTGATCGTGCTGTTTCTTTGCAAGCCAGGCTCGATCGATATCAAGTTGATTGCGCCATCGGAAGATGACTCACCACTCTGGGACTTTGTAAGAAAGGGTGGCGGGCTGCATCACATCGCGTTCAAGGTCAACGACGTGAAGGCGGGTACGGCCGCTTTGGCGGGGAAGGGGGCGCGGGTGCTGGCGCAGCCGGCACCCGGGGAGGCGTTCGACGACAACCTGATCGCGTTCTGTTATCTCGGTCTCGGCTTGAACGTCGAACTGATCGACACTGATGCCCGGCGCGCCGTCATCCAGGCTGGGAGCGAGCCTCCGGAGTGTTGATCACCTGAGCGACACGTCAAAATCGCCCGGTGATTTTGTACCACAGCAGTCCAGCGTATTCGTGGACAGCCAGGTCCGACATGAACAAGTGGTGCCCCGTCGGACCCGACCAGAAGTTCGTCCCTTTCTTCGTGAGAAAATCCGTCGGCGCCGGGACCGGCTGGAGCCCCTGCGCCTGGAACACTCGCATCGAGCGCGGCATGTGCCCGGCAGACGTCACCAGGTAGAACCGCCGGCCGGCGAGCCGATCGCGCAGATGGAGCGCGCTTTCGAAGGTGTTCATCGAGTCGGATTCGATTGTAATCTGCTCGTCGGGCACGCCGAGTGCCGACAACACAGCCTTCATCGCGTCTGGAATGTCGTCTCCCCCCGAGACGATGATTCTTCCCTTCGGCTTGCCGCCGAGGAGCCGCGCCGCTTCCATGATGCGAAAAGCGGACGGTGCGTTGACATAACTGCTGACTGGAACATCCTTATCGATACGTCCGTAGGCGGTGAGGACGACCAGGGTGTCGATGGCGTCGTCGCCTCCATCGAGAACCGGGGAGTACTGGCTCTCGAGCGGCCGGAGCAAGGCGTGAGCGACGGGTCCCGAGGCGAGCAGTAAATACAGCACCGCGGCGGCGCCAGCACCGAAGGAGCCGAGACGGCGCCAGCGCGGGAGCAGGCACAGCGCACCGCCGGAGACCGCGAGTAGCGTGATGATGCCGGATGCGGACACGAATTCAGTCACGTCGCTCAGCGCTCCTCAGCAGCACCGTCGTGACCCAATCGTCTCAGCGTGCCGGCTTATGCAGTACCGCGATGATGTTCGTGCGCAGCGACCTCAGCGAATCGGTCATGAGCAGGCGCATCCACAGCAGCTCCAGGATCATCAACGGCGGGATCATGACGAACGTGGCGCTGGACATAATGAGGTTGATTTCCTTCACACCGAAGCCTGTCCTCGCCGCCAGGGCGCGGATCATGGAGGACGAATTGATGCGATAGTAGGTTGGATACACGTCCTCGGATTTTCGCCCCTGGAGTATCCACGTCAAGATCTTTTTCAGACGTTCCGGGACCAACCTCACGGCCAGCACACCGTAGCCATATTTATTGGGCGTGTGGAAGATGAGCGTCCCCCCCGGCTTCAGCACGCGAAAGATCTCCGACATCTGGATCTGCGGTTCCTGCAGGTGCTCGAACACCATGTTGGACGTGACGAGATCGAACGTGTTGTCCGTGAACGGCAGCTTCGAAACATCGCCGCGCACACGATTGTGAATAATTCGGTTCTGCTGCAGCGCCGCGAAGTCGTAATCCAGGCCCGTCAGCGTCTTGGCGCGCGCGACCAACCGCTGCTCTTGCTCGGCGCGCCAGGGCGGCAGCAGGCTGTGGCCGCAGCCGAGATCCATCCAGTCCTTTCCTTGACCGATGTGGATACTCAGCGCCTGCTCGTAGTGCGCTTGCGAATACTGGAGTCCCGGCGCAATGACCGGCTGGACCTTCTTGTAGAAACCCAGAAACGCACTCCGAATGCTCATGCCGCCTGTACTCACCATCTAGATCTAGAGAGTCGTCGGACGTCCAGTGCCTACAGCGACTCCATCAACATTGCCTGACCACGAAAGCGCCGGGCTCGGCGTGACGGCGCGCTCCGTTTCAAAGTACCGCTTCAGGCGCAGGAACGGCGCTTCAAAGACGCGATAGCAGATCGCCGCAACGACATAGACGCCGGCCGATGCGAGCAACAGGCCGAGCACCGCGTCAGGCAGCGGCCAACCGGTGAGCTTCATGACGTCCGCCTTGACCGCGCCAAAGGCGACCGAGATAGCGATGAGGCACAGCGGATGGAGCAAGTACATGCCATAACTGACCTCGCCGATCCGTCGCAGCGGCCGCCAGGCCAGCCAGCGGCTCGCGGTAGCGAGTTTCAGGGCGGCGCCGCTCGTGAGAGCCGTGAGCGAGTAGCCAATCGTGCCGACCACAAACGAGTCGCGTGCGAACTGTCCGGTAAGGACGAGCGTTAGCAACGCCAGACCGCCGACGCCGAACGTCGCCGCGGCCGCGCGCTGCGACACCTGTACCATCGCAAGCAGGCCGCCGATGGCGAACGCATCCAGCCGGAAGGGTGTTGCCATGTGAATCCAGCGCCAACCGAGTGTGTCGAAGGCCGCCAGCCGAGCGATCGGCGCCAGCACCAGCAGGATCACGCACACGATGAGAAGTCGGGATCTCGTTAGGACGTACACGACGCTCGGCCAGACCAGATAAAACTGTTCTTCGATCGCGAGACTCCACGTGATGTCCATCATGAATAGCTGCCAGCCGCCGATCGCCAGCGCCACATTCGAGAGGTAGGCGAAGTAGAGCCAGCGATCCGCCATCAGCTGTGCGGGCAGCGTGCTGATGTACGGCAAGCCGATCAGCACCACCACCAGGACGAGGTAATAGAGCGGAAAGATGCGCAGCGTGCGTCGTGCATAGAAATTTCTGTAGTAGTGCGGCCGTTCCTTGCTCGCCAGCAGGATCGACGTGATTAGAAAACCGGAGAGGACGAAAAACAAGTCCACGCCAGCCCACCCCGCGGCGGCCAGCCGATTGAGCAGCGGGTATTCGGCCGGATCGTTCCAGAAGTGCGTCACGAGCACCATCAGGACCGCAATGGCGCGGAGTCCGTCGAGCGCTGGAATGTGCTTCATCACGATGCCTGGAGGGAGGCTACTGCTCGCCTATCAGTCTGGAGAAGTCGCTCATAGAGCCGTTCCGTCGATTCCACGTTCCGGTCGACGTGGAACTCGCGGATCAGCCGCTCGTATCCGTTCTGGCCGAGCCGCTGTGCCTCGGCGGGATTGCCGATGACGCGCAGTACCGCTTCGGCGAGCTGCGCGCTGTCGCCCGGCGTGAACGTCAGGCCACTGTGGCCCTCTTCCACAAGCTCCGTGATCGCTCCGTCGCGTGAGCCGACGACCGGCTTTCTGCACGCCATCGCTTCGAGGATCACGCGCCCGAACGGCTCTGGCAGCACCGAGGCGTGAACGACGACGTCGCTCATCATCAAGAAGTCGGCGACGTTCCGCTGATAGCCGGTGAAAATCACATTCGACTCGAGGCCGAGCTCCGCTACCAGGCCGCGCACCGCCGTTTCGTAATACTGATCGTCGGGCGAGGTGTCGCCGACGAAGACGCACCTGACGGCCGGGTACTTGTCACGGATGCGATGAACAGCGCGTACCACGGTCTCCTGGCCCTTCCACTGTTTGATGTTGCCGATCATGACGATGACCGGCGCTGCCGGTTCGATACGCCAGGTGGCGCGCAGCTCGGCGGGCGCCGTCTTGATCTGCATCATCGTCGGGTCGAGGCCGTTGTGGATCGTCACCAGGTTCGGGAAGTTGGCGCCGTGCTCGACCATGTTGTCGTGGACCGCCTGCGAGATGCAGATGATCGCGTCGAGCCGCCTACCAAAAAACTTTGCCGCCGCCTCGTATGAGTCGTTGATGCCGCGCTCGTGTGTCACGCAGATGCGGCCGGCGAGCGTCGCGGCCGCCATCCACTCGTGGTTCTTCTTGATTGAGTTGTTCAGATGGACGATGGTGATGTCCTGCGCCCTGAGGAACCGGGCGCGCGCGAGCACCGGATACAGATAGCCGAGCGTGAAGTTCAGCCCCTTCTGGAGCACGAGCGCCGGAATTGTGAGCAGTGCCGGAACCCGAGTTGCAAACGTGAACGGCGCGTCCGGCGGCCAGACGATCGTCTCGGCGCCGGCCTGGCGGAACGCCGCCATCAAGCTGTGATCCCTGGAAAACAGCACTGTGGCGCGATAGCGGCTGCGATCGAGGCCCTTCACCAGGTACAGCAGACTGTAGTACGAGCCGCCGATCGTACCGTCCACGTTGGTCTCGCAGAACAGGATTCGAGGCCTGGTGTCTGCCGTCATGGGGTGGTGCCACGCATACTGGCCGTGCAGCCGGTCACCGGTGCCGCGTCGCGCGGATGTAGCCGCAGTCGTAGCCGATAAAGTCCGTGAAGTCGAAGATCTCGAAGCCATGCTCCGTCAGGTAGGCCGCGAGGTCGCGCGAGATCGCATCCTTGTCCTCGTGCGGGGCGGCATGGTATTCGAGCGCGATCCGGTCGATGCGCCGCAGGTAGTTGGGTGGCGTGTTGTAAAGAATTCCGTACTCGGCTCCCTCACAGTTCATCTTCAGGAACCCGCATCGATCGACTTGGTACTTGTCCATGATTTGCTTCAGCGTGATCGCCGGCACCTCATCGGCCACCCCCACGGCGTCGAGCCGCCCAACCATGGTCGTGTGTAGGGGGCCATGCGCCCCCCGAAACAGCTTCAGCGTGCCCGGCTTGCCGCTGACGGCGCAACACTCGACCGTAACGTTGGGCAGTCGGTTGAGCGCGGCGTTGCGCCGCGCCAGGTCGCAGTTATCCGCGTCGGGCTCGAACGCGAGCACGCGGCCCATGCTCGCCGCCGTGCCGGCATATACCGCGAAGCAGCCGATGTTGGCGCCGATATCGATCACGGTGTCAGTTGGCCTGATTTCGTGCCCCGGTCGAGCGTAGTCGTGGTCGCCGAGGATCCGCTGCACCGCCGCGTCGTCCCAGCTCGCGCCGCGCCGTACGATCGCGTAGTATGGGCCGATCTTCACCCGCCTGAACGGCTGGCCGATGCCCCGCATCAGTTTGTCGAACGGACCCTGAAACCGATGCGGAAGCCGTCCGTTGAGCATGGCGTCGACGCCGCGTACGGCCCAATGGGTGTCTGGGGCTTTTGGTGGCGGCGGCACCACGCGCGTGGGCGCGGGCCGAACGTTGGATGCATGCCATGGTGAGCGCTTCATCGACAAAGTTGATGTCCTCATACGTTTGGTCCATGCCCCTGTGCTGTGCTGACAGTTACTTGAAGGCGGAGGCAGCTGAGTGGCTCAGCCTTGGATCCCAGCGGAGCGCCACTCGTAATTGCGCTGATAGTAGTCACGGTATTCACCCGACTTGACGCGCGACGTCCAGTCGGTGTTCTTGCGGTACCACTCCACGGTGGCCGCGAGCCCATCGTCGAACGAGACGGAGGGCCGGAAGCCAGTGTCGCGGGCGATCTTGTCGACGCGAATCGCGTAGCGTCGGTCATGCCCCGGTCGATCCGTCACCCGAGTAATCAGCGATTCCGGCGCCTCGGTCATCTTCAGGATGCGCTTGATTACCTCGATGTTCGGCAGCGGGTTGCCGCCGCCGATGTTGTACACCGCTCCCTCTGTCCCTTTTGTTAACGCCGAGAAAATTCCGCGACAATGATCTTCGACGTACATCCAGTCGCGCACCTGGAGGCCGTCGCCGTAAACCGGCAGCGGCAGCCGTTCGAGGGCGTTGGAGATCATCAGCGGGATGAGCTTTTCGGGGAACTGATACGGGCCGTAGTTGTTGCTGCCGCGCGTGATGACGACGGGCATCCGGTAGGTCTTGACATACGCGAGTGCGAGAAGATCGGCGCCCGCCTTTGACGCCGCATACGGGCTGCTCGGATTGAGCGGAAAGGTCTCGTCCGCTTCGGTCGGCTGCTCGATGCTGCCGTAAACTTCATCCGTCGAGACCAGCAGAAACCGCGACGTTCGTGCCGTCCGCGCCGCCTCGAGCAGCGTGGCCGTGCCGCGCACGTTGGTCTCCACGGCGCTCCCGGGAGACAGAATGCTGCGATCGACATGCGACTCGGCCGCGAAGTGCACGACCGCATCTATCGATCCGTCCGCGAGGATCGCGGTCACCGCGGCGGCATCGCAAATGTCGGCATGCACGAACTGATGGCGCGGGTTCCCCTCGATGGGCGCGAGGTTCTCGAGGTTCCCCGCATACGTAAGTTTGTCGAGCGTGACGATCTGCACGTCGTCGCGGTTGGTCAAGAGGTACCGGACGAAGGCGGAACCAATGAACCCGGCACCGCCAGTCACAAGCAGTTTCATAAAAAAGGATTCTCCACTCTAGAAAATTCGGTCGATGGAACTCGTGACGGCGCGCTCGGAGCGATCACTGTTCGAATCAGCGTGCCTAGCGCTTCGTCCATTCGGCTATAGCAGCGTTGAAAGACTGCCAGCGGCTGCCCGTACGGGTCGGCAATGTTGTAGCGGGCATATCCGCTAGCGTGGCCGTTCAGCAGCGGCAACAGAAGGATCCGATTCGCACAACTGGGATACCTCTGCCTCAGGGTTAGCAGATGGGCGCTTTCCATGACGACGGTCAAGTCATGCTGGGCGATGGTGTCTGCGGTGACTTGCTGAGGCCGATGGTCATCCAACGAAACACCGAACCGTCCGGCAGCCGCGCAGGCTTCTTTGGGTGGGCGAGCCGCCTGCCTCGTGTCCAGCCCGGCGGAGTCGCATGCAACCCCGCTGATCTCCATGTCCTTCAGAAGCTGCCGCGTCCGGGCCGCACCAAATGGGCTTCTGCAGATGTTGCCTTTGCAGACGAAAAGGATCGAACGAACGTGGCCGGGTGCCGGCGGGTTCGCCAGTGAAGGACGCGGCACCGTCCACCACATATCGCGGATGACACTCTTCGCCGCCATCGACACAGAGTGAGTTAACGCGCGGTGCAGCAGGCGCTCGATGGCGGGCATCGTCATCGCACGTCTCCGGACGGACGTGATAGCGACGACTGCGGAGCCGTCGCGGGCAGTTTTGCGAGCGCGTCCTGTGCCAGCCCCGCTTCTCTCGTGCCTGAGAGTTCCGTTTGCCGACGAAGATGCCATGCCGCTTTGTCAAGTTGGCCAACGTCTACGTACGCTTTGCCCAGGTGGTAGTGGATGCAGTACATCTCAGGCTTCAGCGCGTAGGCTTTCTGAAGAAACGGCAGCGCTTCTTCGCTTCTGCCTGCACGTTGGAGCGCCCAGCCGTAGGTGTCGTAGATGTCGGCATTATCCGGTTGCATCTCCAAAGCCTTGCGGGCGTACGTCAGTGCCTCCTGCGGATCACTGTCCGATTCCAGCGTGACCCACGCGAACCCGTTATACACGTCAGCGGTTCGCTTGCCCTTCGCGATAGCACGCTGGTAGTGAACGCGCGCAGTTGCAAAGTCGTGCTGCCGCTCCGCGCGAAGGGCGCGGGAGTAGTCGATCAGCGTGGCATAGGTCTCATAGGCGACAAAGCCGACGGTGGCGAGTGCGACGATGGACGCCGCTGCGGCGATTCGCGGTGCCGGCCGAACGGTCATGACCCAGCCGAGCGTCAATCCCGCCCAGTCGGCGATCACATCGGAGGCTTCAACGCTTCGACCGGGTGCCATCTGCTGGACTAGTTCGTCCACCAATGACAGGGTGATGCCGGCCACTGTCGCTAGCGCAACGCGCCGTCCAGGGCTCTTCACGACATAACTCGATGCGCTGTGGAAACAGATGAACGCAAACGCATACGCGGCAGCGTGGACGATCTTGTCGACGCCGGGGAAGGTCAGGAAGAGCGCATTTAGCTCCACGCCGAACACGTCGGCGCCGATTAACACCAGCGCGAGCACAACCAACCCGGCGACGGCTCTAGCTGGAGTCATGCGCGTGTCTGAGCGCGCCGCCACATCGCGCCCGCAAAGTCGCGGCATGCCGTTACGACGCCGGCAGTATTGAACGGGTAAACGAGAAGCGCCTGATAGCGCCGAGCCTCCGGGCGCCAGCGTTCCTCCCAGGCTTCGGCACTGCCGAGGAACTCGTAGGCTTCCAGGCCCCGCTCGAACGCCGCGCGGATGGAGGCCGCTGTCAGCTGCAATCCCGGGTAGTACTGAGCGGCGGCCTCGTGATATCCGATCTTCAGCTGCCAGAGCCGCTCGAACGCTTCAATGGAGAGCTCAACCGCGGCCACGGTCACGCCGAACGAGAGCGTCGCGACTCTCAAGCGGCCGTGCGACGCGGCGCGACGGCAATACCGCTGGAAGAAATCGCGCAGATCCGATCGCTGCGCCAGCGAAGAGCCTTGGCGACCCTTCCACCCCGAATCTTCAACGGCGATAAGCGTCGCCAACACTTCGTCTACTTCCGACGGCTGTGGATGCCGTTCGACAATTGCGAGCGCCCCCAGGGTCCGTTCCGCCCGGCGTCGAAGGCGAGGCAGGTTCACGGTTATGCGCGTCGAGAGCGACGCATAGTAGTCCTGCCACGATCCGCGCGTGCAGACGGCCATCGACGGTGCGGTATCGCGAGTGACGGTCAAGGCGCGGCCGCGCGAAAGGTCGGGAATGGTCTGGCTCAGGACCGAGCCGGCCTCGATTCGCTGGAGTGCGATCGGCCTCCCGAAGTCCAGGACGGCGTTCATCAGCTCGGGTACCACGGCCGGCGTCGCGTAGAGCCATCCGCTCGGTTCGAAGAGTTTCGAGGCACCAAGCAGGGTCAGTCGCGTGCCGTTCGAGACGCGTTCAAGTGCGAGCGGCGCAACTCCGGCGAGCGCCCCCGCTCGCTCTGCAGCAACGATGCGGAGCTCGCGCTCATGATGGAATGCCTCTGCGCATGACGCGAACCAGTCGTACTCCAACAAGGGCGTTCGCCTTGAGGTCGCCATTGCGTCCCAACCCTCACGGAGTTGCTCCAGGTCCGACAAGCTCCGCACGACGGAAGTACCGCTCACGCCGCGCCCCTGGTGTGCAGTTCCAGCCGTTTCGGAAACAGCCGATGCCAACGCTGCCGCACAATCTCGAGTACCGAGACCCCCCAACGACGAACGGCCGCGGGTGTGAACGACAGTAACCACAGGCTCCGCTGCGGATGGCCGTACCGCGCACACCGAGCCAGGTATTTGCGCGCGCGTTTGCCGTAGGTCTTTCGCTGGATCGGCGATGCGTCGCACAAGAGCAACGGAACAGCCGCTGCTCTGTGGAGGTGGGCAAGTTGGCTGTCCAGCCGCTGGCGATGCGCGGAATAGTAGGTCGCGTCGGCTAGTGCGTGGCGCTTGAACACGTGCAACAGCTCTTGCTGCTTGCGCGCCCACACATAACGTCCGTTCTCTCCTGCGGTCGAGGACAGCTGGTTCGGGTGATAGCGCAACTTGTAGGTCGGTACGTCCACGAAGCACACGCGGTGGGTGCGGCTGATCCGCAGGATGTAGTCGCGCTCTTCCCAGTACTTGGTTCGCTCGTTGCGAGGACCGACTTGCGAGACGACATTACGCCGGACCAGCATGTTGTTCTGGAAAACGCCGACGTTCATCAGGTACCAATCGAAGATGTTGCCGAAGTACGCGCGTCGCTCGAGCAGCGCGGGTTCTTCGCCGGTCAGAGCCGCCGGCAGGATCTCGAGATCGCCGAGGCACGAGCTTTCGCGGTAAATCTGATCGTAGCTATACTGCGGACCGCGGTACGCCGATTCGTGGTACTTCTTCAAGTGATACCGATCGAAAAACCCTTCGTCGTCGAAGGCCGACATCTCCGCGTAGACCATGCCCACCTCCGGATGGAGATCGAGCAGTCGGGTTTCAATCTCGAGCATGTAGGGGTAGAGGAGATCGTCGGAATCCAGGAACGTCAGATATTCGCCGTTCGCCACCGACATCCCGGCATTCCGCGCATGGGCGCAGCCGCCGTTGTAGGTGTATTCGTACCGGACCTGGCCGTCGTACGATGCGACCACATCACGGGTCTCGTCAGTTGAGCCGTCGTCAACCACGATCACTTCACGATCACGACACGTTTGCGCGAGCGCGCTGTCGATCGCCTGGCGAAGATAGTGCGCGCGGTTGTACGTCGGGATGATGATGCTCACCCGCGGAGCCGCGCCAGGCTGACGTTGAACGGGCATCGCGCTCAGGATTGCACTGTGTCTTGTGCCTCGCGATTGCTGTGCCCTGCGACGGAGCGCGTCAGAGCTCGTGGATCGACGTGAATGACGTCGCGCCGCGCGTCGTCATTGTGGCCGCGTCGATGGCGGGCGTAGTCGATCCAGGCGAGCACTCGGCCTGCGGCAGTAGGCCCATAAATCGTGAGCGCCTTGTGCCACCGGGCCGTATCAGTCCACTGACGTTCCCACTCGTACGGCTCGGCGGGGAAGTCCAGACGTGAAACGCCCCGGTCGATGAGCGTCTCGATTAGACGCGCTCGCAGATACGTCGCGACGCCGGCCGCCTTGTGCGCCTCGTCGTAGCTGGTCTTGAGGTACGAGTAACAACCGTTAGCGAGGTAGCCAAGATTGTGTGCTACCGGAACATCGTCGATGGTGAGAATCTGAAGATGTAGTCGACCAGCAGCTGCGGCACCTTCGCACAACGACCGGTAGAACGTGATCTGGCGTTCGACGGCGCTGATCGCCGTGCCATGCGCATGCTTCCAGCTCAGACGCTCGATCTGCAACAGCATCTCAAAGCCGTGGGCGACGTCGCTCTTCGACGAGCAATCGAGCACGCGCACCGATCCCCGCTCGTCGAGTTTCTTCTCCACCCGCTTGAGGTAGTTGCGGAACTTTGATGAACGTTGGGAAAGATACGCCGCGAAGGTCCCAGGTAACTCCAGGAAATATGATGCGTGCGCCTGTCGCACGTGCGCTGCGGAACCCTTGCCAGCAGGCACCGACGACCCGTGCATGAGCAGTGGGTGCCCGTCGAGCAAGTTCGAGACGCGGAACAGATCCCAGCGCCGATCCAGTGCCTGCAGCGCCGACACGAAGGCCGATACGGACTCCGCGTCGAGGTTCCGCACCAGTAGATCGCTGTGAGTGTTGTAGTGCTCGGACAGCGGTGCGAGCACAGTCACGGGATATCCAAGGACTGGCATGCGCCGCGTAAACAGCGGAACGAATCCTTCAACCTTCCCGTTGCGCGATACTCGCAGCAGCGTGAACCCGTCGTCGGGCGCGAGGTGGCTCCGTGTCAGCGCCTGCGTCCACTCGAACGACGTCGAGGGCTCCGCGGACACGGTCCGATAAACCTCCTCCCACGTATCGCGATACGGCGCGATCTCGGGTGAGCGGGAGATCACTTCAACGGTTGTCATTCACGTCCGGCGTCAGACAGTCCCCGCGAAGGTTTCGCGCGCGACGTCGCGAAGTCGTGCCTTGTCGATCTTGCCGACGGCGCCGATCTTGGGAAGCTCCTGCATCACGACAAATTGGGCTGGGACTTTGTACTGCGCGAGTCGCGGCCGGCAAAACGCCTCGAGTTCAGTTGCATCGCCCGTGAAGCCGTCGCGAAAGGACAGAAACGCGATCGGAACCTCGCCGAGTAGCTCGTGGGGCGCTGCCACAACGGCCACCTCGTGAACGCCAGGAAACTCCTGCAGGACGTCCTCGATCTCCTTGGCTCCTGCCCGGTGTGCACCGATCTTCAGCATGTCGTGCTTGCGACCCACCAGAAACAGATACCCATCGTCGTCCACGTATCCAAGGTCGCCGGTCCGATATCCGAGCGGTCCGAACTTGCGAGCCGTTTCCTCGGCGTCGTTCCAGTAGCCGGTCGAGATGTTGTCACCCCGGGCCACGAGCTCTCCGACCTGACCTGGCGCCGCAACGCGGTCCTGCTCATCGACAACGAGGATCTCCACGTTCGGAATGGCTTTGCCGATCGAGCCCAACTTTGTGTTGAGCATGGACGGCTCGAGGTAGGTCAATCGTGCGGCGGCCTCAGTGGCGCCATACATCACATAGAACGGCACCTGCGGGCCGCGTGCCAGCCACTCTCGAATCCGTGGCGGGGCCATCGAACCGCCGGCTTGCGTCACGTAGCGAAGCGCTGGAAGCTGGATCTCGTTGAGCGCCGACCGGTGCAGCAGCAAAGCGAAGCTCGAAGGGACGCCCGCAAAGCCGGTGACGCCATGTTCCCGCATGGCGTTCAGCACGATGTTCGGGAACGTGAACCGGTTGTCGATGACGATCGTTCCGCCAACTGCCAGATGAGTGTGAAGCAGCGACAGTCCATACACGTAGTAGAACGGCAGCACCGCCATCACGCGGTCGCTCGACGTCAGGCCGAGATACGCGATGATCGAGTGGGCGTTGGTCACAAAGTTGCGATGCGAGAGCATCACACCGCGCGGCTCGCCGGTGCTGCCCGAGGTGTAAATGATCGCGGCAAGATCGACGTCACTCGCGCGGACATCCGGCGCGGTGTCCGGGCACGCGGCGATCGCGGTTTCGAGCGCGACCGCTGACGAGCGATTGGCTCCGGCACCGGCGACGAAGATCGCCGGCACACCCGTCAGCGGATGGCCCGGCTGCGCTTCGCGGGCCGTAGCCGGGTCAACCACAGCAGCTGACGGCGTGCAGTCCAGCACGGCGCGTCCGAGCCGATCGCTGCGCGGACCTGGCGGCAGCGGAACCGCAATCGCGCCGGCTTTCATGGCGCCGATATAGGCGCCAATCAACTCGACGCAATTGTCGAGCGCCAGCAGCACACGATCACCACGAGCGACGCCACTACCAATCAGGCAATGGGCGATTCGATTCGCGAGCCGATCGAGTTCCTGATAAGTCGTCTGTCGCTTGGTCTCGATGACCGCGATGGCGTCTGGTGTTCGTGCCGCCGCCTGTTCGAGGAATCGGTGAAGCAGCATCACACAGCCCCGAGGGCGGTCGTGAGTTTGTCGACAATCGTCCGTACGAACGGAGCGGCCGCGGCGTCCGGGCGATTGGCGACGAACTGATGATCGAGCAACTGAGTAGACAGGATCCCAACCACGGCCATGTTGTCGGCGTTGGAGAATTGACCGCTGGCTGCCTGAGCCCGGCACTTGTGAATCA
>Ga0075418_10005587_pt1 | contig 14233 bp, 15 predicted proteins | sample SoiMetdeltSBSDD2_FD_81776 | JGI IMG/M metagenome (GOLD analysis project Ga0075418, IMG submission 81776) | Bulk soil microbial communities from a Populus tree surrounding site in Tennessee, USA - Soil MetaG P. deltoides SBSDD2 | ecosystem: Environmental > Terrestrial > Soil > Tree plantation...
AATCCATGCCCAACTGGGACGATTCGGCAAGGCGGATGATACCGATGACGCGGCTGGCTGGTTTCGACATTGGGCCGGAAGTAGTAAGAGGTGGAATCGGTTCAAACCGCGGTGAGGCGCAGGGGCAATGACGGTCAATATCAGGCGCTGGCCCGGCGGGTCACAAACCCTGCCAGGGGACGGCGGGCCAGCTCTCTTAGTTGTTGGCGCTGGCCGGCCTGGGGGCCGCCGAAAATGTGGAGATCCAAAGGGCGGACGTGCAGCGCCTGTCGGATTTCGGCCAGCAGGTGGCGCACCTGCCCGGCCGCGGCATCCAGACCCAGTACGTCGTACGGAATTGTTGCGTAGTCGTCGTCGTGGGCGCGAATGCCGCCGCCGCGCGGGTCCTCGACTTGGATGTTGATCTGAAATTCGTAACATCCCATCTCCAACCGGTCGCCATCGTCGAGGGAGACGGACTCGACGATGCGGCCGTTGACCCGCAGCTCGGGCGGAGCGCCCAGGTGACGCACATTCACCCCTTCGGTAGACACATAGACGTAGGCATAGGCCTCCGGAAATTGCTCGTCGGCCAGCACCAGGTCGCAGTCGATTGCTCTGCCAATCAGGAATACGGGCGGAGCGACCCGCCGCAGCAGCCGGCGGGCGCGGCCGCGAACGATCTCCAGCGTGACGCGCGGCAGGTATGGCAAAACGTGCGGGCCAGGCTGACTTTGCGTATCGAGCCGCATGTGAGGAGCGTCCATCGCGTCATCCCTGCGTCGGAAGCGTTGGGCCGAGAGGCAGGCCAGAGATTTTCATCGGCGCGCGCCCTTGCCCCCTGACACGCCGAAGGAGAATCCACAAGAGTTTTTCACAAGCTCGCAGCGCAGCGCGGCGTTATATCCGGCGATGGCGGGCCATCCGCAACTGCGCGCGGGCTTGAGCGATGGTCCGCTGCTTGATCTCGCGCTGGTCGGCAGTGCCGGCCGGCAAGGAAGAAGCAGCGGCCAGCGCCATCTCCGCCGCGTCGCCATCCACCTTGGCGGCGGGGATGGCCCGGTTGGTGAGCACCGAAACGACGTTGTCCGCCACTTGCACGAAGCCGCCGTCAACGTAGTACGTGGCGGTTGCGCCGCCCGAGCGGATGCGCATCTCGCCAAAGCCCAGCCGCCCGATCATCGGACTGTGATTGGGCGCAATCCCGATTTCGCCGTCATAAAGCGGCAGGGCCACAAAATCGGCCTCCTGCTGGACGGCCGTTTGCTCCGGCGTGACGACGATGCATTGCATTGGCTTGGGCATGATTTGAATGCGAACGCGAAGTGCAGGCCAACTCCTGACCCCTGACTATTTCCCCTTCACCATCCTCTTGGCCTGCTCGTCCGCCTGCTCGATCGCTCCGACGTACATGAAGGCGTCTTCGGGCAGGTGATCCCACTTTCCCTCGCACAGCTCATCAAAGGAGCGGATCGAATCGGCCAGAGGAGTGATTTCCCCCTTCTTGCCGGTGAAAACCTCGGCCACGATAAACGGCTGCGACAGGAATCGCTCGATCCGGCGGGCGCGATGAACGACCAGCTTATCCTCTTCGGAAAGCTCTTCCACGCCGAGGATGGCGATGATGTCCTGGAGCTCGCGGTAGCGCTGGAGAATCGTCTGCACCCGACGGGCGACGCGATAGTGGTGCTCGCCGACGTAATGCGGATCGAGAATGCGGCTGGACGATGCCAGCGGATCTACCGCCGGGTAGATCCCCTTCTCAGTAATCGCCCGCTCCAGATAAATGAACGCGTCGAGCTGGCCGAAGGCGGTCGCCGGGGCTGGATCGGTCGGATCGTCGGCCGGCACGTACACGGCCTGCACCGAAGTGATGGCCCCCTTCTTGGTGGAGGCGATCCGCTCCTGAAGCTGGCCCATTTCCGTGGCCAGCGTCGGCTGGTAACCGACTGCCGACGGCATGCGTCCCAGCAGTGCCGACACTTCCGAGCCGGCCTGCGAGAAGCGGAAGATGTTATCGATGAACAACAGCGTGTCCTTGCCGGTCATGTCGCGGAAGTATTCGGCCATGGTCAGCCCGGAGAGCGCGACGCGGAGCCGCGCGCCTGGCGGCTCGTTCATCTGGCCGAAGACCATGCAGGTCTGCTCGATGACGCTGCGGCCGTCGGCCATCTTGTTTTCCTGCATTTCCAGCCACAGGTCGGTCCCTTCGCGGGTCCGCTCGCCGACGCCAGCGAACACCGAATAGCCGCCGAAGCTGGCCGCTACGCGGGCAATCAGCTCGGTGAGAATGACCGTCTTGCCCAGCCCCGCCCCGCCGAACAAACCCGCCTTGCCGCCGCGGACAAACGGCGTCAAGAGGTCGATGACCTTGATGCCGGTCGGGAACACCTCCGTGCTGGTGGAAAGTTCGGAGACGACCGGCGCCGGTCGGTGGATGGGCCAGCGTTCCTTGGCGGTCACTGGGCCGTGGCCGTCGATGGGCTCACCGAGCAGGTTGAACACGCGGCCGAGGGTCACGTCCCCGACGGGAACGGTGACCGGCCCGCCAGTGTCCACGCATTCCTGCCCGCGCATCAGGCCGTCGGTGCCCCCCAGGGCGACGCAGCGGACGCGGCTGCCGCCAAGATGCTGCTGCACCTCGCCCGTGAGGTTGATGGCGACGCCTTTCTGGTCGGATTCGATCTTCACCGCGTTGTAGATCGCAGGCAGATTCTCGTCGGAGAATTCGACGTCGAACGTGGAACCGATGACTTGGGTGATGCGGCCGACGTTATTTGCCGTAGTAGTAACCATTTGGTTTAAAAGCTCTCGCAAAAACTGCTGGTGTCGGAGTATGTGGGTGTGAGGGTGTGAGCGTCGCTTTGCAACGTCTCCCACACTCGCATACCCTCACACTCCCACACCCCGCTGACCTGTAAACGACTATCACTTCAGCGCTTCGACGCCCCCGATGATCTCCATGATCTCGCCCGTAATCTGCGATTGGCGGGCCCGGTTGTACGTCATCGAAAGCTGCTTGATCATATCCGTCGCGTTCTCCGTAGCACTTTTCATGGCCACCATGCGGGCGATCTGCTCGCTCACCGCCGCGTCCAGAAAGCACTTGAACAGCCGCACCTTGAAACTCGTCGGCACCACTTCTCTCAGGATGCTCTCGGCACTCGGCAAAAACTCGTACATCGACTCGCCGGCGGCCTTTTGCGCCTTCTCCTCGCCGCCGAGCGAGCCCAGCGGCAGGAGCGTCTCCACCACGGCGACCTGTTTGGACATGCTCAAAAACTTGGTGTAGGCCACATCGAGCCGGTCGAGCTCGCCGGCGACGTAGGCGCTGAGATACCGGTTGGCCATCTGCTCGACGTCCGCGAAGCGCGGCTGGTCCTCAAACTTCGTGAACGTCTGCGAAACCGAAATCTTGCGGAACTTGAACGCGGCAATGCCGCGTTTGCCCGAAACTTCCAGCTTGAGATCGGGGATCGACCCCTTCACCTCGGCTTGCCGGGCAATGGCCGAACGGATGACCGAGCTGTTGTAGCCTCCGCACAAGCCGCGATTGGCGGTCAGCACCAGCAGGATGCCATGCTCGGTGGTGGGATGCCCTTCCAGCAGCGGATGGCTGACGGTTAACCCGCTCTGCGCCAGATCGGACACCAGCTTGGTAATCCGCGTGGTGTAGGCCGTGGCGGCACTGGCGCGGTCCATGGCCTTTTTAAACCGCGCGGTGGCGATCAGCTCCATCGTCCGCGTGATCTTGCGGATGTTGCGGATCGACTTGCGGCGTTTATCGAGGGCGCGAGCTTTGGCCATGGTGCAGAGATTAGCTGATCATGCGGATTGTGTAAGGATATCGATAATACACGCCCTTGTTGGCTTCCACGCCGGCCAGGATCGAATACACAAGAGCGCCAACGCCAATGACGGGCAAGAGGATCGCTCCAATGCAGGTGGCTGCACAAATCAGTGCGACGATCATCACGGCAAGTTGAAAGTTAAGCGCCTCTTTCGCCTGATCGTTGATGAACGCCGATTTGTCCTTGTAAATCAACCAGATCACCAGGGGACCAATGAAACCCAGCAGGAGTGGGGAGAGGTGGGCCAGCATCGCCCAGGTGCGGTCCTCCGAGGTTGTTTCCCCTGGTTTCATTTCGGAAACTGGCGGATAGGCCGACATCGCTACTGCTCCAAGACTGACCACGAGCTACTTCGCCGCCGGCTTCCATCCCCGCTTGAATTCCGTAATCGCCGCCAGGAGCTGCTCCTTCAGGTCGGCCGGCAATTCCTTCTTCTCGGCAATCGTGCTCCGCAGTTGCCCCTTGACGTCCCGCATGTATTGCAAAAACGCCTTCTCGAACGCGCTCACCTGCGTCACCGGTACGTCGTCGAGCCCCCCCTTGTTGGCCGCGAAGATGGCGATCGCCTGGTCCACCACTTCCATCGGCTGGTACTGCGACTGCTTGAGCAGCTCGACCATCCGGTAGCCGCGGTCGAGCCGGGCCTGCGTCGCGGCGTCGAGATCCGTGCCCAATTGTGCGAACGCTTCCAGCTCGCGGAAGGCAGCCAGCGCCAGACGCAGGCCGCCGGCCACTTCCCTGTCCTTCATGGCCTTGATCTGGGCCGCGCCGCCGACGCGGGAGACCGAAATGCCGACGTTCATCGCGGGGCGGACCCCTTTGAAGAACAAGTCAGGCTGCAAATAAATCTGTCCGTCGGTGATCGAGATGACGTTGGTCGGAATGTAGGCCGACACTTCGCCTTCCAGCGTCTCGATGATCGGCAGGCTGGTGAGCGAGCCGCCGCCAAGCTCGTTGGACAGCTTCACCGACCGCTCCAGCAGGCGGCTATGGGCGTAAAACACGTCTCCCGGATAGGCCTCGCGTCCCGGCGGGCGACGCATGAGGAGCGACAGCTCGCGGTACGCCTGGGCCTGCTTGGACAGGTCGTCGTAAACGATCAGGGCGTGCTGGCCACCGTACGTGAAGTGCTCGGCCATCGCGGTGCCGGCATAGGCCGCGTAGAACTGGAGCGGGGCGGGGGCGCTGGCGCCAGCCAGGATCACGGTCGTGTACTCCATCGCCCCGTGCTCCTGGAGCACGCGGATGGTGTTGGCCACCGACGATTCCTTCAGCCCGATTGCCACGTAGAAGCACTTCACGCCGGAGTGCTTCTGGTTGATGATCGTGTCGATGGCGATCGTGGTCTTGCCCGTTTTGCGATCGCCGATGATCAGCTCCCGCTGCCCGCGGCCGATCGGCGTCATCGCGTCGATGGCCTTGATCCCCGTTTGCAGCGGCTCGCGCACCGGCTGCCGGCCGGCAATGCCCGGGGCGATCATTTCCACCGCGCGGCGTTCGGACGTATTCACCGGGCCTTTGCCGTCCAGGGGATTTCCCAGCGGATCGAGGACGCGGCCAATGACGGCCTCCCCCACGGGAACAGACAGCAACCGGCCGAGCGCCTTGACTTCGTCTCCTTCCTCGATTTCCAGGTAGCCGCCGAGGATGATCACGCCGACGCTGTTTTCTTCCAGATTGAAAGCGACGCCGATCACGCCGCTGGGAAACTGGACCATTTCCCCCGACATGCAGCCAGACAGCCCGTACACGCGAGCGATGCCGTCCCCCACCTCCAGGACGGTGCCGACCTCGCGGACGTCGAGCTGGCTTTCGTAGTGCGTGATCTCCTGCTCGATGACGGAAGCGATTTCACCAGCGTTGAATTTCATGGGAAGCGATGGGATTCAGGGTTCAGAGTTATGGGATCAGGGGTCACATGCAGCACGCTACGAACTGACGGCAAACCTTTCCAGCGACTGGCGGAAGCGGGTGGCGGCCTTGTCCACTGCCGCCTGACGCATCTGGACCAGGCGGGAGGAGACGCTGCCGTCGAAAACCGTGTCGCCGATCCGTACCACGAGGCCGCCGACCATTTCCGCATCGAGCTGCGCCTTCAGCACGACCTCCTGGCCCAGCAGCGCCGACAGGCGCTTGACAATCAGTTCGCGGAGCGGATTACTCAGCGGCGCCGCCGTCGTCACCCACACCTCCACCCGGCCCTGTAGCTCGTTGAGCTGCTTCTGCGCCGCCGCGGCAATCGCCCGCAGGCAGTCCAGCCGCCCATGCTGGGACAGGACCTTGAGAAATCTGAGCAGTACGTCCGACATCCGACCGGAAAACGCCCGATCGATCAGCGCCGCCTTTTCCTCGTGACCGATGCGCGGCGAAGACAGTGCCGCTTGGAGCTGCGGCAGCTTGTCGAGCACGTCCACAATCAGCGACTGCAATTCCTCGACGACTGCATCGGTCTGGCCGGCTTTCTCGGCAGCGCCGAGCAGCGCCTTGGCGTAGACCGCGCCGATTTGCTGCCGGCGGGGGTCGATGGTCGTGCTCTGGGAAGCGTCAGCCATTGGTAATTCAAGCGATCGTAGGGCTAGTTCGCGCTCCCCGCGCTGGGGAATTGCTTGAGCGCGTCCTGGATCAGCTGGTCGTGATCGGCCGGACGCAGTTCGCGGCGAATGATATTGCGAGCCAGTGTGACGGCCGTGTCAACGCTCCGCTCGGCAATCTCCTGCAAAGCCTGGTTTTTGGCCGCGCTGATATCCGCCACGGCCCGCTCGCGCTCCTTGGCCGCGGCCGCCTGCGCGTCGGCAATCAGCTTCTGCCCCGCGGCTTCTGCGCCTTGCCGCGCTTCGGCCACGATCTGCTGCGCCTCGGCCGCAGCGGCGGCGAGCTTCGCCTCGTACTGCTGAAGCTGGGCCGCCGCCTGCTCGGCGGCAATCCGCGCCTGCTCAAGCTTGTCGGCAATGCCCTTCTCCCGCAGCTCCAGGCCGTGGGCGATGGGCTTCCAGGCGAATTTCGTGAGGATCGCCACGAGGAGCACAAACACGACGAAGGTGAAAATCGCCGTATCGGCCTTGAGGGCGATCGGATTGGTCAGCGATTGCATGTAATGCGTCAGCTCGGTCGTCATGTTCGCATGCGACAGGTCGGTCGGATCGTCGTGCTCGGCATGTTCGCCTTTGGCGCCGTGCTCTTCACCCGCCTTGGATTTCGAATCGGCCGCCGCCTTGGCGCGAGGCTCTTCATCCTTGGCCTTCTTTTCCTGCGCGGGGGCCATGCCGGCCAGCACCGCGGCCAGCAGCATTACGACAAATGGAGACATGCGAGCAAGCATCACCAAACCTCACAGTCGCGTGCAAATCGTGGGGAACAATCCCAGGCATCTTGAGCTAGGTGCCCATGAAGCAGATGATCAGCGCGAAAAAGGTAAAACCTTCGATCAGCGCCGCGGAAATGATCATGGCCGTCTGGATATTGCCGGCAACTTCAGGCTGGCGGGCCATGCTTTCCAGCGCACTGCCGGCGAGGCGGCCGATGCCGTAGCCTGCGCCGATGGCGATCAGGCCGGCGCCGGCATACTTGGAATCCAAGATGGAAGTGCCCTGCGCCATCGCCGGCGCTGCCGCCAGCAGAGCCATCATCGTTGCCGACAAGCCGGTTTTGATCATCTTGTACACGGAAAAAACTCCTGGAAGTGATGTTGAAAGTGAATGGTTGAATACGTCAAAAGCCGAGTCGGCTAGTGTTCGTGTAGGGCGGCCCCAATGAACAGCGCGGAAAGGAACGCGAAAATGTAAGCCTGCAAAAAGGCCACAAACAGTTCCAGCAGGCTCAGCGTGGCGGAGCCCAGGACCGACATCGGTGCGGCGATGGCCCACTGCCAGTTGGCCATGCTCGTGGCGGCCGCGACCGAAAAAGCGATGCCCATGATGGCCACCAGCACCAGGTGGCCGGCCATGATATTCGCCATGAGACGCACGCTGAGCACGGCGTGTTTGATCACCAGGCCAATCAGCTCGATGACAAACAGCATCGGCTTGATGAAGATCGCCATGATCAGTGGCAGGTCCATGTGAGGGACCAGATTCTTGAAAAAGCCAGGGACTCCAAAGCGGATCGTGCCCGCAATCAGGGTGTACAGGAACGTGACCATGGCCAGCGCCAGCGTGACGCCGAAAGTTCCCGTTGGCGAGCCGAGCCACGGGAGCATACCCATCAGGTTGCAGCCCAGCACGAAGAAAAATATCGTCCACAGAAAGGGCGTAAAGCGGAAAGCGTCGTGATGCCCGATGGAGGGCTCGGCCACCTGGTCGCGGATGAAGACGACGAACGTCTCCAGCAAGTTCCACATCTTCCCCTTCGGGGCGTCGCCGTGGCGCACCTTGCGTGCCAGCCAGATGAATGCCGCGCCGATGACGAAGGCCACGATCAGCTCGATGATCATGAACTTCGAAATCGCAAATTCATACCACTGATTGGCGTCGTGAGCCTCGTACAAGTTGCGCAGCTTCGCGTTGAACGGCTGCGGAATCACCACTTTGCCGGAGAGATGGTAGTTATAAGCCTTGAGCTTTTCTTCGCTCCAGTCGCGACCGTTGTCCCGACAATACTGTTTGTACTGGGCGACGTTGTTGGCCTCGCGGCGAATCTCCTTCCAGACCGCCGATGACAACGGATCACTGCGCCACTGGGAGAACGACCAGTAGTCGCCATATTTGATCCTGTGCGCCTCTTCGTGCAGAAAGTCGTCGAAGTATAGGTCCTGGACGCTCTGATACGCGCTGTCGGTGTTTGCTTCTTTGCCGCCGCCCGACTGCTTTTGACGCTCGTGAAATCCACGCAGCTGCGTGGCCTTCCAGGCAGGATACTGGGATTTGTGAAACGCAAAGGCGGTTTCCAGGAACTCGTCGAATGGCTTGCCGAAATTGTCGTGACTTTCGTGCTGCCACTTATGCCACTGCTCGCGGACATATTCACGCTCGAGCAGACGCACGCTGGACACCTTTTGCTCGAGCAGATCGTAAATCCGATCAAAGTGCCAGTTCTGGTACTCTTCATCGAGCGAAACCCACACGTCCAGCCGATCCGGATAATCGTGGAGACTCTTGTAGTCGGCAGGACAAAGGAACTTCGGCAGTTCGAAGTAGTAGCTGTCCTTGATGTGCAAGACCGGGTTAGCCATCGCTCATGCCGCCTTGGTGACGCTCGACTTTGAAACCGAAACCAGTTGCACCAGCAGCCACGTTTCCACCGTCAGCGCCACCAGGTAATAGCCCAACAGCATCTCTTGCACGCCCATACCCCGCATCCGATCGCCAAACTGCGGCACCGCAAGCAGCGCCACGAAGGGGACAGCCATCCGCACGATCATTCCGAGCAGAATGCCAGTGACCGGTTGCCCCGTACGCTGCGCCGTGACCGTTAAGATCAGCGAAACGCCAGCGGCCAGACCGCAGACCATTGCCGTTGCTGATGCCACAAGCAGACCGCTCCAGCCAGCGCGCCATCCGCCATAGGCGGCAAACGCGGGCCAGGCCAGCGCGAGGACGCCAGCGAGGATGAGTAGCGACCGCGTGAGTGCGTGTCGGCCGGCAGAGTTCACGCAGGCAGCTTGCTCGGAGTCCACGATCGCTCTTCCACTTAGCGCTGTTGGTCGCCCTTGCCCTTGGGAGGCGGCTGTGTCCAGCGGATCATCTGCCAGAGTCCCACCGCGAAACCGGCGACAAAACCGCAGATCGCCCAATACGAAGTGCCAAAACGCTTGTCGAGGTAATGGCCCGCAATTCCCGGCAACACCATTTGCAAACCGACTGTGGTGATCTTGGCGACCCACTCCATCGCCAAAGCCATCGGACTCGGCTTGCGGGGTTCAGGGCTCACACATCAAGGGCCGCCAGCGACCCGAGCGACCAGCGCATCCGCGGAAAGGACACAGCAGATGCGAGGGCAGCGACGGATTTGCCCGGCGGGACGACGAAGCGTGCAGGCAGTTTTCCAGGACGATTGGGCGACATTCGGCGCTGGAAAGTGAGGTAATCTATCGACCACGATGGGGTCGGTCAACCGACCGAGGGTGGAATTCGTGTTTTTTTTCACAAAGTCGCCGCGCAGCACGCAAGTCTTTTTCGGGCAATCCTTTCAGCCGGTATCCAGGCCGCTAATTCGACACGACTTCGTGCGCTTCCTTGAGACTGGATCATGACGCTCAATCATTCGGCGTCGCGGTATCGCGGCAAAGTACTTTCTAGTGCGATTTCCCGTCAGGAAATCAGTCTCAGTATCCCCCCTTCAGGAGGAGCCCACGGTTGCCTTTTTGAATCATCTCGATTACACTCAAACTCCGGCGGCAATGTGCATCCTACTACAAGTGGGGGGCAGTTGCAGCTGTCGCTGGTGGAGCCTGCGGGGGTTCGAACAGAGGGTCGCGCCGGTCGAGCGAGTAAAAGGCGCCAGCCCCGGAAGCTACATCATTAATTCGACTGCGATCGGGACTTGATGAGTGCCAGGGCGATCTCAGCAAGTGTTTGTCGCCACAGCCTTTAGTCAAGTTTCCCGGTTTCCCGCCGCGTAGATGATCCCGCCTTAGCCTCGGCTGCACATCAGCCGGTCGGTTCATAGCACGGTTCACGGAGGTCCGGGTTGAGAGGGTGTACTTGCGCGCTGCGCACGACGGGCGTCGCGCTGGTCGTTTTCTTCGAGGAATGTGTCGCGTGATTACCACGGCTAGCCTGATGTCGCAGAATCTGAAGGATCTGGCAGCGATGGCCAAGCGCAAGGGAGTCTCCGGCTGGAGTTCGATGCGCAAGCAGCAACTTGTCAAGGCCTTAGCCCGACGAGCGAAAGCACAGGCCAATTCAAGAGACGCAACAAGATCCAGTAAATCCACCAGGCGACCCGCGGCCACGCGGGTCGTGCGACCTGCCAAGAACCATGCCGCCAGACTAAACGGTAAAGCTCACGGCCGCGCGGCAAAATCCGCCAAAGCCGTCGTCCGCATCCAAAAGGTACATGCCGAGCGCGAGCGGCTCAAAGATCTCTCCTACCGCTCGTCCACCATTCGTGGAAACGGAAAGCCGGCGCGCGACCGCATCGTCCTGATGGTCCGCGACTCCTATTGGCTGCAAGCCGTCTGGACTGTCACGCCGCACAGCGTCAAACGTGCCGAAGCTGCACTGGCTGCCTACTGGCACACTGCCCGGCCGTGCCTGCGGTTGCTGGAAGTCGATGGCGGTCTGACCACCAGCACTGCCGAGCGGGTCGTGCGCGAGGTCGAGATTCACGGCGGAGTCAACAACTGGTACATCGAGGTCGCTGAGCCGCCTCACAGCTTCCGGGTGGACATCGGCTACCGCGCCAGCAACGGCAAATTCTATGTGATCGCCCGCAGCCAGGCCGTTACGACTCCGGCGCCCGGCAGCAGCGACGCAATCGACGACAACTGGTCTGACATCGCCGCCAACTACGAGAAAGTCTACGCGATGAGCGGCGGCTATTCGGAGGAGCATTCCAGCGGCGACCTCCAGGAGTTGTTCGAGGAACGGCTCAAGCGCCCCATGCTCAATCCAACCTCCGCCCAGTTTGGCAGCGGCGCCGAACGGATTCTCAACCGCCATCGCGATTTCGGCTTTCATGTCGATGCCGAGATGATTCTCTTCGGCAAGACCAAGTCGGATGCCCGCGTGATGCTGGCGGGTGAGCCGGTCAAGCTGCGGCCCGACGGCAGCTTTACGGTGCGGCTGAGCATGCCCGACAAGCGACAAGTGCTGCCGGTCGTGGCCAGCAGTGCCGACGGCGTCGAGCAGCGCACGGTCGTGATCGCCATCGAGCGCAACACGAAGGTGCTGGAGCCGATGGTGCGCGAGGCCAACGAGTAGATGCCGGGCCAACTGCGTTTGGACCGCTGGTGCAATGGCTGACCTGATCAACATGGCTGTGGCCATCGGGATTGGCGCACTGGTCATCGGGGGCCTGTGGTATGCGGCCCGGCCGCCGTGCGTCTTGCTGCTGGCTCTCGAGCAGGGAAGGCTGCGGGTGGTTCGCGGCAAATCGACGACCGCATTTCTGGAAGCGGCCCAGTCGATCTGCACCGAATTCGGTCTCATTCAGGGGGAAATCCGCGGCTATCGGCGCGGCAGCCGCGTGACGTTTGCCTTCTCGCCGTCGATTCCACCCGAGGTTCAACAGCGGCTACGGAATGTGTGGCAGTTGCATCGGTGAATTTCCTTGTTGATTTCAAGCGTGACGTGTCGGCCAATTGCCACTTGTCTTCAGCATCACGGTTCAGACTTGTCCGCCCGGCGGGCCGCTGATACCATTCCCCACGACAATCCTCTGCCATGCTCGTGTCTGCGCCTGGAACTTTTTTGGGGAGCCGATACAAGTCCGCAGGGGAGCCGAATTTGGCCGCGGTTGCGAGTCCAGTCGACGCCCGTGCGCTACCCGCGCATCCGTCGAATAACTCTCCCCAAGGCTCTGGCTCCCACTTTTTACTTGCGGGCTCTCAAAAACCCGGGCCCACGGCATTGCGGCGGAGAATTGTCTTTTGAATGCCATGACTTCCGAGTTGGACCTTAAGTGCGATCGATTGATCGCAGCCCTCCGCGAGCTGGGAAGCTGCGTCGTCGCTTTTTCAGGCGGCGTGGACAGCGCCGTGGTCGCCCAGGCGGCGCACCTGGCCCTGGGGGAAAAGGCCATTGCCGCCACCGGCGCTAGTGCCAGTCTGGCGGATGGCGAGCTATCCGCTGCAAAGCAAGTCGCTGCCCACATTGGCATTCGGCATTTGGTCATCGATACGCAAGAGTTCTCGCAGCCACAGTACGTGCGCAATGCGCCGGACCGCTGTTACCACTGCAAGACCGAACTCTACGAACAGATCGAGCGAATCCTGCCGGAACTAGGCGCCTGCACCATCGTCAACGGCGCGAATGCCGACGACGCGGACGACTATCGCCCCGGGATGCAGGCGGCGGGCGAGCATCGCGTCCGCAGTCCACTAGCCGAATGCGGCCTGACCAAAGCGGAGGTGCGCCAGTTAGCGGCCGAGTGGGGACTTTCGGTATGGGACAAGCCGGCCAGTCCGTGCCTTTCCAGCCGGGTCGCTTATGGACAAGAGGTAACGCCGGACCGTCTGGCGATGATCGATCGGGCCGAGCAATTCTTGCGGCAAAACGGCTTCCGCGTGTGCCGCGTGCGGTATCACGAAGGGGACCTGGCTCGCGTGGAAGTGCCGCGGGAAGAGATCTCCCGTTTGTGCAGCTCGCCCCTGCGCGAAGCGCTGGAAGCGGAGCTAAGGCGCGTGGGCTTCCGGCTGGTGACGATCGACCTGTCGGGTTTTCGGTCGGGGAGCCTTAACGAGCTGATTCAAATCGGCTCGATGTAGGTGATCGGTTCACGACTGCACACCGCCGCGGGAACTACTTCTTCCCCGCCTTCTTTCCCCCCGCGCTGCGGGCGGGTGGCTTGCGAACCCAGATGTCGCACAGTTGATTGGGACTGGCGCCGTATACCTGGCCGAAGGTCTGGGTGAAGTCTCCTCCCTTGCGGAGCTGATCGAGCAGCACGCCGAACTTGCGGCTGTCGGTCATGAGGAACTTGACGAAGCTGTAGGCGGCGATATCTGCCGAATCGGCGTCGAGCTTTCCGGCGATGAATGCATCCGCGGCGGGCATTCTGGCGACGACGTCGAGCACGGCGTCGTCCCAGGCGGCCACGCGCGAGTCTTTGCCATCGATGCGCGAGGCGACGACCCGACCAGTTCCCGCTGCGAACCAGCGCGGCGAACCGGTCTTTCCCAGCGATGCTGCATAGCAAGCGCCGATCTGTTCCGCCAGCATCGCGTCGATCGACGCGTCGGCCGTCTTGGGCGGCATCAGCGCGGCATAAGCATCAACGACGCTGAAGCGAAAGTGGCTGCGCCAAGTCGGCGGCAGTTCGCGCTGCTCCACCATCTTTCCAAACTCGCCGTATTCATATCGGTCGCGAAATACGAAGATCGTCATCCGACCTTTGAGCAGAGGCTGACCGTCCGGCGCCTTGAGAATCGTGCCGATCTTGGGAGTCAGCGACTCGGCCCGTTCACCTACGTCCCGCAGCGCATTGGGTCCCAGATTCCCCAGCACGAGAAAATTCGCCGACTCAAAGCGTTCGGCGTCGATCCCCGGCATTCCCAGCCGCCAGTTTTCCATCGCCAGCTTCGCCCGGTCGGCGCTCAATTCCTGGTGGGTGGCGCTCATGGCCCGCGATAGTGCCGCGACCTGGGCAATCGGAAGCTTCGCGTCGCTCCAGTCGTAGGCTGCCCCTTCGTCGATCCATTTCTCGATTTTGGCGATCACGTCGTCCGCCAGCGGCGGAAGGTTGACGGGCATTCGCTGGCCGCTGGCCGTTCCCTTGAGCTTTTTGACGAGAAAGCTGTCGGCTCC
>Ga0075418_10005589_pt1 | contig 14231 bp, 10 predicted proteins | sample SoiMetdeltSBSDD2_FD_81776 | JGI IMG/M metagenome (GOLD analysis project Ga0075418, IMG submission 81776) | Bulk soil microbial communities from a Populus tree surrounding site in Tennessee, USA - Soil MetaG P. deltoides SBSDD2 | ecosystem: Environmental > Terrestrial > Soil > Tree plantation...
CGGAGTCCTCCAGCGGCCGGCCCTCCCGGGAGCGATCGTCGTGGTGTACTACAACCAGGACGGCTCAACGGTTCCCACCCCTCGGCGAGCATTCCGTGGAGCAGCATGCTATTCTGCGCCGTGCATGGATTGTCATGTCGCGGTAGCAGGCTCGGGGACTGAGGCGTCCGTAGAGGCGCGCCGGTACACCTGCCGCTCCGCTGATCGCGGCGGACCTCGGCGCTCGATCGCACTCCTCGCCGGGGACGCCTGATGCTCGCGTGGCTCAGGCGCCGACTGCGCTTCGGCCCGCTCGAGCCGTGGCAGCGCGATCAGTACGTCGTCGTCTCGACGGTCGCCCTCGCACACATAGCATTCGATCTCACCCAGCCGTTCATCCCACTCTACGTCCTCGAACTCGGCGTCACGGACCTCGCGGACGCGGCCTTCTGGTCGGGCGTGATCATCGGGACCGGGCCACTCGGCAGTGGACTGATGGGACCGGTCTGGGGCGCGATGGCCGATCGGTACGGCCGCAAGCCGATGGTGCTGCGGGCAATGATCATGATCGGCATCATGCAGGTCGCTATGGCGTTCGCCCCGAACGTCCAGGTGCTCCTGGCACTGCGCGTCATCATGGGGCTGTTCGCCGGCTTCACGCCGATGGTGATGGCGCTCGCAATCTCGGTCACCCCGCGCGAGAAGATGGCCCAGGCGATCGGGATGGTCCAGGCGGCGACGTTCCTGCCGTTGGCGATCGGCCCGACGATCGGCGGGCTGATCTCAGACACCCTCGGGTTACGCACGAACTTCGTCTTGACCGGGGTCTTGCTGCTGATCCCGGCCGCGCTGCTCTGGTTCATGGTCAAGGAGCCCGGGTTCGGCGACTCGGCGAACAAGAAGGGCGCGGAACGGGGCCCACGCGGCTCCATGCTAACGCTCCTGGCGCTGCCCGGCTTCGCGGCCGGGGTCGGCATCATGTTCCTCGCCCGCTTCACGGACCGGGCGCTACCCCCGATCCTGCCGCTCTACCTGATCCAGCTGAACACGCCGTCAGCCCAGCTTGCGACGATCACCGGCTTCGTCGTGGCGTGTGGCGCCGTCGCCGCGGCCTGCTCCTCGATGCTGTACGGTCGGTGGGCTCGGCCGGAGCGGACCCGCAAGCTGCTGCTGATCGCGCTGGGCGGCGGCGCGGTCTTCTCGGCCGTGCTCGCGGTGGTCAGTAGCTGGCCGGAGGTCGTCGTGGTGCGGATCATCCTGGGCCTGCTGGCCGGCGGCACGATGAGCCTGGCGTACACGATGGGCGCCCGGCTCGCGCCGCCCGCGCAGTCCGGCCTGACGCTCTCGATGCTTTCGAGCGGCGGCCAGTTAGGCGGTGCCCTCTCGCCAATGATGGCCGGCTTGATCAGCCAGATCAGCCTGAGCGTCGCCCTGCTCGCGAACGCCGGCGCGTACCTGATCGCGTTCGCCCTGGCCGCGCTCGCATCGACTGGCCGGGCGCCAGCCCCGGAGACAGCGGAACAGCTGCCGGAGAAGGCGAGCAGTTGAGCAGACCAGTTCGAAGTTCGGAGCAGACGAGTCCGTAGCAGTCTCTACGTTCTCGTCTGCTCTGAGCTGCTCTGCTGGTCTGCTTATGCGCTCCGTCAAGGCTGGTGGACAACGAAGAGGCCCGTGTCGAACACCGACACCCAGACCCAGTTCGTCGTCGGATCGACGAGGACGTTGGGGACGACCTTCCAGGTCTGATCCATCGGGTCCAGCCGTGAGAACGTGAGGACCGTCTCGTCCAGCCCGGCGACGTCAGGGTTGGCGTACTGGACGTTCAGGGTCACTTCGGCAGGGAGCGACGTCACCGGCGAGCCGGACGAGTCGAACGCCAGGAGCTCGAAGATGAAGTTGCCAGCCCGAACCCCTGGCGGCGCCGAGTGATTGAGCGGGTCGACGAGGCGCAGCACCAGACAAGTGCGAGCCGGCATGCCCGCGTAGACCTGGACAGACAGGCGATTACCTGGGAGCGCCATCAGCATGTCTCGGCCGTTGGTGACTTGCTGAACCTCGGCGATCGGCCTTGACGACGGCCCGCCCTGGGCTGGTGCACACGACTGGCTCTGCGCGGCCGTCGTGGTCGGCAATTCGTCGTCGTCATCGTCGTCGTCATCATCGTCATCGTCATCGGCGAGCGCGTCTTCCTCGTCTTCCTCGCCGTTGTCCGAGTCTTCCTCGTCGTCGTTGTCAGAATCCTCGTTGTCGTCGTCTTCGTCGTCCTCGTCGTTCTCGTCGTCCTCGTCCTCGCAATCGACGTTGTCGTCGTCCTCGTCCTCTTCGTTGTCGTCTACGTCGTCGCAGGCGTTGTCGCCGTCGTCGTCGTCATTGTCCTCATCTTCGTTGTCGTCATCGCCTTCGTTGTCTTCATCATCCTCGTCGTCGTCGTCGTCGTCATCGTCATCGTCATCGTCATCATCGTCATCGTCATCGTCATCATCATCGTCATCATCATCGTCATCATCGTCATCATCGTCGTCGTCTTCTTCGTCATCGTCGTCGTCGTCTTGAGCGGCGACGCTCTGAACGAGACTCGGACGAGGCGGACTGGAAACAGCCCCGGAGTCGCCGGTGCGCGGCCCTCCGGTGACGCTCGCGAACATCTGGACGAGCGCAAACACCACGGCGACGGCGAGCACGACGTTTGCACGAAGCCACATGACAGATCTCTCTCCAGGGTAGTGGCCAGCGCCTTCTCACGAGAGTCAGGCACTTCCACGGGTTGGGCGGAAGGCCGGCACACGCCGGTCGTTCCAACCCACGCTCGAGCGGTTCCGCATCAGCTTTCCCGACGGGCTCCGGCCGTCGGCTCGTCACGGATGCCGCGCCCCGGCGCAGCCCGCTGCTCCCACGACGTGGCTCACGATGTCACAATCATGACCCACAGTACAAGAAACGTTGCACGACGCCGCCGGTCGCCCATTCCGAGTGAGACCATCCAAAAGCTCGTCGTAGATGGCGATGTCATGACACGTCCGACCAGAAACGCCGCGCGCGGAACTCTGCGCATACCTTACAAGTTTGGGCGCGCCCCAGGCATGGAATACGCGAGGCTTCGAAGCCGAGCTTCGCGTGCTGCAGCGCGGTTGCCGGTCGGTTACGGCACGGTGACGGCGTAGACTCCGAGGTCCCGGATCGAGGCCGCCACGAAGTTCGTCGCCGGATCGGAGAGCAGGCCCGGCGCCGTCTTCCACTGGCTATCCGCCGGATCGAGCCGTGTCAGCGTGACCCGAGTATCGTCCAGGCCGTTCAGATCGGCGTCTTTGTAGTGGACACTCACATTTACCTCGGCGGGCAGCGTCGCCAGCGGCGCACCCGTGGCATCCATCGCTTCGATCCGGAACATCAGATCGCCCACCAGCGCACCCGCCGTCCGTGCATGGGCGTTCGGATCCACCAGGAACAGCTTGAGGGTGATCCCGGGCGGCGTCGACGCGAAGACCTGAACGACGACCCGATCGCTGGTCAGCGAGATGCGCAGAACCTGGCCGTTCGTGACGGCCTGGTCTTCCGTGGTCGGGATAGGCGTGGGCGTGGGCGTGCGCGTCGGACGCGGCGTCGGCGTGGGGGTCACGGGGATCGGCGTGGCCGTGGGCGGCGGCGGAGCGCCCTCGCCGGCTGGGACAGGCGCCGGAGCTCCCTCGCCCGCTGGGACAGGCGCCGGGGCCTGGACTCCAGGCAGCGGCGCGGCGTTGTCGTTGTCGTCATCATCATCGTCGTTGTCGTCGGTATCGTCGTCGTCATCGTCATCATCGTCGTCGGCGTCGCCGTTGTCGCCGTCGCCGTCTTCGTTCTCGCCGTCCTCATCGTCGCCGTCCTCGTCGTCGCAGTCATCATCTCCGGCGTTGTCATTGTCGTCGGCATCGTCATCGCAGTCATCATCGTCGTTGTCGTTGTCGTCCTGGGCGGCCGCGCTTCTGGTGAAGATGGCGGCGGCGGTGATGGCAGGGCTGCTGATGCGGCGATCGGCGGCAATGCTGGCAAGCATCTGGCCGAGCACGAGTGCCACGGCGAGCACGACCACTGCGATTGCGCGAAGCGACATTTCAGCTCTCCACAACGGCCGGGGCGCACCATGCACCTGATCTACACGACCATCTGAGCTAGAAACGAGGGGCGGCGCCAGCGGTCACCAGCCCCGGTGAAAGTCGCTCGCCTCTCCGCGCGGACCGTGCCGATGTTGTAGCGCGAGCGCACAGGCCGCGTCAGCCTGGGATCAGTCCAGAGCCTTTCAGCCAGTCCGCCATCGCGCGGGCGGCAAGCTCGTGACCGGCGGCGGTCCAGTGCTGGTCGCGCGCGAAGTAGACCGGGGCCGCGCCGCGCCCACGCCCGGCCTCCCGGAACGTCGGCGTCAGGTCCAGGAGCGGCGTCGAGGTCCGCCCGGCGATGCCCGAGAGCAGGTTGTTCGGCTGCATCGGGTCGAACGACTTGTCACGTCCCTCAGCCGAGCCGGTCAGCTGGCGCCACGCCTCCGGGAGAACCTGGGCGCGCGTCGGCACGATCACCAACCCGAACTGCGCTCCCTGGGTCTTCGCCTCAGCGCCGATCCGGCCGAGCAGCGTGTCGGTCATCGCCCAGGCGGCTCGCCAGCGAGGGTCGAGCTGCGTCGCGTACACCTCGGATTCACGGATCGTCAACTCCACCTGGGCGTCCAGGTCTCGCCAGTGCGCCCAGAGGTCGTCGAGCGAGAGTTTCTGGAGGACGCCGCTCTCGACGACGTTGTAGAGGGCGGATCGCTCGCGCAAGAAGAGGCCGAGCTGCTCGCCGAACGACGGCGTGGGCGGGTTCGGCTCCAGGAGCGCCAGCCGGCCGCCCGGCTGGCGCTCGAAGTACGGCTTGAGGGCGGCGTTGACGTTCCCTTCCAGCTCAAGCTCGTAGCTGTTGTTGGCGACATCGTTGCCGGTGAAGAACGCGAGCAGGACCAGGTCGGCAGCGAAGCGCGGCCCCTCCTCCTGAAGATAGAGCAACTGCTGGACGGCGCCCCAGCCGCCGCAGCCGCCGTCGACCAGCTCGTAGTGGATCGGGCCGCCGCTCACGTTCAGCAGCTCCTGGAGGCGGGCGATGAACCGCTCGTGCTCGGCGACCTGGGCCGCCTCCACGAACGAGTCGCCGAGGACCAGGATCCTGAAGGTGCCCGGCGTCCGCTCGAACGGGACGGCCGGTCCGCGCTGGCGCTCGGCGTTGGTGCGGACCTGGACGACGTACTCGTCGCGCTTGATCCAGCCGCTGTAGCTGGCCGGATGGTAGTGGCCGTACCGTGGATGGCGGGTCAGGTAGGAGCCGGTATCGTAGTTGCCGGGGATGAACGGACCGGCCACCCTGAACGCGACCTCGAGCGCCGCGAGCGGCAACAGCACGGCCAGGAGCACGAGCAGCAGGCGGGCCGCGACCAGGCGGCCACGACCCGGCCCCTTCCACGGGCGAATCACGTTCTCTTGACGCTCTGTGCTGACTCCGGTTGCCACGGCCGTCGGTGTACCGACTGCCGCGCCAACCTGTCAAGGCAACTGAACGTGAAATCTCTGTGGAGCGGCGCACGGGCTGGTAGAATCCGGCAGGAGACGATCCGACGCCATGGCGGGCGGCCCGTCCCAGGTGGACATCGGCGACGGACGTCTCAGGAACCCCATCCATGAACCCCCTCAGGCGAGGTGCGCGGGCGGACACCGCTCGCAGCGCGATGCCGACGACAGCGTCGCCGTTCCGACACTCGATTTTCGGGCGCTTGCTTCGTGCGCTCGGCAGACAGCGGCAGCGTGTGCTGGTGAGCGTGATGAACCTCGGACTCACCCTGGCGGTGCTGTGCGGCCTCGGTGCCGTGCGATCGCCAGTGGTCGGCGGGACGCCCCAGACGGACGTCGGCGTGACGTTTAGCCGCCGGCAGGCCGAGTACCTGGGCCTTCCCTGGCAGCAGACGTTCAGTGCCGTGATGGACCTCTCGCCGACCGTCGTCCGTCTCGGGGCGTACTGGGACGAGATCGAGCGACGCCGCGACTCCTACGACTTCTCGACGCTCGACTGGCAACTGGATCGCCTGCCGGCCCAGCACTACCGGGTCGTCCTGACGGTCGGCATGAAGGCGCCCCGCTGGCCGGAGTATTACCTGCCGTCCTGGCTGATGCGTGAGACGAGGGTCGGCCAGTACCGGACGGTCTCCGATGACCCCGTCGTGCGGGCCGAGGCGCTGCGGTTCGTTGAGGCCGTCATCAACCGCTACCAGGACCACCCGGCCATCGCGTACTGGCAGGTCGAGAACGAGCCGCTTGACGCGTCCGGTCCCCGGCATTGGAAGATCGGCGCCGACTTCGTCGCCCAGGAGGTGGCGCTGGTCCGTGCGCTAGACCCGCATCGACGGCCGATCATCCTGACGATGTTCGTGGACACGCCGCCGCCGCTTGCCAGCCTGCCGCCCTGGCGCTCCTACGACGAGAACCGGGCCCGGACGCTCCTGGACATGGCCGACATCCTGGGGCTGGACGTCTATCCGAGCCGGGGCATCCACATGTTCGGCCGCGATTTCTACCTGGACTGGTCGGGCTGGGCCTGGGAGCGGCCGGCGATGACGTTGCGCCAGCTCGCCATGGAGCAGGGCAAGGACGCCTGGATCATGGAGGCCCAGGCTGAGCCGTGGGAGCCGTCTCGGCTGGTCTACCTGGACGACGGGCAGAGCAGAAGCGTGCAGCCTGGCACCGCCGCCTCGACGTTTGGGCGCCTCAGCAGCGGCGGTTTCGGGACGATCCTGCTGTGGGGCGCCGAGCACTGGTACATGCGGCAGGAGCGACACGACGACCGGAGCTGGCTCGACACGCTGCGCCCGCTGTTCCGATCGAGCGACCGGCCGCCCCTGGGAGACGACCGACCGTCCCTGCTGCCGGCAGAACCGGGTCGGCGACCGTCAGATCTCAGCCGCAAGCCGCTGGATTAGGCGCTCCTCGTGGCTGATCGTGCCCTCTTCGGGCTCGGTCAGGATCCACGGGCCGTCCGGCGTGATAGCGACGGTGTGCTCGTAATGCGCCGAGATGCTGCCGTCTCTGGTGATGGCGGTCCAGCCGTCTGCGAGCATCTTGACCTCGCGTCCGCCGAGGTTCACCTGCGGCTCGATCGCCAGGACCATGCCCGGCCGGAGGACCGGCCCCCTGCCGGGCGCGCCGTGGTGCGAGACCTGCGGCGGCTCGTGCATCGAGCGGCCGACGCCGTGCCCGACGAACTCCTGAACGACCAGCAGCCCTTTGCTCTCGACGAAGCTCTGGATCGCGTGGCCGATATCCGAGAGGCGGTTGCCGACGCGGGCGGCGTCGATGCCGGCCATCAGCCCGCCGTACGCCACGGCCATCACGAACGCCTGCTCGTCCGTTGGCTTGCCGCCGACCGTCGCCGAGAGGGTGGTGTCGCCGACGTACCCCCGGTGCTGCGCCGCGACGTCGAACTTGACGAGGTCGCCGTCGTTGATGCGCATCTTCTTCTTCGGGATGCCGTGGACGATCTCGTCGTTCACCGAGACACAGACCCGGCCGGGGAACGGGTTCGCGCCGCCGGGCGGGTACTTGTACGCCGTCGACACCGCGTTCTGGCGCGAGAAGCTGGTGAGCGCGATGTCGTCGAGGTCTTTGGTGCTCATGCCCGGCCGCATCGCCGCCACCAGTTCGCGGACCGTGCGGGCGACGACCAGGCCGGCCTCGCGCATGATGCGCAGCTCGGCCGGGGACTTGAGAATGATGACCTGGTCGGTGTTCGACTTCGGGTTGGACTTCAGTTGCATGCTCGGCTTCAGTCTCATGGCTGTCGCGATGATACCATAGCTCGCGAAGGTGGCCCCTACCCCCTGCACCTCCCCAGGATGCGTGGGAAGAGGGACGTCCGGTCCTCCGGACGCACTGCGCTGCGTCCGTCACGCCTGGGCCAGGAGAGTCTCGGGATGCCGTTCCGTATCGGCCTGACCGGCAACATCGCCTGCGGCAAGAGCACCGTTGGCAAGCTGCTGGTTGCCAGGGGGGCCGAGTACCTGGACGCCGATCGGCTGGTGCACGCGCTGATGGAGCCGGGCACGCCGGAGAACGACCAGATCGTCGCGCGCTTCGGGCCAGAGGTCCGGGCACCTGATGGCCGGATCGATCGACCGCGGCTCGGCGGGATCGTGTTCGCGGACCCGGCGGCACTTCAGGATCTGGAGGCGATCCTTCACCCTGGCGTGCGGACCGAGATCCGGCGTCGGCTGGCTGCATCGACGGCGCCGATCTTCGTGGTGGACGCGATCAAGCTGATCGAGGGCGGCCTGGCCCGCGAGATGGACGCCGTCTGGGTGGTCACCTGCCCGCGGTCCGAACAGGTCCGGCGCTTGATGACCGAGCGCGGCATGACGTCTGATCGGGCCGAGACCCGGATCTCGGCGCAGGGCTCGCAGGAGGAGAAGGTCCGCCACGCGACGGTCGTCATCGACAACGGCGGCACGCTCGAAGAGACCGAACGCCAGGTCGCCGCCGCCCTCGCAAAGAACCTTGCCTGAACGCTTTCGTTTTTCTTCACAATCGCTTAAACTTCTCTCGTTACGATCTGTCGTCAAAGGAGTGCGGGATCGTGCCCAGGCGGCGTGTGCTGGTCGTGGACGACGACGAGAATATCGTCCAGCTTGTCAGGATGTACCTCGAGCGCGATGGGTATCAGGTCTGGTGTACCTATGACGGTCCCTCGGCGATGGCCGAGATGCGCCGCAGCCGGCCGGACGTGATCGTGCTCGACTTGATGCTGCCCGGGATGAGCGGCCTCGACGTCTGCCGCGAGGTCCGTCGGGAGACGTCCACGCCGATCATCATGCTCACGGCGAAGACCACCGAGGCCGACAAGTTGACGGGCCTTGACCTGGGCGCCGACGACTACGTGACCAAGCCATTCAGCCCCAGAGAGCTGCTGGCCCGGATTCGGGCTGTCCTGCGGCGCGTGCCCGGCACGAACGACCTCGGGCCGGAGGAGATGCGGGTCGGATCGTTGACACTGTACCCGCGCCGCTTCCAGGCCGAGGTCAGCGGCAAGCCGATCAGATTGACCCCCACCGAGTTCAACCTGATCCGAACGCTCGCCGAAGCGCCTGGTCAGGTGTTCACCCGTCCGCAACTGATCGAGAAGGCGTTCGGCTACGATTTCGAAGGGTTCGAGCGGAACGTGGACGTCCACATCACGTCGCTACGCCGGAAGCTGGAAGCCGGCGGCCAGCGCTTCATCAAGACGGTGTACGGGCTCGGCTACAAGCTCGAAGCGCCGGCCGCGACGCCCGCCTGATCCGCCAGAACGAGATGAGACAGGATGAACAGGATTGACAGGACGACGATCTTCCTATCCTGTCAATCCTGTTCATCCTGTCCAAGGACGTAGGACGCCACGAACATGCCCGGACGGCTCTGGTTTCGCCTTCTGATCGGCACCTGCCTGGTGCTGGCAGTTACGCTGGGCGCCGTGATCCTGCTGGTCAGCCGCGCGCTGACCGGCAGTTTCCAGGATTACGTCGAGGACCAGCAGTCGGCGCGCGTTCAGCGCGCTGAGAGCATCCTGAGCCGCTACTACGATCGACAGCGTGAGTGGACTGGCGTCTCGGGCCTCGTCCAGTCCGTGGCCGACCTGATGGGCGAGCGCCTGGTGCTGGCCGACGCCCAGGGCAAGATCGTGGCCGACTCGGCAGGTCAGTTGCTAGGCCAGATCGCCAACGACGACTGGCGCGGCCGGCGGGTCTCGCTGCGATCGCAGGAGTTCGCCGTCGGCACGCTGTACATCTCGCCGGCCCGGGTCGATCAGCCGATCCTCGACCCTCGGGCTCACCTGTTTCTGAGCACCTTCGCCGGCTATCTGGTCTGGGCGCTGCTGGTCGGGTTGCTGGCGGCGATCGTCTTAAGCGTCGGCATGGCGCGCTTGCTGGCGTCGCCGCTGGAGGCGCTGACTCGGGCCGTCCGGCGGCTGGAGCGCGGCGACGAGGTCCAGCGGATCGACACATCCGTGGGCGGTGAGGTCGGTGCGCTGGCGGAGGCGTTCAACTCGCTGGCCGCCTCGCTGGCGCGGGTCGAGCAGCTTCGGCAGAACATGGTCTCCGACATCGCGCACGAGCTGCGAACGCCGTTAACCAGCATTCGCGGCTATCTGGAGGCGATCCAGGACGGCATCGTCGAGCCGAACGACGAGACGCTGGCGACGATCCACCACGAGATGCTGCAGCTCACGCGCCTGATCGACGATCTTCAGGAGCTCTCGCTGGCCGAGGCCCACCAGCTTCACCTGGATCGCGAAGAGGTGGATCTGGTCGAGCTGGCGGAGTGGGAGGTCCGGGCGTTCCTCCCTCAGGGAGCGACCCAGGGCATCGAGCTGAAGCTCGACGCGCCGGCCTCGGTCCCGACGGTCCAGGTGGACGCCGGCCGGATCCGCCAGGTGCTCGGCAACCTGATCCGCAACGCCCTGGCCCACACGCCGAACGGGGGCGAGGTCGTCGTCGGCGTCCGCCAGCGCGATGGTGCCGCGATCGTGACGGTGGCCGACACCGGCAAGGGGATCGCGCCCGACGACCTGGAGCACATCTTCGAGCGGTTCTACCGAGTAGACAAGTCGCGGGCGCGGCGCGGCGGTGGGACCGGGCTCGGGCTGACGATCGCCCGCGAGCTGGTGCGCGCCCACGGCGGCACGATCTCGGCGGAGAGCGCCGTCGGCAAAGGGACGACGTTCTCGATCAGCCTGCCGTTCCGTGTCGAGCCGGCGCCCGCGCCTGAACCTGAGGCGCCGGCGGAGACGATCGGCGCGCCGGCGGCAGTGGTGCCACGCCTCTGGCCGGTCCTCTCTAGAGGCATCCTGGTGGCGGCGCTCGTCGGGGCCACGGCCGGCATCGTCGAGGCGCTGATCTCGTCGGCGGCGCTGCGCAAAGCCCAGAGCTTCATGGACCTGTTCGGCTACGCCGTCCTGATCGACGGGCTGGCGTTCGCGCTGGTCGGCGGGCTGGTGACGCTGGTGGCGGCACTGCTGACGCGGATGTCCGGCCGGGAGATGCGGCCGGTCCACGCAACGCTCGGGATGACCTCGGCCGGGCTGATCCTGGTCGGCGTGCTGGTCGGGCTGCGCTGGAACCAGTTGTTCAACAAGGACACGCCGTTCGACGCGCCGGAATCGCTGTACCCGGTGGCGTTCGTGGTGCTGACCTGTGCCGTGCTGGCACTGATCGTCGCGTTCGCGCTGGTCTCGATTCGCCAGCGCTGGCCGCGAGGCAACGGCGTCCTGCGTACCGCTCCATCGCTGACGCTCGTCGTGATCCTGACGGCGGCAACGGTGCTGGTGGGGAGGGACCAGGTGGCCCACCGCCTGGCCGAGTCGCCGACGTCGTTCTCGGCACGGCGGATGGTGACGCCGCGCTCGCCAGAGGCGCAGCCGCCCGCCCCCGAGCCGACGGCATCGGCGATCGCCGCGACGCCCCCGGACACAGCGGTGGTTCCGCCCGGCCCGCGCCGACCGAACGTCTTGATGATCACGGTCAGCAGCTTGCGAGCCGACCACCTGGGCGCGTACGGCTACGAGAAGGCGCGGACGCCGGCGATCGACGAGCTGGCGCGGCGCGGGGTCCGCTTCGACAACGCCCTGAGCCAGCAACCAGATCGGAACGCGGCCCACGCGGCGATCCTGAGCGGGACGTTCCCGGCGACGAACGGGGTTCGGCAGGACCTGGTGGACCGACTCGACCCGGAGGCGCCGACGCTGGCGCAGACCCTTGCCGAGAGCGGCTATCGCACGGGCGCCGTCTACAGCTGGGTCAGCTTCGAGCCGGCCTACTCAGGGCTGGATCGCGGGTTTCACGACTACCTGGACCTCACGATCAACCGCCCGGAGTACCTCGCCGACAACAGGGCGCAGGTGCTCTCGGCAACGTACGAACGGCTGAAGGCGTACCTGACGCTGCCGGGCGCGATGGGCGACGCGTTCTCGCTGCCACAGGGGGTGGACGAGGCGATCGACGGCCGGGCTGACGTGACGACCGAGGCGGCGATCGCCTGGCTGGACCAGTACCAGGGCTCGCCGTTCTTCCTGTGGGTCCATTATGTCGATCCGAGTCCGCCGTTCACGCCGCCGCAGCCGTTCGAGGAGATCGAGGACGCCGGCTGCGGCGACGGCTGCCCGGACGGCAGCGCCCGCATGATTCGCGAGGTGCAGGATGGTGCCCAGCTCTCGGCCGCTCAAATCAATCACCTCGTTGGCCTCTACGACGGCGAGATCGCGTTCACGGACCAGCAGATCGGCCGGCTGATGGAGCGGCTGCGGCAGCTCGGCCTGGACGACAACACGCTGGTCATCCTGACCAGCGATCACGGGCAGAGCTTCGCCGAGCACGACACCTGGTTCGCGGGCTCGTCCCTGTACAACGCGACGACGCGGGTCCCGATGATCTTCAGCTTCCCGAACCGGCTGCCGCGCCAGCGTGCCATCATGGCCCCGGCGATGAGCGTGGACCTCGCCCCGACGGTCCTGGACACGATCGGCACGCCGATCCCGGACGTCTTCGAGGGGCAGAGCCTGCTACCGCTGATTCTGGGGCACAGCGCCGGCGAGGACCGGCTCGCGTTCACGGAGCTGGGGGATCGCTCCGAGGTGGCGGTGGCGGACCGCTACTGGAAGCTGATCTGGTCAAGCCGGGAGCAGACGGCGAAGCTGTACTTCCTGGGCGACGACCCGAACGAGCTGCACGACCGCGCGGAATCAGACCCCGACACGGCGAACCGGCTGGTGGAAGAGCTGCGCGAGTGGCTCTGGCTCCGCCCCGGCTAACTTCCCATTGCAGGCTCAGTACGCTATAGATCGATCGACGTTTTTACGATGGCTCCAGATAGAACCGTGTAAAATCGTCGGGTGACCTATAACGGCTTAGTCCTCTCTCCTACGGAGACAGCGCTGCTCATTGCATGGGAACGAGAGCGCAAGCGTTTCATCACGCTAGCTGAGTTGCGTGAACGTCTGGGGCCTCAGGCAAGGTCGACGATTGATGGCCTGATAGAGAAGCGGCTCCTCGAGCGCATAGCCCCAGGGCGTTACCTGATCCAACCGTTTCGCAGCTTCGGACACCGACGGGCGGTTTCGGCGCCAGTCATTGCGGCAGCGCTGCTTGCCGATGAGCCGTACTATCTCGGCGGCTGGTGGGGTGTCACGATCCATCATCTCTCACAACAGCAATATGGCTCACTGCTTGACGCTTACGTGACGCGCGAACACCGCAGACGACGCCTTCACGCGGCGGTGTTGATCTTCCACGTACTCTCGCCGGACGCATTTACCTATGGAATTGAGATAATCCGGGTGGAAGACGTTCCTGTGCGCGTCAGCGATGCCGCGCGCACGCTCCTCGACGCGCTGGACTATCCGACGACGTTTGGCAGCATGCGAACTGCCATCCAACTCGTTGAGAGGGCAATAGAACGGGTCGATACCGGGCAGATTGTCGAATACGCTGCGCGTGGATCTCGCCCTACAGCGGCTTGCGGCGCCATTGATCGTGGCCTTCTCTCCTGGTCACGGCTTCAGGGGAGGCGACAACATGATCAACGCTGACGAAGAGTGCTGTAGTACCTGTCAACGGCTAGGCTTATTGCTGGAGCGGCGCGGCACCTCAAAACGGCACCTAGCGCCGCTCGCACGCCGTGTGCGTGAGACCGCCAGTGTGCTCCCCTACATCCCTGATGCACCGAGCGTCGGCCCGATCAATAAGGCCTGGCGCGTCGTTGAGAACGACGCTTGTGATCCGAGCCACACTTCAGCCGAGGAGGCGGAAACTCACTCATCATGATCCAATTGCCAGACCTTCCCGACCTTAGCCTCCTCGCCGACCTGTGCAGCGAGGCTGCTGAGGCTGAGCATGTACAGCCATTTACCATTGAGAAGGACTTCTATCTGACGCGCTTGATCTGGGCCTTAGCCCAGGCGCGCGGCGAGCGACTGTTGCTCTACGGCGGCACCCTGCTCAGCAAGGTCGATCTTGGATACCGGCGCATGTCCGAGGACGTGGATCTTCTGATTCCGAAGAACGCAACCAGCTATCGGAGCACGAATGTTGCTGAGACGAATCAAATTCGCGATACGCTAAGATTCCCGGCCCAAATCATTGGGCTGCAGCTCGCAAATCACAATGGAGAAGTCTTCGAAAAGGGCGCGCACGGCATCTGGACCCTATCCTATGAATCGACTTTTGGCCCGCAGACGATCAA
>Ga0075418_10005591_pt1 | contig 14230 bp, 8 predicted proteins | sample SoiMetdeltSBSDD2_FD_81776 | JGI IMG/M metagenome (GOLD analysis project Ga0075418, IMG submission 81776) | Bulk soil microbial communities from a Populus tree surrounding site in Tennessee, USA - Soil MetaG P. deltoides SBSDD2 | ecosystem: Environmental > Terrestrial > Soil > Tree plantation...
GGCGCGGTCGAGAAGATCGTCGCGGCGGTCGAGCCGCAATTCGATGACGTGATCGTCGAGATCGGTCCCGGCGAAGGCGTGTTGACGGAGAAACTGATCGAGCTCGGGAATCGCGTCGTCGCGATCGAAGTCGATCCTCAGCTCGCCGCGCATCTGCGCGCGCGATTCGGCGAGAAGCTCGATTTGCGTAACGAAGACGCAGTCGACGCAGCGCTGCCGGAGACTTCGTTCCGCGCGGTGGGCAATCTCCCCTACAACGTCGGCACGCCGATTCTGCGCCGCGTCATCGCCGACTCGCACTGCCGCCGCGCGGTGTTCATGCTTCAGAAGGAAGTCGCCGATCGCGTGGTCGCGAAACCCGGAACCGAGTCGTACGGCTATCTCACGCTCTACGTGCAGGCCTTCGCGAGCGCGCGCATCCTCATGACTCTGGAGCCGCGCTCGTTCTACCCGCCGCCGAAAGTGCGCAGCGCCGTAGTCGTGCTCGATCCGCGCGATCCGGAGATCGAGTCGCCGCGCGACGCGCTTCTCGACCTCGTCAGCGCTTCCTTCCGCATGCGCCGCAAAAAGCTGGTCAACAACTTGACCGGATGGCGCGACCTAACACGCGCACAGGTGCTGGAGGCAATGCAGCGCGCCGGCATTCCCGAAGAGGCGCGTGCCGAGACGATGTCGCTGAAGGATTTCGATCGCTTATTCATTGGCGCACCGAGCGGCGTCGACTCGTTGCATCGTCGTCCGTGATCGTCACTACACCCGCCGAACGCGCGAGCGTCGCGCCGGATGGATTGCTGAGCTGAATCGTGAACACTTCTTCCGGCTCGATCTGCGCGTCACCTTGGATCGGGATCGTCACCACCGCCTGGGACGTGAATGTCAGTTCGCCGCTCCCCGGCACGTAATCGGAGCCCGCCGTTGCGCTGCCATCGACCGTCGACCACGTCACGCGAACAGGTTCGCTCGGCCGCTCGCTGAGCGACAGCGTGACGGAAACCGACGTGTCTCCGGCATCACCTTCGACGACCCGCGCATCCGAGACCGAGAGGATGACGGGCGGTTTCGGCCGCTCGAGAATCGTGAATGTGGCGGTCGATCGCCCGAGCGTCGCGTTCACGGGATTGCTCAGCACAATCGAATACGTCTCGTCATTCTCGGCGAGCGAGTCTGCCGCCGACGACATGTACACCCAGGTCCACGTCCGCCCAGCGTCGATCGTCTGCTTGATGTTCGACCACGGCTGAAAATCCGAATCCGATGCCGTTCCCGGAGTCGTGCTCACCTCGAACGTCACCGGTTCGCGCGCGGGTGACGAGAGGTAGACCAACATGTCGACACCGCGGCCTTCGACCGCGACTGCATCGGCGATCGAGATCACGGGCGTCGCATCGTCGTCGGCGATGGTGACGTGCGCGACCGAGCGTTCGAGCTCGGCGCCTTCGGGACTCGACAGAACGACTTCGAAGGTCTCCGCCCCTTCCGCGACGGCATCACCGAGGATCGGAATCTCGATTTTGGCAGTCGTGTCGTAGAAGGTGGAGAACGTGGCGACGCCGGATGCGGCGGTGTAATCCGATCCCGCCGTTGCACTGAGGTCGCGCGTCGACCACGCGACGCGCACGGTCTTCGTCGCGATGCGGTCGAGATCGAGTGTGAGCTCGACCTTGCGCGTAGAGCCGCCTTCGGGCGTCGACGCGTCGCGGATGAAGATGTGCGCCACGTCGTCGTCGACGATCGTCAGCGTTCCGGGAGTCGGCGAGGACCTCGCCTGCTCCGATGAAAGATCGATCGTCTCGGTGCGATTCGCATCCGCCGAGTCATTCCCCTCGAACGGAATGTCGATCGTCTTGGACGTTTCGCCGCGCGCGAAGATCACCTTCCCGTTCACAACGCCGTTGCGGACGTGCCACGTGACTGCGGTGTTCAGACGCGTCGCGCCGGTGAGATGAAGGGTCGTTGCAACGTGGCTCGGGCCATAGCCCTCCGCGACCGTGACGCTGTCGGCCGAGATCACGGGTCGCTCTTCCGCTTCCCCGATGCTGACGCCGGTTTGCGGCTCGGCGATGGTGATGTCCACCGGCTCGGTCAAACGCACATCGAAGCGGCGCGAACCGCCATACACGGCGTCATCGAGGAGCGCGATGTCGACTGTCTTCCACATCTGGCCCGCTTCGAGCGTCACGCGCTGATCGAGCGGCACGTAATCGAGTCCGTGCTTCGCAGTGTCGTCGACGGTGCTCACGCGCGCGGACACGACGCCGGCCGAGCCACCGGTTCGGAAGATCGTGATTTGCGCAAGACCATCTTCTTCCGGCACAAAACCACCCGATCCGAGCGCGAGCTCGCCCGGCACATCGGGCGCGAGCCGCGAGTCATCGACCGTCGACGCGTACGCGGTCGCGTCGGCTTCGTCGAGCATGAGGAACAAATCTCCGCGCTCGACGCCCACGGCCTGCGGCGACGTGCCGCGAGGCTGCACGCGGGTGAGATCGAAGAGCTCGACCCACTCGCGGACGTCTGCGGGATTCGATCGGAAGTCGTTGAACCACGCGCCCGCACCGGCGCGCACCCACAGCATCGTTCCGCGCGAGATGGAGTCGAGCTCCATGATCGAGTACGCGCCCGTGCGTCCGCGATGGAACGTCGCCGGCAGATCGTACACATCGCGATCCAGCTTCGGCCACTCGACGAAATACTGGCCGGTCGCGAGATCGGCCACCGCGCAGACGAAATACGGCGGAAGGTTTCGACTGAACTGCCACGTCACGCGCCCGTCGTTGTCGGAATCGGTGAGCACCGTGTTGCTCGACTGGAACGGCTGATAGCCGGTCATCAGCATGGCCACCGTGGCTCCAGGGCTCACGCTCGCAGTGATGCTGTTCGCAGTGACGGTCAGCCGCTTTGGATCCTCCGGCGGCCCGTCTTCGAACGCGAGCTTCACGACGTTCGAGCGTTTGTTGCCCGGGCGCTGCTCGATCTGCACATCCGCAGTGAATCCCTTGTCGCCCTTGCGAACCGATTGCACGACGAAGCGGATCTGGTTCGCGGAGACGAGCTCCACCGACTGCGCGAAGTAGGGAGACAGGTACACGTAGGCATCCGCGACGAAGTTCGATCCGGTGAGCGTGACGGTTACTCTGCCGCTTCCGGTCTTGATCACGCTCGGCTCGATCGAGGTGATCGTGGGCGTCGGCGCGTTCACCGTCACAAAGACATCGCGTTTCACCGCCGCCAACTGCGCATCACCCGAGTATTCGGCTTCGAGCTTGTGCTGGCCCGGCGGCAATACAAGATCGATCGAGCCCGTGCCGTTGACGAGCGGCACGACGGCGAGGATCGCGCCGTCGCGGCGAAGCGCAAGCGAGCCGTTCGCGCGCAGCTGACCGAACGCGACCGTGAATGTTAGGCGCGTTTTCTCGCCGGCCTCGGACACCGCGTATTCGATCTGCGGATCCGGAGCAAGAGATCGAAGCTCGATGTCGTTCCCGTCGCCGCCGCGATACGTGATCGTGTAGCCCTTGTAGACGGCGCCTTCGGGGAGTCCACTGAACGTGCCGGTCACCGGTCCTTGGCCAACGCGAATCACCGGGATCACGCTTCCGATCACGTAACGATGAAGGTCGCTCGACTTCAGTGTCACGCCGTTGAGCGTGAGCGGTCCACCGCACACGACTGGGGAGGAGCCGATATCGAACGCCCACACACTCGAGCCTTCGCTGAGGTGCAACTCGCCGCCGACAGTCGCGTGCGAAAGCTCCACGCCGGCGAGCCGCAGGGAGCGCGCCTTCCCTGAAAAAAACACACCGCCGCGCTGCACGATCGGGCTATTCGGCAGATCCACGTCATAAGCGACTACGTTTTCGAGAGTGGTCGGGCTGCTGTATGTCGTGGCCTCCAAATGGACCTGGTTCAGCCCATCACCACGCACCGTGACGGACGCATCGCCCGTGAGCTCCGCCGAGAAACTGGCCCTCTCCTGCAGGTTCACGGTCAGCGGTCCGAGGAGGTGCAGGCGGTCGAGATTCGGTCCGATGTTGCCCTCTGCGCGAATGGACTCGCGTACGAAGATCGCCTGGATCCCCGCAGGCACCAGCACGCGGGCGGAGCCGTGCGAATGCGGTTCCGGAACTGCGAGAGCGACGATCGAACGGATCGTTTCATTCCCATTCAACTCGATCTCGGTCCACGCGCCGAAGGTCACCTCGGCGTCGTCGGAGATCTGCTCCGGCAGTTCAATGTGGACTTCGGCGCGCGTCTCGATGCGCAGATCTCCGGGGATGGCCGTGCTGCCGGCTCGCTTCTGCAGGAACAGATACCCTTGCCGCACGACGGAGCCGCCGCTGTAGGTGTTCGACGTCGTTCCGCGCATCCACGCAGGGTTGTTGCCGTCCTTGACGAACGTACCGCTGCCTCGTATCGACCCGTCGAGATTCAGGGCCGTGAACACATTGATCGCGTTCGCCTCGACGAAGAAGATGACCTCGCTGTTGATGACGAGATCACACGCGATCGTCGACATGCCGATCGTGGCCATGACCTCGCGCGTCACGGTAATCGCCTTCCCGCCGAGGACATAACCGTCGGTCGAGAACGAGAGCGAGCGCACGCTCAGCTCGTCGATGTCGTTTTGTGGCGCGCGCGAGCCCGTGGTCGCAGCAAACAGCACTTCGGCCTCGGTATCTCCGGCGGGAGAGCCGCCGATCCAGTTCGCCGCATCGGAAAAACGATCTCCGGCGGTGCCGGTCCAGATGTGAAGCCCTGCCTCGGCTGGTGATGTGCACAACATCAAAATGCTGAACGCAACAGCAACAGCCAGGCGACGACTAGTCATGGAGTCCCCATTCACGAAGTTTCACTGGAACGAACGACGCGAGAAAGTCGGAAATATTACGACTGCGACGGCGCTCCTTTACAATGCGCCGTCATGACCCGACGGTTCCTCTGGTTCCTCATCGCTCTCCTCCTCACAACCCCAGCGATCGCCGCAACCTGCAGTCTGCAGATGGAAGTGACCTGCACGAACGGTTCGTGCACCGCAATCACCACCAACAACGGCTCCGGCTCCTGCACCGGGTTGTTCTACACGGGCTGGGTCGCTGAAGCTCCCACGTCTCAGGTTCAGCTCTCGAATCCGCAGAACACGCTCGGTGTGGGCGATTGTTTCGACTCCGCCGATTACGCCGAGCTCGGACTCGAAGAAGCCTTCGCCTTCTGCTTCGGCGACGCATCCCTCGGTGCCGGCCAGAGTTTTCAATCGACGATCGACGTCAGCGGCTCCGCCCGACAGGTCCCGATCCTCGGCATGACCTGGGTCGGCGATCCCGAAACGTTCGATGAGCTCGGACTCGCGTACGCGTACGCGAACGTCACCGCGCCGTCGTGCACGCCGGTCATCAGCGCGCCGCCGATCGCGCGATCGAGCGCGGACTATACGGTTTCGTGGACCGCGGTCGCCGATCCGACTGCGCAGTTCCTCGCCGAAGAATCGACGAGCGCCGATTTCTCATCCGGTGTGACCTCGCGGCAAGTCGCAGGTCTTTCGACCACGTATCGACACGACATCACGACTGCGACGACGTTCTACTATCGCGTGCGTCCGACGAATTGCGCCGGCGGAACGCCGACGCTCTCTCAGGTCGCGCAGACGGTCGTGCAACCGCCGCCGCCACCCGCGTCGAAAGAAGCCGACATCGCAGTGCCGTTCGGCAGCACGGCTCCGGTGTCGTTCCAGGTCTTTCTCCCCGGCGCGAGCGGCAAGACCGGCACGAACGCGGACACGCCGTTCACCGCAACGACCGACAAACCGTATCTCACGGTGACGCCGAGCTCCGGAACGATTCCGCCGCAGGGCACGACCGTCACGGTGACCGCGAATCCGAGCGCGCTGCCTCCGGGCGCAAATACCGGCACACTGAAGGTCACCTCGAACGGCGCGACGTCGAACATCCCTGTTTCGATCAGCCTCGTGACGCCGGTCGCGCCGGGTGCGAAGACGTTCCCGCCGCCGAACTCGTTCGTCATTCCGGTGGTCACGCACGTCAATGGCGCGGCCGGTCCGTTCCTGTCCGATGTCCGCCTAACAAACGCGTCGAATGCGAATGTGAAATATCAGGTCATCATGACGCCGACGCGGACCGACGGCACACAGAACAGCAAAGTCACCGAGGTCACGGTCAATGGACAATCGACGGTGGCGCTCAATGACATCGTGAAGAATTTCTTCGGCTTCGGCGCATCGGCCAATCCCAGCGACTTCGGGTTCGGCGCGCTCGAAATCCGTCCGCTCAATACCTCGTCGCTGTTCAATTTCGCATCGAGCCGCACGTACGCGAGCACGGTCAATGGCACGTTCGGCCAGTTCATCGCGGCAGTGCCGATTGTGAAATTCGCCACGCGCCGCACGACCAGCACGCCGATTCCGGGCGTTCCCATTCCGGCAGCGCCGATCCTCTCCCTGCAGCAGATCGCGCAATCCGCGAAGTTCCGCACGAACCTCGGCATCGTCGAAGGACTCGGCGAGCCCGCCAATGGACGCATTCGCGTCCTCGATACGCTCGGCAACGTGCTCAAGGAAGTTCCGTTCGCGCTGCAGCCGGGCGAGCATCGGCAGATGAATCTCTTCATCCAGCTCGATGCGGGCATTCCCACGCTCGAAGACGGACGCATCGAGATCATCGTCGACTCCCAGACCGGCGCAGTCACCGCGTACGCGTCGGTGCTCGACAATGCCACGACCGATCCGATGGCAGTCATGCCGGTCGATGTCTCGTCCATCGATGCATCGCGCTGGGTGCTCCCCGGAATGGCCGACCTGCCGGGCGACAACAATTTCCATTCGGACATTCGCGTGTTCAATGGCGGCGACACCGATCAGACCGTGAATTTCACGTATTACCCGCAGGGCAACGGCACGCCGGTGGTCGCGCAGCCGCGCACGATCCGCAAAGGCGAAGTGCTCGTCGTCGACAATGTGCTGCCCACGCTCTTCAATGCCACGTCGACCGGCGGATCCATTGTGATCTCGACGGCGAGCGCGGCGAAGATCGTCGCGACCGGGCGCACCTACACGAACGTCGCCAACGGCGGCACCTACGGCCAGTTCATTCCCGGCGTGAGCCCCAATGAAGGCATCGGCCTCGGCGATCGTCCGCTGCAGGTTCTTCAGCTCGAGCAGTCCGACCGCTTCCGCTCCAACCTCGGCCTCGCCGAGCTTTCCGGCAATAGCGCGAGAGTGCGCCTCTCGCTCGACCTCCCCGACTCGATCACGACTCCCACGACGGAGGTCACGCTCGCGCCTAACGAATTCCGCCAGTTAGGCCGGGTCATCGAATCGCTCGTCGGCTCGGGCACACAGAGCTACAACGGACGCATTACCGTCGAGGTAGTGGAAGGTAACGGCCGCGTGACCGCATACGGATCCGTGATCGACAACCAGTCGAAAGATCCGACATACGTGCCCGCACAGTAACGTTTTGGAGTGCGGTAGCGCCCAGCTACCGCTTTGGTAGGGCGGAGGGGCGACTCCGTCGCCTTAGAAAGCGGTAGCTGGGCGCTACCGCACTCCAGACTTCCGCCGCCCATACAAATCGCGCAACTCGTTTTTCGCCTTCTCCAGCTTCCGGCGCTTCGACGCCGGAAGCTGCTTTCCCGCGCGATTGATGTAGAAGGTCAGCATCGACATGGCCGATCGATACGGATCGGCCTTTCGCCGTTTGCTGTGCTCGGCTGACCGTTTGAGGGAGCGCGCGATCGCGCGCGGATCGGACTTCGCAAACACGCCGCGCTCGAGGTCGAGCGCATTGCTCGTCCTCGTCACGCGGGCCGACCAGCGTCTGCTTTGCGTGCTCATCCGTGCCGCTTGAAATACTGCACGGCCCGCTCGTGCTTCTGCGCCGCCTCTCGCGAGCCGAACGTGCCGAGGTTGCGACGCTTGCCCGTCTTCGGATCCTTCTTGCGCGAATAGAGGCGATATTCGCCGGATTTCAATTTGCGGATCACAGGATTCTCGAGTGCAAGAGGCAATCCTAGAGATGCGCCCAGATCTGACGGATGTTGCATCCGAGGTGCTGCTCGACGTCCTGCACCGCCATCGCGTCGAGACCCGTCGGAACGCCGGGGTTGAGGACGCTGATCACGAACGATGCGAACCCCGCGGGCCATTCGAACTCGAGAGTCGTGAACGAAACCTCCGCGCCGCAACAGCGCATGCGGACGATCACGCAGGCAACATTCGTTTCGTGCGGATCAGACAGATCCTCCCACCACTCTGAGCCGCGGCCCGTCTTCGCGCCGCATGCAGAACAAATGACCCGCTCGAGATTGGCTCCCGGATCGAGGAACACGGGATGGTCATGACGTTCCGCCGAAATCTCGTCCGCACCGGGAAATGCGTGGTTCACGATCTCGAGCGCGCGCTCGATCGCGTCGCTGGCCGGGACGAAGGATTGTGAATCCGGAAAAATCCGGAGGTAATTATCGGACACCGACGAGCTCCGGCTTCCACACGAGCGTCATCAGAATCTGCGAGAACTGGTTGTAATACTCGATCGCATGCGGGGTATTGCGAGCGATGTAATGGCGCCGCACACGCCTCAGAAGATCGAGATCTTCCGCGGTCGCCACGGCAACGAGATCGCGTTCGCCGTCGGGAACCCTTTCGACGAGCAGGTCGAATGGGACGTCGTTGCCGTCGAGCAGCGCCCTGAAAGCGTCCACGAAGTTCTTGCGCGTCGTTCGCGGCGACGGCCGCGGGACGATGAGAGCGGGTTTTTGAAGGAGTGCCTTGCGGTTTGCAATGACCGCGGGCGACAGCCCGTCTGTGCTCATCATCGACAATGCCTGTAATGCCTCCGGCGTGGCCTGGCTCATCAGCATCCAGGTCGCAATCTCTTTCGTTTCCCCCGTCGATGTCTGCACGAGATCGATCAGCAACGGCGTCGCAAATCGCTCGTCCAGTGTCCCGATGAGGAACATCGCGCCGTTTTCGCGATCGACGCGATACGCGGCGTGCTCCGTGAGGTAATACTCCGCCTTCGGATACTGAAGCCAGCGCCTGCCGAGGGCGGACGTGTCGAAGCCCTCGACACCGAGCGAGGAAGCAGCGGCGACCCAAGTTCGAAGATCCACCTCATCGAGAGGGACTTTCGTGAACGCGTCGAGAAGCATCAGCTTCGCCTCGCGCGACGAATCGACGGCGACGAGAAGCTGGCTGCCGTCGAAACGGAACCAGTCGTCGTTCGTCTTCGCCAGAGCGGCCTTCAGGCATGGTCTCAAAGCGGACGGATTCTTGTGCACCATCCGCCATACGACATCCATCTGCGCGCTCTTCGACTCCCGTCCCGCCGCGTCGAGGCTCGACGGCAGGAAGCCATACGTCTTTTCGATCAGCGCATCGAGCTCCGCACAGGGCGAAGCCGATGCAACAGACGAGACGAACAGCAGCGCGAGAGCGATGGACCGCATGGGGCATAGAATACCAACGCCGTGCGCATCCGCCCGTTCGCGTTGGCAATCCTCCTTCTCGCGCCGTACATCGCGGCACAAGAGAAGCCCGGACCCTACGTGACCGTCTATCGCGACGACACGCTCGCGTCCAGATGCGCCACGACCGCATCAAGCCGATCGGCGAAGGGCTTTACTCGGTCTGGCTACGATGGCTCTGGGCCGAGCCGCAGCCGTGGAAATCGGACTTGGAAACGACACGCGTGATCGTCGCTCACGTCGACTGCACGCGCCTGCGCGTCCGCGAGCTCGGGAGTCTGCACAAGAATCGGGAAGGCAAGCTCTTCGATTCCGAGGAGCGGTCGCCGGAGGAAGCGCCTTGGAGAACGTTCGAGCGCGACACTGGAGCGGCCCGAGCCATTGCACAGCTCTGCGAATTCATTCCGCAGCTCCTCGAAGCCTCCAAAGTTCACTGACGGATCTCCTTCCCTCCTGCTAGGATGCCGCCTACAAAACAACTCGTAGGCCCGGGCGTGATGGGAACGCGGCGCATTTCGGCCCGCGCAGTCATCGCAATTTCCGTCGTGCACCTCTTTCTCTCTCTCTCTCTCTCTAACAACACGCTTCCGGAGGATTGATGCAGAACAGGAACGCTCTCGTCATCGTACTCTCACTCATCTTCATCGCAGCACCCGCTTTCGCCCAGGAAAATCGACCACCTGATGAAACGCCGGGCATTGTGATTCCCGACGAGATCACGGAACGAGAAGGCGAAGCGGAACAGGACAATCCGAACGATCGACTGGAATGGCAGCGCGCCGCGTGGGGTGTCGTCACGTCCACCTTCCGCAGCAATGCCATGCAGGAAGGAAAAAGTCACTCCAACAAAAAGAACGCTCCCGGGCCGAAATGGGTGAACCTCGGTCCCACCGGCGCGGACTACGAGCAGAACGGCAGCTTCACCGGTCATGTGCGCGACAGCGGCCGCGCCCGCGCCATCCTCGTGCATCCGACGAATCCCGACATCGTCTACTTCCTCACCTCGGGAGGTGGCCTGTGGCGGACGAACAATTGGACATCGCCGGGCACGACGTGGACGCCGCTCACCGACGATCTTCCGACCACCGGCGGCGGCTCGGTCGCCTTCGGACGAAACCCGAACACGCTCTACCTCGGCCTCGGCGATCCGTACGACCAGATTCTCGTCGGCGGCTCGATGGTCAAGTCGGGCAACGGCGGCGTGTCGTGGTCGGAGATGATCGAGCTCGGGACCGCGATCTCAGTTCGCGACGTCAAGGTCGACACGGGAACGAATCGCGACATCGTTCTCGTCGCGACGAACAACGGCTTGTATCGCTCCGCGGATGAAGGCGCCTCGTATTCCGCAGTGGCAACGTTCAATGGCATGGCCGTATGGAGCATTGTGCGCACCAGCGCGGGATGGCTCGCGTCGGCGCAGACGTGTCCCACGGCGAACAATGGCCTGCAGTGCGGACAGGCGACGACGCTCTATCTGTCGACCGATCGCGGCGCAACCTGGGCTCCGATCACGAACGCCGGCAACGTCTTCAGCCTCAATGGCCGTACGACGCTCGGCGTTGCAGTCCCGGGCGACAGCGTCGTCTATGCGTATTCGAACGTCGTCAATGACACGCAAATGCGCGACGTCTATCGCTCCGCGGACGGCGGACAGACGTGGGTCGCGAACGGCGTCAATTCCACCAAAGTGCCGCTCAATCCCGTGGCCGGCATGACGAACATGAACATCTGTCACGGACAGTGCTGGTACAACCAGATGGTCCTCGTCGACCCCAGCGATCCGTCGCGGAATACGGTCTGGATCGGCGGCGATCTCGCGACCGCAAGAACGATCAATGGCGGCGGCGCATGGACCGTCATGACCTGGTGGCTGTACAGCCAGTTCCCCGCGCTTCCTTACGCACATGCGGATCATCACGCGGCCGCATTCAAGGGCACGGGCACACCGACGATCATCCTCGGCAATGACGGTGGTCTGAACGTCAGTACCGACAATGGCGTGACGTTCAGCAGCGACAAGAACAACGGCAATGCCTCGCATCTGTTCTATACCGTCGCCGGCACGCCGGGCTTTCCGAACGTCGTCATTGGAGGCACACAGGACAACGGCACACGACTGCGCACCGACAACACGTCGAACTTCAATCAGGTCATTGGGGGCGACGGGATGGGCGCCGCGCTCAGTCAGGCCAATACGAACACCTCGCTGGGCAGCTCACAAGGCTCGGGCATTCGCACGAATCTCAGCAACAATCCGCCGAACGTCTTTCAGAATTGGGTCGCGCGCGGCGCATTGTCGGATAGTGCGGGCGCCGGATTTTTCACCGCCATTACAGCGCCGGCCGCGAATCTCGACGCCACGGGTCGCGTGTTCTTCCATTTCACGAATTCGCGCGTCTGGCGGACCAATGACGGCGGATTGAATTTCATCCTGATCGGATCCGCGACTCCTCCTGTTTCGCCCGGCCTTCCGCCGACGCGGCGGTTCCGCTCCAGCCCCTACAACCTCGGCGTGAGTCCGCTCGATCTGAATCGCATCGCGGTCGGCGCGGCGGGCGGCTTCCTCGATGTCACGACCAACGGCGGCGCGAGCTGGACGGACATCGATCTCATCACGCTGGTGCCCGGCTACCAGGGCTTCGTCACGAACGTGACGTGGCAGGACAATCAGAATCTCTGGATTACGGCCGTGGCCCAAGCGCCGGGCGCGGTGCGCGTGATCAAGGGGACGATCGCCACTCCCGCCAGCCCGTGGTCCACAGCAACATGGACGCCGCTGCAGAACGGCCTGCCCGATCTGCCGGTGACGCGCGTGTACATCGATCCGCGCGATCCGTCGAAGAACACCCTTTATGCAGCGACTCACGTCGGCATCTACAGCACGACGGACGGTGGCGCGAATTGGGCGCCGTACGGCAATGGATTGCCGACGGTGCGCGTCAATGACATCTACATGCCGCCGGACGGAAGCCTGATTCGCATTGCGACCTACGGCCGCGGAATCTGGGAGCTCGCACAGCTCGAACTGGCCAGTGCGACACTGGCCGACGACGTATCGTCATGCGACGGCGACGGCGTTCTCGATAATGGCGAGACCGGCACACTGACCGTCACGCTGACGAATCAGGGACCGAACAATGTCAATCAGGTGACGCTCACACTGACTTCGAGCAATCCGAACGTCACATTCCCCGACGGCAATGTCGTCGCCTTCCCGCCGGTGCAAAAGAACGGTGAGAGCACAGGCTCGATCCGCGTTGCATTGAACGGCGCGGGCGGTGTCGAGACCACCGATTTCCAGATTGCGGTTTCGTCTCCGGAACTGTCACTCGCCGGTCCCTTCAATGTCGTTTCGCAACATCGGCTCAATTACGACGAGCAGCCGCAGTCGTCTGCGACGGAGTCGGTGGAGTCGGCAAATCCGGGATGGACGATCACGGGCGACGCGACGACCGCGCCGAACATCGACCGCTGGCAGGTGCGCGCGCTCTCTCCGGTGAAGCGCCTCTGGTGGGGTCCCGACAACAACGGCCAGATCGACGATCAGAAACCGAGCCTGCCGGATGAGCAGGTCCTCACCTCACCCGTACTGCAGGTCGGCAGCGGCCCGCTCGTCATCACATTCCAGCATCGCTTCGCATTCGAAGCCGGAGGCTGGGACGGCGGCGTGATCGAGATCAGCAACAACGGCGGCGCCACATGGACCGACATCGGCGTCGGCTCCTACAACGGATCGACCAATGCGTTCACGACCGCACCGATCGGCATCAACCGTCCCGCGTTCGTCAATCGCATGACCGGCTGGCCCGCATTCGCCACCGTCACGCGCAACCTCGGCACGACCTACGCGAATCAGACTGTGATGATCCGCTTCCGCATCGGCGCCGACGAATCCACCGGCGCGCCCGGCTGGGAAATCGACGACATCGCCATCACCGGCCTAACCAATAGCCCCTTCACCGGCCTCGTGCCGGACGCGACACCCTGCCCGTAATGACCTAACGCGAAGGGGCTCCGCGCATGCGGAGCCCCTTCCTGACCGACGAGCCACGCGAGCCGGTCGTCAGGCCGAGGTGCTGGCTGCTGGGTGCTGGGTGCTGGCGGTGTTAAGACTTGCGGCGAGAGTTACGCCGAGCGCTGTTCAGCGCCTAACACCGCCAGCACCCAGCACCAAACACCCAGCACCCGACGACGAGCGTCTTCTCGCCATAGGAAAGGTTTCGCACGGCGCGATCTACGAAGCGCGTCAGATCCCCTCCGCAATCCTCCGCGCAATCAATGCATAACCCTCCCCTCCCGGATGAAATCGATCGAGGGACAGGCGATCGTGGTGGGAAAACAAATCCGCGGTTTGGACGAGCGTGAATTCGGGGTCTTGGCCGAAGTGCTCGAGGAGTTGGGCATTCCAGCGGTTCACGAGCGACGTCAGTTGTCCGCCCAAGGGGGTTTTCGCGAACGGGTTATAGAGGCCGATGAAGAAAATGCGCGCGCGTGGATTCACTGCGCGAATTTTCTCGATGACGGCCTCGATGCGCGCAAGGACGTCATTCATGGTCGCGGTCGGATCGGGAGGGGCGGCATTGCGCCAGTCCGTCCCTCCCCACAGATCGTTGCCGCCGATGGAGACGATGATGACGCTGGAGTCGCGGAGAAGCGCGCGCACATTTTCGCGATCGAGCACGCCGAGGAGATCTTTCGTGCGCGCGCCATTCACGGCAATGTTGTACGTGCGCCGCGCGCGGACGCCGCGCCA
>Ga0075418_10005594_pt1 | contig 14223 bp, 18 predicted proteins | sample SoiMetdeltSBSDD2_FD_81776 | JGI IMG/M metagenome (GOLD analysis project Ga0075418, IMG submission 81776) | Bulk soil microbial communities from a Populus tree surrounding site in Tennessee, USA - Soil MetaG P. deltoides SBSDD2 | ecosystem: Environmental > Terrestrial > Soil > Tree plantation...
CACGTCATCCGGGCCGAGGAAGAGGCCGACAGCTCCGGGGTGTTCGTACCCGCCAACGCCCCGATGTAGGGACGGTTGCGCGCGGATGACGGCTCGGTAGCGCTTCAGGATCATCGTGTTTCGATGCCTTGTCGTAGTATTCCCCGTCACGCACCATGCATGAATGAGTTATCGCGTGGGAGATGAGTCGTCCCGACGGGTGATCGATGTGGGCATCGGCATTCTGATCGGATTGCGCGGCTGCTCGGACCAAGAGGCGTTCGACGAATTGGTCCGCGTCGTCCATCAGACCGGTGTCGGTATCGGACGACTGGCCGCGGGTTTGGTGGGGCTGGCCAGCGGCTCGTCGTCTGCGGACCACGCCGAGGCCTTCACCGTCTGGGGCGATCTGATCAGGAGCCGCCGGCAGGTATCGCTGGTCACCACCCATTGATGGCCATCAAGCTGTGACTTCTGTGTGTTCACATGGCAGGCGACGAACCAGTGCTGCCACTTCGCAATAGTTACTGACCTTGCTCGGGATCAGCCACGCTGACTCACCATTCCTGAATTGAATTTCAGTGCGCCACAGGGATTTCCCACCGTAGGGTCGAACTCTGAGTCTGTTGACCACACGGCTTAAGTCGGGCTCTGACCTCCGGCTGATTGACTGCTGGGCTCCTCAAATGGCGGTCGCGGCGGATCATGGGAATGCTTGCCGAGATTAACGGCGGTGTCGTTCATCCACTCCTGCTAGGTCCGCAACGCCGGCGCTGCCTCGCTCGCCGGGCTCAGTGTCGAACCAGACCTGCAGGATTTCCTTCGCGAGATCATCAGCGAGTGTTCGGTTGGACAGGCACAAGACGTTGGCGTGGTTCCAGACGCGAGCGCCCGCCGCTTGGCCTGGGTCAGAACAAAGCGCTGCCCGAATGCCAGACACCTTGTTAGCCGCCATGCTGATGCCTGTCCCGGTCCAGCAGAAAAAGATGCCCTGATCGCAGTCGCCTCGGGCGACTGCCTCCGCGGCCTGCTCCGCGGCGAGTGCCCACGGGCTTTCTTCGCCCGTGGCGACGGAGCCGAACGGCACCACCTCGTGGCCGCGTTCCGCTAGCCAGTCACGCACCGTCGAATGGACGGGATACGGCTCGTCGGAGACGAGTGCGATGCGCATACGTCGAGTCTAGGAGGCCGTGACTGCGAGTTCGGTGCGCTTACGACCGCTCAGCGAATGTTTGCGCACCAAAATCGCTATTGGGGGGTGTCTGCAGGCACCCAATCGAAAGGCACGGCCTGCGACCGGTAAATCATCCGCGTCAACGTCGGCCGATCAACACCGGCGACCGTCGGAACTTTGACTTCTGGTTCGCCTGCGACTGCATAGTCCTCGTACGGTGTGAGGTACTCCCAAACCACCTCCCCGGACGGGGTGACCTGGAAGATCCGGCCGTGCATGCCTTCGGTGATCAACGTGTTCCCGTTGGGTAGGCGCTGCGCGTTGCTGACAAATGAGCTGAAGAACGTCCACGGTGGGCGGCCCGAGTCCTCTGCGGTGTACTGCCACACAATGTGTTTCGTGACGGGGTCGATCTCGAGGACCCGCGACCCGGCGTAGATCCCAAGAGGCGCAGGCGGGTAACCCGCACCGCCCTGGTTGTCGAACACCATCAGGTTGCCTGCGCCCGGAAGCCCGTCGGCAATGAAATGTGGGTTGTGCTGGCCGGAGATCTGGTCGAGCGGACGTGGCAGCGAGTGACGGTTGATCCGCTGGTGCTCACAGCCCGGCTCAGCATCGAAGTACGGGCCCAGTCGCCACACGATCTTTCCCGTGCGCTTGTCGATCAGCGCGACGATGTTGGCCTTGCGCGAGCTGATCAGGATGTTGTCGGGCGCAAACACCGTGTCGGGGTCCTCGCGGTGCCACCGGTTCGGTCCGAGCGTCTTTGCGCTGTTGATCTCGAGATAGCCCCAGATGTTGTCGGGTTGACGCGCGACGCTTCGCCGCAGGTACTCGAATCCTTCGGTGGTGAAACCGAATTCATCGAGGTGGTCACCGGCCTTCCATTCCCAGACGATTCTCCCGTCCGGTGCCACCTCGTAGACACCCTGATCCCCGACGACGTGTGGGCCCAGCGCCGCAACCTCGCGCGGGATCGCCACCAAGATGAGGCGGTTGCCGTTCTCGAGCAGTTCCCAGTCGTGGTTCTGGCGGGCCGCACCGCCGGGTGCCTCGGTCCCCCACTCCCACAGCTTCTCCCCCGTCCACGATAGCTGGCCGACGGTGCGGTTTGGCGTAGATGCCGCCGGGCGAATCGTCCAGCTGTGTCAGTTGCACACCGATGTCGCCGATGCGTCCGTCATTGAGGGCGGGGTCGATAATCCGTGCCGGCACACCGGGATACGGCCATTCGTTGCGCACCACACCGTTGAGGTCGATCAGTCGTGTGATGCCGTCGGCGCCGGTGTAGAGCACGTAACCGCCCCGCGCAAGATCGGGGTCGTGGTACGTGACACCGCTGAACTGAACGAAGGCCATGGCGAGTAGTCCTACCAACGAGAGTTAGTCGTCACAGCGCTAGCCCGCCGAAGGCGACGATGGCTGCGCCCAGAGCAACGACGATCCACACCCAGATGCCGTCGAGACGCACACCGGCCACCATTGGGCCGTCCGGAGCCGTGAGATAGACGTCTTCGACCACGTAGGAAGGCTAGGTGTCAGCGGCCGCAATCGACGGGCGCCGACGCCGGTTTGCCGCATGCCCGGAATACAACATGGCCGGTAGAGACCGTCTCTCACCTTTGAATCAGAGTGGTTCGAAACGGCGGCCGAGGAATGACTCTTCTGCGGCGCGTCATCACATGTTGACGACGTCGGGAAGCGCTGCTGCTGGGATTCATCATTGCGTTCTGGGCGACGCCATTCCCGGACTTCGACGGGCGCGGGTTCGATAGGTTGATCCCGTGGGCGACGACGACGGCGTTCCTGAGGTCGAGCCTGATTACCGCTTCACCTTGGCGAACGAACGCACATATCTGGCGTGGGAGCGCACCGCGCTTGGTCTGCTCGCCGCGGCGGTGGCCGTCGTCCAGTTAGTGCCCGAGCTGTCGATCCCCGGCGCCCGCCATGTTCTCGGAATCATCCTGGCGTTGCTCGCGATCCTCACCGCGTGCATGGGGATTCTGCGGTGGGAACAGATCGATCGCGCGATGCGCCGCGACCTGCCGTTGCCCCGGCATCCCAAGCCCGTCTATCTCGGAATCGGCCTTGTCGTCGTCGGGCTGTTGACCGTCGGCTTCGTGGTGATCAAGGCGGTGGTGGGGTGACGACCCCTGGCCGGCGTGAAACACAAGCCGAACGAACCACTTTGGCCTGGACTCGAACCTCGCTCGGCGTCCTGGCCAACGGTGCGCTCCTGCTGATCAAGGACGCCCATCGCGATGCCAGCGCATTCCGGTTCGTTGCGGCCGGGTTCGCCGCCGTATTGGCGTTGTCGACCTATCTGCTCGGCGTTCGGCGTCAGCGATTGCTCGCCAAACGTCCACTTCCAGAAGGTATTTCGCCCCGCCAGGAGGTCTATCTCGTCGGTGCGTCGATCATTTTTCTGATCCTGATCTCCGTGCTTTCCGTCACGGTATGACGCGCTACTTTTTCGAAGCGTTGGCGACCATGTCGTTGGCGATCGTCGCCGCTTCGTCCTTGATGTTGTAACTGCACGCCCAGGCCTCGACGGTCAGGTTCGACACCACCGAAAGCGCATGCTGACAGGCCCATCCGTCGGCGTCTTCCTGCGCGGTCATCTGGGTGATCACGCTGTCGTCGGACGTGACATTGTCGATCTGCCACAGGTAGGTGGCGTCAACATCGTCCACCGAAACCGAATAGCCCGAGCATTTCTCCCACGTCGACTTCGATTCGTCGAAGAACTTCTGTGCCTTCTCGGCGGACGGGTAGAGCACCGCGGTCTGCTCCACCCAGTGTTCGTTGTCCTCACCGGGCTCGCGGACGACCTGGTCACGAACCGCCGTCCATCCACTTCCGGCATAGACGGGCTCCTCCGCCCCGTAGATCGCACCAAGGCAGTCGGGATCGGACACCTCCCCAGAGTGGTCGGTCATCTCTTCCAGCTCGCTGGTGACCTTCATCTGCGACGAGCCCATGATGCCGTTGAGTTCGCCAACCGACAGCAGGACGTCGTCGAGCTTGGCCTCGGTCAGCGTCGGCACGTCGATCGGTGCGCCGTGCTGGGCGCGCACTGCAGTGCCGGACACGGTGCTCACGCAACCCGAGAGCAGGACGGACGCCGCGATGACAGCACCGACGGCGCATGCACGGGTAGCCGTGCCGAGAAAGATCACCGCGCTATTGTGACCGACCGCCGCGCGAAGCGTCGGCTAGCCGTCAATTTTTGCTGGTACTTGACGATCCGGTCTACGAAGCGGCAACTTTTTGCAGCATCAGATTGGCGATGCCGACGGCACCCGCCGCGCCGCTGCCACTGTTTGCGGGGGGGTTCGTAACCTCTACGTCCACAATGCAATCCGACGCCACGGCGAGCGCCCGCTGGATCGTCGTTCCGTCGTCGTGCAAGACCACGGCCGACACGACCTTCGGGTCGACGACGACGTCGGTGATCCTGCTCGACCCGTCCGCGCCCCGCTCGGGTTGATGCAGCACCAGCGTCTGTCCATTGCAGCGGTGCCACTTGTCGGCCGACGCCGCGAAGAACGCCTGGGCGTCAGTGGCGTTATCAAACTGGACCGCTCCGAAAAAGCCTGCGTACGAAGGACCGTTCTGATCGCCGCCGATCCACGATCGGCTCGCCACGGACTGCACCGGGCTCCCCTGGTAAACGATCTTCTCCAGCCGGTAGCCGGCACTCACACAGTCGATGGGCGTCACCTCGGATTCGCGCACGCCCTGCAGCAACATGTCGGGACCACCCTTGACGAGCTGACCCATGAAGCCGGCGGTGCCAAAGGTGGTGGCGAGCTCGTCGACGGTGGGCAGCACCTGCTCCAACGCCCGCGTCGGCGACGGCTTGGCGGCCTCGGCGATATGGACGACGGGCGCGCCGTCGACTGGCGTCGACGAGCACCCCGCCAGCACCGCACACGCGCTCAACGCCGCGATCGTCGACCGGGTTGAGCGCATCGGATACCTACTTCTTGGCCTTGTCGGCCGGGGCATCGGTGGACAGGGCGGCGACAAACGCCTCCTGTGGCACCTCGACCCGACCTATGGTCTTCATTCGCTTCTTGCCTTCTTTTTGTTTCTCCAGCAGCTTTCGCTTGCGCGTGATGTCACCGCCGTAACACTTCGATAGCACGTCTTTGCGAATTGCGCGGATGTTTTCGCGAGCAATGATCTTGGAACCGATGGCCGCCTGCACCGGAACTTCGAACTGCTGGCGCGGAATCAGCTCCTTGAGTTTGGTGGTCATCTTGTTGCCGTAGGCGTACGCCGACTCCTTGTGCACGATCGCGGAAAACGCGTCGACGGCCTCGCCCTGCAGCAGAATGTCGACCTTCACCAGCTCCGCTTCCTGCTCGCCCGCCTCCTCGTAGTCGAGGCTGGCGTAGCCGCGGGTGCGCGACTTCAGCGCGTCGAAGAAGTCAAAGATGATCTCCCCCAACGGCATTGTGTAACGCAGCTCGACGCGCTCGGGCGAGAGATAATCCATGCCGCCAAGTTCGCCACGCCGCGACTGGCACAGTTCCATGATGGTGCCGATGAATTCGCTTGGCGCGATGATGGTTGTCTTCACCACGGGCTCGTACACCGTGCGGATCTTGCCGTCGGGCCAGTCCGAGGGATTGGTGACGACGATCTCGGAGCCGTCCTCCTGCACGACCCGGTACACCACGTTCGGCGAGGTGGAAATGAGGTCGAGGTCGAATTCACGCTCGAGCCGCTCGCGGGTGATCTCCATGTGCAGCAGGCCGAGGAAGCCGCAGCGGAAACCGAAGCCAAGTGCGACGGAGGTTTCCGGCTCGTAGGTCAGCGCGGCGTCGTTGAGCTGCAGCTTGTCCAGCGCGTCGCGCAGATCCGGATAGTCGGAGCCGTCCACCGGATACAACCCGGAGTAGACCATCGGCCTTGGCTCGCGGTAGCCCGTAAGCGGCTCTTCGGCGCCATGGCGCGCTGCCGTCACAGTGTCGCCGACCTTGGACTGGCGCACGTCTTTCACACCGGTGATCAGGTAACCCACCTCGCCGACGCCGAGACCGGCGGACGGTTTCGGTTCCGGTGAGACGATGCCGACCTCGAGAAGCTCGTGGGTGGCGCCGGTGGACATCATCTTGATGCGCTCGCGTGGGACGATCTTGCCGTCGACGACGCGGACGTACGTCACGACGCCGCGGTAGGTGTCGTAGACCGAGTCGAAAATCATGGCCCGCGCCGGGGCGTCGCCGTCACCGGTGGGCGGCGGCACCTCGCGTACGACGTGGTCGAGCAGGTCCGCGACGCCCTCGCCGGTTTTGCCGGATACGCGCAACACGTCGCTGGGTTCGCAGCCGATGATGTGGGCGATTTCGCCGGCGTAGCGGTCCGGGTCGGCGGCGGGCAGGTCGATCTTGTTGAGCACCGGGATGATGTGCAGATCGCGGTCCAGCGCCAAATATAGGTTGGCCAGCGTCTGCGCCTCGATGCCCTGGGCGGCGTCGACCAGCAGCACCGCCCCCTCGCAGGCCTCCAGAGCGCGCGACACCTCGTAGGTGAAGTCGACGTGGCCGGGCGTGTCGATCAGGTGGAGCACGTAGTCCGTGTCATCGACTTTCCAAGGCAGCCGGACGTTTTGGGCCTTGATCGTGATGCCGCGTTCACGTTCGATGTCCATCCGGTCCAGGTACTGCGCGCGCATCGAGCGCTCGTCGACCACACCAGTGAGTTGCAGCATTCGATCCGCAAGCGTCGACTTGCCGTGATCGATGTGGGCGATGATGCAGAAGTTCCGAATCTGCGCCGGCGCGGTGAAGGTTTGGTCGGCGAAACTGCTGATGGGAATCTCCTGGTCGGACGGGCTTGATGTGCCTCCAGCGTATCGAGGCGGGGCCGTCTCGACACAATCACGCGCACCCGCGGTCCCCTATGCTCGGAAATATGGCGCCGCCGTGGAAGACCTTTCAACGGTTCGCGGAGAACCTCGTGTTCAACGAGGCGCCGAAGTTCATCCGCAATATTCAGAGGTCTGAAACGCTGCAGCGCGGCCTCCAGACGAGCATCAGGATCGGTATCGACGCCCTCACCGGCGCCCCCGACGACGAGGCCCCCGCAATCACGGCCGGTCGCCCGGTCACCCAGAACAGCGTTCCAACCGCGCACCGCGCCCGCAAGCTGGTCTACGCCCCCGATCTCGACGGCCGCGCCGATCCCGGCGAGATCGTGTGGACGTGGGTGGTCTATGAGGATGATCCGACGAAGGGCAAGGACCGGCCGGTGCTCGTGGTGGGCAGGGACCGTTCCACGTTGCTCGGCCTGATGCTGTCGAGCCAGGACCATCATCGCGACGATCCGGACTGGGTCGGCATCGGCAGCGGCAGCTGGGACTACGAGGGGCGAGCCAGCTGGGTGCGGCTGGACAGGGTGCTTGACGTGCCTGAAGAGGGCATTCGGCGCGAAGGCGCGATCCTGGAGCGGGAGACTTTCGAGGTTGTCGCCGCGCGCCTGCGCGCCGAGTACTCCTGGAGTTAGCGCGGCGCCCGCCACATCGGAAACATGGTCGGTCCGCCGTCGGGCAGCTTGATCTCGCCGGTGACCTCAAACCCGAACCGCGAGTAGTACGGCACCAAATCGGGCTTGCTCGCCTCCAGATAGGCAGGCGCGTGCTCGGCGTCGCACCGGTCGAGACGCGAATGCATCAGTGCCTGCCCGAAGCCGGTGCCGCGGACCGTCGGGTCGGTGCCGATCAGCATCAGGTACCAATGCGGCTCTTCGGGATGGTTTTCCTCCATCAGGCTGACGACCTGTTCCATCTGCTGGGTTCGGCGACCGAACGCCCACAGGAAGCCGGGAAGCATCGACAGCTTCTCCAGCCGCGAATCCTTCCGTCGGCCAGGCGGATCCCACAAGGTTGCCCCTCCGATGACACCGTCGCGACTCGCGACTTCGGAGCCGCCGCGGGATAGGAAGTGGCGTCGCGCGATCGTTGCGAAGCCCCGCGGCAGCGCTCTCGCCCTGGACTCGTTGTCGGGCACCATCCACATCGTCACCGGGTCGTCGTAGAACGCCCGACCGAGAACGCCTGCCGCCGCACGAACGTCGCGCCGGTGGAGCGGACGGGTGTCGACGGACGCCATTAACGACCCTGAGTGATGTAGGCCTCGAGCTGCTGCTGCTGGGTTTCGAGTTCTTCCATCCGCGTCTTGACCACGTCGCCGATGCTGACGATCCCGGCCAGCCGGCCGTTCACGACCACAGGGACATGCCGAACCCGCTTCTCGGTCATCAACACGCTGAGGCTGTTGACGGAATCGTCCGGGGTGCAGGTCGCCACCACCGTCGTCATGATCTCTGACACCGGCCGCCGGAGAATGTCGGCGCCCAACTCGTGCAGTTTGCGCACGACATCGCGCTCCGACACGATGCCGACCAACCCATCCTGCGACATCACCACCATGGCGCCGATGTTGTGCACGGTGAGCTCGGTGAGCAGGCCGGAGACGGACGTCTCCGGGGTGATGGTCGCCACCGACGCACCCTTGTTCCGCAATACGTCCGCGATTCGCATCGATGCCTCCGCTCTCGTGACCTAATTCACAGGCTAGGGCCGACGCGCCCGTCACGAAAGAGATTCCGAGGTTGCAACCGGGTCACGTCCACGGCCGCAACGCGATGGCCGTTGCGCTCTGCAGACGCTCTCGAAGCACGTCGGGATCGTCTTCGTCGCGGAGCAAAACTTCCAGCGCGCCGGCGATGGCGCCGACGAACGCCCCGACCAGTGCCGCGGCCTCGACCTCGTCCAACTCGTCGGGGAACGCGGCCTGCAGCCGGGCCGCGATCTCGGTCTGCGCGTCGAGCTGGCGCTGAAGACCCCGACCCCGCACGGACGGAACCGATCTCACGAACCGCAGCCGCAGCGCCGCCATCGGGCCGACCAGGTCAGCGCCGGCGTCACCGAGTTCACCCAACGCGCGCAACAGAATTGCGGTCGGACGTTCGCCGGGTCGGCGCTCATCGATCGCGGTCAGCGCCGCCTTCACCCGCGCATCGGCGTCGGGAAACAACACGTCCTCTTTACTCGCGAAGTACGAGAAGAAGGTGCGGGTGCTGACGTCCGCGGCGGCCGCGATGTCGGCGATCGTGGTGCCGTCGTAACCGCGTTGTTCGAACAGCTCCGCGGCGGCGTCGATCAGCGCCTTCCGGGTGCGGACGCGTTTGCGCTCGCGCAGTGACGACATGCCCGGAGCCTACCGCGAAACTGAGAGTTTTCTGCATTCATTGCAATTTTGCACTTACTGTAATTAGCGTGGTCGATATGCGAAAGGCATTGATCTCCGGCGCGGGCATCGCCGGCTCGACAACGGCATATTGGCTGGCCAAAGCTGGTTTTGAAGTGACGGTCACAGAACAGGCGCAGGACCTGCGATCGAGCGGCAGCCCGGTCGACGTCCGAGGCGCCGCCGTCGAGGTGGCCGAGCGGATAGGAGTCATGGCGCGGATCCGCACCGCCGACACACGCGTGCGCAACATGGTCTTCGTCAACTCGCGCGGCCGCGTGGTCAGCCGCGTCAACATGCGCACCACCTGGGCCGAATCCGGCGACGTCGAGCTATCCCGCGGTGAGCTCGCGGCGATCCTGCGCGACGCGGTGCCCGACGACGTGGAGTTTCAGTTCGGCAACGCGGTGACGGCGCTCGCCCAGGACGCGGCCGGAGTCACGGCGGAGTTCGTATCGGGGCCCGCGCGTCGATTCGACGTGGTGATTGGTGCCGACGGGGCGCACTCGGGTGTCCGAGCGTTGGCCTTCGGCCCCGAGTCCGACTACCTCAAACACCTCGGCGTGTACGTCGCCACGCTGCCGCTAGCCGGGGAAACCGGGACAGACCTCGTCCTGTACAACACGCCCGGTCGAGCCGTGGCGATCCACCCTGCAGGTGGCCACCCGGGCGCCGCGTTCATGTTCCGCGCCCCGCAGATCCCACAGTTCGATCACCGGGACGTCGAGCAGCACAAGCGTCTGCTGTGTGATGCGTATGCCGGAGCAGGCTGGCGAGTGCCCGAACTGCTGGACCGGGTCCGCGCCGCCGATGACCTGTACTTCGACTCGGTCAGCCGGATTCAGGTGCCGACGTGGTCTCGAGGTCGGATCGGCCTGGTCGGTGACGCCGCATCGTGTGTCTCGTTGTTCGGCGACGGCTCCAGTCTGGCGATGATCGGGGCGTTCACCCTGGCCGACTCACTGGACGGCGACATATCGGCGGGTCTGCGCAGCTATGAGGCGCGGCACCGCCCCCAGCGCGCGGCCAAGGAGAACTCCGTGGCATACGCGACGCGGCTGTTGATTCCCGCCACGTCAGCGGGCATCGCCTTACGCAACGCCGCCATGCACCTGATGCCCCTGGCCAGCGCGGCGGCACGGCTGGGCATCCCCCGTGGGAAATGGCATTCCCGTAGCGGCCTGCCGGAATACAGTTTCGGCGAGACTCGTTAGGTCAAGCCATGACAAGTGCCAACTCTGTGCCCGCGGTGAAGCTGGGTGACGAATTAACTGTCAGTGCAATCGGGTTCGGCGCCATGGCGTTGACACCGGTATACGGCGAGGTCGACGACACCGAGTCGCTGGCCACCCTGCACCGCACGGTGGACCTCGGCGTGACATTCATCGACACCGCCAACATCTACGGCAACGGCAACAACGAGAAGCTCATCGCCAAGCTGCTCGCCGACCGCCGCGACGAGGTCACGCTCGCCACCAAGTTCGGCATCCAGGGGAACCCCGCTGACCGCGCCGCAGGCCGCATCGGCGTCCGCGGCGACGCGGCGTACGTGCGCCAGTGCATCGACGAGAGCCTGCAGCGGCTACAGACCGACGTCGTCGATCTGTATTACATGCACCGCCGCGACGTGAACGTGCCGATCGAGGAGACCGTCGGCGCCATGGCCGAATTGGTGGCCGCGGGCAAGGTGCGTCATCTCGGGCTGTCGGAGGTGACTGCCGACGAGCTGCAGGCCGCCGTCGCCGTGCATCCGATCGCCGCGGTGCAGAGCGAGTGGTCGATCTGGAGCCGCGACGTCGAACGCAACGTCGTGCCCGCGGCCGCCGAGCTCGGTGTCGGCTTCGTGCCGTATTCGCCGCTGGGGCGGGGGTTTTTGACCGGAACGGTCCGCTCGGCCGCCGACCTGTCGTCGCCGAACGACTTCCGCAAGACCATGCCCCGATTCAGCGGGGGCGCACTGGACGCCAACCTCGCCGTGGTCGAGGTCGTGAAGTCGGTGGCGGCGCAGCAGGGTGTGACGCCCGCGCAGGTGGCGCTGGCGTGGCTGCGTCACCGTGCCGACGCGCTCGGCGTCGCGTCGGTGCCGATCCCCGGCACCCGGCGGGCAGCGCGTGTCGAGGAGAACCTCGGCTCGCTGTCGGTGACGCTGACACCGGAGCAGCTCGACACGCTGGACGCCGCGGGCGCGGCGGTGTCGGGCAACCGGTTCGCGGATATGACGTGGGTGTCGGCCGGGCGCGAGTAGTCAGTCCGGCTGCGGCCGGGCGACCCTTAGTGCGATCGCCGCGTCGTCGAATTGGGCGGCCTGGGCGCTGATCCTGGCGATCTCGCTGGGACGCTTCAGCAGTCCGCGCACGGCGATGATCGCGACCTGCTCGCCGACCCGGATGGCCTCGTCGGCGCGGTCGCCCTCATCGCTGTGCAAGCGGGTGCGCTTCTGCGCGCCCTCGTCGAAGTTCAGCAGCAGGCCCGCGGTTTCCTCGCGGTCGCAGTCGATGAACTTGCCCTCGCTGATCGCCGCCCCGATCAGATCGACGACCCAATTCTTCAACCGCTCGTAATCCGTCCAGAACTGGTGGAATTCGGTGCGCTGATCGTGGGCGATGCGCTGGATTTCGTTGAAGTCGATCGGGGAGAGCGCCAGCTGCACAGTGTCGAACCGCAGCAGCCGGTACAGCTTGACCGCGGGCGAGCCGGAACCGGCCCCGACCTCCGCGATGAACTTCAGCGGCGCCCGGTTGACCAGCAGAGTCTCCTGCAGAAGCTGTTCCTTGTTGCGGAACCAGTAGTACAGCGACGACTGCTGAAGACCCGACGCGCGGGCGATGTCGCTCATCGTCGTTTGGGCGTAACCCTTTTCGGAGAACAACTTGGTCGCCGCGTTGACAATGTCGGCGCGGGGTGACGTCGTCGGCGCGGTGGCGGTCTTGTTGCGGGGTCGTCCGATGGCGTGAATCTTAGCCAAGCGGCGGCTTCTCACTGTGCGCACGCTCAACCAGGTCACGCGCCGCGGCGACCACGTCCTGCCACAGCTCGAGCCCTATCGACTTCGACGCACACGACGGGTAGCCGGTGACCCCGTTGGTCGAGACGTGCTGTACCGCGTAGCGGAAAACGGTGCCCTCGGTGCGGTCGGGGTCGTCGGCCTCGCGCATCCTGTCCGTGTCGACCAGTTCGGGCCGCAGCACCAGCATGATCGACGTCTCGGCCGCGTTCGCGTGCCAGTCGGCGGCGTCCTCGGTCGCCCGCCGCGCGATATCAGGCGTCAGATCCCACCACTGTACGACACCAATTCGCAGCTCGGGAAACTCTCTCCGGAAGCGGTCGCAGGAGATCCACAGCGCGGCCGCATTGCCGACGTGACCGTTCACGAAGAGCACCCGGCGAAAGCCAGAGTCCACGCAAGCTTCGGCGACCAGGCCAGCCGTCGCCGCCGTCTCCTCGCCGGAGAACGCGACCGTGCCTGCCAGCCGTGTGCCGTGAAAGAAGCTGGCGCCGAACGCAAGTGGTGGCAACACGACGGCCACCTCCCCCGCGGCCGCATCGGCGAGCGCCGTCGCGATGATGGTGTCGGTACCCACCGGAAGGTGCGGGCCGTGTTGCTCGGTCGCGCCGACGGGTATCAGCGCCACGCAGTCAGGGTCTTCGGCAAGGCGGTCGGCCAGTTGCGCCGACGTCAGCTCTTCCCATAGATGGGTCATGGTCACCAGAACCTCAGGTAACGGTCGGTCTCCCACGAGGACACGTGCGCGGTGTACCCGTCCCACTCGGCGCGCTTCTCGGCGACGAACGACTCGAACATCGCGTCACCGAACACCTGACGAACCAACGGGTCCGCTTCCAATGCGTCGATCGCTTCGCCCAGTGACCTTGGCAGCCAACCGATTCCACGTGTCGCCAGCTCGGGTTCGGTGAGCCGGTAGAGGTTGTCCCGGTTCGGCTCGCCCGGATCGAGTCCCTCGCGGATCCCTTCCAGCCCGGCCGCCAGCATGAGGGCGCCGCCGAGGTAGGGGTTGTTGGCGCTATCGGCGGCGCGGCATTCGACGCGACCACCGCCCCTCGGGATGCGCAACATGTTCGTCCGGTTGTTGTCGCCGTAACAGGCGAACACTGGGGCCCAAGTCAGGCCGGACATGCTGCCCTGCTTGACCAGCCGCTTATAACTGTTGACCGTCGGCGCGATGACCGCGCAGATGGCGTCCACGTGACGCAGCACCCCGGCGATGAACTGGTAGCCGAGGGTGGAAAGCCCGCACTCACGCGGATCATCGTCGGCCGCAAAGAGGTTCGTCCCTGCAGCATCGGCCAGCGACATGTTGTAGTGAGCGCCGCTGCCCGTGCGATCGGCGAACGGTTTGGGCATCCACGATGCGAACAGGCCGTGCTTGCGGGCGATCTCGCCGACCATCATCCGGAAGAACACCAGCCGGTCCGACATGCCCACCACATCGGTGTAGGCGAAGTCGGTCTCGAACTGTCCGTTGCCATCCTCGTGGTCGAACGAGTAGACGTCCCAGCCGAGTTCGTTCATCGCGGACACGATCTCGTCGACCACCGGGTAGTTGTGCAGCATCGTGCGCAGGTCGTAGCACGGCTTGTCGAGGTTGTCGTCGGGGCTCGCGGGACCCGGTTGCTCGGAATCAGTGAGCAGGAAGAACTCGGTTTCGATGCCGAGGTTGAAGGTGTACCCCAGTGTGGCCGCGTCGGCCGTCACGCGTTTGAGGATCTGCCTGCTGCATGCCTCGAACGGGGTTTCACCGATCCACAGATCGCCTGGGAACCAGGCGATCTCGGGATTGAAGGGCATGA
>Ga0075418_10005597_pt1 | contig 14222 bp, 13 predicted proteins | sample SoiMetdeltSBSDD2_FD_81776 | JGI IMG/M metagenome (GOLD analysis project Ga0075418, IMG submission 81776) | Bulk soil microbial communities from a Populus tree surrounding site in Tennessee, USA - Soil MetaG P. deltoides SBSDD2 | ecosystem: Environmental > Terrestrial > Soil > Tree plantation...
AGACGACGAGTTTTGGGCACATCGGTTGCTTTGATATCGCCGTCCATTAAGTCGTCGGCTAGTTGGAAGGCAATGCCGGTGTTGAGGGCGTAGTCGCGGATGGCGTCGGTGTCTTCGCAGCCTGCGCCAGCCAGCACCATGCCCACGCACAGTGGGTTTAAAAACGTGTAGTGGGCGCTTTTCCATTCGGTGGCGCGGGCCACGTCTGCCAGTTTAGGATTTTTGAGTCCGGCATTGATGACATCGTACGTTTGCCCGTGTAACGTCAATACGATTGTGTTGTTGACGATACCAATAACTTTTATTGTTAATTCGGGGTCGACGTTTAAACCGGCTAACAAAACTTGCGCGGCATGCGACCCGGTTAAAGAGGCATTTAGCGCCAAACTAATGCCGGTTGCTTTGGGGTCACCCCGCATACCTAGCTTTTTGTGGTATTCGGCCAACGCCACATGCACCGCTGGTTTGTCGCGACGCACCACGTCGTGGTCCTGAATGTCGTCGATAATTAGCATAGATGCATGTAGCATTTCGATAGCGGTTGCGGCGCGCGCAATCATAGTTTTGTCTTGCCCGCCCAGCATTTCGTAGCCGCAAATAACCAACGCGCCCCTAATCCGCTTGCCGCCACGGGTTAATAGATCAAGATATTCGTCGGTTACAACGCTGGGATATTGCCCGTATTGGTCCAAGGTAACTTTGCGAACATGCTGCGAATAAGCCGCAATGTCGGCGTCAATAATTGCTTTATAAGCCCTCAATTTGCCCGCAAATTCCGCCGCGCGTTCTTTCATAATGCAAGTATATCTGTTTTTTGACCGAAATTTAGTATACTGGTAGGCATGCAACATCCAAAAATTATCGCGTTGGTGGGCATGGCAGGCTCCGGCAAGGGCACCTGCACAACTTTTATCTCCGAAACATACCACATACCGGTTGTTCACTTTGGCAACATGGTGTACGAGGAAGTCGAGCGCCGTGGCCTCGACATCGTTAAGCACGAACGTGAAGTACGCGAAGACATGCGCCGCCAAGAGGGGTTAACCGTCCTGGCCAAACGTGCCGCCAAACGTGCCCAGGAATTTTTAGACAAGGGAGAAAAAACCGTAGTGCTCGACGGGCTGTACAGCTGGAGCGAATATAAATATCTCAAAGAAGCATTCGGCGACGACATTCAAGTTATTGCCGTGGTCGCCCCACGTAAATTACGGTACGCACGCGCAGCCAGCCGCCAAGATGCTCGCCGCAAATACACTGCCGAACAAGTCGAAAAACGCGATATCGAAGAGATTGAAAACCTCGAAAAGGGCGGCCCCATCGCTATGGCAGATTACACCATCCTCAACGACACTACACCTGACGCAATGCTAGGTAGCCTGCGAAGCGTTTTAAATAACCTCGATTTGTAGAAAACTATTTAACATAATCGGGCAGTTTTGCGGGGAGCGTGCCAGGGGCACGCGAGTAATCTAAAAACAACACTACTTGATGTAGTCGTGCAGTTTGCGGGCATCTTTGTGTTTGCGCAGTTTGGCTAGGGCCTTGGCTTCGATTTGGCGGATGCGTTCGCGGGTAACGCTAAATTCCTGGCCAACTTCTTCGAGCGTGTGCTGTTTGCCATCTTCTAGCCCAAAACGCAGTTTGAGGATTTTTTGCTCGCGCTCGGTCAGCGCGCTAAGCATGTCTTTTACTTGTTCTTTGAGCAACTGGCCGGTGGCCGATTCTTCGGGGCTGATGGTGTCTTCGTCTTCGATAAAGTCGGCCAGCACCGACTCTTCCTCGTCGTCGCGAATGCTGGCGTCAAGGCTGGAAATATCCTGCTTGATCTTCATGATGTGCTCAACCTTGTCGACTTCGATCTCCATCGCGGCAGCAATTTCCTCGTTGCTGGGCTCACGGTTAAGCTCTTGCGTCAAACGTCGCTGGGTGCGCAGCAATTTGTTGATGGTCTCGACCATGTGCACAGGGATACGGATCGTGCGCGCCTGGTCGGCAATAGCCCGGGTAATCGCTTGGCGGATCCACCAGGTGGCGTAGGTACTGAACTTAAAGCCTTTGTCTGGGTCAAATTTTTCGACGGCGCGCAGTAACCCCGTGTTGCCTTCTTGAATAAGATCGAGCAGGTCTAATCCGCGCCCGACGTAGCGCTTGGCGATACTTACCACCAAACGCATATTGGCTTCGGCCATTTTGTCTTTGGCGTCTTTGTCGCCAGCAACAACACGCTTTGCAAGCGCTAGCTCTTCCTCGGCGTTTAACAGCGGGATTTTACCAATTTCGCGCAAGTACAAACGCACACTGTCGTCGGCGATGTCGTCTAGGTAGCGTTGGTCGTCTCGTACTACCTCTTCGGCGTCTTCTTCGGTCCATTCGTCGGCTATGTCGTCGGCTGGCGCAACCGGCGAATTTACTTGTACGTTAGAATCGGCCAGTTCGGTGTACAAACTGTCGAGCAGCTCGGCATTTTCGGCAGTGTCGGCAATGGCGGCCGAGATATCGCGCTGGTCAATTTTGCCAGCCTTTTTAGCCTTAGCCACAAGCTGTTTTTTGATTTCTTCGAGGTCGGTTGGCGTGTCAGCCACCTTCTTCGGTTTCTTGTCTTTAGGTTCTTTCTTGGGCATAGGCCTCCTCTAGCGTTGACTTTTTAGTAGTGCGTCGAGCTTTTTGGCTGCCCCTAGGAGTTGCGTAGCGCGTTCGGGCGCAGCCGATTGCAACTCGTGGGCAATCCGTTGTTTTTGCATTTTGACGTAACCGGTAACCAGATGGTCCCTAAGTCGCTGGGCCTCGTTGGCCAGCTCCAGAGCATCCACATCTTGGTACACTTCCTCAAAGAGTAATGTCACTATCTTACCATACTCTTCCAGGGGTCGCAACGCTGGGGAATCAACAACGATTTCTGGCTGCTCTTGCAATAGTGCAGCTAGCTTACGGGCCGGTTCGTCGGGCAGTATTTGCGTGGGAAATGTAGACAATATTTGCCGCTCCCCTGGCTTAAGAAATGCTAACGCCAACAGATGGTTTTGGGTACGCACTAAGTCGGCGGCTGCCTTGTCAAACGCCACCACCGGCCGGTTTGTTTTGGGCCGAATTTTTGGTTCGTCGGTGGCAATTCCTTGCAATTTCGACTGCAAGGCCATCTTGCTAACACTAAGCAAATCAGCAGCTTTAGCCACATAGTGTTCTTGTTCGACAGGGTCTTGCAGGCTGCGGATGACACGCAGTACTACATCACTAAACTGTTTTTTGCCTGGCGCCGTGCTAAGATCTAGTTGGTTTTGATACCGCTCAAACAACCAATCCAGCGCATATTGCGGCTTTTGAATAATCTCTTCCCAGGTAGATTTATCGCTGCGGATTAGCTCGTCCGGGTCCTTACCGCTAGGGATAGAAATAATACTCAGCGACACGCCAACCTTACTCGCGATGGGTATGGCGCGTTCGGTAGCATTTAATCCGGCAGCATCGGCGTCAAAACTAAGGCGAATGTCGGGCGTAAAGCGGCCCAGCGCTTTAAGCTGCCATTCGGTCAAGGCCGTGCCGGCTGTAGCGACTACTTGTCTTACGCCAGCTTGATGACTGGCAATTACATCTAGGTTGCCTTCGGCCAATACTACAAATTTGCTTTTACGGATGGCCTCTTTAGCCAAATGCAACCCAAACACGTGGCGTGACTTGTCATACAGCGGCGTCTGCGGCGTGTTGATGTACTTTGGCCCGTTGGGGTCATCTTTGAGTTGTCGGGCGGTAAAACCGATAATCCGGCCCTGCGGGTCAGCCAACGGAATCATAATTCGGCTGCGGAACATATCGCCTACGCCGCGATAACGCTGCGCGCTTAGGCCGGCATTTTTTATCTCGCTGTCGGTAAAACCCTTTTGGCGCAAAAAATCCACCAAAGCCGTACCGCTGTCGGGGCTATAGCCCAACCGCCATTCAAGCGCTGTCTGTTTACTAAACGCCCGCTTCCCCAGCACATATTCCCAGGCCGGCCGGTGCTTACTAAACTGCACTTGATAAAACCTTGTGGCGGCCTCTAGTGCCGCAAATAAGCGTTCCTTTTTGTTGCCGCCTGTTCTAGTAGTGCTGGTTTTGCGATATTGCTCTAAATCTACGCCGGCTTTGCGGGCAAGCAGTTCCAACGCGCCCTTAAAATCGAGTCCTTCCATTTCCATGACAAAGCTGAACATATTGCCACCTTTGCCACTGCTAAAATCGTGCCAAATCTGCTTTTCGGGGCTCACCATAAAGCTGGGTGTGCGTTCGTTACTAAAGGGGCTAATACCCTTAAAATTACGCCCCGCGCGCTTTAACTGGACATACTGCCCTACCACGTCCTCAATATTGAGGCGGTTTTTAATTTCCTCCACAGCTTCCATGTAGGTGCATTATACGCTAGCACACCTCTGTAAGATAGGCTTAACCCTTTGAGGCTTGTGTAGCAAGTATGATCATGCCTTGCCATAGTTCGGCCGACAGCTTACTTAGGTCAAGGATTGTACCTACGGCCGTGCCTAACTCCATAGAAGCGATTATCTGCTGAGCTTGTACTTCACCCTGATTAGTCCCTTTTGGGTCAAGGGAGCCCCTAAACACTGCCAAGTAACCAACATCTTCCTGGCAATTTGGGTCGGCGGGAAAAAAATAACGTGTATACATTTGTAAGCCCGTCTCTTGGTCCACCGATTCTACTATAAAAAGCGTTGCGGGCCCTTCATGGCCTGCCAACGTTTCGCGCACTTTAAGTGAATACGCTTTACCTTCATCCTCATCCGCCCAACCCTTGGTCCAGGTATTAAACAATGTGCCATCAAATAGCTGCGGAGTTGGGTCAGTATATTCGCTGTTGGTAATCGCTAGGGATGCCAACGAACCAATCCCCCGCCAAAGCACAGCAGGCGCTTCAAGTCTAAACTGCTCTACCAATGCCGGCATAAGGTGATATTGTATCGTATTGCACCGATTAGACAAGACTTAGCGGCCCGACTTTGGGTTAGGCTGATACCCGTAGTTTCGAACGGTTACACTAGAAACCTTACGGCGGGCCCAATGCCCGGCTAGGGCGGACAAAGTTAGAATAAACGCCGCCCAAGAAGGTTTGGTGTAGTTTTTTGCTTCAAATGAAGTAGCTTGTAACAATGCAATAACATCAGATTGGCTGTCGGTCGTTGTGCGCTCCAAAAGCGAAGCGGTAAAGCCTGGGTACTTCTTTTCCATTTCAAAAATAATAGCCATTTGCTTTTCGCCAAGTGGCGAATTTTCCCAGCGCAGAGTGGGACGGACTTTGTTGATGGCTTCTTGCACGGTGGCCGTATCTTCCTTTTGGTTCACATTGCCGTATGCCCGGGCGACCGCATGTTGGCCTTCCACGCTTGTTGGCGCATCCCGATATACGTCAGGGTAAGGGCCGACATATTGGCCGGGATGGAGGTTAAAAACGGTCGGGTTGGAATCACCATGTTCACTTTTGCTCAGATCCTGGTAGTGGCCTGTTTCATGACCCACTAACTCCTCAGCATTGCTAAAGAATAAAAACCCTCCTGCATCAGCTAGTACGATATAGCTTTGTTTTTCGCCATCAACGTAGTAGCCACCTGGGTCTTCTATCTCTGCTATATCTTTAATCTTACCCGTTATTATGTAGTCTAGCGGCTCCATTTTATCTAAGTACTCTTTGTCCATGACATTGAACAAACGGACTACACTTAGGGCAAGTTGTTTTGCCTGGTCAAAGTCAGATGCTGGCTGGTGGTAATATCCGCTGGCCATGCCTTCTATATTGGCATTGTTAAACACTTTTAATTTGACCGGCAGGCCGTCAAAAGCCTTGTCGAATGCGGCAATGAGCTGGTCGTATGATTCCGCCCGATCTACAGCTGCAATTGCCTCGGCCTTCATCCAATTTGATTCATAGCCGAGTGCTTTTGCTTGGGCGCGCAGGCTTTCGGTGTCACCAGCGAAGTAAGCCTCGAAGGCTTTACGTGAGCGGGAAAGTTCGTCTTCTGAAAAAAACTTCTCGGCCTGTTTTATTCCGTTATCCATGTATGTCCCAGCAGGGAGCACTAGTTCGTGGGCTGTCTTAATTTCCGTGTTCTTGCCCGGGTCTGTGCTAAACAGCGAGGAAGCACCTGTAATTAATGCCAGGCCTGCCGCCATAGCACCAAGACGTCTCCATAATTTGCCTGGCTCTTTTTCGTGATAAGGGCTTGCTACGGTCTTCTCAGCGCGCGTAGGAGCCTGGCGAATAATACGTGCCGAACCGCCGCCTTCCACCTTGCCGTAGAATGGATCGTTTGAACTAATAGTGAGCGACGTCTTGCCACCCCGACCTACTGTCTTTTGTGCGCTTGGTTCAACCATAGTTCTGGACATAATCGAGCTACCGGGATATATCCAGCGCGGCTTCGCTTGTGTCTGGGGATCTTGAGTAGCCATAATATTTTCGAGATAGCGGGATTCTACCCTGTCACCATCGGTAACAATCAACTCTAATTTACCCACATCACCTGTTTTTTGAGCACTATGCACTATAATTGCCAAGGGTTGAAAATTATCCTCTTTGTATCGTTGTTCAAATGCGGGTAGGCCTAGTGCAGCAAGATCAAGTGGCGCACGAGGTGATCCTTTAGGGGCGTTGTCAAAAAAACTAGCATCGCCCACATCAAACCTTTGCGATACTAAACCGTTCTTGCGCACATTATCATCTAAACCCTTAGCCACGTCATTGAAGTACAGGGTTGTATTTTCGGTCGTCGCCTCTAAAAAGGGCATTACTGATAGGTCATTACCCATTGCCCGGCTCTGTGCTTCAGCCAATTGGCCAGCTTGCAGCGGGGCCTCTGGCCATATGGCCTGTCCTCTGTGGCGTGCCTCTCCGTAGCGCGGATCGGGCACAAAAGACGGGAGTCGAGTTGATTGATTAGCTTCTATGATCATACTTTTTTATTTATGTTATTCTCTATAAAACATTAGCATTTTATTGACTATATGTCAATTAAAATACAAAACGTAAAACTTTTGCTCGCCCCTGCGGTATGGTTAAATACGTTTATGCCGCCACAACAATACGACCAAGGTAATCAATACGATTTTATTGTTAACCATTCACCGCCTAAAAAATCGTGGATGTCGTCGTTTGGTGGGTCTTCGCTTCCACAAAAATTGCTAGTAATTGTTGGCGGAGCGGTTGTGTTGATTATTGTGATGTGGATTATTGGCAGCATCCTGGGCGGTGGCGGTGGCAACACAGCTACCTTAACCAAGTTAGTCCAACAAGAACAAGAGATTGCCCGCGTCGCCGGGTTGGGCGTCGAAGCCGGCCGTACTGATATCCGTAATGCCGCCATAAATATACAGCTAAGTCTAAGCAGCCAGCAACAGCAATGGGTTCAGACATTGACTAATCAGGGCACTAAGCTGGGCGACGAACAAAAAAACGCCTTGCTAAATGCTGCCACCGACCAACAGCTAGAGAGTGCTAAAACCAACAACAGTTTTGACAAAACGCTGTCTGATATTCTGCAATCGTATTTAAACGATTACTCACAGGCCCTCAAAACAGCCTTTGATGCTACTAGCAACCCAGAGGTACAGGTACAGTTGCAAAGTCACTACCAGCAGGTGCAATTGTTACTTGAACAATTGCCCAAAACCTAACCCTCAGAATATATTTGTGATAAAGGCACCTCGGAAGCGCCAAATGTGTTATACAAACACATTTGGTGACCCGCAAGTGCCGTATCACAAATATATTCTGAGGGTTAGGTTTTGGAGTCCGCTACTAATTGGTACGAATGCCGAATTAAATCCTGTACTTCCGGCCAACTCAACTGCCCGGTAAGCAAAATGGTGTTCCAGTGTTTTTTGTTAAGGTGGTAACCGGGCATGACACTTTCGTATTTTTCGCGCAATGTTTCGGCTAGCAAAGGGTCGCACTTTAGACTTAAGTTGACGGGTTCGCTCTTTTCGGCAACTAATGCAAACATTTTGTCGCCAACTTTGTATACGGCCACGCCCTCGCCAAACGGGTAATCCAGCCGGGCGTTTGGCATGCTCAGTAAATAGTCCTCGACCTCTTTGTGGGTCATGCCCCTACCACCTGTTTTGGAATGTGGGGCACCCCATCGTAAGGTAAGTAATACCAGGCTTCTACGACTTTACGGTGGTGGGATAGCGCCGGATCTGCAATAGATTGCTCGTACACAACACCGACGGTCACAAGGCCAGGCACAACTATATTGCCGGCCCACGGCGCAACGTTCAGCTGCTTTTTTACGGGTGTGGTGGCTACTTCATGCGGAGTTGGGTCGTCAATGACCCTGCCCCAAACGTCCTGGACTGTGTCGCCTTCTTGGGGGTCAAATCTTGCGCCGTCTGTAAAACCGGCCGGAATATTGTAGGCAGGCACTCCAACAAATTGCCCGGTCGGTTCATCATTTCTATCGAGCTCCGGGACTATTAGGTACTGGTTTCGCTCCAGGAGTTGCCATCGGTCATTATTGCCCGGGACGATAATACGAGCGCCTGGGCCGGCACCATAAAATACACTATCCGTCACCTCTTCGGCAACTATTTCGAACATTTCAGTATCGGTTAATACACCCTTGGGGTGCCCCAATGCCTGCCGTCGTATTTCCTGTTCACTACCCGTCCAAACTTTATCCTCAACCATACCAAGCAGTAGTACATCGGTCGGAAAACGCCCCCTTTCCTCCACCGACCCGGCCTGTATATCTGGGTCGCCAAGCGCCGCAAAATAAGCATCCGTCACTCTGTTAAAGTACCCGATGTCGTTTGCTGAAATAGAATTAAAATCAGGGTATGGCAAAGGGTTTTGCCAATGGTTCGGACTCTTCATTGTTAGCAGAATACTCATGGGTCTATTCTTTGATCTACTTTTTACTTAAGTACTCCAGGTAAAACTGCAGTTCAGCAATGGATGCTTGGATGTCGTCGAACGCGCGGTGCACATCTTTCTTCTCAAACTCGTTGCCATATTTGCCCTGCATGAGCACTTTAAACGAGCTAACATCGAGCATGCGGTAGTGTAGCCTAAGGTCGAGTGCCGGCCACCAGTGCTTAATAAAATTGCGGTCGTTATGGATGGAGTTGCCGGCAAGCACGGCGGGTTCGCGGCCAAATTCGGCTTCGACCAAGGCTATAAGTTCTTTCTCGACCTCGTGCAGCGATTTGCCATGTTCGAGCTTGTGTAAAAATTCATCGCGGTTATCGGGGAATTCCTTCCAAAAATTATTTTTTTGCATGCGATCTAGCACAACCTCGCGCTTATGGCGCACGCGGCCTTCGTAACTGGCCAAGGTTTTAAAGGTAAAATCGGTAACTTCGGCGGCAACTTCCAGAATGACATCTTTGGTTGGTTCCAAACCCGTCATCTCTAAATCTACCCACAGCAATTTTGTTGGCTTCACTCTTTTGAGGTCTTGCATGGTCTAATTATATAATGGTTCAACGTTACTGACTACTTATCAAACAAAAGTCGGGCGGCAAGCGGCAGGCTATGGAGAACTAGGTCCCGATGTTGCCTATTTTTGGGCAAACTCTCTTTTAAGGCATTAAACCGTCGCCTGTTAAACGAGTCATCCTCACGGCAACCGAGTGCCGTGGCATGGTACAAATAGGTGCGAATGAGTAGCCGGCCTGCGTCGCGTAATACGCCAGTCGACCTGGACAGGGGCGGCAGATCAAGCTTAATCTCGCGGAATTTTCCCGCACTGGCATCTTTGGGCGGCTCCTTCGTTGTGAATTGCCCGTTAGGCGACTGCCGGTACCACCGTCGGGCTGCATGGTGGAGTGCGTCCTCTGCCTCCCCTCCCATAAAGGGTTGATCATACACCAGATGATATGCCAGTTGCTGTACCCCAAGTGATGCTGCACCCTTGTCAATCGACGGCAGCTCCTCGGTGACGTAGGTTACCATGTCGCCAAGATGATGCAGGACGATCATGTCGCACAAAGCGCCGTAGCGCTTTGCCTCGGCTGAATTTTTAGGGGCTACCGTATGGCGTTCTTTGGCCACCATCCACCTTGTGGCAAGTCCGTCAAGTAACAAGACGACTGACTCGCCCAAACGCATTGCCCGCTTTAAAGCATCACTAGTCTTTAAAATTCCTTCCGCCACCTCATCGTAAGGCGAATGGAGTAAACGCGTATGCTCCGCGGCATCCAAAAAAAGCCCCCTCTTTGCCTCAGCTTTTGGTTCGGAAGTTGGGCTTTTAATATGCAACACAGCATCGACTTGCTGATTACGCCCTTTGCGCATCATTCGGGAAGTGTCGGTAAAACGTCCCACGGCCTCGGCGGTATCTTGCCCGTGATTCAGCTGCACGCACAAATCCAATAGCTCAATACCAGCTGGACGTGTGTCGGTGTAATCTTTGGATGGCTCAATTCTGATTTTTTCGGCATAGAGTTCTAGCAAAGTGACGACCACATTTCCTGCCAGAATGTCACAGCCTTGACGTATTTGCCCTTTATCGCAAAGGTCCACCAAGCTTTCTGCCAGTAACCATGCTGCCAGCGATTTTTCTTCTGGGCCAGCTTGGTTGTATACATTGTTTATGTAATGTACGCCATGTCGACGGCTTACCCAATTGGCTGCGGTTTGAAACATATCACGGGCGCCTTGCGGGTTACGCTTATGCCGAGGGTCTTGCTCGTCTGTCATAAGTTTATGAGCGGTTAACAGCATAATCAAAACCGGCGGGCGGTTAAACCGCGCAAACCAGTCGCTTACTTCGCCCGCAGAAAAAGCTGTTTGAGGTTGTGTTTCGGTGATTCCCGGTACATAGCGCGCTAGTACTTCTTCGATTGCTATGGCAGTGGGATTGTTCGGCGGTATGGGCCCGGCCTGGCCAGTCAACCTGGCGGCGTACACATCAAACTCTGATAAAGCCCGCCTTGGAGTCGCAGCTTCACCATATGCTGTCATTAAAAATTATATTGAACCCTTTGCGATATTTTGTCAACTATCGATGTTCCGTAAAGTCGAGGGCACACGAGTTTATACAGTAGTGCTTACCGCTGGGCGAATCATCGGCATCAAATACATGGCCTAGGTGGCTACCGCAGACTTTGCAAACTACCTCGGTACGGTGCATACTCAAAAAACTGTCGTCGGGTACCAACTCTATAGTGCCGCGGGCGGCAACTTCGGAAAAACTCGGCCAGCCCTCTAGCCCCGGCGTATGTGAATCGTACTTAGCAGAACTTTTAAAAATGACATTACCGCAAACTGCGCACTTGTACTCACCCGTTGCTTTGTTTTCGAGCAAGTCACCCGAAAACGGTACTTCGGTCCCCTTTTCGCGCAGCACATGATATTGTTCGGGAGTTAACCGCTTTTTTAATTCTTCGTCGGAAAACTTCATTTTTTTGCTTTCGGTTCTGGCTTTGGCTCATCTTTCTTTTTGGCCAGTTTATCGAGACGCAGCAATTTGTAGCCAGCATAAATAATGATTGCCACCATTAAAAACGTAAACAACGAATATACCACGGCACCCCAACCCACGGCTACTTGTTTGTCGTCTAGGCTAACCATAAATACCTTAGCGCTTAGCGCCTCTTGGCCGGGCAACAGCAGCTGGGTTATAGGGTTCACTAAGCTGGCCATGATGGTGTCTACTACAGCTTTAATTTGGATACCTAGCACTAAACCAATACCAATACTAATAACGCTTTGCTCGCGCAAAAAGTCGGTAAAACCGGTGACTTGCTTGCTGGCAAGCTCCCTTGCTTCGACGCGGGCAATAGCCGCCACTCGTGCCGGGGACATAGGGACCGGTTTGGTATCTTGTTCGGCTGAACTGGTGGTAACTTGCTCTTGTTTTGGGGTTTTCGAAACGTATGGGTGCCGATTTTTTCGCGTCATATGTACAGTATTATACCACTTAGACATATCGTAGATCGGAGGGTACCGAAGGCGGCTGCGGTATACCTCTCATAAGCCCGACTGGCGCTACACCCTTAGCTGGATGGCCCGTTAAGGGGTCCATAACGCAGACTCGATCAAGCCGTTTCTGCGGACCATCAGGGTTCCAGACAGCTAATTCCACCTCTTGTTCTGGGTTATTTTTATCCGAGAAGGTCATGTTTACGTCTTTGCCACCAGGCCAAAACGGGCGAAAATAAGGGGTACTATCTGCACTTTGCCAGTCCTGGTAGAGTATCCAGAATGATGAAGGGTCACCCTCCACTAATGGCGTAATACCCGCAGGCAAAATAGGGTTTTCTATGAAGACCGGCACCCCACCAATGCTCATGCTAGCCCTACCGGGCATTATTTTAGCGCTAAAGTAGGACAATAGATGCTTAAGGTAGGGAGGCACTTCTTTTCCTTCTCTGTGTCTAACCTGAATAATAATGCAATTGTTCACATATTGCGTAACCATGAACGTCTCAATGGCAACCCCCGCTACCGCCTGTATACCGGCGGCAAAGCCTTCTGCTCTAGCAGCCTCTTCCCGGGCTTGGAGGACTCGGGCCTGCTCTTGTTGAGTCATACCACCCATCATGTTAGCAGCTGCAGCTCCAATGCCGGCTACACTCAACGCTTCTAAAAAGCCCCGGCGCGATGATTGTTCTAACTCAATCACTTCACCCGTTCGCTGGACTTGCCCGTGGTCGTAACCATCTATACTACCTAATTCGATCCTCGTCATGGATTATTACCATACCAAATTGTGGCTAGTATGTAAAATTTATAACCTGTTGGGGGCGACGATACCAAGCAGCTGCAGGCCGTCTTTTAACACATCGGCATAGAGGGCAACCAACACAAGACGCTGGGCTTCGCGCGGGTCGCCAATAACCCGGTTTTTCTCGTAAAACCGGTTAAATGTTTGGGCCAGTTCGTATAAGTAGGTACAAATATGGTGGGGCATGAGGTCCGTAACAGCCTTTTGTACAACCTGGGGGTAGCGGGCGATGTCGCGGGCCAGGCTGCGCTCGAGGGGCTGGAGTTCGAATCCCTCATCCCCAGCCATATATTCGGGGCTAGCCGCCTTGGCCAAAATACTCCGTGCCCGGGCATGGGCGTACATAAGGTACGGGCCGCTATTGCCTTCTAGGCTTACCGATTCTTCTGGGTTGTAGATTATATCCGGACCGATGCGCTGCTTTAAAAAGGCATATTTTACAGCACCCAGCACAGCTTGCTCGTCGTCCCGTCCGGTAGCTTGCTTGTTGGCCTTGGCGGCAGCATCTAGCACATCAACGGCGCGCAAAAAATTGCCTTTGCGCGAACTCATCTTAACCCCGCCCTCCAGCTTAACTTGGCCGTGGGTGAGATGCGTTGTGCGTTGCACGAACTCGGGCGCAAACTGTTCAATACTCTTAAGCACGACCTTCATGTATTCGATGATGTCGTTGCCAGTTATGATGATACTTTTATCAAAATGGTAGTCGTGCCATTTGGCCATCATTAGCCCAACATCTTTGGCTTCGTATGTCGGTAACCCGGCCGAGTTAATAAATACCCGCGTGTGCAAGCCATACGGTTCGCCCACAAATACGATAGCGCCATCGCTCTCTTGGTACACGCCCTTGGCTAATTGTTCTTTGACAGTGGCTACGCCGATGGGCGCGGTTTGGCTTTCGGGGTAATACTTTTCGAAGGCAGTGCCTAGGCGGGCGTAGAATTCGTTAAAATAATCATAACTCCATTGGCGGCAGGTCCAGTACATTTGCGCGAACGGCGTGTCTGTGTCACCCTCAGCATGTACCTGATACACCCGTTTGTTCAGCTCGATAATTTGGGTCTTGGCTTGCTCGTCGGTTTCGTAAGCCTGGGTGCCAACGACGTATTTTTTAGCCATCCATTCGGCGCGCTCAGCTGGTGCGATGTTTTGCAACAATTCGGGTTTTTCGCCACCTACATCCTGCACAATTGCCCACATGGTTTTGCCGACATGAAGCCCGACATCGCCGCCAAAATTAACAGCATGTACCTCACCGCCGGCAGCTTGGATGAGCCGCGAAATCGCATCGCCCACGACACTGGTGTATAAATGCCCGGCATGCAACACCTTAAACGGATTAGGGTCGGAGTATTCACTTACCACCGTCTGCCCAGCAAAGGTCTGCAGTTTGGTAGATGGCGCGGCTAGCGCTTGGTCAAAAATAGTTTGGTCACTTAGACGAATGTTGATGAACCCTGGGCCCGCAATGGTGATTTCGGCAACTTGCATGCTTAATGCCTCGAACAACGG
>Ga0075418_10005602_pt1 | contig 14217 bp, 16 predicted proteins | sample SoiMetdeltSBSDD2_FD_81776 | JGI IMG/M metagenome (GOLD analysis project Ga0075418, IMG submission 81776) | Bulk soil microbial communities from a Populus tree surrounding site in Tennessee, USA - Soil MetaG P. deltoides SBSDD2 | ecosystem: Environmental > Terrestrial > Soil > Tree plantation...
AAACCTCTCTCAAACCAAACAATCCGAAATCTTTAACGAGGCGCTATTGAAACTAAATAACAAGGTGTCACTAAATCATAATTGAGCAAACCTCAGTTCCTATATTTGAGCACCCATGGATGGAAGACAGGCAAAGAGCACAGAATAGAGATATGGTTTGTAGAGCATAATGGAAGATATTACATAATATCTGAGCGGCTCGAAGGTGCGCATTGGGTTCAGAATATTAAGCACAATCCAACAGCAGTTTCATTTAGCATAAATGATAAAGTGTTCAAAGGCAATGCTCGAATAGTTGATCAAGAGAAAGAGTCTGCATTGACTGCAGAAGTTTTGAAATTAATGAATACAAAATACAAATGGAGCCAGGGACTGATTGTAGAGCTTATGCCTATAAATTCAAGTTGATCTTTTCAAACCTTCCTAAACACATCGTTGATTGAAATTCCTTTATTGAAGATATAGGTAATACCATCAAAACCAGGAGGCATAATCTCAGGGGCCAAACAACAGTTCATACGATAGGACCCACATATTCACACGCTCAAAGTGTGCAGGAAATATGGATATTAGAGATGGTGGAGACACCTTCCATAAGTACTTAGTGAGCAACGTGATATCTTGGAATTTGATTGTAGGAATGTCTTTGGTACGTTGGCACACAGTATAAGATGATGCACTCGGATCGATAGGGCTATGCAGCAGAAGATGTTAAGCAACACCTGACATTTCATAGAGCAACCACCCTCTGCACAAGTTGTAAGTTATTTGTAGAAGTGTAAAATTATATTTCTATTGAGCAGACTTGGTGGCTGTTCCTAAAATTAGCTCTCCGGTAAGCTTTACGGGGTCGCCTGAGGAGAATATCGTACTAAGAGATTCAATAACATCATTTTTAATCGCCAGCTTCTTCTCATCAGACAATTTAGATAGTAAAATGACTAAAAATCCAGTAACTTCAGTCATGCCCTGCCAAAGCTGTTCAGCTGTGTCTGTCTGAGCTACTGTAACTTCAATTTTCTCAGCATTAAAGTCGGAGAACCCGGCCTTCAAGAAATAGTCACGGAGCATATCTACACTAGATATACTATAAGCTCCTACAGGATTACTACTTGGTGCTACTACTGATGGTAGTAATTTCAAATCGGTAACATGTTTGGATATTGTCTTCATTACTACTGCCATAACAGGTGACTTATCTGGAGAACCCCATACAGTGACAGAGGCTTTCCCGCCAGGCTTTAAGACTCTGCGAAACGCCTTGAGTGCCTTTACAGGATCCGGCATGAACATAAGTCCGTTACGACAAACTACCGTATCAAATGTGTTATCAGAAAACATGGAGAGGCTTTCATCTTCAACGATTTGAAAGACTACATTGGTAAGACCCTGATAAGCAGCTTCCTCCTTTGCTACCTCTAACATTTCCGGACTCAAGTCTACTCCTATAACCCTCCCAGTAGGCCCTACAATTTTCTCTGCTATCGTCAGTGCAGGTTGACCAGTGCCTGTAGCGACATCTAGTACGGTCTGTCCAGGAGAGATTTGACTCGACTTTACGAGCTTATCCGACACAGGTTCCAACCACTGGAGTATGTCTTTTCTGTACTTTTTCCAGCCCGGTGCTGCGGCATTCCATTCCTCACATGCATGATGTCTTATTTCGTCCTCGGATTTGCTCACTGAATTATTTTTCCTGGTTTTTCTGTTTCTGATCTCCAAAACCAACCATGTAATAAATCATAGCTGCATCTTACTATAATCCCAGGTAGAAAGGAATTTGGGATTAATTTCAACCAGTACAACTTCTCCCTTCTTTGCACCATCTGATATCATTTTTGCTACTGGATGATCAGGTGTACCAAGATATTTGATACTAATTCTATCTGCTTGTGGGACGATTGTGCTCGGATCTTCTACTATAGTTGCAGTACCTTTACCTTTAACTCCTCTAGGGGGAGCATTCTCGTCATAATTTTCGTGATCTATGGAAAAATAGATAGTAGGATTTCTTCGGAGATTTTGAGTTTTCTTGGCCAATTTAGATGTGGTGATCAAGAGTTTCCTTTGGTCTCTATCGTAATAAAACCAGACCGGCTGAATATTAGGCTCACCTTTTTCGTCGATAGTTGCAATCTGCAAATTCAATTTACTTTCAAGGAATCTCTCAGCTTCTTCTCTTGTCATACCCGGAATCTCGGAAGTAGCACTGATGACTTTCATATTAACTCACCAAGACTTATCCTTAGAAAATAGCATATTGCTGTATTAAATGTATCAGTGAATATACCTAATATTCTATGAATTCTAACAATTTTTCTGCCTTCTATCCAAACGGTTGTTGTAGAATTTCTTTGTACGTTCTATGCTGTCCGAAGGTATTTCAAAATGAATACTATTGTAGGGCCATTTAACTAACCCTATAATATAGTAATATCTCTCTCTGTCTCCGAGCCGACTAAATCCAAATTGAATTCAAGATCGGACAAAAATTGCGAAGATAACACCTCCACTTCCATGAAAGTATCTCTACATGAGGTGCGAAGAATCACACTCAAACCAGCTAGAGTGAAGGTTTTGGAGGATTTTCTATATTTTCGGAGTATCTAGAAAGCACACTTGTGAACATGTTGATTCTGATTTGAATTGAATATATAATAAACTACTTTTAGTACCTTCACAACTGTGTAGATACAAGAAAAAAAAGAAAAAAATTGCAGCTATCTGACTTCGAGTTGTGCTGCAATATTAGCCAGTGCTTCCTCGGTTGTTCTCAAAATACCGTCTTTCGCAAAACCTCTTCCAAAGAATGGGATGCCAGACAAATCCACATTCCAAAGCGCGTCAATTCTTGTTGCGTTGGTATTAGATGAAGGACTTAATGTGAGCGTTCTTGTGCCGGTCACAGGTCCTTCGGTGATATTTGTTTCTACAACATATTGTTCTGGATTCACAGTTACGAATTGATGAGTTACTGATTCTCCGAGAGGTCCTGTCTCTATAGTTACTTCTCTTTCGGTTGTATTAGCTGTCATGTTAACAGTGGTCGTATTGATATTTTTTATGGCTTTGAAAGTGGACCAGTATTTTGTCTCGTTGTCTATATCTGAAACAACATTCCAAACCTGATCTATAGGAGAAGATATCTCACGACTGGCCTTAATCTCTTCTAATGAAGAAGCTGCTGCTTGAGGAATTTGCCATACCAAACTCATAACAACAGAAAAAACTATTGCTAGAGCCACTACTGTTATGATGGTATGTATTTTCGTATTTGTAATTTTTTTCTTGCTTTTGCCATTTTTTTGCATTGTGGGCTATAGTGCCTGAAATTTTTTAACCCTTGTTAACCTATGAGACGTAACTTAGTTACCTTAGGTCTTGAATTATTAGATGATTTGAAAAGAGAGCAATAATTTTTCTTGGCTGAAAGAAAAGAAAAGGAGCGAATTAGCCCCAATACTCTTTTCAAAAGCATATGAAGAAGCCAGGGCAATTAAATTGGATACTTTAGGTTAGGTGATCATACCATGAATTGATTGGGACAAAAAGGTTTTTGGCTTCTCTTTCATCTTTTAACCTAGCAGAATCCTTTTTTTGGTGGGGGGTTGGGATATCACTTCACTTCACATCACACCTCTACGGTCATTGCACCTTCCCTTGGGTGACGATGGCCCATCATCTCACTATGATGAAGTCACTATTACTGTTCCCGCCATATTGGGATGAAGCGTGCAAGAGTAGGAATACTCTCCTTCTTTATCGAAAGTGTAACTAAATGTTTGTCCTCTTCGCAGTATGTTTGAATCAAAAGTTCCATCAGTTGAGGTAGCAGTGTGTACTGCAGAGTCGTCATTCACCCAGGTTACTGTTTCTCCCACGTTGGCTTCAAAGGGATTTGGACTATATGAATTGCTACCTGTGTTGCCGACTATCCTCACTGCGCCTTCTACTGGAAGCAATGGATCCGACCCTGACTTGAGTAGCCTTGAGTCAACAATGTTCTCGTCGTCAAAGTTCGGGATGCTTGTCAGGACCTGTGTTGCAATGATGGCGCCGCCTATGATAATCGATCCAAACACTATAGCTATTGAAATCACCACAATTTTCCAGATCATACTGATGAGTTACGATGACTCGACTTGCTGTTTTAACCCTTGTTTACCTGTCCTACGTAACCAAGTTACCTGAATGCTTATTTGCTTTGGTCGATTGCTAATCACTGAATGGAAACTAGTGTGGCGACAGTCCATAGCACCTCCAGTAGGCTAGTAAAAACCTATGGCAATTGAGTCAAATTGGTACATGCACATCGTGAGCGGATCCACATCAGGAAGGACATCATACTGAAATTAAATGATTATGGTGAGCTCAACCAGAGTCAATTGATGAGTTACTGTGGCCTTAACAATGTCAAGCACAAGCCAATTATTGATGAACTCGTGGAAAAGGGCCTGATAATCAGATTCGAAGAGCCTTGGGGTGAGCAAAACAGGATAATCAAATACAGGGTTTCAGAGAAAGGAAAAGAAATTGTCAACGCAATATTGGAGCCATATGAATTGTTGTTTCCAAGAAGTGCAGAGAAGGAGAAAAAGAGGAAGTGAACGGTATATAGCAGCTACTACCATACGTAACAGAGTTACTATCTCCTTTATAATACAGCAAAGGCGGTGATAGTTTGTTGGCTCATTGGATTGATCATGGAAGCGGTAGTATTAAGAAAGAAGGTACAGCACATGAGAATTTGCTAGAGATATTAGATAATGTCATTCATCAGCTTGATTTCACAAAAAAGATGGTAATCATAATGGTGGTTTCATTCTTCACCGTTGTACCAATAACTGCTATTGTGATCAATTTGTTAGTTAACAGAGAGGATCTGCAGTTTGTGATTCCTGTGGTGTATTCCTTAGTGTTTCTGGGGTGGCTTGGAGTTGGCATCAGACAATGGATAGTGTTTTCTAGGTGGACACAGAAATATCGCTTGTACAAGGAAGTGCAAAAGAAGCTAGATGAAAGGCTGGATTTTGATAAGGGCAGTAATAAGGAGGAAGGGCAGAAAGAACCACAATAATTAGCGATTATCTGCTCATTTACCATATTTTGTTTAGCTTGTGTGTCTTTCTTGCATTTGTAACAAAAGGGCTTTTTGACTTCTGATCTCTATTCTTCATGGCTCTTGTAATTGTGCTCATAAGGGTAGGCTAGAAGCCGCGTTATCTAAGGATTGTGAGGCGGAACACCAAAAGCTATTCTACAGGGCCGAGCAATTGGTTGAGTTGAAAGGCCACAAGTAACGGATACCCGAAGACTAGAAGCCATGGTTTTTTGTCACTTAGGAAGAAGTATTATTCTCTGATGTCTTGTTCTAACATTCTTCACTATTCCTAGCGCAATTAACCAGAATCCGAGAAAAAGAAAGATTATAGGACCTGGAAACCAGATTAGGGTCAAGCCTCTAGTAGATACCATGCCGGCTATCGCCATAAGAGTGCCAGTAACAATTAACAAGATCGATACCAAGATCGATCCTCTGTTCACTGAAACGAAGAATGCTGCTGTTGCCACTGCAACTGCTCCAAAGCCGAAAATCATTCCTCCTACCATTGAGCCAAGCGACAATAAATCGCCACCTCCTGCTGCATTTGTAGCAACGTCTATTCCAGAGATGAGAAACAGAATGAGTGCTGCCATGGCTAATGCCTTTGCCAATCTTGTATTCAGGATGCGCCTTCACTCTACTATCTTGATATTGCCACATCAATTTGTGGCATCTGTATCTTCTTTGAGCCAGTGACCGTACCAACTATGCCAGAAAGGATGCTTGGGATAGCTGTCATTACAATGACCTGTGAAAGGTTAGAATACATGCTTGGCAAAATGTCTTCAATAGACAGATTGGGTTGATTTAGCAATTCTGCAAATGCCATTGGAAGCATGGGATAGTTAAAGATGTAGAATGTAATACCAATTAAAGCCCCTGCAATTATCATGCCCGTTCGTGGGACTGCTCTATGGATCGCAACGTCTGCTACAATAGTGACTGGAATGATTGCAAGTAGCTGCCAAGGAAGGAAGCCCCCTAAGAATTGATATGCTGGAGCAATGTTTGCAAGCACATTCATAGTGATTACAACACCTGCTACTGCACTTGCTGCGCCTAGCCGGCCTATCGTCCTAGATGAAATAAGAAATATCATTGCGCTAACAAATGGAAGTGCTATTGTGGCTATTACTACACCTACCGCTGGGTCGGGATTAAAATTAAAGTGCTCGCCATTAGAAAGTGGAAGTGCAAACATAAAGATATACCAGATAGAGGAAAACCATAGTGCAGCAAAAGCCGGGATCAAAGCAGTTTTGGCTAGTGTTTGATTTCTCTTCGATTGTATATACTGCAAAATCCTTGCAAGCCCGACTACAGCAGCAATAGCGTTAATCAAAATACCTGTGGCAAGAGCCAAGTGTGGCGGGCTCATCAGACCGTCGACACCATATACCGAATGCCATACAAAATCGCCTGGCCCTGAAATAACTTGAATGGTTGCGCCTATTATTAATAATTTGAAAGCAGTGTAAAATGATTTACTTCGAATACCTTCCCTATTTTTTAGAGAAATAAATACACCGATTATTGCTGCAAATATTGTAAGGCCAACACCTGTATAGAGTACCGTATGAGATGGTGTGAAAAATGTTTCAGGCTGTCTTAGAATATGCGATGTAATGTCCCAGCTTGCACCACCTATCTGCAAGATTCCACCCGCAGTGGCTACAAGCAGTGCTGCCAGAAGCACATTCGTGTTCAAGGGCGATAATCTCAAAGACATGGTTATTGACACAAGTCAGTCCTTAATAAATATGACTGACTGGTCAGTCATATTTATTAAATACAGTCTTTACTTTGCGCGGATCAAAAAAAAATGCGATCTAATCTCTACGATGAATGCAAGAAGTTACAATACTAAGAGATTGATTTTGCGCTGTTGATAGTTTTTCTCAGAAAAGCATTGCTGCAAATTTGAGATGGGCGTTGCGATCATATGCCTTATATAATGTATTTCTCTCTCACGTACCAAGAGCTTTTTTCATATTCTCACATACAGCTCTTTATTCTGTATTCCATAATACATTATAGAGGTTCGTGCATCTATAGATCTTAGATGAATCAAAGGGAGAGAGAAAAATCACAATGCGCACAAAATTTAATCCACAATACAGGACAGAGCTGAGAGAAAGGATTATGCAGTCAGCAATGGAGAATTTTTCCAAGAAAGGGTTCGATAGAACAAGAATGGAAGATATTGCCGCAGCAGCTGGTTTAGCCAAGGGCACGTTATACCTTTACTTCAAAGACAAAGAAGATCTCTTTTACGCTATATGTGATCACAATCTAGAAGAATTAAGAAAGCAGCTGTCTAGATTATTTAATAGAAAAGAGAACGTTCTGCTAGATGCTGAGAGATTCTATGATGAGTACCGAAAAAGAAGTCTTGGCAGTGACACCATATGGTTTGAAATGATTGCAGTATCAACACGTACACCGAGATTAAGGAAAATATTGGCTGAAAACCAGAGCAAGGTTTACCGAGTGGTAAAAGAATTTCTAAAGACACAAATTGAGAGAGGATTTTTAAGAGAAGATATCAACGCCGACATTGTTGCTTCAGCTCTTATAGCACTTTACAACGGATTAGCTGTAAATAAGCTATTATTACAAACAAGTAATTCTGAAAACCAAAAAGCATGGATTGAAACGATAAGAGCATTGATTGGAACAGAGACGACCAAACAATAGTTTTGACGAAATAGTACTTTAGTTCCAGCACATATTTTTAACCTATCAAGGCTTAAAGCAGCAGGGACATTTTTCCAGAGCTTGTTCGTTGGTTCAACAGTGGATGCGGTACTCAAATAGGTTTGTGTCATATACTACCCTTTAGCAAAGTAGATGGGAGATTGGGATCCAAATGAATTTAGTCCAAAGCCTAACGGACCCAAGTCCTCTAATCACAATAGCTCAAGGCCAGCTCGTTTAATATCCTCAACAATTATTTACAATGAGAGAAAATCTGGGCATATGAAGCAACAAGTGGCTCTTGTAACTGGCTCTAATCGAGGGATAGGTTTTGAGATAGTCAAGCAGCTAGCCATGAAGAAAATCGATGTAATCCTTACCTCCAGAAATACAGCTAGTGGAGAGGCCGCAGTAAGGAAGCTTGCTAAAGATGGTGTGAAAAAAGTAGTTCCCATGGAATTAGATATTTCAAGTCAGGTCAGTGTTGATAGAATTTTAGAGGAGGTTGAAAAAAGTTTTGGAAGGCTTGACATTTTGGTAAACAATGCAGCCATCCTTATCGATAAAGATGATGTTACTGTATCAAATGCCGACTTGGAAACTGTAAAGATTACTTTGGAAACCAATCTACTTGGCGCCTGGCGTATGTGCAAAGCTTTCATCCCACTTATGAAAAATAACGGTTTTGGTAGAATAGTGAATGTTTCTAGTGGCGCAGGTGAATTTGATTATATGGCTACAGCTGGTGGGCATTGGCCAGCTTATTCTCTGTCAAAGGCTAGTTTGAATGCTTTGACAGTCATGCTTGCATCAGAACTCAAGGGAACCAATGTTCTTGTCAATGCAGTATGCCCTGGATGGGTGCGAACTGATATGGGAGGAAAAAATGCTACAAGGTCAGTTGAAGAAGGTGCTGCTACACCTGTTTGGTTGGCAACTCTGCCTGATGGTGGACCAACAGGATACAATTATTATGATAAACAGCAAGTCAGTTGGTAAGAATTGCTCTTCTTATGGACGAAGGCGAGGGCTATTAACTCAACCTCAAAATACTACTATCAAAATCAAATGTATCTTATTTACCACACGGAAATATCATCTGGGGTCCAGGATAAGGAAAAGAAAGGCAAGAAATGACAACATACAAAATCTTTTGTATAGGGTTATTAACAGCTATTCATGCTATGTATACCACAGCATGGCAGAAAAAGAAAGAAAGGTGCGTGTGTAACGGTCGTGATCATCATACACCTATGGCTGGTGATGCAACCAATCCGTTACCTGTAAATTGGCCACTGCTGCTATTGTTACTATCTGCTGTCATACCTCTGTCATAATTTCCCCCATGACTTCCAAAACCCTTATGATGATGTCCACCACCACTACCTCCAAGAAATCCGCAGCCAGGACCACCACCTCCGCCGAAATATAATGGCATATCTCCAGAGGTATGCAATACTGCACCATTTCCTGCATCCACTACCACAGTACGGCTTGTTTCAGAATCAAAGTTTGCAACTTTAACTATGTAAACTAGATATCCTTGTACTATTCCCAGGCGGCCTGAAATTGCAGTAGTCCCATTTCCAGCTTCGGACTGAGCAGTTTCCAATGCAGTAGCAAAAGGCACTTGGATACTATCTTGTATGAATTGGTTTGATTGCTCTACTATGTTTACCGAGCCGTTCAGCTGGGGAATTCCCATCCGGGTTTGGTTAGATTGAGCGGTGTTGTTTGTTTCTTGGGCCATTATTTCCTGCAGTGACATAGTAGTGAACAACCCAGCCAGTACTACAGCTATGCCACCGAACATAACAAATTGTGAGTTCCTCATTACCAGTTTCAAAGACATTCAGGTATATATAGATTGACAAAATTGTCATGATACGAAGTTATATTTGTCATCTGATCGCATATTGGAGATTGTCAATTCATTACCACTGGCTTTAGCATAGTCATAATAGAGAGTAGCATAGTTACAAGCAGTTCTCATTGAACCGCATACAGTCGGTGGCTCACGTTTGCTGTTGAGACGGTTTCTGAGTACAATCCTTCAAAGCTACACAGATTGCATGAGATGGCGCGTAGGAAGAGGTGGGATTGTTAGCATAATTGTCATGATAATTTGCTCCATAAGCACTATCAAGCCACTTCTTGTAAGACATATGCGGGTGGTAAACGAGGCTTCTGTTTTGGGACTCGTCGCAGGCATGCTGTATTTACTATACTTAATTATGAAAAGACGATTTCTACTTTAGATGGCGACAAATTTGTCAAAACGTAAATATCACACTCAAAGCCATCAAGACTAATGAATATGTTTGCGTTATATGTAGCAGCGGCTGCAACAACTGCAATAGCAGGCGTACTCCACCTGATGCTGGGTCCCAATAACCTGAATTCAAACGTCAATCAGGGCATATTGTTCATTGTAGGAGGAATTGCTCAAGTATTCTGGATAATACCGATGATAAGAAGATGGGGTATACCCTGGTATGCAATAGGAATTGCAGGGACCATTGTGTTCATGGCGCTCTGGATCATAACACGAATGCCGGGTAATCCCATAACGGGCAGAGGTGGCCCCGCGGGCAATCCCATAGCTATAACAATTGAAGTAGTCCAGGCAGCATTCATAGGGCTCGCAGCGGCTATAATAGTCCACGAACATAGAAAAAAGAAGAAAAAAGAACAGCAGCTCAAACATGGCGAGACGAAACAAGAAGTAGAAGAATCAACAACAAAAAGTAGTATTGGCATAAGACATATGCCCATTCTTGGTGGAATAGTCATTGCACTGATATTGATTGGATTGTTTGCGCTACCGATGTTAATGCCAAGTCCGATGGGCGGAGGTGGAGGTCCACCTAGTCAAGGAGGAGGTGGTGCACCACCGCCTTCCGGTGCGGGCCAATTAGAAGCCCCACAAGGTCAAGCTCCAACACAGGAAAGTGCCATGGACAGAGGAAATTCAACCTGAGAATAATTGCGTCTTCAATTGCAGAGGAAGAAAAAAGATTGTATCAAAGTTTCAAAGGATAAGGAAGAGGACAACGGCTGAAGCTACTGTCATTATTTATTTATCATCTTCTCATGAAGTGAACGCATTAATCGATGTATTAGTTCTTGCTATCCCCCAAAGTGATATCAGCTCCTCTCAGGATACGATCGCCAGATCATCGACTGGAATAAAATAGTCGTGTTGACCACGAGGATTTCAAGAATTAAGGAGACAGTTGTGAGCCAGGATACGGGGGCCCTAAGGGAATAGATGTCAATGATGTATATCTCTTTCTCTCTAACACTCATCCGACCTAATTTTTTTCGACAAGATGCTCGAAATGTGGATCAGTCTCATAAGGAAAGATGCGTTGGGAGGATTCTACAAATGTCGGAGAATGAAATAGAGGTCAGAGTCGCCATTAGATTAACCATGTTAAGCTATCCTTTAAAGTGCAATAGTAGAAAAAATTAGAGAAAATGAAAATGCCTTCTTTTAGAAAAGATAATGCTGCAAGACCTGAGACAAAATTTGTATGCAAGGAATGCAAGATGGTCTTTAATACAAAAGATTCCCTAGAATTGCATAAAAGAAAATCAAGACACTTTACAGGCTTGATATACTTTGGAAAACATGAAAAATAATGTCAACTAGATCTAATACCAACGGCTTTGTCTTTAGTCAAGCCTATAATGGTTCCAAATTTTTAATTTACAACTAAATTTTTTGAGTGAGTTATAAGAAGTTCATTTATGGTAGTTCTGACAAATTGCAACAAACATTAATTGTAGCAGCATATGTGAGATAATCAGGTCAAGTGTAGTGATATAATTACAAAGGAGCACGCTGAGCTCCCTAAAAGTATTAACTCAAAGATTATCTTAAGCTACGTTTGAGTATATATGCTAATTATCAATTAAAGCGTGCTTAGCATTGTTAATGGTTTTTCAAGTCAAAAGGACGACGATATATTTATCTATTGATAATGGCCCTGTCCCAAGGGGAGGATTGACGTTAGAGTGGCGATAGATTTGCAAAAGGGTCAGGACAGGGCCAAGCCAGATCCTGCTTCTTCTCCATATGCCGACGCAGATGGCATTCAGCATAATGCCTCCACATTATTAAAACATGGCTTAACCTTGTTAACCTCAAAGAATCTAACACAGGTTATATTGTGGTAAAGACATCGCAGACTTGACAAATAGAGCGAACACAAAATATGTCTGGCTCACCAAGCTCATACAGAGATCGAATATACATAGTTAAAGATGTTATACTCAAACTTGTAGAATATGGCGAGCTGAATCAGACAGCCCTTGTAAGCTTTTGTGGCTTGAATCTAAAAAAGCACAAGTCCATCTTGGAAGACATTGAAGATAATGACTTGATAGAGAAAAGAGAAGTAACTTTAGGAAAAAGAACAGTCACAATGTATAGGCCAACCCAAAAAGGTATGGCGTTTTGCAGAGACATACTAGAGCCATATGAAAAGATGTTTCCAAGGAGGAAAGAAGAAGAAGAAGAAGAAGGAGCAGAAGAAAAGAATAAGAAGAAAGAAGAGTCTTCCACTGAAGGTAATGAAAAGAAGAACTTTAACAAAGGCTCACTTATGCTAGTCCTGATCTAACCCAAATTGTGAGGCTATCTTTCTATCTATTGCTTCCTTTTCTCTTTGATATTCTTCATATCTTTTTTTCCACTGACTCATCGAGTAATATTGCCTTATACCTGTAACAAGCCATACTCCTAAAATGATGATGACGGCTCCAAGCAGCACAGTTAGAATTAGTCCAAATTCGTTCTCTCGTTCCAGGAGGGCAAAGAATGAGGCGTGAGACAAGAGGTAAATAGAAAGGGCAATTGCAAGTGGACCCAGAACTATTGCGGAAACAGACATTGCCAACAATATCTTCCTTATATGATGTATTTGCTGGATAAATCCATAAAGCATAGTCAAAATATCTTGTCGGGTTGAGGAGCTCAAACCATCCTGATTCTCAATGCTCATGATCTCACACTCTCTCCTGATTCATACTATATTTCTTATTTTACGATTATGTCCTCTTTCATTTCTGGATGGATGCTACAATAGGAGATAATCCTCTTCTTTGTTATTGGCATTTTCATAGAAGAGGAAGAACGCACAGCATTTTGTTGCTGACGACGTTTCTTTATCATATGCAGATTATGTGAATTGAGTATTTAAGCCATGATTAATATAGTTAATTCTTATCTTGAGGATTCTCCTGCCGCAAATTGATTTACATTTGCTGTTTTTTTATCAAAGGGTAGATACGAGGGTTAATTGCAATACAAAAAAGGTATGCAGAATCGCATAAATTTTATAGTGATTATGCGTTCAAATTTGTGGAAAGTTTTAAAGCTATCCGCTACATTCATCCTTTTACTCCCATGAAAGGAATGAATCCTCACCTGATGAACAAGGGTTCAAATCCGTCTTTCAGCGCTTTCTTCCAATAACTTGGCATACATAGCACAAGCCTTAAACTCTTACATCGACCGTCAAGAGTGCCTCGTCTGCTTGTTAGTAAGGAAGGGACATCAAAGCTTGAAGGCTCTACCTTCATTTCCCTTTAATCTAAACAGAAATAAAGGCTCAACAAGTTTCATGGCATTGCTGAGGTCAGGGGTTCAAATCATCCCACTCTGTCCACTTTTTACTGTTATGGAACTACGGTATTATTTTGAGTTCATCTTTACTTCTTCCTCTTTAGCCCCATTAACATGGTTCCATAACCCACTTTAAAGTCATGGTCCGTTTCATGCTATGGTTAGGAGCGTTGTATCGTATAGGAAGCGAACCGATATAGTCACACAGATTCTAGCGATTGCAAATGGAGGTGGACTTACAAAGTACCAGATAGGTTATAGGGTGTTTATTAACTATGGACATCTTAAAGAGATTCTAACTATGTTGATTGAAAATGGCTTACTTAGCTATGACCAAACAATGCGCACATTTAAGACTACTGCAAAAGGTCTTACATTTCTTCAAGCCTACACTCAGATGGATGAAATGCTAAAGGAACAACAAGTCTAGACGCAAAGAGAATCAGGGAAAGAGATGATATAGTAGGATGAAGGATTTCCTGTATATGAGTAAAACTTAAGCATTGCTTAGGTCATGGGTTCAAATCATCCCACCCAGTCCATCTTTCCCTGTTGTACAAATACGGTATTGATTTGAACTTGATTTTAACAATTGTCAGACAAATCCAGCAGGCAGTTTACTCTTAGCAACCAAGAAGGGCTAGCTATTACATCCTCGAATATGTCTCTCTCAATACTTCTGTAACTCTAAAGCATTATTGCTAACAATAAAAAGATGGTAGGAGGGAGAAGAAGAGGATAAGAAACAGTATTATTAGTAAATAATCCAGCTCCTTGTCCTTCA
>Ga0075418_10005605_pt1 | contig 14210 bp, 13 predicted proteins | sample SoiMetdeltSBSDD2_FD_81776 | JGI IMG/M metagenome (GOLD analysis project Ga0075418, IMG submission 81776) | Bulk soil microbial communities from a Populus tree surrounding site in Tennessee, USA - Soil MetaG P. deltoides SBSDD2 | ecosystem: Environmental > Terrestrial > Soil > Tree plantation...
ACGACCGGCATCTTCACGCGCGCGATCCCCGGAGGCACGCGAGGATTGAGATAGTCGATGGGCGCTGGCACGGGCCTCATCGTACCCGAGACCACCAGCTCAACACGCGCAAGGCGCGGAGCGTGTTCCAGCGGCTGGGCTTGCCCTGTCCTCCTTCCATGTCGAGGTGGATCGGATCGGCATGCGGCTTGTGGAGCGGCCAGCGCCCGTTCTGATGCTGCCTCTTCAGGACGAGCCCGATGGCCTCCGCGACCCGCTCATCGCACTCGACGCCGGCGCCGCGCAGGTAGTCCAGGCCCCTCAGCACGTCGTAGTGCCATGTCGTCGGAAAGCAGAACCTTGTCCAGCTGGGATCGATCACCTTTCCGGTTGATAGCCTTCGGAACATGCGACGTTCCAGCAGATACTCGTGTGCTCGCGCTCGCGCGTTCGTCACCGCGGCGTTTGCGCCGTTGGCCTTCTCGTACTCCAGGAGTCCCTCGAGAACGCAGATCGTGGTGTGGAACGAGGAGCGCACGGATCCCCGTTCCGCCTCGCAGTTCCAGCCGCCGTCTTTGAGCTGCTCGCCGAGGAGCCTGTCCACCAGTCGATCGCTCGATTCGCCGAAGTAGCTGCCAAGCGCCAGAGTGCCGCCGTTGATGCAGGGCTCGACTTCACCCTCGAAGAACGGCGAGTCACCGAATTCTGGACCCCAGGTGACTCTGTCCCGGACGACGCGCACCATGGCCCGCGTTCGCGCGCTCCCCGGGTCGAGCCCCATGACCCGCAGGAGCAGCAAGGTGTGCAGGGTCGATGCCCACTGCGGTTCGGAGGTGCCGTCGCCCCACTTGCCGTCCGGCCTCTGTCGGTCGAGGAGCTTTGCGCCCCAGCCTTCCGATGCGATGCGCGATCGTTCGGCCGCAACGGCATCATTGGCCTCTCCCCCGAGGTCGCGCATGACCTGCCAGCGGATCGAAGGATCCGAATCGAGCAGCCACCGCATCACCGCCTTCCTGGGCTTCACGAGCGCTCGGCCGAGATCAACGTGAAGCCATAGTCGCGTGCCGGCTGGAAGTCGCGCTTGACCGACGCATGGATCTCGCGCAGCGCCTTCCACGGCTCTGGATGGGAGTAGAACCGCTGGAAGAAGAGAAGATCGATCAGCATGCTCGGCATCCAGTCGATCGACGTTCGGTAGCCGATGACGGCCCGGCAACCGGCTGCCTTCAGGAACCGTCGCGCGAACCTGCGCCCGGCCTCTCCTCGAAGCACACTGCAGCAGCCGAAGTAGATCAGGCAGTTGTAGCCATCGTATCCGCGGAAGGCGTCACACAGGTTGTCCGACCCGATGGTGTCGAGGACGGACGTGACGCTTCCCGGTGAGCCATGGAGCGCGAGGTAGTAGATGGGGGTGTCCCATACTTCCCGCTCCCTCCAGAGAAGACCCCGCGGCCGCTTCGTGTAGTAGGCGAGCCCGCGTTTCGACTCGACGAACCGATGCGCGACTTGCAGGGGCGGCCGCAGGGCCGGCCGCAGGGCTTCGAGAAATCCTCGGACCGAGACCGAGTGAAAGAGTCGGTCGTTCCAGTACGACTCGAGGCAGACGAGCTTCGATGGGGCTGCGCGTCCTCGAGCGGCCGCCTTCGAGGGAGTCCGGAGGTTCCTAGTCCACCCCGAAGTCGAAGACCTGGCCGGCGCCGGTGCTGCCGTAGGTGACGACGAAGCCGTACTCGCCGGGCTTGAGCGGCTCCTTGGGGGTCAGCCGGTAATAGCCGCGTGCATCCTTCTCGGCAGGCTCGACATCGATCTTGTCCTCGCTGCGCACGCCGTACTTGTAGGAGGAGCCGCCGTAAGGCGCATACGAGCCGCCCGCGATCTTGAGGTTCCGGTCGTCGTGGTCTTTGCCCGGCCGCAGCCGAACCAGCGGGGCGTCGTTCACGGACCACGCGCTATAGAACGTCGGCTTCTTGTCGGCGATCCGGTACTGAGCTTTCCGGCCTCTCAGGACCAGCTCGCTCTTGGCATCGAAGGGGCTATTGCTGAACTCGAACGCCGCCGTGGCCATCGCGAGCTCCACGGCCTTGCCGCCGGAAAGGTAGGAGATAGTCTGGCGGGCAACGGCGCCCGGGGTGGCCGCCGCCGCGGCCGGCGGCGCCGCTTGCTGCGCGGGCGCGGCCGCTGCAGGGGAGCCCGAGTGGCCTACCATGGCCTCGATGATCTGATCGGAGATGCCCGCGTTCTTGAGGGCGATGAGCCCCTTGGTGCTGGTGTCGAACTTGCTCGCGCTCGAGCGGATCTTCGCGAGGATCAGCGAATCGGACAGCCCGGCCTTCTTCATGGAGATGACCGAGTCGTTCGTGAGCACGTCCTGCGCGGTGAGCGACGTCGCGCTGAGCAGGGTGAGTGCCGCGACCGCCAGCACGAGCGTGAGCCGTAGTCTCGCCGTGAACACCATCATCTTGCCCTCCCGGTTGGTGGCCGAGGCGTGCGCTTCCGCTGTGAATTTTTATAGATTCCGGTCGGCGCCTCTGTCAAGAAAATCGCCCCGGGCGCTGGGGCATCATTCCTTGACCCGGCGCCCTGGCGCGTGATACCCGTCCAGCACGCCCGGACACACGGGCGACGACCGCTTTCGTGATTGGAGGACGCGTGATGCTGGATCTGCTGGTTCGCGGAGGCGATGTGGTGACGCCGCTGGGCGTCGGGCAGTGGGACGTGGCCATCGAGGGCGAGCGCATCGTCGCCCTGGCCCTGCCCGAGCAGAAGCTCGAGGCGGCGCGAATTCTGGATGCCAGCGGCAAGATCGTCGTTCCCGGCGGCGTCGAGCCGCACACGCACCTGGCCCACTTCATCTCGATGCATCCGGAAGAGAACCTCCACACGCTCGGTCCCGAAGAGGACACGCGCGGGATGGTCTTCGGCGGGACGACCACCCACGTCGACTTCTGCTTCGTGCGCCCCGGGACCGACATCGACCAGGCAATCGAGACGCGCGCCGCGCGCTGGAAGGGGAATTCCTACACGGACTATTCGTTCCACATCGCGCTGCAGGGGCAGCTCCCGCTGCGCGTCTTCGACCAGATTCCCGAGGCGATCCAGGGCGGCTTCCCGAGCTTCAAGGTGTTCACGGTCGAGGTGCTGCCGCCGCATCCCAAGCGCAATCCCTACCGGCTGGACTACGGCCGCATCCAGCTGGCCATGGAGAAGGCCGCCCCGCACGGCGGCATCATGGCCGTCCACGCCGAGGACAACGACATCGTCCAGTTCATGTACGAGAAGTTCCGCGAGGAGAAGCAAACCGACGGGTGGCTGCTGCCGCTGGTGCACAACAAGCTCTCCGAGCAGCTCGCGTTCCGCCGCACGATCCAGCTCGCGGCGTACACCGGCGCCGGCGTGTACTTCGTCCACACCTCGGCGCGCGAGGGCGTCGATGCAGTGGCCGAGGCGCGGGCGGGGGGCTATCCGATCTACGCCGAGACGCTCCATCACTACACCTGCTTCACCGCCGAGGACTACCGGACGCCGCGGGGCTTCTGCTATCACACGTATCCGTCGCTGAAGTACCCCGAAGACCAGAAGGCGCTCTGGAACGGTCTCGTCCGCGACGGCGTCTCGACGACGGCGACCGATGAATTCCCGACCTCGCTCGAGCTGAAGCTGCGCGGTCAGGATCTCGAGAACGTCACCGGCGGCAATCTCGGCGCCGAGGCGCGGATGGGGATCGTCTACTCCGAGGGCGTGGTGAAGCGCGGCATGTCGCTCGAGCGGTTCGCCGAGGTGACGTCCACGAACGCCGCGCGCATCCTCGGACTCTATCCACAGAAGGGCGCTCTGGCGCCCGGCAGCGACGCCGATATCGCGATCGTCGACCCCAGCATCCGCAAGACACTCACGAAGGACGATTTCCACGTGGCCGACTACAGCCCATGGGAAGGCTGGTCGATCCAGGGCTGGCCGGTGACGACGATCTTGCGCGGCCGCGTGGTCGTGGAGAACCGGCGCATGGTCGGTGACCGTCGCGACGGCAAGCTGGTGCACCGCAAGATCTCGCCCGAGGTGCTTCGCCGACCGGCGTGCTGAATCTCCTGGGCCCCCGATGGTGAGTGACCTGACGACCGATCACGTGGCGGCGCTCGCGGCGGCACTGGGGCTGCCGATCACGCCCGACGACCTCGTCGAGGTCACGCATCGCCTCAACGCGCTCGTCGAGGCGCTGGAGCCCCTCGCCGCCCTGCCGCTCGAGACGATCGAGCCGACCGCCCGTCTCGCGGACGAGCCGCCCGAGTCGTGACGGCCGCCGGCGCCGACCTCGCTTTTCTCGGCGCCCGGCAGCTCGCCGGGCTCGTGCGGGACCGGAAGGTGTCTCCGGTCGAGCTGACGCAGCTCTACCTCGACCGTATCGAGCGGCTCGACGGACGGCTCCGCGCCTACATCACGGTGCTGCCGGAGGCCGCGCTGGCGGCGGCACGCCGCGCGGAGGCGGCCGTGATGCGCGCCGAGGCGCTCGCGCTGTTCCACGGCATTCCCTACGCGGTCAAGGATCAGTTCGATACGGCCGGCGTGCGCACGACGTCCGGCTCGCGAATCCTGGAAGACCACGTTCCCGCCGCCGACGCGACGACGATCGCGCGGCTCAACGCGGCGGGCGGCATCCTGCTGGGCAAGCTGAACCTCACCGAGTTCGCGCTCGGCGGCACGCAACAGTTTCCGTTCGGCCAGCCGCGCAACCCCTGGAATCTCGACCACGATCCCGGCGGCTCCTCGTCGGGCTCGGGCATCGCGGTCGCCGCGGCGCTCTGCGCGGCTTCGCTCGGCGAAGACACGGGTGGCTCGGTGCGATCCCCCGCATCGTTCTGCGGCGTCGTCGGGCTTCGGCCGACCTGGGGCCGGGTGTCGCGGCACGGCTCGTTTCCACTGAGCTGGTCGATGGACACGCCCGGGCCGCTCGGCCGCAGCGTCGAGGACGCGGCGCTCCTGCTCCAGGCGATCGCCGGCTACGATCCGAACGACCCCTTGACGAGCCGCGCGCCGGTACCGGACTACTCGCGGGCGCTCGGCGATGGCGTCCGCGGGCTGCGCGTCGGGATCATCCGCGAGCTCACGTTCGGGGCGGACACCCAGCCCGAGGTGCGAGACGCCGTCGTCGCCGTGGCGCGCAAGCTGGAAGGCCTCGGCGCCGCGACGGAGGAAGTCTCGCTCCGCCTGGTTCCGCTGGCCGGGGCGATCTTCATGGCGCTGGCCGACGCCGACGGCGCGGGCGTCCATCACCGCTGGCTTCGCACGCGTGCGGCCGACTACGACCAGGGCACCCGGCGGCGGCTCCTCACGGCGAGCCTCATCCCGTCGGCGGTCCAGCAGCGCGCGGCACGGGCCCGCGCGCTGCTGCGCGCGGAGATGCTCGACCTGCTCGCGCGCCACGATGTGCTGCTGTGCCCGACCGCTCACCAGGCGGCGCCGCCCATCGCGGCGGCGCGCGCCGCGATCACCACGCGTCACGAGGCCGCCGGGCGGTTCTTCACCCGCCGCTCCTACGTGACGCCGGCGGCTCTGGCCGGAACGCCCGCCATCGCCGTTCCCTGCGGCTTCACCCGCTCGGGCTTGCCGATCAGCGTGCAGCTCATCGCGCGGCGCTTCGACGAGGCCACGCTGCTGCGCGCGGCTCACGCGTACGAGCAGGCCACGGGCTGGTCGAAGCGACGGCCGCCGGAGACCGCGTGAGCAGTGCGCGCTGCAGGCCGTCGCGGGGCTGTGGCCCCGCCGGCCGAGGTGTGTGCTGCTCAGGTTGCGGCGGGCAACTCGACGATGAACGCCGCCCCGCCTTCGGGCCGGTTGGTGGCGCGGAGCGCGCCCTGGTGCTGCTCGACGATGGAGTACGAGACCCAGAGCCCGAGGCCGGTGCCTTCGCCGGGCGCCTTCGTCGTGGTGAACGCGTCGAATATTCGCGGCAGCACGTTGGGATGGATGCCGGGCCCGGAGTCGAGCACCTCCAGGCGAACATCCGGCCCGATTTCCGACAGGCGCACCGTGATGACCTTCTCGCCCTTGTTCTGGGCCATCGCCTGGTGCGCGTTCTGGACGAGGTTCAGGATGACCTGCTGGATCTGGCCCTCGTCGGCCAGAACTGGCCGCACGTCCTCGAACTCGGTGACCACCTTGACGCCGTCGCGATGCAGCTGATGCCCCTTGAGCTCGAGCACCCACTGGATCTGGTCCTGCAGCCGGCAGGCGCGGCGCTCGGTCTCGGTCCGCGATGTGTACCGGAGAAGGTTCTGGAGCATCTGCGCCGCGCGGGACGTCTCCTGCACGATGATGTGCAGCCGTTCGCGGCTCTTGACCGGATCGTCCGAGCCCATGAGCAGGAGCTCGGCTTGGCCGAGGATGGCCGTCAGGCGATTGCGCGTCTCGTGCGCGAGGCCCGCCGCCAGCTTGCCGACCGTCGAGAGCTTCTCGCCCTCGATCAGCTGCGCCTCGGCGGACTTTAGATCTTCGAGCTGGCGCCGCGTCGCCGAGTAGAGCTGGGCGTTCTGCAGGGCCAGGCCGATCTGATTCGCGCATGCCTCGACGAGAGCGATCTCGCCCTCGACGAACGCCTCGCGCGTCCGGCGGCCGAGCGACAGCGCGCCGAGGATGCGCCCGCGGCTGCTGATCGGCACGCACACGAAGGCGTGAATCCCTTCCTGCGTGACCGTGGCGCGGGCCGCCGGCAAGAGATCGGCCGACTCACTGACGTGGGCCCAGTGCAGAGTCTTGCCGGTCGCCGCGACCCCGCCGATGAGGCCCTGGCCGATCGGCAGCACCGCGTTGATCTGGCGCAGGCGCGGACGCAGGCCCCGATCGCCGCGCAGGTGCAGGGTCTTGCCGTCCGCCGAGAGCAAGTGGAGGCTCGAGATCTCGTGACCGGTGACGTGAGTGAGCGCGTCGAGCGCGATCCGGAGCACCTCGTCGACGTCGAGCGTGGCGCTGATGGCCTCGCCGATGCGATGCAGGATCCGGACGTGGGGCTCCACGTCGACCGTCGGGGCGCCCGCGGCGCGCCGGACCACCTCACCGATCTGCCGCAGCCGCTCGTCGTCGCGATCCTCGAAATCGAACGCGTACCCGTCGGCGTCGGCGCGCACGAGCACCGACGGCACGTCGAGCGACGTGTCGCTATCGGGTAGCGTGATGGACAGCGTCGTCGCTCCCCCGGAGTGGCGGGTGCCGTTGGCCTGCACCTTGATGCCCGAGGTGCTGAGATTGATCGAGGTCGACTCCCACTCCGGCCGGTTCTGCTCGCGGACGCGCACCGGCAGCGAGACGGGCGCCCGCGGCGCGCGCCGCCGGTCGCTCGGGAGGTCGGTCTTGCGTCTCTGATTCTCGGGCTCTCGCTCGAAGCACGCCAGCGCCTCCTGCAGACGCCGGAGGGCGACGGGCTTTCCGATGAAGTCGAAGGCGCCGGCCCGCAGACATTCCTGGGCCTGGCTCTCGGTCGCCCGGCCAGACACGACGAGGACCGGCACGCGCAGGTCGCGCACCGTGGCGTGCTTGAGGAAGTCGAGGCCGCTCATTCCCGGCAGGCACACGTCCAGGAGCACCGCGTCGGGCTTCTCGGCGCGGAGCGCGTCGAGGGCAGTCTCGGCGTTGTGGGTGATGACCGGTTCGTGGCCGATCTCCTGGAGGAACTCTCCGAAGACCTCGCAGACCGCCTGATCGTCGTCGATGACCAGTACGCGCATAGGGTGTGCCCCGTTGGGGGCTACCCTGTTTCCAGCAATCGGCATACCACTGGTAAGCGAATTACAACTATCTGAAAATACTACGTATTTGGCCGTGACTGGAATTGCTAACTGGATGATCCGTCGTCAGGGCTGGGGAGTTCCTGGCCAGCCCGGCCGGGACCTATCAGCCGAGAAAACCCTCAGAAATGCGTCGGACGTAGCCCGAGCGGCAGCGCGATCTTGTAGTACGACGCGAGGAAGCCTTCCCACCATTCTTGCCGCTCGCCGCCGCGGGCCACCTCGACGAAGAGACGCAGGCTCTCGTCTTGCCACTCTTGAATGGTGTCGAGATTTCCGGGATCGTCGTCGATGAGCGCCTTGACGAGGGCGCGGCCGTAGCTGATGTGCCGGGTCTCGTCACGGATCCGCGCCCGATGGTTCACGGCCGAGAGCACGTCGCCCCGCGCTTCGGCGCCGTCAGCCAGGATGGTGAAGGTGCCCGGGCCGGCAGCGCCCTCCGCGACGAAGTTGCCTTTCACGAGGATCTCGATGGAATCTTCGAGCTCGAGCAGGTGGCGGAAGAAGCGGCACGTCGTCCCCGGCGCCTCCCACGCGGCCAGCCAGGCGGGCTCGGGAATGCCCGCGCGCTCGAACACCTCCCGGTCCATCTCCAGATGCCGCTGCTCGTCGGCCAGCTGGAACAGCGCGCACTTCTTCAGCTCGTCGAACGGCGCGTTGGCCGCGGCGGTCGCGACGTAGTGAGTGGCCGACAGCTCGGAGTAGTAGTTGTTGGCGAACTGGTCGACCGCGCGCTCGAGGTACTGCCGGCTCACGGTCCGGTAGCTCAACGCCTCCGGCGAGATGGTGGCGCGCTCGGCGAGATAGCGCTCGCGCTCACGGGCCTGCAGCGCGACGTACCGTTCCCAGGTCAGGTTGGCCGGGTCGCTGAAGCGGCCCGGGTCCTTGAGGACGAGTCGCTTGCGCGCCATCGCTGCCCGTCGTTACGCGCCCGGTCCGCGCTCCATCGAGTACGGCTGCCAGCGCACGAGCTGGCTCTTCTCGAGCACGGCCGGATTCACGCAGCTCCTCGGCCAGCGTCCGTTCAGCACCAGCGCGATCTCCTGACCGACCCGACGCTTGCGGACCGGATCGAAGCGCGCCGAGGCCGACGCGGCGTGAGGCGTGAGGATGACGTTCTCCATCTTGAGCAGGGGATTGTTCGGGTCCGGCGGCTCCTGCTCGAACACGTCCAGGCCGGCGGCGGCGATCCAGCCTTCCTTCAGCGCCTTGATCAGCGACGGCTCGTGGGTCGTTGGCCCGCGGCCGGTGCTGATGAAGAGCGCCTCGGGCTTCATCAGCCGGAAATGATGCTCCTTCAGCATGTGCTGGGCCTCCGGCGTCGCCGGGGCGTGCATGGAGACGATGTCGGAGCGCTGCAGCAGCTCGGTCAGGTTCACCGGCTCGACGCCGTACTGGCTCATCACCAGCTCCTCGACGAACGGATCATAGGCGAGGATGTGCACGCCGAACGCCCGCGCCCGCACCGCGACAGCCCTGGCGACGTGGCCGAAGGCGATCAGGCCCAGAGTCTGGCCCATGAGTCGCGGGAACTGCGACAGGAGCGGCCGGCCCTCGGCCCAGCGGTTCTCGCGGACCATCCGGTCCATCGTGGTGAGCCGGCGGTAGGTGGCGAGGATCAGCATCATCGCGTGGTCGGCCACTTCCTCGATGAACGTGTCGGGAACGTTGGTCACCGGGATGCCGCGGGCGGTGGCGGCGGCGACGTCGACCGAGTCGACGCCCACGCTGCCGAGCGAGATCACCTTGCACTTCGGCAGCCCGTCGATGATCGTCTTGGTGATGCGACGGCCCTTTGCGTAGAGCGCGTCGGCGTCGCGTCCTTCCTTGGTGAAGTCCTCGTCGGTCTTCGCCGCGATCTCGACGATCTCCGCGTCGATCGGAGCCAGGGCTTCCATCTCCAGCTTGTAGCCCGCGCCCGGACCAGTGAAGCTCGCGCCACTCGGTGTGATGATCTTGAACTTGGCCACGCTCGCCCTCCTTGGGTCTCGCTCACCGCCGTACGGCTGCCGCATTGTCGCACAGGACGCGCCGCTCTACACCCCGCGGGCGACGCCGCGTGCCGAGCCCGCGTAACTTGCACCTTTTCCGGCTTTTGCCCTAGTATTCGCCCCAGCCGTCTGTGACTTACTTTCGCGATTCGACCCTCCGGGGAGGGACCCTCGCATGATGAAGCGAATCGTCGTCGCCGTCGTCGTCGCACTCGTCATGACCACCGCCCTGGCGCACGCCCAGGAGGTGAAGGTCGGCGTCAACCTGCCGTACACCGGGATCGGCGCCGAGTTCGCGCAGCTCGTCGACCGCGGTATGGAGCTCTACCTGAAGCTCAATGCCGACAAGGTGAAGCCCTACAAGATCACGCTGATCAAGCGCGACGTGAAGGACCCGAGCGGCGCCAATGCCAAGATCGCGGTCCAGGAGCTCCTGACCCAGGACAACGTCGACATTCTCGCCGGTTGGATCTACTCGCCGAACGCGATCGCGTCCGCGCCGATCGTGACCGCGGGCAAGAAGCTCGCCGTCATCATGAACGCCGGGACCGCGCACATCACCAACCTGTCGCCCTACTACGTCCGCACCTCGTTCAGCATGTGGCACGCCGGCTACGCGCTCGGCGAGGCGTCGGCCAAGATCCTCAACGCGAAGACGGCCGTCGTCGGCTACACGGACTTTCCGCCCGGCAAAGACAGCCTCGCCGCGTTCAAGCGGAGCTTCGAGGCGGCCGGCGGCAAGGTGATCGACGAGATCCCGATGGGCGGCGCTGGCGCGGTGCCCGACTTCACACCGTTCTTCCAGCGCGCCAAGGACAAGAAGCCGGACGTGTTCTTCGTCTTCGTCCCGGCCGGCGATCACGCCGCCGCGGTGGTCAAGACCTACGCAGCGCTCGGCATGCGCGAGGCCGGCATCCGGCTGATCGGCCCGGGCGACATCACGCAGGACACGAAGCTCCAGGCAATGGGCTCGGCGGCGGTCGGCCTCATCACGATGCACCACTACCACGCCGACCTCGACAACCCAGAGAACAAGCGCTTCGTGGAGGCGTGGAAGAAGGAGTATGGCGCCAGCACGACGCCCGACTTCATGGCGGTCGGCGGCTACGACGGCATGGCCGCGATCGTCCACGTCGTCCACGCGCTCAAGGGCAAGATCGAGACCGAGCAAGCACTGGAAGCGTTGAAGGGATGGAAATTTGCCAGTCCTCGGGGCCCGATCTCGATCGATCCGGTCACCCGCGATATTGTGATGAACGAGTACCTGTCCGAGGCGGTCATGAAGGACGGCCGGGTGTTCCAGAAGGTCATCGGCAAGATCGACGGGGTCAAGGACGCCTGCAAGGAACAAAAGATCGGCCCGTGCGCTGGTAAGTAAGATGGGGGCCTTCGAGCGCCCCCCGATGTCCCTGGACGGCCTCGGTGTCGACCTGTGAGCCGGGTGTCCTGACTGAAGTTGGGGAGGCCTTGAAGGCCCCCCCAAGCCCCCCCCGCCGCCCCGCGTGATCTTCGGCGTCGACGTCGCCAGCATGCTTCTGGGCGGCGTGGCCGCCGGCATGGTGCTGTTCATCGTCTCGGTCGGTCTGTCGGTCACGATGGGTCTGATGGGCTTCGTCAACCTCGCGCACGGCGGCTTCGCCATGCTCGGCGGCTACGTGATCGCGGGGGTGATGAAGCACTGGGGCGTCGGCTTCGTCCTGGCCCTGATCGTCGGCTTTGCCGTCACCGCCGTCGCGAGCGCGGTGCTGGAACGCCTCCTCTACGCGCGGCTCTACCGCGCGGCCGAGCTCGATCAGGTGCTCTTCACCATCGGCCTCGTGTTCATGATGATCGCGTCGGTCACGCTCCTGATCGGGCCCGAGAACCAGCCGCTGCGGCTCCCGGCGATGCTGCAGGGCCAGATCAACCTGGGCTTCGTTCAGTACCGCACCTACAGCGTCGTGCTGATCGTGATCGGCGCCGCGATCGCCGGCGGCCTCTGGCTCGGCTTCGAGCGCACGCTGATCGGCGCGCAGATCCGGGCCGCGGTCGACAACCGCCGCATGGCCGAGTCGCTCGGGATCAACATCGCGCGTCTGTTCACGCTCACCTTCGCGTTCGGGAGTGGCATGGCGGCGCTGGGCGGCGGGCTCGGCGCCGAGTTCCTCGGCCTCGATCCGCAGTACGCCTTGAAGTACCTCGTCTACTTCCTGATCGTCGTGGCGGTGGGTGGTCTGGGCCGGGTGAGCGGCGTGTTCTGGGCGGCGCTCTTGATCGGCGTGCTCGACTTCGCGCTCAAGAAGTACCTGCCCCAGGGCGGCACCGCGTTCATCTACGCGCTCACGATCCTGCTGCTCCTCTGGCGTCCACAAGGCCTGTTCGGCGCCCGGTCGGCATGACGTCACCGCCCGGCGGCTGGGCCGATCACGCGGCGGCGCGCGCCCTGGCCTCGCGCCATCGCCTCCGGGCGTGGGAGCCGATTCCCTGGCTGCTCGCGCTGGCGTTCTACTTCGCCTTCCCGAAGTATCTGGGCTTCGGCACCGAGGTGCTGGTCACGATCCTCTTCGCGCTTTCGCTCGACCTGGTGCTCGGCTACGCCGGCATCGTCACCCTCGGTCATGCCGCGTTCTTCGGCGCGGGCGCCTACACGGTGGGCATGCTGGCCAAGCACGGAATCTGGAACGAGCCGATCACCGGGCTGATCCTGGCGGCGCTGGTGGCGGCCCTCGTGGGTCTGGGCTCCGGCATGGTGCTCCTGCGCACGCAGGGGCTGACGCTCCTGATGCTCACGCTCTGCACGATGGCGCTCCTGGAAGAAGCGGCCAACCTCGCTCACGTCTACACCGGCGGCTTCGACGGCCTCGACAGCCTGCCCATCGCGCCGCTGCTCGGGCGGTTCGAGTTCAACCCGCTCTATCCACGCACGCAGTACCTCTACGTCCTCTCCGTGCTGTTGGTCTGCTTCGTCTTCGTGCGCACGCTGGTCTACTCGCCGTTCGGCCAGAGCCTCACCGGGATCCGGGAGAACATCCTGCGAATGCACGCGGTCGGCGCGCCGGTGCGGCGCCGGCTGGTGGTCTGCTACGTCCTCTCGGCGGCGATCGCCGGCATCGCCGGCGGCATCTGGGCCCAGGCCAACGCCTACGTCAACCTGGGCACGCTCGGGCTCGACCGCGCCGCAACGGTGCTGATCATTCTCGTGCTCGGCGGCCACGGCCGTCTCTACGGCGCGTTCGTCGGCGCCATCGCGTACATGGCGCTCTCGCACTTCCTGTCCAAGATCTATCCGACCGCGTGGCAGCTCGGCCTTGGGCTCCTGCTCGTCGTGATCGCGCTGTTCGCGAAGAACGGCATCCTGGGCATCATCGAGGCCGCCGCGCGCGGGCGGCGCGCGCCGCGGGCGACGTGAGCGTCGCGCCGCTGCTCGAGACCCGGGCGCTCTGCCGGAGCTTCGGCGCGCTGGCCGCGGCCCGTGACATCGACTTTCAGCTCGAGGCCGGCGCGCGCCACGCGCTGATCGGCCCGAACGGCGCCGGCAAGACCACGTTCATCAATCTCCTGACCGGCGTCGTGCGACCCACCGCAGGCGTCATCTTGATGAACGGGCGCGATATCACCGGCGTGCCGGAGGCCCTCCGGGTCAAGCTCGGCATCGCTCGGACGTTCCAGATCAATCGCCTCTTCCGCCAGCTCTCGGTGCTGGAGAACGTCTACATCTCCGTGGCCGAGCGGACCGGCGTGGCGCCGTCGATGCTGCGGCCCGCCGGCCGGCGCGGGGATGTGGTGGAGGAGTCGATGGCCCTGCTCGACAGCCTCAAGCTGACGGCCGACGCCGCGCGGCGGGTCTCGGAATTGCCCTACGGTCGCCAGCGTCTGGTGGAGATCGCCATCGCCCTCGGGCTCCGGCCCCGGGTGCTGCTGCTCGACGAGCCCGCCGCCGGCGTGCCCAGTGCGGAGAGCCACATCATCCTCGACGCCGTCGACCGGCTCCCGCGGGAGATCGCGGTGCTGATCATCGATCACGACATGGATCTGGTGTTCCGCTTCGCCCAGCGGATCACCGTGCTGGTGAGCGGCGCCGTGTTTGCCAGCGGATCGCCCCGGGAGATCGGCGCCAATCCCGACGTGCGTGCCGTCTATCTCGGCCAGGCTGCCCGTGGCTGAGGCGCTGGCGCTCCGGCACGTCTCGGCGGGCTACGGCGACACCGTCGTGCTCGAGGACGTGAGCCTCGCGCTCGAGGCCGGGGAGAGCATCAGCGTGATCGGCCGCAACGGCGTGGGCAAGAGCACGCTCCTGGCGACAGTGATGGGCCACACCACGCTCCACGGGGGCGAGGTGCTGCTGGGCGGCGCGAGTCTCGCCCGCGTCCCGGTGTTTCGCCGCGCGCGAAGCGGCCTCGGCTTCGTGCCGCAGGAGCGCGAGATCTTCCCCTCGCTGACCGTCCGCGAGAACCTGGCGGTCGGCGCCCGGCCTGGCCCGTGGACG
>Ga0075418_10005607_pt1 | contig 14208 bp, 13 predicted proteins | sample SoiMetdeltSBSDD2_FD_81776 | JGI IMG/M metagenome (GOLD analysis project Ga0075418, IMG submission 81776) | Bulk soil microbial communities from a Populus tree surrounding site in Tennessee, USA - Soil MetaG P. deltoides SBSDD2 | ecosystem: Environmental > Terrestrial > Soil > Tree plantation...
TCCCTTTCCTCGTCATTCCTAATAGCTTGTCGGGCAGCCTGCTTATTAAATGGCATTTTTTTGGATGATAACCCTGCAATGGAACCGATCAACCGAAATCCAGAAAGCCGTCTTTGGATATTGATGGCAAAAAAACTTGCCGCGGAAGCTTCACAAGATGAGCTAATCGAATTGGAAGGGTTGGTTCAGAAAATTCCGAATGCATATTACGTTATAGAGATCCTGACGCTTTGGTGGCAACTTTCAGAAAAATCAGGAAAAGAGCAGGCAGAGCAGGCGGTGACTGATTTACTATCCCAATTGGAAAAGGAAAATGAAAAGTTTCACCCAAATAAAAAAGGAAGAATTGATCATTTATGCCTTGCCTGATTGAGTTGCTTTAATTCATTATGCGTTGTCGGCTTAAATCGAACAAATGCAGCCTGGCTAATCCTCTCATGCCTGACTTGTAACCAGAAATAAAACGCGACGTTTCAATTCTCTTAGATTCCGGGAGCAACTAAAGCACTAAAACCTTACTATCTTTAAAGTACAACCGGACATTTTATTTAATGTTTGTTTTATGAAACAAAATATACCTCGCCGTCGGTTTATACGTGATACTTCATCGGCATTAGCACTCGCTGCATTTAAATCAAGCAGTCTTAATTTATTTTCGTCAGCAGCACCCCGGCGGGTAGCACTGATCGGTACAGGCTGGTATGGTAAAAGTGATTTGTTCCGGCTAATGCAGGTAGCACCAATAAAAGTAGTAGGCCTTTGCGATGTGGATCAGAAACAACTGGATAATGCTGCCTTTATGGTCATTGAGCGTTCAAAGACCGTAGGGACACCTGTTTTATATCGGAACTACCGGAAATTATTAACCGAACAAAAACCTGAAATAGTCCTCATCGGCACTCCTGATCACTGGCATGCATTAGCTACCATTGATTCAATAAAAGCCGGCGCTCATGTTTATGTGCAAAAACCGATCAGTGTTGATGTAATGGAAGGTGAAGCGATGCTTGCTGCTGCAAGAAAATACAAACGGGTAGTGCAGGTAGGCACACAACGGAGAAGCACGCCTCATCTTATCGATGTAAAGAAAAACATTGTTGACAAAGGTTTGCTGGGCAAAGTATCACACGTAGAAATGTGTTGCTATTATCATATGCGTAACAATGGAAATCCTGCTGTCGAGCCGGTACCTGATTTTTTTGACTATGAAATGTGGACGGGTCCTGCGCCTTTACGTCCTTATGATGGCTTGCCACACATACGCTGGTGGAGAACTTTTATGGAATATGGAAACGGCATTATGGGCGATATGTGTGTTCATATGCTTGATACAGTAAGATGGATGCTTGATCTTGGCTGGCCAAAACGGATCAGTTCAACAGGAGGAATTTATATTGATAAAACAGGCAAGAGTAATATCGCAGATACGCAAACAGCCATTTTTGAATATGAAGGATTGAATTGTGTTTGGCAACATCGAAGCTGGGGCACTCCTGCCGACCCCGAATATCCATGGTCATTTAAAATTTTTGGTGATAAGGGTGCATTGTACGGGAGTACGATGAAATATGATTTTATCCCTGTAGGAAAGGAAGAAAAAATTCATGGTGATGTTGTACTTGAAAAAGAAAAATATCCCGAAGATATCAAGGAACCGGGGATAGAAATGAATGCCGCCCCTGCTACAAGACTTCATATGATAAATTTTCTTGAAGCAATTGATAAAGGCACGAAACCAGTTGCAGATATTGAACAAGGGCATATTTCTACCGCCAGTTGTATACTCGCAAATCTTTCTATGCAATTAGGTGGAAGACCATTGATCTACGATCCTTTAAGAAGAGAGGTTGTTGGCGATACAGAAGCAACAAATCTTTTACAAAGAAAATACCGGTCTCCCTGGGTGCATCCATTACCAGAAAATATCTAGAGCACATCACTCTTTCAGGCCTTTCAAATAAGCAATAGTTTGAGGAATTTGGACATTGATATTGCTGCTCTCGTCTTCTATAAAGTAATGATTAATACCGATCTTTTTTGCTGCTCTTATAATAGCAGGCATATCTAATTCACCGGTACCTACGGCAACATCATTTTCGGGAGATGTTAGACCAGTAAGGTCTTTTTTGGTTCCTTTCTTCAGATCTTTTACATGCATCAATTTCCATCTGTTGCCATATTTTTTTAACAGGCCCGCGGGATCGCCGCCGCCGAAATGGATCCACATGATATCCATTTCAAAGGATACATATTCGGGGTTTGTGTTTTTAATAATATAGTCCAATAAAGTACCGTCTTCATAAGGCCAAAACTCATAACCGTGCGGATGATAGCAAAGCGTAAGCCCGTTTTCTTTTAAGGTCTTTCCTGCGCGATTAAAATCTTCTACCGCTTTTTTTGCATTTTCAAGATTGAAGCTGCCTGTAGTATGCGGTATCCAGGCACACATCACATACTTGGCGCCAAGCATTTTTGCTCTCCATATAACTGAATCTATCTTCGTCACCAGGTCAGCATATCCAGCGCCCGTTGAAGGAATGCTTATCCCTCTCTCATCACATAGCTTTTTAAACTCCGAAGGATGCATTCTTCCACTGCCGCCTTCGATCTCTGTAATACCCATTGATTTTATTGTATCTAATACTTTGGCAGGATCAGCACCAATACTTCTCCGGAAACTATATGTTTGCAATCCAAAAGGAGCAGTGTATAGTGACTTTTGTGCAACCGTATCCGTGCACACCATAGTTAACATCAATCCTGCTAAATAAAATTTCCTTCTCATCTGATTAGAATTAAATATTAATCAAAAATTCATTTTCTTCAACTCGTCGACCGCATAATTGGCGGCCCTTGTTGTAATTGCCATAAACGTCAATGTGGGATTTTGTGTTCCTGTCGACGTCATGCATGCCCCGTCGGTTACAAAAACATTTGTGCAATGATGAAGCTGGTTCCATTTATTCTGCAACGATGTTTTTGGATCATGCCCCATGCGAATTCCACCCATTTCATGAATATCCGCACCAGGCGGGGACTTTGTATCTTCTGCTTTTATATTAATGAATCCTGCTTTTTCAAACATCAGTTTTGATTGCTCCACATAGTCAGCTACCATTTTATTATCGTTCTCATCCCAATCGCATGATACAATTAATTGCGGAATCCCATATTTATCTTTTTGATCTTTGCTTAACCGGACATGATTAGACTCGACAGGTACGCACTCACCCATCATCCAGCTTGCGATATACCAGCTGCCCAATTCCGGTTTTAATAAATTCTGTCTTAACTGATCGCCGATCATATCTGTATCGGGTGCCAACCCTCTTCCACCTGCTATGCCAATTGCATACCCTCTTAAAAAATCAGTCTCCTGTGTAAATACATTCCGGAAACGGGGCATATATGCATTGCTTGGATTGCGGCCATCTGTTTTTTTGTCTTTAAACCCCTCGTATGATGCATTTGCTTTGCCCCGGTAATTATGCCATGAAATAAATTTTCCAAGCAAGCCATTATCATTACCCAGTCCATTGGGAAACCTTGCAGAAGTTGAATTCAATAAGATGGCATTACTGTTAAGCGTAGAAGCATTTACAAAAATGACGTTCGCATAAAATTCAATCATCTCTTTGGTAGTGCCATCAATTACTCTTACACCCGTTGCCTTACCCTTTTTTTCATCATAGATAATTGAATGGACAATGGAATCTGGTCTTATGGTGAGATTGCCGGTTCTTAAAGCCCATGGAATCGTGGATGCATTGCTGCTGAAATATGCACCATATATACATCCGCGGTTGCACATTGTTTGATTCATGCATTTACCTCTTCCCTGCTCAATATGTATTTGTTGCGGATCGGTAATGTGCGCACATCTTGCCTGTATCAAATGGCGGCCGGGAAAATTTTTCTCTACACTTTCTTTGAAATACTGCTCTACGCAACTCATTTCGAAACCAGGCATCACCTCGCTGTCGGGTAACTCAGGCAAGCCGTCTTTATTACCCGCGATACCCGCAAATTTTTCAACATACCCATACCATGGTTCAATATCCTTATAACGAATCGGCCAGTCGATAACAAAACCATCTCGTACCGGTCCTTCAAAATCATAATCGCTCCATCGTTGTGTTTGTCTTGCCCAAAGCAATGATTTGCCACCCACATGATAACCGCGGACCCATCGAAAAGGTTTTTCCTGGATGAAAGGCTGCTCATCGTCTTTCAATGCCCAATGCAAGGTTTCTTCACGAAGGTTTCTGGCGCCCTGTAATGCCTTGCGTGCCTCAAGCGAAACAGTACCGCGGTGTTCAAATTCCCAGGGAGCTTTGGAAGCAGTGGGATAATCTTTGACGTGTTCAACATTTCGGCCACGTTCCAGTACAAGCGTCTTTAAGCCTTTATCACAAAATTCCTTTGCGGCCCAGCCACCGCTGGCGCCAGACCCGATCACAATGGCTTCATATGTTCTTTTTTTTATTGAATCGTCAGGCATGATTTGACGGATTTACATCTACACAACCATAATAATGTCCGGGAGCTAATTTATAGCCAAGGTATTCAGTCATTACTTTTTGCGATGTATTAAAACCTCTGATTGTTTCTGATTTCATTGCATTGAAAAAATCCTGTTCTTCCTTTTTCCCCGATGTTGAAAATTTTAATAATACTTCTTCTCGTTGCGATTGTGAACATTCCGCAAATGAGCTTTTATGCAGATCGTTTGCAGATTTATCCAATGCTTTTAATTGAGTCTTAATATTATCCTTCACCTCTTTTTCATAACAATCATCGAAAAGTTTTTGAAGGAATTTATCGACCCCAACAGTCAAAGCGCCAATACTGTTACCTGCGGGAATAATGGTGTCTGTAACACTTGCCAAAATTTTTTGTTCCGCTAAAGAGAAAGAAGTTTGGTGTACGGCGGTATCGCTTACTCCACAACTCAACATCCATTGAGGCAATGTGATCAATCCACCTGAAGCAATGGCAATATTTTTTAATGCTTTACGCCGGTCCATAACAAACAATCAGAAATGAATTTAAATAAAATTTTGATCGAAGAGCGACTTCAATGATAAATAAAGGAACTAATTTCTATTGGGACGCTATAAACTCTTTTGCAAATTCCATTACAACGCGCTGTAAACCCATTTTCAGGTTTTTAAAATCGCTGCTGTTTGTTTGTAATGCAATACATAATTTTTTACCAGGGAAATAAAACAGTTCCGTCATATAACCCGGGAAAAAACCGCTATGCCCATATGAGGTGCCTTGTTGCGTTTGACGAATGATCACCCCCAAACCATATTTTGAGTCGCGTCCAAGTTTTGCAGGCGCAGGATCTTTCAGCATTAATAACGTATCCACAACTTTTCCTTCATATAGAAGCTTTCCCCATTTCGCAAGATCTTCGGTAGTTGAATAAATGCCGCCGCCTGTCCATTCAAACTGAGGGTTGATGACAAATGAACCATCATCGTTGATCACTTTCTCTTTTAGCTTAAATTCATTGTCTTTACCTGCATAACCCTGGGCAATGCCCGGAAGTAAAATTTTATCTGTCGGTTTGGTATCGCTTAATTTAAACGGCTTGAGAATTCTCTCATTTACCAGCTCGTAATATTTTTTACCGGTTACTAATTCGATGATCATTCCAAGCAAAATATAGTTAGTATCCGAATACTCCCACCCCTCACCTGCTGCGAAACTTGCTTTTTCATCCAGCACATATTGTAATAACTCTTCCGGCTTCCAGGTTTTTTCCGGCATGGCGTTCAAATCATTGATAAAGTCCGGTTTAAATTCATAACGCATCACGCCACTGGTATGATTCATGATCTGTCTTACGGTAATAGATGAGGCATTGGGTAGTCTTGAATACCATTCATAGTTGCCCAGATAAGCAGCAACCTTTTCATCAAGGTTCAATTTTCCTTCTTTGATCAGCATAATGGCTATTGCAGCAACATAGGTTTTTCCAACACTGCCCTGCATTAACAGATGCTTTGTTGTAAGTCGTAAGTTTTTTTCAATATCACTAAACCCTGAAACAAAATTCAGCTGTTTATTGTCCATGCCGATTATGGAAATGCTTAAACCAGGGTAATTCCCAGCGACCCTTAATGAATCAAGTTTAGATTGTAGTCGTTCATTGGAAGGTTGTGCTGTCGCAATAAAAACGAGGAACAGTTGGAGCAGGAAAAAAAATTGTTTCATTATGCGATGTTATGAAAAAATAAAAAGCCATTTCATAAATGAAAATGAAATGGCTCGATAATATTCATTATTTAAAATGATAATTTCCGTACTGTGACACAATCCGTTTAATACACTTTAGGCGGTGAGGGGTTTGCATCTGCGGTAGCGACTAATTGCTGATCGCCCGAAAAAGCGCTGGTAATACTGGTATAAACATGGTATGCGATAAAATAAGTATCCACTTTATAAGGTAAAAACAGCACAAATTGCAAGTTAGGGTCTCCCAAAAGAGAGTTCTTTATTTTATTGAATTCATTCGGGTGAAGTACAACATTTGAAAAATAAGTTTTGTCGTCATACGATTCATTGCTCGGACTGCCATTCTGTAACTCCATTGCAGTTCCGGGAAAGGTATTCCCTACCAACACCCATCCTTTAAGATGAACTTTTCCATCGGCGCCGAAATTATGGGTATAAACCAGCTTTGTGCCGTTGCCAAGATCCGTAAAAGCCTTTCGGGGTGCAACAAGAATATCCAGTTTTCCTGCAAATGGATGCGGTTCGCCCTGCGCTACTGCAGTATTAGTATTTGCTGACGTGCTTGTAGCAGTCGTTGAATCGGTACTTGTTGTGTCAGTTTTATCTGTGTCATCAGCGCATGATATAAACCAAATAAAACTAAAGAACACAACGATGTTTAATTTAAAATACTTCTTCATAGCTGTGGTGTTTAGGTGACTAAATATTTTTTGGAGGAAGGCAAATAGAAAGGTAAATACAATTTTTATGATTTCACTGAATTTCTTTCTGAATTAAAAAGTATATTCAATCAGGCAAACCCGCAATGGAACGTGTTTTCATGATAATACTTGACTTGTCCGAGGCGTGGGCACTCATCATTCCTCTGTCAGTTTATTTATTCAGGCGACAGCAACACCCGTCCTTAAAACCTATCATCGTTTATATATGGATCGGTTTTCTGATCAATGTCGTTATCGATGTGATCATGGTCATCAATATTTATTTCACGAAAGATTATATCAGTAATAATTTTCTTTACAATATCCACTCAGTTGTTCGCTTTGCCTGTTTTAGTTTTTATTTTATAAAATTGCAACCAAATTCTTTTACAAGGCTTAAGAAAGCCCTGGCTATCATATCAGGCTTGTTCCTTGTAATCAATTTTGCTTTCTTTGAAAAGTTTTTCAACTACATTGCGTTTAGCGGCAATTTACTTGCCATGGAAGCTTATCTGCTATTAGTTTATTGTATGCTGTATTATTTAACCGAGTTAAAAAACGATGACGAAGAACTTTTTCATACGCCGCATTTTTGGATAGTGACCGGCCTTTGCATATATGTGGTGATCAATTTTTTTGTATTTCTTTTTTACTTGCCCATGCTCGATGTGGACATGGATCTTGTGGTCAACATCTGGAATGTTCATAATATTGCCTTTATTATTTTCTGTGTATTCATCGCCAAAGCCTTCTATGATCCTGCTAGATATCGGTATACAGTATAGAGTTGTCATTGGCATATCAGCAATGCTGGTGCTATTTGCCGGCTTTTTGATTGTTTTTATTTCCAACCAGCGAAAGAAAATACAATATCATAAAGATCTGCAGGCTTTGCATGAAGAGCAAAAGAAACAGCTGAAAGAACAAAACCTTTTACTTGAGCAACGTGTACGTGAAAGAACCGCCGAGTTATCAGAACAAGCAAAAGCATTGCAAAAAACCCTTGACGAGCTAAAAGCAAGCCAGCTACAACTGATACAAAAGGAAAAGATGGCATCATTAGGTGAATTGACCGCAGGAATCGCCCACGAGATCCAAAACCCATTGAATTTTGTTCTCAATTTTGGCCAGCTCAACACTGAACTGGTTAATGAGATCAAGCAAAAACTTTCAAATGAATCGATATCAAAAGAATTAGCCGAAGACCTTAACCTTCTTATAAATGATTTCTCTGATAACCTTGAAAAAATTGTACATCACGGAAAACGTGCCGATGGTATTGTAAAGAATATGTTGCAGCACTCACGCAGGCACCGCGGAGTAATGGAACTCATCGACCTGAATGAATTGATAGATGAATATTTAAAGTTGACGTATCATGGTTACAGGGCAAAACACAAATCTTTTATTTGTGATTTCGAAACGTCCTTTGATGGACAAATTGGCCGGGTGAGAATAGTACCACAGGATATCGGTCATATTTTCGTGAATCTTTTTAATAATGCGTTTTATTCCATGAACGAAAAATCAAAATTGAAGAGCAATGGATATGAGCCAAAACTTTTTATCAGCACTGAACGAAAGGGCAATAAAGCAATTGTGATCATAAAGGATAACGGGCTGGGTATACCGCCAAACATCATTGATAAGATATTTCAACCATTTTTTACCACTAAACCAACAGGAGAAGCGACCGGTTTAGGTCTTTCACTTAGTTACGATATCATCAAGGCCCACCAGGCTGAATTGAAAGCAGATTCCAAGGAAGGCGATTATGCAAGATTTACAATGGAATTGAACTATTAGGTCCTGATCGGCTACCAATAAGTAACATGTCTCGAGCTCCGGAAAACATTTTTTTGCCACCACCTGCACTCATCTCCCCTGCTGCGCGAAGTATAAAGCAGGTTTCTCTTATCATGCAAATGCCAGAGCCCGCAGGCATGAGCAACCTCATGTGCAAGTACCGATTCATTTTTTAACCCAACATGATCAATAGTAACATAATCGCTCATGGGACCAAGCGAACAACCATCCGCTCCCTTGATATCTTTAACGACAAAAACTGTAACAGGGTAAATTGGATTGGCAAGATTGGATGCGAAAAAGCTTCCTGCCAACCTTAATTCTTCTTTTAGAGCTCCTGAACCTCCTTTAGTATACAATGCTTCAACGGGCGGATCTTTTTGTAATACTTCTGCAAAATGTCCATTCCTGCGTACAGGTAATAGTTCCACATTGAAATTTTTACGGAAAGATCTTTTTGCATACTTGATCATCTCATCAACTGTATCCGGAGCAGGTGTTTGATCCGGTTGTTCATTACGGAGTATAAATATCCTGATACGTAATCTCTTTTTAGGCCAGTTTAAAAATCCCAATAAAGCGTCAAATATGTTTAGTGTCAGACGATGAACACTGTCCACAATCGTTCTCACGAATATCCTGCTCAATCCTTTAACGACTTGTAATCCTGAACTCATAATTTATTCCTGTCTCGGGTTAAATCTCGTTTGTCTCCATTACAATTAACAGCAAGAATAGAATTTCATCTTTAAATTACAAAAAACCTTCTTCATACCTTTAAAGGATATTCAATCAATTCATGAACGCCGGTTTTGAAGCCATAAGAAAAGAGTTGAAGCAATTTAACGCAGAGGAAAACGAAGCACCTCCCAAGCTGCTGGTAGCCGGCGAAAAGGATTTTTTAGTCCTGGATCATAAAAGGAAGACCAATAGCCAGTTTATTATCTGTATAAAACAATTCTTTGAAATTGAACGACCCATCATCAGCAAATTGCTGGATGATTTGACGATTAAAACAGGCAAAAGACCATTAGTTTTTTTCTATGATGATGAAAATGTCATCAGGGCGGTGATCGAAGATTTTAAAGACTATTATAATATGGCGATCAGCGATAATGTATTTCAGAGAATTGGTGCTGCCGAACAAAATGACAAATGTCAATTCTGCATGATCATCTACGTGTTGGAGTCTTATTACTATAGGTAGACCGTGCAATAAATGTCCGGACTTTAGAAAATTTTAACACGAATATCCCTCTAAGTGGGGATTGTCTTGCTTTTGATTCCAGCCTAATTTGCACCTACAACTTTTTCCTATGAGAAGAAAAAAATTACCTTACTTTTTGCGCCTGATCAGGTTTACCATAAAGTGTGTGTGGTTTGCGTTAACAACCCCTAACGATCCATATCACGAAAAAGAAGTAAACTTCTGGAATATCCCAATAAGAAAAAGACAGAGACAATACAGGTAGTTGCGCATATGCATAATAATGCCACGGAGGCATGGAATGCACGGAGCATCATGTCCGTGCTTCGCAGTGTTTCCGTGGCAATTTGTGATCCTATCCAAAAATACTATTCAGCAAGCCTGCCAGCCGAACCCCGGCCTTTAGCAATTGCTGATTCAGCATAGCAATATGATCATAATTATAACGGAAGCTTAGCCTTTGATTTGGCTGTGTAACGCTGCTATAAACCTTGCCTGCTTGCAGGTAAGATTCATAGAACCATTCTTCTAATGACTGCTGTTGCCATTGTTTCCGTTGTTGCTTTGTACTATGATTGATAGCTTTTACATACTCCGTATAACTTAGATCTTGCGAAGCGATCATCTTATCGTCCCAAACACTGTGCAGGTTGGTTGAATCACCAAACCAAAGCACTCTTATGCGATTACCACCGAGGTCTTCCTGTTTCCCAACATGGAGTGGCTGGTGGATATCACCTACAATATGAATAAGTAAACGCAGGAACATTTGTTTTTTATCGTGAGCCAATTGCTTATTCTTTAGTTCAGCGATCAGGAAATTTAGTTTTGTATATGCATCCGCAATGCTATCCTTTGCCAATACGTTATTGAAGTCAGTTTGTGATAATCCCTGTTTTACATTTATATAATGCCAGGGGCTTAGATAATTATAAGAGGTATCTGATTTAATAAAATCGGCCCAGTTGCTGGAAATAGCAATTGATTCGTTACCGAGTATCTCGCGTATGGCTTTTCTTGCTTTGTTGCTTAAATACATATCGGCGATCTCGCCCACGACCCGGTGACCGGTCTGTCCCCACCAGCCAAACGACGATAAAGAAATTGTGATGAATGCAGTAAAAACCACTGATATTTTTTTCATCGAAATTTATTTAGGCCGCTAAGGTAATCACAAACCCGTTTCGTTTCTTCACAGGAATAGCGATAGAGATTTTCTACCTTGTACTTGAAATCTAACATACTATGGTATTTAAATGTGAACAAACCGATTTTAAAGAGATCTGCGACATCATTAATGATGCTGCTGTAGCCTATAAAGGAATAATTCCTGCAGACAGGTGGCATGATCCTTATATGTCCGAAGAAGAATTGCAAAAACAGATGGATGAAGGAGTACAATTTTGGTGTTGGAAAGAAGGTGGCGAAATGATGGGTGTCATGGGCATCCAGGATAAAGATGATGTTACATTGATACGTCATGCTTATGTTCGCTCAATTTATCGTAACAAAGGAATAGGCAGCAAGCTGCTTGAGCATCTGGCATCGATCGCTGAAACGCCGGTATTGATCGGAACATGGGCAGCGGCAACATGGGCGATTGGCTTTTATGAAAAGCATGGCTTTCGTTTGTTGTCAAACGAAGAAACCCACTTGCTACTACGCAAATACTGGAACATACCAGAACGACAGATCGAAACATCTGTGGTATTAGCAAGCGGAAACTGGAAAGATTAAAACAAAAAGATACCCGCTGGCAATAGCCAACGGGTATTCCATTATCAACTTATTGATTAATAGCCGGGGTTCTGGATCATATTTGGATTAGCATTCAACTCTTCAATTGGTATCGGCCATGTCCATGCACGATCAGCAGGGTTTAACGTGCAAAACACCGCACAGCTTGTCCTCGTAATTGTCTTTGTTGTTCTTTTCAGATCGAACCAGCGATGTCCTTCGCTGACAAGTTCTTTTCTTCTTTCTAATGCGATTGCGTTTATCAATGCTGCTCCGGTTTCAACACCGGGAACAAAACCTGCGATCCGTGCAGCACGAAGTGTATTCAGATCAGCAAGAGCAGTCACTTCATTGACGCCACCTTTGCGTGCATAAGCCTCTGCTCTTATCAAATACATTTCACCCGTGCGGAATGCCTTGAAGTTAGTGATGCCATCAGGTCTTGAAACCTGTGCTGCCTTAGCCAGGTATTTCGCCATTACCAGCCTGCCGCTTCTTACCTGGAAATAGGAACTAAAACGGACATCATTCACCTGGTCGTAAAAACTTACCAGTGTTGGATTAGGACGATAAGAACTCCTGTTATTCGGAACAAAATAAACAGGATCGCCAATGCGGCCTTCTCCTGCATTAAAGCTTACAGACCATACAACTTCTGATGTAGAAGCATCGGTCCAGATAGCAGGGAAATTTGTACGGCTTGCCAATGGAACAGCATTGATAACAAGTGTTGAATATTTGATGGCACTGTCAAGCTGGTTTGAGTACAGGAACATTCTTGCCATGATCGCATTTACACCTTGTATATCGATATAGGCCTTGCCGGACGCATTGATCACTCTATCAAGACCGCTGTTGAGCAATCCTCTTGCCATTTGAAGATCTGCTTCCACATGATCATAGGTTTCTTTTACGGTACCTCTTGATGGCTTTTGCTCATAATCGAAAACCGTGATATATGGAACGCCAGGTTTTGTCGAATTGCGATCGTAATCTTCAACCCAGTAACGAAGCAGATCAAAATGAACCATGGCGCGAATCGCTAAAGCCTGTGCTTTGATGCGATTGACTGCACCTTCATGATCCGATGCAAATTCATCAATATCCCGTAACACAAGATTTGCCTGCGAAATAATGCGGTATGCTGCCTGCCATGTTGCGGTGATATTCGTTTCATCTTCTGCATATCTCCAGTTTGACAAGGTTTGATAATTCCCTAATGATTCAGTTGTCTCATTCAAATTATCACTCAGCATATCGGGAAGGTTTACAAAAGCATTTGAGCCACTGCCATAATAATTGCCGGAGCGAAACAACGCATAAGTGCCCGTCAATGCGAAATCAAAATCTTCGATCGTTTGAAAACGGGTAGAACCATCAAGCTGGTGTGTTGGTTCCACCTCAATCACTTTCTTGCACGAGGCAAGGCTTGCGATCATCATTATTGCAATACATATTTTTCTGAATGTCATAGCTGTAATTTTTTTGTTTTATAAACCAAGGTTCAAACCAAACGTGATCGTTTTTAACTGGGGGTATTGTGCGCCTCCAAGAATTCCTGTTGTTATCTCAGGATCCCAACCCTGGAAGTTGTGCCATACTTTTAAATTCTGTCCCTGCACAAAAATTCTCAGGTTTGTAATTTTCATTCTTTGCAAAACAGTTTTTGGCAATGTATAGCTCAGCGTCACATTACGCAATCTTAAATGATCTGTCTTTTCTAGAAAACGGGTTGTCTCGCCATGGAAATCATTAAATGGACTTGGTATATCGGTAATATCACCGGGCTTTTGCCATTCTCTAAGTAAGGAAGAAGCTACACGGGAAAACCAATAACCCGGGAATTCAACATTAAAACGATCATTATTGTAAATAACGCCACCGATAGTGTATGTAAACAATGCATTTAATCCAATGCCTTTCCAGTTGATATCTGTGCCAAAGCCACCAAATTGCGGCGGATCTACAGTACCAACAATTACAGCATCGCTTGGATCATATATATTGGTAGTGGATCCATCTTTTTTAAGATACAAAGCATCTCCAGTGGCAGGATCGACACCCGAATAACGAACCAGGTAAAGTGAATTAGCTCTTTCGCCAACTTTATTGATAAATAAACCATTCACATTTTCATCCTGGCCTGCCTGGTCAAGTATTTTATTTTTATTGTAAGTGTAATTCGCGTTCAAAGACCAATTGAAATCTTTGCCTGTGATGACATCAGCGCTTAACGAAACCTCAATTCCCTGGTTTTGCAGCTTACCCAAATTGGTTGTGATAGAGGCAAAACCTGAAGTCCGTGATAGTTGCCTGTCAAGGAAAAGATCAACTGTTTTATTATTATAATACTCAACAGTACCAATGACACGATTCCTTAATACCCTGAAATCAATACCTACGTTAAACATTTGCTTTGTTTCCCATTTTAATTGTGCATTGGGCAGTTGACCAAGCACCAAACCACCTACTCCATTATATACCGTAGCATTGAGCAGTTCTCTAGAGGCA
>Ga0075418_10005611_pt1 | contig 14204 bp, 16 predicted proteins | sample SoiMetdeltSBSDD2_FD_81776 | JGI IMG/M metagenome (GOLD analysis project Ga0075418, IMG submission 81776) | Bulk soil microbial communities from a Populus tree surrounding site in Tennessee, USA - Soil MetaG P. deltoides SBSDD2 | ecosystem: Environmental > Terrestrial > Soil > Tree plantation...
AAGCGGCCCCCTTCTCTGGAGAATAAATCAAGTTTTAGCGATGAGTATGACAGCGGATTGTTCATCTTTGGTTTTCAAACGGCTACCGAATGACCTATATTAATGGATGGCGGGTTTCGGAGCTGGCCTTTTGCGCGCCGTACCGACGATCCACTCACGTTATGTTGGCAGACTTTTCTCTGCCTAGACTCCAAAGGAACTTAGACTCGGCGCGCTTCACGAGCCACTGATTGGCTCCTGCCTCTAAACAGGAATCAATAGGATAAACTTGCAATGCGAAGCTGGAGGGCGTTGGCATACCGAGATGGACCCAATGCTCAATATCCTGGATGAGACGTTCCTGCGCGGCGAAGCCGCCATACGAGATAAGATAATCATCCTTCGCAACCACCAAAGATCCAGCAGACTTATCCCAAAGCCCAAAGTAGTGTTCCTCATACGGCCTATCTTTCGTCTTTCCAGTTTTAAAGGCTTGAAAGAGAGGTTCTGTTATCCCTAAAAAGGACCTGATGCCCAATGTTCTCCACAGAAAACTATCCGCTCCTTGGCCACCCCACCAATAGGGTATTCTTGACCGTCCCTGGATTTGGAGTGTCGCCCATTCTGGCATCAATTCTAAGTTGATTGGATCCAGATTCTCCACATGATACTTGCCCTTCATCTGAACAAAACCGCATTGCATTGCTTCGGTCGACTCAAAATGATCCCCTACTTTTTTTAGAATGAATAGCGTATCTCCTCCGCCTTCGCTTTTGATAACAATTAATAACAGCCCATCCTGTTTGAGTTGTTGGTAGAAATGTCCTGGCAGATCATAGGTGCCGGCCGTGAAGGTGGCACGGTCATACAGAGCACCAGGAGCATAGCCATCTCCCCCGTCGCCCTCGATAATACTGACTGTTTCAATTCCCAAAGACTTGATGGTCTCTGAGGCCTGCCTGGCCAGTTCAGGGATGATTTCCAGGCTGTAAACGTGCCCACTGGGGCCAACGATGTTTCCTACCAAGGCAGCATTCCAACCACTACCAGCGCCCAGCTTAAAGACCCGCTGCCCTGGTTCCAGGTGCAACATATCAAGCATACGTAGTACGAAAATTGGTTCTGAAATCGTTGAACGAATATCTTCGTCGTCATCACCAAAGAGGATAAGTGCACGACTTGCATAGAGCATTGCCAAATACTCACTCAGATTGTCTGTGTTAATTTCGTGCCATTCCTTGGAACCCCATTCTCGATAGCGCGAAACGAAAGCATGTCGGGGCGTCTCCAAAAATGCTTTTTCCGTAGCCTGACTCAACGGATTCCGATAGTTAACGCGGCGTGCCTGGTCGAGGAGTTGATTTTGGTATTTTTGAATGGACTTCTGAATAGATTCCATAATTTCCTCGCTCATTTGACAAGCTGGCTCGCGAGTGATACATAGACTGGCTGCAGCTTATGTGCAGTTCTTAACATCCGAATTCTTTAGAAGTTATACCACCTATTTCTCACTGAACACCGGCTTTTCCCGCTCCGTCAGATTGACTACGATGGCGTTGCTTGCCTTGATCAAATTCTCTGGTGTAATCATAATCTCTTCGCCCCATTGACCGGCACCCGTCCCAAGGATGGGTTCATTGAGGAGACTCGCCTCCAGGAAGGAGCGGAAATTGGCTGGCTGCCAGCCAAAAGCTGGGATGGAGCCGATGACATATCCCGTTGCCTCCTTGACTGCTTCTGGTGCGGCCATCTGAATATTGCGTGAGCCGATGGCTTTCTTGAGATTTCCTGAAATAGCATTTTGATCGCCACCGAGCATCACAAGCACGCGCTCGCCCGTATCCACCTGAAAGATCAAAGTCTTTACCGCTTGCCTTTCCGGGAAACCCAATACTTTCGCGACATTTGCCGCGCCTTTTTCAGTGTTGGGTGGAAAGCTGCGCGCTTCGTAGGGGATATTTCGTTCGTCAAGGTAAAAGTGAGGCGGAGGCTTCATTTTTCTAAAATTTCCTTTGCCCATTTTTCGTGCGCATTCACATCGTAACCAAAATCAGCGGCCATGAACAGGTCGCGCCAATCCATACGCGCCTCGTCGATGGCTCTGAGGAGCTTGTTGATATTGCCCCGGCTGAGTTTGATCACTGCAAAGCGGATGCGCTCCATTTGATATTCATCATGTTTGTTACAGGAAGGAATATTATTGCCGCATTCTTCCTCGAGCCATTGTACAGCTTCGGCAACCTGCTTGGGACTGAAAAATGTTTCGACCAACTGCAATGTTCGTGGACTGAGTTTGGGCGGCATGAAATCACCTCAAGAGAAAACCATTGGTAACTGGATCCTTTGGATCGATCCACAGTTCGTTTCGACCAACGATATGCGCTTCGCCCTGGACCTCAGGGATGATCGCCGGGTACTGGCCGAAGGTCGTCTCTTCGACCACTTTTCCGGTGAATGTGCTGCCGATGATGCTTTCGATCACGATGGGTTGATACTTTTGAATTTCACCGCGGGCGTGATGAATGGCCAATCGTCCGCTTACGCCCGTACCGGTGGGGCTGCGGTCCACTTCGCCTTCTGCAAAGATGCACACGTTTTGACTGTGCGATCCCTCTTGCCTAGGTGGACCGACGAAGATTGTGCCGTATAGAAATCCCAGGTCTTTTTCAAAGGGATGTTCAATCGCGCGGCTTTGCATGACAGCACGTTTGATTAACATCCCTTTTTCGATGAGGGGACGAAAATCTTTCGGTGAGCAAGTAACGCCCACGTCTCCTGCGTTCACGTAGGCGTAGAACGCACCGCCGAATGCAAGGTCGTAACGGATCGTTCCCAAACCGGGCACATCCACCACTTCATCCAGCCCAGCAACGAACGAAGGGACATTATGAAAGGACACGTTTTTTACGTGTCCTTTTTCGATATGGGCATAGGCTGTGATCGATCCTGCTGGGCTATTGATTTTGATCGTGGTTATCGGTGAGGCGATGGGCAGCATGCCAGTTTCAAGCACGACTGTTGCGATGCCGATAATGCCGTGCCCACACATCGTGCTGAAGCCTTCGTTGTGGATGAACAGAATCCCAAAATCTGCATCGGGCGTCGTGGGCGGAGTTAGAATACAGCCGTACATATCGGCATGTCCGCGTGGTTCCCACATCAGGGCGGTACGCAAATAATCGTAATGTTCCTTGGCGTAGCGCCGCCGCTCGAGAATGGTATCACCTTTCAATTCGGGAAAACCATCCACGATCACCCGGAACGGCTCGCCGCCCGTATGCGCATCGATAGCTGTTATTTTGAGCCAATCTGAAGGTGGTTTGTATTTCAGCGCCGACATAAAATTCAGCATAAAGTTGGAAACCCTTTCGGTCTGCCCCGGAGTCGTTGAGCCACGGAGAAATCAATAATCTTCGCGACTCCCCGGGCACTGCCCGTGATTTGTTCCAAAGGGGCAAATCAGGCAAGTGTGTGTCTCTGTGGCACTATTCGTTGTTGGAAACGGCTGGCAATGATTTTGCCTTTATTATCGATTTCAATTTCATCACCTGTTTGCAGTTGTGCGAAATCCGTCACCGAAACGGCCACAAGTGGAATGGGCGAGCTATAAAGCTCATCTGCTACAACAGACGCCAGCGCGAAGAAAAAGTCATTGCCCGTAGTGATGATCGCATTGGGTGCCGTCTCAGCACGAATCGCTTCGAGCAAAACGGCGGTGGTCGTGGAAGAGCCACGTGCGAACGGGATGGCCAGTATCTTCCCTTTCGCGATCGAGCCCGAAAGTGGATGCCTGCGGTCAATGATCTCGCCCGTCTTCCAATCGTAGCCACCCCAAAAGGAGATGGGTTCACGGCTGACAAGAGCCAGCCCGCTCGCTGAGCCTGCGATGAAGGGTTTACCCTGGATGACTAATCTGTCCATAGCGTTTCATCTCGCACGACTTTGCCTTCCACTGTGGAAACGACACAATCTTTCAAACTGCCAAACGTGATCTGCCTGTCGAGCAAACCGGGTGTGTAGTAGGCGAATTTTGCTGAGTTGGTCATCAGATATTTCACCTCTGGTGGCAGCATCGGGGAGGTAAGGATGCAGGTGTCTACTGTTAATTGCGCGCCGAAATCCTGAAGCACATCCAGAAAGCCGGCTTGTTTTGCCAATTGAGTCATGGCGCGGCTGGATGTAACCAGAAATTTCACATTCGGATGTTTTCGTTTTCCACGCACCAAAGGTGCCAGTAACTTGAATTCGGCCAGCGAGAAATGCGGACTGCCCAGCACGACCAAATCCAGTGCTTCACGGTCGGTGTGTGTAAGTTCGCGGCGCGATTCCCGCAACATGTCCATGGTGACTGTGATAGATTCTTGAGGGTCATGACCCTGGAAGGCTGCCTCGCGTGTGGGCGCTTCTGGTGTGACACCAACCATGTGGAATAACGCTACTGCGCCAGAACTCGCGGCTGCCGCGCCCAACGATTTGAGCTGGTCTTCGCTGGGGAAAATACACTGCCCATCTAAAACCGGAATTCGCTCACGCGCCAGCTTTCCAATGAGGTTTCCAAGCACAGGATAAAAATCATCACTGAGTTGAACCAAATCAGGAATCCCCCTTATACTCAATAGCAGCTCGCCGGCCCGATTTTCCATGCGATGCAAGCCAATATTTGGAGCACGACCGGTGATGGCGCAACAAATATCGAACAAGTCCGGGTAGCGTTCGGTTCGCGCGCCCAAGACCGAATTCGCGAACACGATCGCATTCGATTCACCCCAGGCAATTTGCTGACCAAAGGATGGTTTCATTTCGGTCTGATAGGGTGCACACGTCCACGTGGGAATGGTTCCCATACTCTGATATGCGATCATCTGACGATATGCCTGCCTGGCCCAGTCATTCGGCACCGCCCACTCCTGCCAGTGATGCTCGTCGAGCCCGCTCACGTTCAGGGTGGTTGGTACGGCGACCTTTGCACCCAAACCTGCCAGTCTTTCTGCGAATTCCAGCCCTGCATCGCCAATGTAGACAGTACTATCAATGTGCGCGCCACTAATATCCAAAAGTTCTTTCGCTCCCGCGATTTCGGCCATCCGCACCAGAATGGACATGGCCATCTTCGTTGCAGGGCCATGATCGCCGCGAAACATTTCACGATCTTTGGCGGTCAGTGATAGCGTCATGTGTTCTGTTTCGATGTCAAAAATATGCCGGCGAGGATCAAAGTTCCTCCGAGGAAGACCGTTCGCGAAGGCGCTTCTTTTAGGAACAGGTAGGCCAACAACGCTGAACCGATGGGCTCCACAAGTGTCGTCACCGCCACCAGGGTTGCGGACAAATATTTTAGTAACCAATTGAACGTAGAGTGCCCGATCAACTGTGGAATGACCGCCAGAAGGAATATCCACAGATATGCTTTTGCCGGATACCCGAATGGATGTGTGCCCGCTGCGAACATGAATATGTTCAAGACGACCGCACATATCCCGTACACCAAAAAGATATATGGAATGAGCGAGATTTTCGTTCGCACTTTGCGCCCGATCAATAAATAGACTGAAACCGCCAGCGCGCCACACAGGGCCAGAAAATTCCCCCACATTGCACTTCCTTTCACCGCTTGATTTAGCTGCGGACACTGGAGTCCATTTTGGAAGGTACAAGCATCAGATAATCCGATTATTGTCCCGCCGGCCAGGGCCAGCATCAACCCGAAGACTGCCCTACCTCTGACGCGCTCATTGAGGAACACAGGTGACAGAATCGCCACCCATAGGGGACCCGTTGACACAAGCACCACCGAACTTGCCACTGATGTGTATTCGAGTGATGAAATCCACGTGGCGAAGTGGATGGCGAGGAAAAGACCGCCAAAAATGGCGAGCATTACATCGCGGCGGGTCACCCGGCTGAGCTCCGCACGATAGTGCATCCATGCAAGCGGTGCAAGGATAAGCGTGGCCATTGTCAGACGGACAGCCGCAATGACCAACGAGGGTGCGCCCTCTGCCTGCGCGAAGCGGATAAAGGTCGAAGCGGTGGAGACAGCTATAGTGGCAACGAGCAGGTTTACGGGAAGAAGGACGCGAGTCTGATGATCCGACATGTCTATATTCTACCGCTTGTCTCATCATAATAACTTTACTTTTTGACGTGCTCATAGCGTGAAATTCATATTTTAAATAAAGCCATTATGCGGCACTCTGTAACTGCAGTAACCATGATTCGTAATAACCACTTGGGTCGTTGCATCCAAGTGTGTATAGGGTGCTGTCTTTGTCGTAACCGAATATTTTTCTTGACATGCTCCCTGTAGGAGACTACAATTTTGTCGCAGATTCCCTCATAAAAAAATCAACCAATATCCAAGGAGATCAACATGGCTTTTGAACTTCCGAAACTTGCGTATGCGTATGATGCATTGGAGCCGCATATCGATGCGCGCACCATGGAAATTCATCATACGAAACATCACCAGACCTATATTACCAATCTGAATGGTGCCGTGGACAAAACTCCCGAACTGGCAGGCAAATCTTTAGAGGAATTGCTGAGCGATTTGAACGCCGTGCCCGAGTCGGTCCGCACAGTGGTCCGCAATCACGGTGGGGGCACATACAACCACAACCTATTCTGGGAAATCATGGGGCCGAATGCCGGCGGCGCGCCTTCTGGCGACCTGGCGAAGGCTATTGATGCCGCGTTTGGTTCCTTCGATGCTTTCAAAGATGAATTCACAAAATCGGCCACTGCGCGCTTTGGTTCTGGCTGGGCCTGGCTTGTCAAGAAGGGCAGTGGTTTGGCGGTGGTCTCGACTGCCAATCAGGACACTCCGCTTTCTGATGGCGCGACTCCGATTCTGGGCATCGATGTTTGGGAGCATGCCTATTACCTGAACTATCAAAACCGACGCCCAGATTATATAGCTGCCTGGTGGAATGTGGTAAATTGGGATGCCGTCGCAGAGAAAAATAAATAGTTTACCGTGCCCAAGGTGAAATGGCGTTGGTGAGGTTCGGACCTGGGACGATGGACACTCCTGTTGCGCAAAGCGTGTATAATACGTGCACCTAGAAAAATTACATTCCTCAAAAGGAGTTGTTTACCATGACCCATATTGTTACCAGCTTATGTGTTCGCGACCGCGGTTGTATTGATGTTTGCCCTGTCGAATGCATGATTGCCGGAAATCCCGTTGACCAATATCCCTGGATCTATATTGACCCCGATACCTGTATTGACTGCGGTGCCTGCGTACCGGAATGTCCATTTGCTGCCATCTTCCCGGAAGATGAGGTCCCCTCTGCATATACGGCCAAAGGCGGTGAATATATCAGCAACGTGGGCCTTACCGGAACGTTCGAAGGCACCAACCACCATGGTCATCCCATTCACTTGGAGACTGCTCGTCAGCTTGGGCCCGGTGAGGTGATTGATCTTACGCCAGATATCCAGCCCAATTACGACTTTTTCAAGACCGGTCCCGGTTATTCTGCCAAGGATACAGATACAGGTCTATAAGGTTAAAAGAGCCAGGTGACGAACCTGGCTCTTTTTTTGAATGTTACATTTGCAGGCAAATGAACCTTAGCAGGGAACTGTATGAACTATTACGGGTTCATCGCATCAATCAGTAATTCTCTCCCGATTCGATCTGCCAGTGCGGGATTTGTCGCTTCCAACACAATGACCAGAGCGAGAGGCGCTGCCTGTCGGTTTGGCGGCGTGCCCCCAATAAACCAGGTCACCAACGATTCATTTTCCTGTGCCTGGCCGATGTGTTTCCAATACGATTGATCGTTCGTCAGATAGGCCAGAGCGGTCTCATCCGCAGCTGTAGCCTGAATCGCCTCCATCGGCGATCCTAACGCTGACAGCGGAACCCAGCCCTCAACCGGAGTCCTTACCGCCATGGCAATGCGCGGGGGAGGGAGGATACCATGATTGCTTAATGTCGCTGCGGCCAGTGCCATTTGCAACGGGGATACGCGCTGGATCGTCGGATTTGCCTCGGTAGGAATAGGGGCCACGGGCAATTGGATTTGTGGTGGCGTATTAAAGCCAAAACTCTCGTACACTTCGTTCAAATTTGCGGATGCATCAACAGCCAAGGCATCCAAGAACGGTTCCATTACGGTTCCGGTTGGGTATTGCCCCAATGTGGCGCGGTTTATCAATGGCTTGTCTGGATCGGTTAACAGTCTTGCACCGGATTCAGTTAGATGATTTGGGTTAAAGGTGGGGTGCGAGGCCATCACCAAAATTTCGCCACTGCGAGCGTTTAACAATACAACAGCACCACGCTGGCTGATCATCATTTCATCGGCGCGGCTTTGCAGATAAAGGTCAATGCTGAGTCGCACATCCAGGCCAGTGGGGTCCATCCCGTAAAGGAGGTGATGCCAAAAGATCATACTTGTGGGGTTGCCCTTCAGCCCGCGCAGATATTCATCCAGGCTGGCTTCCAGCCCGGCCTGGCCATAGGTGGAATCCGTATAGCCAGTGATGGGTGCGAGGTCCACATATTTATATTCGCGCGAATAGGTTCCAATCGCACCGCTCGTAACGTTGATCGCAGTGCTGGACGTGTCGAGCAACGATCCGCGCGGCACATAACTTTCTTCGATGAGCCGACGGCGGTTATCCGGGCGGGTCAGCAAGTCAGGTCCGCGCACGACAGACCACCAGCCGGTCGCCAGGGCACAGGCCAGCAGACCTAGCAGGAGAAAGGAACCTGAAGCAAGGTATGGTTGTGGCTTGAGCAGTGGAGCGGGATCAATATCCAAATGATTGCTGATGTGGATGAGAACTAACAAGGCGATGAATGAGGTGAGGAGGGACGATCCGCCGTATGAAACGAAGGGCAAGGTTACTCCGGTCAATGGCAGTAGGCGAATGTTGCCCCCGACGATAAGGATGGTTTGTATTCCAAAATACGCTGTGATGCCGGCCGCGAGGATGCGTCGGTAAAGGTCAGGGGCGCGGAGGGCGGCGCGCAGGCCACGGCTTAGAATCAGGCTGATGATCGCGAGCAGGCCCAGAGTCCCTAAGAGCCCCGATTCTTCTGCAATGGCGGCGTAGATCATATCTGATATCGCAACAGGTATAAGTCCTGGGCTTCCCAGGCCGGGTCCGGTTCCGAGGATGCCTCCATTCGCGATTGCCATCACAGCTTGAATGATCTGATACGATCTTCCGGAGGGGTCATCCCATGGGTTGAGCCAGGCATTCATGCGCGCGTGGACGATATCCACAAAGTAGTAACCCGCTACGCCAACTAGTGACAACAAAATCAAAGCAATCAGCAAAACACGTTTACGACCAGTCGCGAGATAAGTGATGAAGGTGAACAGCGCAGTGAATATGGCGGCCGTGCCGAGATCACGCTGAACCACCAAAAGCAGAATCACGATGCCGCTCAGGATGATGGTTGGGTATAGCAGATGAATGGTTCGGAGACGCGCCGGAAGCTTGTCGGCAAGATAGGCGGCCAGGAATACCGCAAGCAATAGCTTGAGAGGCTCAGACGGTTGCAGATACAATTCGTCATAACCAAGCCATAGACGCGGTCCACTGCCACTGGGATTCGTTCCAAAGACGAGCGTGATTGCCAGTAGAAGCAGGCCGCACAGGAGCAAACTATATTTGTAACGGCGGAGGAAATCCAGACTGCGGAGACGTGTGCCTAATGCCAATAGCCCTACACTGACTCCCAGCCAGACCGCCTGTCGTGCGCCAAAAATCGGATCCAGGCGCCAGATGGTCAGTATGCCCCATCCGCTGATTAAGGCTGCAGCCGGGAACAGGTACGGGTCGGCATCGGGTAACTTTCGAGAGATATCGTAATCGGCCCGCGCAACGACCAAAGCCCATACCCCCATCGCGATCCATGGGGAAAAGCGAAAATCCACAACCCAAGAGCGCGCATGGACGGCTGGCGACAAGGTAAGGATGATGGTCTGTAACAGCAGGAAAACGCCGGAAATCAACAAGAGCCGACTCTGAATGATTCTATTCATGGAAGTTCTTTGAACCCGGGTAGTTGTCGATGCATTTCATCCAGCGAACCCAAGTTGAATTATTACAAGTCCAGTTTTTCACTCAGGGCATCCATGTCAACCGTAAACAAAGTATTTCCACATTTAAACTCATCGCTGGCGATCAATACAACGGGTACAGATACCTTGCTTTTTCCAATAAAGGTCCCATTCGTGGAATTTAGATCCTCCAGCCACCATTGGGAATGGTGAAAGGAGACGCGCGCATGATGGGCCGATATGGCTTCATCCAAAATTGGGAAATCACAATTTGGATCGCGCCCGATGGTCACTTCTGTTTGGGAATATCGCTGTTGAACTTCCTTGCCACTTTCAAGTTTGGCGAGCACCTTAATGACGGGCTTCTTTTGTGAAGCCAAAAGCTCCCCTTGTTGCTTCACTTCCTGCCAGAGTATTGACAATACCCACCCTAGAAATGTGTACAGTGCGATTGCCAGTGCGAATCGCAAAATCAGTACAAGGATGGCGGTCATTTATTCGGTTTGTCATCCATGCTGAGGCCGCCGGTTTTGATATCGACGGTATTATTGTCCATTGTGGCCGTGGGACGCTCACTGGCTCCAGGATCACTTAATGGCGAAGTACCAACCAGGTCGGGTCGCAGGGGCGGATTATCCTGTCCGAAGATGAGGGCCACACCGGCGAGCGATATAACGTCTCCGGGATACAACACGGTTTGACTCGTTCGTTGACCGTTAACAAATGTACCACCGGTGGAATTTAAGTCGAAGAGCACAAACCGTCCCTTAATGGCGCGCAATTGGGCATGGTTGCGGGAAATGCGGGGATCATCGATCACCACATGATTCTCCAGCCGGCGCCCGATATTAATCACGGATTCCTTGAGGGGATGGACTTTTACACCTTCGATGATCAGGAACGCGTTCTCAGGAATCGCATCATTGGTTTCCGATTCGTTATTCGCATTTGTTTCCATACCTTGCGTTTCCTCCACCGGCTCGAGCTTATGGGAAGCAACGATGCTGGCTTCACCATTGCCATAATTCTCGTCGGTTGTAATGGTGATGGTTGGTGTGCTCTCAAATTTCAGACCAACATCTTTGCCCGCGGTGGCGATGATATCTTTGAGAATATCGATGATGTGAGGTTGCTTCCACATGGGAGCCGAGTCCACCGCGACAATCAGAGTGTAGACATTCGGCGCTAGCGCATCCTTGTTCTTCAGTTCGATGATATTTTGCTTCAGTGCGATAGCCAGCTTTTGAATGATTCTATCTTCTGATTTGAGACCCGGTAAAAGCCCGGTGAGTTGGTTTTCAACCAGGGATTGTAATTTTGTTTCCAGTTGATCCAGATTTAACTTCATGCCAGGGCCGATTTTCCAATTTTACCAGTAGAAAACATTATAGAGGCGAGACGAAAAAACCGCAAGAAGGTGAAACTTGCAGTTTCGAAATAACCCCTCATTTTTCGAAATATCTGACTTTTTTACAACGATTTGCTGCAATTCGGACAGATCGTCTCGATTTGCGAGACGGCAAATCCGCAATGTGGACACGTGACTGGCTGGACCGTGCCAAGCGGCGCTCCACAGGCAAAACATGAACCCTCACCCACGGGATTAGCCGTATGGCAATAATCACAAAGCACCCGCCTTAATCGTTCGGAGAGCTCATAAGATGCGCCCACGGACATGACCGCGCGATCGATGGCATTCCATACCTTCTCGGTCAACTGGATGTTTTCGATATCCTGCGCAAGGTCGTCCAGCCGGCCCAGCAGGGCAAATGGATTGCGAAGTGCGGACAACGCGGTTTGCCCGAGACTGGCCGCCACGCCCAGCCAGGCTTGCTGTCCAATCTCTACCATGACCCCTTCTTCAGTGCTCTGCAGTGTGATCGTGAGAGCTGTGTGGCCGCCAGATTGTGAACCCAGTCGCGTGGATATTTGCACGGCCATCTTCCTGGCTTGCCCGAGTGCCTGTGCGTGCAGGTTGCCGCGATTGAATTCACCCAGCAGAGCCTGCGCGATATCGCCTGGTTGTATTTTTCCGTGAAAAATTCGCCTGTCCATGTTTTCGATTATAATCCGTTTACAAGCGACGACGAAATGTCGTCGCGTTCCATGTCCTATGAATGTATACGAAATGAAACGGTTTTGGTTTAAAACATGTTTGCGGGCCTTGGTGGTGGCAGGTTTGGTTGGGGGGGTACTTTTCGCAGTGAGGCGGGCGCGGGCATATCAAGATCCGTCAATCTATATCACAGTGACATATTCCGATCCGATTAATGTTCGGGGTGGGCCTAGTACGGTTCATTATCCAATTGTCGGACGTCTGTCTCCCGGCGATACGGCTGTGGCGCTGGGAACCTCTCCGGGCCGCGAATGGGTTCAAATTGCGTACCCGGGCGCGCCGAGTGGCGTTGGTTGGGTGTATGCGATTTATGTAAGCGTAACGGGCGGCGAGTTGTTGGTGGTGGAAGCGCCATCCACGCCCACACCTGAAGTCACATCTACGATTGATCCCACGCTGGCGGCTGCCTTCAATTTTCAGCCGACGGCCACGCGGTTGCCAACGTTCACACCACCGCCGCCGTTGACTGTGCCTCAGTTTACAGAAGTAAGCACGCCACGAAATTCCATGGTTGCACCGGGTATTTTTGTTGTCGGCCTGGTATTGCTGGGTACTATTGGCCTGGTTGCTTCCATTATTTTTCGAAAATAAGTATGACAAGGTTGGGCAAATTTTCGCTTGTGCTGTTAATTGCCTGTGGGACTTTCCTTTTGGAACTTGTTGATCCAGGAACATGGCCGGCTCTGGCTCAACAACCGACTGGATCGATTGCCACGGTCACCGGCACCCCTGAAGGACCCTACGTTCGAGTGGACCCAAGCATCATTACGCAAATCCGAGTCTGGGCAGGCCCAAGTTCTCTGGGAGAATACCCCGCTGTCGGCATTTTGCTCGCGAATGAAACTGCCCCGGCTCTGGCACGCGCGAGAGGCAAGCCCGAATGGATTCAAATTTACTACCCGGGAGTGCGTGGCTCCGTGGGTTGGGTGTACGCGCTGTATGTTAGCCTTTCACCAGGTGCGAACTTGAAGGTTATCGAAGTCCCAGCCACGCCAACGCCACTTTCGACCCCTACGATTGACCCGACATTGGTGGCTGCTTTCATCGGTCAGCCGACAGCGACTCGGCTGCCGACATTCACGCCTCCTCCGACTTTGTACCTGCCACAGTTTCCTGATCCCTCATCCAACGCTCCGACCACTGGTGTGCCAACCGGTCTTTTGATCCTCAGTCTGGCACTCTTTGGTTTTTTAGGCGTTGTGATTTCATACCTAAGGGGCCGGTAATTCAATCACACTTGAGATGAATTTTTTGCACTCACGAGAGCTAACAACCAATACCAGCTGTAAACAAAAAAGACCGGATTTCCGGTCTTTTTTGTTGATCGAAATTGGGCCTAGTTCTGGCAAGAGCAGGAGCCACCGCAACCACAGCCACCTTCGCCATGTTCGTGACCGTGTGCGTTGGGACTGCTCACTGCAAAGCCTGCGCCGCGCTCAGGGTCATTGACAAAGTCAATATGTGCGCCGCGTAAGTAGTCAATGGACACTTCGTCCACAACCACTTTTACACCGTCCACGTCCAAGGTGGTATCCACATCGCGGAAGTTGTTGTCCAATGCCATACCGAAATTTACACCACAGCATCCGCCGCCAGCCACATAGACTCGCAGGGCGTAACCTTCAAGGTTTCGCTCGGTAAGAATGTTCTTGATAGCATCAGAAGCCGCCGCGGATAGGGTGAGTGTCGGGGTAACGGTCTCTGTAATTACTTTGGTCTCGATTTCCTGTAACATGCTTTCTCCTTCTGGAGTGAATATGGATGGATATTATCAAATTCGAGACAGCCTGTCAACTCAAAAACAAGGGATTGGCGCATAACCACACGCCAAATTCCGCTTCCAAAACGGGGTGTGTAACTTATTTGTGCACTATTTGCGTGCGGCACGGCGGGTGTTATCTTCCATGTCGAGCAGGATCAGCATGCCTTTCGAAATTCCCTGCAGCCCAAAAAAGTAGAAAAGCCCCGGCAGCACTTGCTGTAGATAGGGCGTGAACAGACTGAAAGTTGTCAGAAACGAATCGCTGCCCTTGGCGAAATACAAGCCGTTGAAATACTGCGAAATGAAAAGTACCACCGAG
>Ga0075418_10005615_pt1 | contig 14194 bp, 8 predicted proteins | sample SoiMetdeltSBSDD2_FD_81776 | JGI IMG/M metagenome (GOLD analysis project Ga0075418, IMG submission 81776) | Bulk soil microbial communities from a Populus tree surrounding site in Tennessee, USA - Soil MetaG P. deltoides SBSDD2 | ecosystem: Environmental > Terrestrial > Soil > Tree plantation...
AATTGAAAATTGGCGAGAGCTTATCGGTCAGATAGATTTTCAATTTTCAATTTTCAATTTTCAATTTTCAATTCCCCCTTTGCTCTTTGCCCTTTGCCCTTAGCTCTTTGCCCGCTTCGGCCGGCATTTCCAGTAGTAGTTCGTGAACCCCTCTGCCTCATACAGCCGCCGAAAAGTCATCTCCACTGTCTGATCGATCTGAACATCGGCAGGATTTCGGTCCGTCATCTGCAGATACGCTCGGCCGCCGCCTTCAAAATCAACGACGCTCATAACCGTAGGGGGATCCGGATCGGCGTTCAGGTAGTCGAGGGTGAACGTGAACAGTTTCGCTGTCTTGTCGGCGAGTCTGACGCTTTCGAAGCTGTCCCTGGACGGGCAGCTTATACAGACTCGTTGATGCGGGTATTGGATCTTGCCACAGCTCAAGCAGCGATAACCCCGGAGCCGGTAGATGTCGTCGCGTTTCCGCCAGATGACCGCCGCGGACGCCGATGGAGACTGACGGCGTGCTGCATCTGTCTCGATCAACTCACGGAACTTTGCGTATCGCTCATAGCTGTCGAGGGACGCTTTGGAAGCCAGATGTCCTTTCACTCCCCGGCTGCTCGTTCTCGACTTTGCGTTCTCGATTTCATCGGTCACTTCAAAAAGCAACGCATCACACCCTGAACCGTAGCCCACCACTAAAAGCTTTTCGCCGGCCCTCGAGTTCTCAAGCGTCGATGACAACACAAGCAACGGCATCGCGGTTCCGGTGTTGCCGACGGTTGAGAACAGATGATCTGGAATTTGTTCCGCCTTGAGCCCGAGGAGTTTTGCGGTGCTTGCCAGCGTGCCGGGGTCGGGCGCATAAAAAATCGCTTTCGATATCTCGGATGGCCCGATCGCGCTGCGCTCGAACAGCTCGGACACGGTTTGACGGACCACCCGTTGATAACCCTGGGTGATCGAAAAGCGCTCTTCCCAGCCGGAAACGAATCTATCGTCGCCGCCGCGCCAAACGTCGGTCATCTCATCGACTGTGGAGTGGCTGGCGATCAAGCTCGCCATAACTTTGTCTCGTCCAATGGCGATGGCCGACGCGGCGTCGCCGAACACGCGTTCGTTGGCGGACTTGGGCGGCGCCAGCCTGGTATCCGCTGAGGCGATGATCACATTTGATAGAGACCCTGCGGCGACCGAATCGACTGCCGCCAAAGTGGCTGTGGTAGCCGCTCTCAAGGAAGTTGTGTAGTCCGAAGCCCGCACGTCGTTTCTCAAATCGGCGGCGGTGGCGATCAACGCCGAAGCCTGCTTCTCTGCGTAAGGCGACGTAGTGGTCGCGAACATCAAGCCGTCCACTTCCCTTCCCTCGCTGCCGCCCAGCAGATCGCGGACCGCTTCTACCGCCATTGTGATCGAGTCTTCGTCGACGTTAGCAACCGCGCGCTCGCCTTCACCGGCGCGACCGCCCCACGCGCGGGCGATTTCTTTGTGAGCCAACCGATAGAAAGGTATGTATGCTCCGAATGAGGTTATCCCAGGCATGAATTTCTCCGCGCGTGGTATAGCAGAGGGTTTTTCACTGAGTCAAGGAAGGCCCTATCTCACTTAGCAGCGCGTGTGCCCCGAGGTTGATAGATCGCCGTGTGGCGAACCTGCTGCACGATTCGCGTGCTGTCAGCTGCGAGCAACAAGTCCAGCACGACGAACTGGTGACCTTTGCGTTCGAAGCAATCGGAGATTCGGCCCCTGACGGCAATCGCTTCGCCGTCGCGAATCGCGCTGCGGTTTATCAAATCGCTAGCCGCGTGAATCCATGGTCCAAGGCTGTAGTTTCTTACTAGTATCTGGTTTGCGAGAGCAAGCAACGTGAACGGGTGCCCCACTGCATCCTGCCCGGTGTAAATCGGCAGCTGCTCGTCAAGTTTATCTAGCATAGCGATATCAGGAACTCGCACGCTTTCCCTCAGCGTTCCCAGGGCAGTGCCGGGAACAAGCAATTTGCTCGACGGAACTGGTCTGTCATCGACGGAGGGCAGCGGCGATTCGGGATAGTTCTCCAGCCGAGGCTCTCCAAGCCAACTCGACCGATCATTCACAGTTGCCAGCGCGGTCGCGCATACTGTCCGGTCTTCACGCTCCGCGGTAATCGCGATGTTGATTGGATCGGCGCTCTCATCCACCTCAGCTCGGACCGTAACCTCTTCGCCGTCGTAGAACGGCTGGTGAAACTTGATCTGCATCGAGCCGCCCTCGAGCCACGCGAGCCCGAATCGCTCAACGACCGGAACGGTCATGTATGCGTAAACCGTTACACCCGGAACGAGCCCGCCTCGAAAACCAAATTGGGCTGCTATCGCATCGTCGTGAATCTTGTTTTCCGAATCGGCCGCCGTGTTCCGCGCCCGCACTCGATAGGTAAGCACCATACGTATGATCATCAGAACACAAAGCCACCAAGACATAAAGGAGAGTTCCTTCTCACCCAATTGTCTTTGTGTCTTCGTGTTTTATTTCTTAGTGTCCGGCGCCGACCTGCGCGGCCTAATCCAGCTTGTCGGGTTCCTTCTTTTGGGGCGCCGTTTCCTCTTCCTCTAAGCGCCTGAGTTCCGCGACAAACTTTTTGAACGCCAGTACGCGTGCGAGCGGTTTTAGATCCGGCTCTTCCTCGAGGTCGTCCGCAGCGAACAACTCGTCATCCAACTCGCGGGACTTCCTCAACGCTGCGACAGCCTCGCTCGGGCGCCGCAACTGCGCCAGCGCGCATGCGCGATGAAAGTGCGCCTCGGCATACTTCGGTTCGATGGCCAGTGCGGAGTCAGCCGATTTCAGCGCGGCCGCCCAGCTATTAAGTTTCCGATGTGCCTCAGAGGTCAACGTGTGCGGCTTCGCTTTTTTAGGGTCAAGCGCAATTGCCCGTTTCAGAAGCGGGAGCGCCTCGCGTCCGCGCTCGCGATAGATTCGCACCGTTGCCAGATTCACGTTTGCTGCATAACTATCGGCCAGCCGGGCGGCCGACTCCGCCGCCATGCCCTCAGCGAGTTCCAGATCCCCTTCCTCGCCATACTCAGTTAAAAAGAGACTCGCGAAAACGTCATCCTTCGACGTGCCGCGCCCGCGCGTTTGGTCGACGACAACCAGCGCATCCTTGAAGCGTTTCTGTTTAACAAGAAACTCGGCTAGCGATGTGTATCTGTAGGGCTCCAGAGGATCCCGCTCAATCGCTGCGCGGTAAGCTGCTTCGGCGGCGACCAGGTCCTTTCGCGCTTCGTAGATTTCAGCCAGCGTCTCGTGCGGTCGTGGATCTTCCGGCACAAGCGAGGCATAACGCTTCAGATACACGATGCTCTTCTCCTGTTTGTCCTTGAAGTCACCATCGTCTTCATCGGCAGAAGAATAGTGGTCGCCAAGATCCTGGATTGCCGGGACATAATTCGGCTGTTCGTCCGCCAGCGTAGTGAGTATTTTGATCGCCGTCTCAATTTGCGCCTTGTTCTCGTCCTCAGCCGTTTCGAGCAGCGTGAGACCCTTCAGATAGCGCAGTGTTCTACTGTTGGGGTTCTCAATTAGGGCCAGGTCGGCCACCTGGAGCGCAAGCTTGAGATCCTGCGCGCGCGCCTGAAGAATCCGCGACTGCGCTGACATCACCACTTTCGGCGGTGAAACTCCCTTCCTCTTTGCCTGCAAGACCAAAAGTGCGGGGGTGAGTGTTTCGGCAATCGTGTTGTAATCGAGATCCTCGTCTTTCATCTCCCTGACCAACCACGTCTGGTCTCGTTTAATGAGATCAAGTCTTATCAGTCCTCCCGTCTGCAAAACAAAAGCTACTGCTCGGTTACTCTCCTTACTCAGCTTTAGCAACCGAGCGCCGGCGCCGTATGACCACTTGTTCCCGAATCGATTGTGAAGCTCGGCAATCAGCCTGTGATGTGATGAATATATCTGTTCGCGCTCGGCCCCGCTCATACCCGCCCAGGCGCCTTCGCCCATGTGGGCGTCGATAAGAAGCGCCGGATCAATCGCGAGTGCAAGCGCTTCGGTGCGCTGGCCGTTGAGTTCTTCGCAGATGGCCTCGGCGAGCGCGTTTGGGTCCTTCTGAAACGTGGCGATGCCGCGCTTTGCCTCAACTACTTCTATGTTGATTACGTTCAACGCCGCATATGCAAGTAACTCCGAAGATCTGATATGAGTGGCGTCCACGAAGTTGGTGCCCCAGGTTGGATCCAACTCGAGCCATTCGCCGGCCCAGATCTCAACCCACGCGTGTCCTCCGAATGAACTGCCGCTGTGAGCCAGCCCGGACACGATACGGGCAGGCAGCCCCACGGTGCGGGCCATTGCGACAAACAACTGGCTGAATTCCAGACAATCGGCTTCGCGCGTCGCAAGCGTTGAGCCGGCGCTGGCGCCATCAACCCTTTTCCACTTTAGATTCTTGAAGGTCCAGTCGGCCAGCTTGCGCGCGACGCTCCACGCGTCCCGGTCTGCTCCGGCAATTTCGCGAGCTTGCGCAGACACAGTTGTATCTTCTTGTGAACCGGCAGGTTTAAGGAATTCGACAAGCTCCGGCTTGCTAACCGGAAGTTCGTGAGTCGAGGCGACCGCCGGTCGCCGCGCCTTTACGGTCAATAAGAGTGATCCGTCCGGTTTTTCTTCAACGGATTGTGCAGCCGAACTGACGTCCTGTTTGATCCGCTGAAGAGCGCTTGGCGCCTTGGAGGTTAGCCTTATGGCCAGGCTGTCGATTCGCCGCTGATCCACTATTCGAGCGCCTCGCGCTTCAATGTCAGCAGCGGCGAACTGGAAGTCCTTTGCCACCGCCGCGAGGTCTGAAACCGAATACCGGCCCTCACGATCAAACGACACCGACATGCGCGCGCTCAACCCGCCATCGGCGGGGGCGGCGTAAAGGTTGAGACTGTGAAACGCGCGCGAGAGGGAGATCAATACCTCAATACCTTCAGCCGTAGCAGTGTCCTTTGGAGGCGTCACGCCGGCAGTGGCGGCATCGATGCTTACACCTCCAATGGCCACGACTTCAGCCGGCGCAGTCTTCAGAGCTTTCTCGAACTCTCTGGTTCCGGCGAGATGCTCGGGGGAATCAAACTTCGTGATAGATGCTTCGCTGTTTGCGAGTACCAGGAACCCTTTTCTTGCGGCGAGCCAGTAATCGCTTGCCCCAACCTTTACTCGCACAGGATTCATGCTGCCCGCCGTATCTTTTAGAAGTTTACCGTCGGCAAGAGCCTTGTTGAGCTTGTCGCTCTTTGTCTGAATGAACAGCGCCCACGGCGCCTCGAACTTGCCGTCCTTACCAGTCCCCGGTACTCCCAGGAGTACCGCGCCGCATTCCGGCCCAAGCTCGGGAAGCACCTCGCGCTCAAAATCGAGCGCCCAAACCGATTTGAACTGTTTTGCGGGCTCAGCGCCTAAGAAATCCGAGGCGAACATACGCCATCCCGTCGCGAACTCGAAGCTCATTAACAAGTAAGCAACGCTCGATCGTGGCAACAAAACATTAGGCGCCTTCAAAGAAGACGGCTTAAAGGTGAATAGCTTCTGCCAGCCGTTCACGCCGAATAACAGGTCAAACGAACTCTCCCATCCCGCTTTGGAAATTCTCAGGGCGCCACGCTCCACCACTTTCGGAGCCGGCGCTTTGCGGGCGGCTGAACTCATCAGCACCAGCGGCTCGCTCAGATAGATGACATCGCCTCCACCAGCTATTGCTTGTTTGAACGAAACATTACCGGCAAGGGTCTCGCCTTTTCCTCGCATTCGAACGATGCAATCGCGCAACGAGTACCAGTCCCAGGCCAATATGGCGGCATCCTGTACATAAGCCATGTAAATCGTGTCACGGCTTATGGCGTCGCTTATCAACCTTTCGCGGCGCTCGAACACTGTCACCGGAAACCCTTCGCACGACTCGTAAGCGATCAGGGTATGCGACGAGAGTACCGATTTCGCGGGTAATTCGGAGGGCGGCCCCCCGATCATACTTGCGGACAAGGGTAGCACCGCTGGAAACGCCGATAAAAACCGCGCGCCCGCTGACACATATTCGGGCAACATTTCAAAGTTTCCGAACTCGTGATAGGAAGCAACCAGTTGTTCGAAGCGGTCACGATCCTGAACACGGAAGATCACCGCCTTTCGCTGAGCATTGCTCAGCCCGCGAGGCGCTCCATCGGCCGTCCACCGTGCAAAGACCGCCGCTGAATGAGGTCTCACACCGGACGATTGCAGGATAGTTCCGCCGGATCGCACTCCAAACATTTTCCCAAACTGAGTTTCAAATGCTTTAAACACCAGGAGCAGCTTTGCCTGCGCGCGAGCGGAATCCAACTGTATGCTTGATAGTGATTCGCCGAGTTTGTCTATGAAGGCGCCAGCGTCTGGAATCGCGGCGTAGAGCGTTGGATTGGCCGGAAGTATGTTCTCCGCTAGCGCCGACACCGCGCCGGTTGACTTCGTGGCTTCATCGATCGCAACGGTTTTGCCGCGGAGGGGTTTCCCGTTCTTTGGTCCCGGCGCTTCGAGATGATCCATCACGAACGGCCATGCCCAGGCCGCAAGATCCTCATCCGCGAAAGCCTCCTTGAACAATGCGTCGCGCGATGTCACGTCCGCTGCTTCAAGCCGCTCACGCCATCGAACCTTCTTTATCGTCACTTGAAGTTCTTCGCCGAGCGGACGCGCGGGTTTGCCCACTATCTTTTCAGACAAAACGGGCGCCGTCTTTTTTGCGGCCTCTTCTATCCGCGAGATGTCACGGCCTGATGCCGAAGTGGCAAGATTCAATGCAGCAAGCCGGGATACTTCCCGGTCTTTGCTCGACAACAAATTCATCAGCGTTTCCACCGGTAGTCGGGTCCGCGATTCGAGCGCCAGCCTCAGCACGCGCTCGGCGTTCTCCTCATCCTCAAGCAGCTTGGTCGCTCGAAGCACTGGAGCCACCGCCTCAAGATCAGGGACCAACTCGAGCACGATTCTCTCTTTATCACTGTCGCTGCGCGACGAGCCCGTCACATTTACGACCGCTAGAGACTTCGCTTTTGAAGCACCGCCAGCTGATCGATCCGATGATGCACTTCCTTTTGTCTGAGCCGGGCGACGCGTCTGGTTCTTTGTTGGTTGAGCCGGTGGAGGTGGAGGGGGCAGTGTTGCCTTGCGCGGCGTCTGACTGGGAAAGCTTACCTTGGATCGTAGCAGATCCTCGACGAGCTGGTTTCGCGCCTGCTCATTCAAGAAAGGAGCCATGCGAATTACACGGTTGCGCTGCAAGCCTTCCCAGCCGGCTGAATCCTCCTTCAACAGGTTGACGATATCGTCGCGTCTTGACAGCGACCGCGCCGCCCTCACCGCCACAGCGGCGCTTTGATCGGCTAGCGCTCGAACAAGAAAGCCGTCAAGCGCGCGATTAGAGCTTCGCCCCACTGCTTCAATTGCCGACGCGCGAATGATTGGATCGCGACTCATCAGCAGCTCGACGGCAGCTTCGGGAGTGGAATCAAAAATCGATACGAGATCATCGACGGCCCGAGCACGCGCCGAATCGTTGAATCCGGCGATCGTTTCGACAAGTGACCTGACACGATCGATTTTTACCGGCTTGTCGTCTTTGATTGCCGCGCCGCGAAGGCGTTCAAACAGATCGCATTCCGCATCACTTTCAAAGATTACAACCGACTCGATGACTGCCTTGAAGTAGGGCTCGAGATCGGCGGCATTTGCTTCGGGACAGATGAACACCAGCGACACGGCGTTTGGTCCGGAAACGGTGCACCAGATCATCCGTCGAGTTGTTTCTCCGCGCAGGTCGGGAATGGTGAAGAAGAACTCCCGCGCTTCGAGACCCGAAATTTCGGTTGGGCGGGTGGTTAAGGAGTCCGCGCCGCCGGGGATGTTTCGAAGATTCTGCAAAATCGCGTTGGTATAACTCATCAATGGGATTCCGTCCGGAACCTTCTCGACGATCACTTTCAACTCGGCATCGTGCGGACCCTTGAACTGTTGATATCCAGGTGTGCGTTCCCAGTTTGCGGGTGCGCGGAAGCTAACGATCTTCGTAGCGCCGACGAAGCGCGCAAACTCAGTCGAGGGAAGTTTGTAGCTTTTCCATTCAGAGTCGCGGGTTTGCGGATCGGTGGTTTGAGCAAAGGCCGCAGAAGCTGCGCCCAGGTGAACCAGAAGAAGAATGAGCAGTCTTACAAACGCTCTTTGCATTGCTCGAACCTCCGAGTCAGTTTTAGTAGTAACAAACAAGGGCCAGATTGGGATAAGAAGCTTAAACCACAATCACCGGAAAGAACACCAGTGAATCGGAAGTCAGAGGTCAGAAGTCGGAGGTCGGAAGTCGGAGGTCAGAGGCCAAGAAAGGTGTCTATTCGTAATACCTGACAAGCCATTCCGCAGCCAGCGCAGGTTTTTGGCCGCCTTTGGTTTCGCAGGTTACCAACCAGGTGAGCTGGATTCCGCCGGTGACGTCTTCCACTGATTGAAGGGTAAACCTGGCACGAACTTGCGAACCGGCAGGCACAGGAGAAACAAAACGCAGGCGGTTGAGACCGTAGTTGATTCCCATCTTAAAGTCACCCTGGACCTTGAAGGCTTGCGCGGCCAGATAAGGCAACAGCGACAGCGTGAGAAACCCGTGAGCGATGGTTGAATGGAACGGCGAGTCGGTCTTCGCGCGCTCGACGTCGATGTGAATCCACTGGTGATCTTCGGTCGCATCGGCAAACTCGTTGATGCGCGATTGGGTAACTTCAACCCAATCGCTGGCCGCGACTTCCTGGCCGATCAAAGTCTTGAGCTCTTCGATACCTTCGATTATGCGTGTTGGCATTGAGGCCTCCAATTCAAACAGCACCCTCAGAGCGAAATGTTGCGATGTCATCGGCGGAGAAGCCCAGCTCCGTGAGTACTTCCTCGGTGTGCTCGCCGAGGGTCGGGGCCCGGCGACATGAACCGGCTGGTGTCTTGCTCAACCGCAGCGGCGGGCTCGCGATTGGAATCGGTTTTGTGCCACCCGGGAATTCGACTTCCTGGAGCAGCTTTCGCGAATTCACCTGGTCATCGGCAAGCACTTCATCGAGATCGTAGCAAGCGCCGCAAGGAACCCGCGCCTCTTCAAGCTCGGCGATCGCCTGCTGCCGAGTACGCCTCGAACACCATTCGGACATTGCGGCATTGATCTCGTCTGAGTTGTTTCCCCGCGAAATGTCATCCTTGAAGCGGGGATCGTCGAGAAAGTCGTCTCTACCGATAAGCTGCGCCCAACGCTTGAACATCGGACCGCCGACGGTCGGAACGATGATCCATCCATCCTTCGTACGATAAGCGTCGCTCGGCGCGGCATAATAGCCGGTGTTGCCTAATTGCCCGCGTCGAATACCCATCGTCTTGAGTTCCGCCAACAACGGAGTCATGAATGCCACTCCGGTCGCGAGCAACGACACGTCGATCAACTGGCCCTGACCTGTCTTTTGCCGATGGTAAAGCGCGGTCATCGCACCAAAAGCTCCATGGAGCGCCGTCCCATAATCTGCCCAGGAGACAATCGAGCGAATTGGTGGTCCAGGAAACCCGGTGAGACCCATCGCGCCGCTCATTGCCTGAACGATTCCGTCGAATCCTATGCGATCGGTGTACGGGCCGTCGGGGCCAAACGCCGATGCCATCACAAGGATGATGTTGTCCTTCACTGCTCGGAGCGATTCGTAGTCAAGCCCCACTCTTTTCATCACCGAGAGAGGCAGATTTACGACGACAATATCGGAGGAGCTCACGAGACGATGAATGATTGTTTTCGCACCGGGATGACCGAGATCGAGCGTCACGCCGCGTTTGTTGCGATTGAGGTTAAGAAACAGACCTCCCTCTCCGCTTTCGGTCACCGGTCCAATAGTCCGATCCTCGCCCCCGTCGCGGCGTTCGACCCGAATAACATCCGCGCCGAAGTCGGCAAGGAGCATCGCGCAGTATGGGCCTGCGATGAACCGGCCAAAGTCAATAACTCTAATGCCTTCAAGTGGTCCCGGCATGACGCGCAGCATCGTATCGTTTGAGATCGATTTATTCAACAGCGTTGGTGGTAACCGCGTAGCGGTGTCCTTTGTGTGCGCTGCGTCCCGGGTTCTTATCGAATTCTCCGCGGGCTGCTACAGTCTTGTCTGAGATGCGAGATCCCGTGAAAGAAATAACTGATAGGAAACAGATTGGAACCGAGCTCTCGCCTCGCACTCGAGCCGCAAATATCGAACGCATGCGCCACGAAGTCTTTGACCTCGCGGTCATAGGAGGTGGAATAACCGGCGCAGGCGTAGCCCTCGATGCAGCATCGCGAGGGTTGACGGTTGCGTTAGTCGAGAAAGGCGACTTTGCCAGCGGGACGAGTTCTCGGTCATCCAAGCTCATTCACGGCGGCTTGCGTTACCTCGAACAGTTCAATTTCGGGTTGGTGCGTGAATCGCTCCACGAGCGCGCGGTGCTCTCGAGAATGGCCCCTCATCTGAGCAAGCCTCTCCAGTTTCTTGTTCCAGTCTATTCATCGAACGAGCGATCACCGCTCGGCGCAAACAAACTGAAGCTGGCCGCCGGACTGTGGCTCTACGATCTGCTCGCTGGCCGGCGTAACATTGGGCGACATCGCTGGCTGACACGAGAAGCCGCGCTCGATGCGGCTCCCGCGCTGGAGCCGAGCGGGCTCCGCGGCGCATTTGTTTACTTCGACTGTCTTACTGACGATGCGCGGTTGGTGATCGAAGTGGTAAAAGCGGCAGCGGCTCACGGAGCGCTGGTAGCGAATTACATTGGAGCGCGGGGATTTCGCGAGGATGATGAAGGCTGGTCCGCTGTTGAAGTTCGAGACTCGATTGGCGCCGGGTCGTTTGAGTTGCGTGCTCGAGTAGTTGTAAACGCAACCGGCGTTTGGTCCGATGAGGTGTCTCAACTATCTGACGCAAGCGCGCCGAAACGTTTGCGTCCCTCAAAAGGCATTCACATCGTCGTTTCCTCAGAGGTTCTTCGGAACCGCACCGCGGTGCTGGTCCCGTCGCTTGGCGAGAATCGGTTTTTGTTTGTCATCCCGTGGCAGGGTCACACGCTGATCGGGACGACCGACACTGACTACAAGGGTAGTCTGGACGATCCGCAAGCGGCCGCTGAGGAAGTTGAGCGGGTTATCAAATCAGCCTCTCACGCGTTCCCGAAGGCGCGGCTATCAAGCGAAGACGTCATCAGCACCTTTGCCGGCCTCAGACCACTGATTGCTGCAAACGAAAACTCGACAAAGGACATCTCGCGGAAGGAAGAGATCTTCGTGGACAAGTTTGGATTGATAACCATCACCGGGGGAAAGCTGACCACCTGGAGAAAAATGGGTGAGCGCGTCGCCGACTACGTGACCCGCCAGCTCGAGATTCGTGGTAAAGACCGCCGGCTGAGGACGCGCCGGAGCATTACAGATCAACTTCACCTTGCCGGTTTAGCGACGAACGACGATTCTGGCAGCCAAGCCGAGCGTGCGGCCGCCGATTTCAATGTTGATCCCGCCACGGTCACCCACTTGATGGCAACCTACGGCGGCAATTATCGTGTGGTTCTCGAGATCGCAAGCGAGTCTGAATCTTTACGAACAAACCTGGTCCACGGGCTTCCCCACATCGCCGCCGAAGTCCTGTACGCCCTTCGATACGAGATGGCGATGACCGTCGAGGACTTTCTTGCCCGTCGAACTCGAATTGATTTGTTTGTACGCGATCACGGCCGCTCGTGTGCGATCCAGGTAGAAAGTTTGCTTGAACGCGAGCCCGATTGGCCGGCGATCGACAGGTTGTGAGTTTCACCATCCTTTGAGGGTTCATATGCTGGATAGCCCGTTTCTTGAAGACCATCACCGGCGGCTCGCCGAGCAAGTCGTTCGCTTCGCTCGAGGACATGTTCACGCGGCTCTCGAAAAGACCGAAGATGAGCAAGCACGGTCACTTGTTCGGTGGCTCGCGAATGAAGGGCTGCTTGCTCACACTGTTCCGAAGGAAAACGGATCGAGCTTGCTCGACGTTCGGGCGTTGTGTGTTGTGCGCGAACATCTCAGCTATGAATCCTCGCTGGCCGATCTTATGTTCGCGATGCAAGGGCTCGGCAGTTTCCCGGTGGCGCTGGCGGGTTCAGAGGAGATCAAACAGCGAATACTGCCAGCCGTTAAAAACGGCGACGCAATTGCCGCATTTGCCATCACCGAGCCGGAAGCCGGTTCAGACGTATCGGCGATTCTAACGACCGCAAGACGCTCGGATTCTGGATACGTGCTCGATGGAGTGAAGAGCTTCATCTCGAACGCCGGGCTAGCGGACTTCTACACGGTGTTTGCAAAAACCGACTCAGCGGCGGGAAGCAAAGGGATCTCGGCGTTCGTGGTTGAGAAACAGAATCCCGGGTTTCTATTTGAAGAAAAGATCGACCTGATCGCTCCGCATCCAATCGGGCGGATAAGGTTCGATGGCTGTCGGGTATCGGCGGGGAATCTGCTGGGTGCCGAAGGTCAGGGCTTCAAGATCGCGATGACCACCCTGGACACGTTCCGCCCGACGGTTGGGGCGGCGGCGGTAGGTCTTGCAAGACGCGCGCTCGACGAAGCGATCAGCTATTCAAAACGCCGGGTCCAGTTCGGGCGGCCGCTTGCGGAGTTTCAAGCGACGCAGCTTAAGATTGCCGAGATGGCTACCGAGTTGGATGCCGCGGGATTGTTGGTTTATCGAGCTGCGTGGAAGCGGGATACCGAAGGTGGCCGGGTGACGCTGGAATCGGCGATGGCGAAACTATTCGCTACCGAAGCGGCGCAGCGGATCATCGACGCAGCGGTTCAGATTCATGGGGGAACGGGCGTCGTTCGTGGCTCAGTTGTAGAACACCTCTATCGCGAAGTCCGCGCGTTGAGGATCTACGAGGGTACATCGGAGATTCAGAAGCTGGTGATCGCGGGTCAGCTCTTGCGTTGACGAAGAACGCGGTCCGCGGCGGAACCTATTCAGGGTATTAATTAATTCTTGACAAAGAAATTGCCCTGCTGTAATTTCACTGCGCTTCAAAGCAATATATAGCCCCACCGCTTGATAAGTAATCCAAAGTAGTTTGCAAGAGAGGTTTTTCGTAACCGCGGACAACGCGGTTGTTTGTTGTACGAGGCGCACCTTCCGGACAGGGAATGTGAGCTGCATTTCAAGGACATCAGCCCGAACAAAGAGAGGCTGTATCCACCTGACCAGGCCCTACCTCACAAAAACGGCTCGCCCCGCGAGTAGAGCCAGATATTGCGGCTGCACCATTACCGCTGAAGCATATCGGCGGATGAAGACTGTCGCGGTATCGAAGCTGGATCGAAGCCCTCTTAATAACGGGACGGCCCCGCATAAAGAAACGACGAAGTAGTCAGGCTTTCCGGCGCGCCCTCTTGGCGGCTGTTGCAAACTTGAACCGTTTGCGCCGTTATCGTGATCCAAGAGCGGAAGAACCTATTAAGGAGAAGTCGATGCCAAAACGAATTGTTGTATTTACAACTATCGTGATGATCCTTTGTGTCTCGACGGCGCAATCTCAGGGCACGCATCAGTTTCTGGGGAAGCCTCGTGAGGTGCCCGACCGGTTCACCGCCAGGCATGGCATCCGTTACAACACCCAGGGATACGACGATCCGGACGCAAAATGGGAGAAGCGAATTCGAACCTGGCGAGAGAATGAAGTTCCCGAGTCGATCATCGAACAGTTGCTGGCGTTCCCGGGTTCGGCGGATGCAATCGGGCAGTGGATTGACGACGCGTTCGATCGTGCCCTGGAACAGTTCACAGCTTGCGGCGGAAAGTTGGCCAAGCGCGCGAACAGAGTTTCTAAGGCCGATTTATCCGTGACCATCATGCCTTCGGCTTTCTTCGATCCGTCTTATCAGGTGCTGTTGGCCGGCGCATACTACCCGACTCCCAAACAGATCAAGGTGTTGAATGTCTACTATATTTGGGAAGGCCAGCATAGGGGGTGGTTGCGTCACGCGAGGGATCTGCTGGTGTACGAGATGCAAAACTATTTTGCGGTCTCTTGCGGAATACAAGCCGAACCGCGAACTCTCGATTGGCCTTGCGATGCTGGGTTTCTCGGCAAGTAGTGACGTTGATCGGGGCAAAGGGCAAAGGGCAAAGGGCAGAGGGCAAAG
>Ga0075418_10005619_pt1 | contig 14183 bp, 10 predicted proteins | sample SoiMetdeltSBSDD2_FD_81776 | JGI IMG/M metagenome (GOLD analysis project Ga0075418, IMG submission 81776) | Bulk soil microbial communities from a Populus tree surrounding site in Tennessee, USA - Soil MetaG P. deltoides SBSDD2 | ecosystem: Environmental > Terrestrial > Soil > Tree plantation...
AGACGCGACACATTCAACAAATCGTCAAGCGTGCGATGTATCGCGCTGACGCTTACGCGTTCCCCGTTCCACCTGTTCCGCACGCTCGATGGAATGAAGACGATTGGATTCGTTACATCGACAACAACGGCTCGTGGTTAATGATGAACTGAGGAGATAACAATGGATAGAGACGAGCAACAATTCCTGGAGGCTGCGCTCATAGGCGGAAGATCACTGGCGAATAGACATAATCAAAAAGTGACTGTCGTTTGCAACGGCTATCCGACGCGGCTTCAACCGTATTTCATCTCTATGACTGACGCCAAGTTAATTCGTGACGTCAGTCATCTTTCTCCCGTGTTGTACATACTACCTGACAAGTGTCCGGTAGTTCGCAAAGCGAGAGACGAACAAGACGACAAGCATTGCGCTAAGCGCAGATGGTCAACAGTTAATAGATAACCTGGAGGGTATTCAATGTCTTTACTGAAACACATCATCAACCTACTCATAGACGGTCAGATATATTACAACATCGAAGAGGAGGTTGGATTTCCGTCGAATATGTCAATGTGGAATTCTTTACAGAAGATTGCCGGGGCGCAGGATAAGACAGTCAAATCTATACGCCGGGGCGGAATTCTTTTTCAGAAGAAGGAAGACAAACCTGACTCTGAAATTGAGGGGGTGATTATGATGTATGTCTTCTATAATGACCATATGTGGTCCACTTTCTTTTTCTTCGCCGATGGTACAAACAAAGAGATGCCGCCGCCTGGAGCGGATCACTATATGACTAACACTCGCGCCAAGTAACGAGGCTACCCCCCGATAGCACTGATATTCAACATCACATCACATCAATCTTTAACTGGAGGCTCACAATGTACAAGTTTATGTCAACCGCTGATGCTAACAAGGTCGCCAAGAATTATATGCGCTTCGTCGCAGTGTTCTCTCAGATATTGATGGTCAAGCGTGGTAATGCGTTCGAGAAGGACTACTCGATGAATGACCTCGACCCCTATGGTACAGCGCAACAGACTGAAGCCGTCTTCACGTTTCACCCTGGCGATACCTTTGAGGTGTTCTTTCAGGTGTTGCATTACGCTGATGGTTGGTTCACTGACCAGCAGAAGCGTGATAGAGAATTTCTCTTCGAGTTGTTACCTGATAAGAGTTACGCTCCGACCTGGACGCAGCCGATGTTTCATTATCTGAAGATAGTGGCTCGCACGAATCGAGGGAATGTTGATCTTACGCCTGAATCGCTGGCTTGCTTTGAGTTTGTCAGACAGGGCGATCAAATACCATTCAGGCTCGATGATGATGAGTGGTTCGAGTTGTGGACCAAAGAGCCACGCAATGCGAGGGACTAGCTATGGCTGACAAACTCGACGAACTACTCCAACAACATCGCAACAGACAATCCATCTCTGACGCAGCCGCCACAGTGGAGCGGCTGCGCCTGGAGGGTAAAACAGTAACTCAAATTACGAAAATGACGGGTATTGATCGCAAGATGGTCAACGCCCATATGCGGGGACTCAGAACAAAACAGAAAGGAAAACAGAATGGCTCTTAACAAGAAAAAGGGAAAGACGAATAAGAAGGGTCCGCTCGACCTTGTGGGTAGCATCATCAAATATGAGAACAACGAGATGAACGAGGAAGAGACTCGTGAATTCTTTGTCGAGCTTCACAACCTCGGCGCTCTTCGACATCTGCAAGGCTCATATGGGCGCACGTTTCAAGGTTACTTGAGCAGCGGTCAAATCGAAATCAACGAGCGCGGTAAGGCTGTCGCTCAGGACGTGGAGGACTAAATGAAATTGGACGACATCAAAAAGAAACTCGACCTGTATAACACTGGTGATCTTTCCGAACGAGAGACGCTGACATTTCTTGTGTGGATGCACAACAAGAGCCTGTTCGATTCTTTTCATCCGAAGTTCTTGAAACAGTTTTCAATCTATCACGCGCATCGTGACATTGTTCTCGACGAAAATGGTCAGGCTAGCATCAACAGTCGCTACCATCCTCTGATTGAGGAGCCTGCGGTTTTGAAGTTGAAGGATGTTGAGAGGACTGTTGTCTTCCAGGTGGGAAGTTTCGCGCTCGACGCGTTCTTGAGCGCATTATTCAAAACACAATTCAAGTTTGAGGCGGCTGAAGAGCTAGGCGACGGCGACATCAGAACATTCGACGTCGAGCCTAAAGAGATGGACGCCGACGAGGTGAAAGAGATTGAGACTGGTAAATTCGACTGGTTATATCAAACTGGAGATATGCTCAACCACGCGTGCTTCCTCAAGCTTATCAAGCCGGGGGAGTATGTTGTTCGTAATCGCTGCTAAACACATTGAAGGTTATGCAAGAACAAAAAGAAAACTTATTGAAACAGCCTCAGACTGAGTTGTTGAGGCTAGGCTCAAACATCACCTGGACTGTCACAAAAGACATCATCAAGGTGAATGATACTCTTCTCGCGTATCGCGCGGGTATCACGCAGATAGATCGTCGGTTCAAGCCGAAGGGCGAGGTCTGGTGGATTGCGCCGGGCTTAGATCCTCTCACTCACGGTCACATCGCTGACGCGATACTCACTACCCCCGATGAGGCTGATTCCGCTGCGTTGTTCGCAAACATACGCAACAGACTTTTCGGTCTTCACGATGAGACTGAATGGAGTATTCAACCCTCGCCCCGATAGCACTGATGTCAACACAATCAACACTAACCTGGAGGAGAGCGACCGCAACGCTCTCCTCCAGATAAACAACAGGAGACAATATGCACAACAACAAAGCTCAGGGGATATACAATCTGATGTCTCCTGATTTGAAAGTAATTGAGCACAGCAACGAGCAGAGCGTAGCTCAATGGTGGGCGCGCAAATACAAACATCAATTCGAGTGGGACGGATGGGAGATATGGATCGCTCTCGATGGCGAGTTCAAAGACAAGATGTTCTTTTGCTTCGACGAGAAGAAGTTCAGATCGTATCGACTCGGTCTCCCTACACTCGGCTTCGCCGGGGTGGGCGTCCATCAACAGGATAAGCGACGCGTGTGCTATGACTGCGTGGCTGTGCGTGACAAATGGGTGATGGACATCGAAGGGCGCATCACTCTTTACCTCGATGGTTTGCTCTCGATCAAGATCCAGGGCGACCGCATAATCAAGCGCAAGACGAAGAGCGGAGTCAAGATTACTGTGAGCAATTGGTGTGGCTCTCTTGAATATCCCGTGGACATCTTGCGAGTGGGTAATGGTGGAATAGCGAAAGTGAGACGCGACGTCTACTTCCAGGATCACAACGGCGATTATTGGTGGGGCGTCAACTATGGTAACAACTCACCGCTTGTGTATTGCAGGCGATTGAAAGGAAAACGCAATGGCTCGAACAAAGGAACAGATCGCGGAGACAGCGAGAATCAACAGGGAGACGAAGATCAAGGAAGCGAAGGACGCCGTGTTCAACAACCAAAGTCTAAGAGGCTACTTGTCAGCACAACGACATCCGTTTGACAATCACAATCCGACCAGCACCAGCGAGCGCAGTTTGCTCACGTATTACGAGTGGGCGTTCACGAAGGCTCGCCACTACAAGCAATACGAGATCGCCATCGACGTGTTGAAGCTCCCAGTTTCACGGTACAAAAAGACGTCATAAACAGTCTACAGCGAGCCGGGGGAGGATACCGAAGGGGTAAGCCGCCCCCGGCTCTTGATCGTTTAACCACGAGGCTCCAGGCTTCACCCTGATAGTCTCCAATAGCACTGATGGAGGTAAATATGCAGAACGGTAGAGAACCGGAGAACACCGACTCCAAATGGCAACAGTTTTTCAGCAACAATTGGGAAGGCGCGCGTGAACTCAAGATCTACATCAAGACTGATGTGCTCACTGGCGATACCATCACTCATTTCAGAGTGAGTCAGGATGATGAATGGACTCCCGCCCCAACCTGGACACGCCAGCAGTTTCGCCCCCGGATAGCACTGATGGATGCTGAGCGGTGGAATGCAGCCTCCCCCGGCGCGAAGTATGTATTGATGCTCGCCGGGTTTAGCTACCAGGGAATAACAATGCTGATGCGTCAGAAGAGACGCGACAAGTGGTTTCAGCAAGTCCTCGTCACACGCGTACATTATGATCGCATCACCCACGAGGGATGGCTGACCTTCGAGACCCTGGTCGATGACCAGCGTCTATACGAGCATATGATGAAGATGTTCGAGCACGCGCCGATGATGATTGTGGAAGCTGAAGCCGGGGAACAACTCCAACTGTTCGGCGTCCCATTGTTCTATAGCAATTCCACCCCCGCCTCTTGAATAACACTGATCCGTACAACGATATAAGCCGCTCGCGCGTCGGGTAACGCGCAGAGCGGCTTGACTATAACTTCACAATAACAATAGAATTCCCACCGTAATTTGTTTCTCAATGTAAATTAGTAAGCTGACTAACACGAGAGAGCATTATGGCTGAGAATAAGAAGCGCAAAAAGGGAAGAGAATACAACGACTTCCTGAAATCCTACGGTAATAGAAACACAATAGACACAGCAGTGGACGCGAATGATGAAGTCACAGACCTCGTCGATGATAATGGTAATGTGAACAACATTGCTGACGTCCTGAGACGAGAACAAGGACAGCAATTTGGGCGTCCGACCAGCTCTCCTGAGCGGGGATTAGCTCCATTGGATAGCAGTGCTGATGCTGCGCGTTCAACGAGTTACCCGAATAAAGGGGTTGGCTCCCTCGACGGTCTAGGGGGAAGACGTTCTACATCCTCCTCACTAGATCCTCTAGGGATGCAGCGAAGTTACTCTTCTGAACCAGAGACAAGCTTACCGAGCTTCGTTGATGACTCGCCGCGCTTCGCTCCTGTTAGTCCTATGGGTGGCTTTGGTATTCAGCCAAACATCCGCGAGTTACTCCAGGAAGAAACTCACCCCGCTGTTAGTAGCAAGTACGATGATCTTGTTACTAAGGTAGTGGGTGCAGCGAAGGGAGTTGATACAAGCGTGACGCCGGGTTCTCCTGAAGCTAAGCTCGCCGCTGCTATGGCTAACACGAATCCCGCCCCGCGATCATTCTGGAAGCGATTAGGAGCGAGCCTAGCAAGAGGCGCATCGCAAGTGCAGCCGGGGGACGCTCCAGAGACTATGCTCGGTCGCATCATCGGGAACGTAGTACCGGGTTTAGTACCATCGGTAGATTCACAACAGCAATACAAAGAGAACGTCGCCAAAGCCGAGAAGACATACGCGCGTGAGTCAGCGATGCTGAAGAACAAACAAGCTGCTGAGGCTGCTGCTCAAAATGTGCGCGAGTCTCAAGAGAAGATCAAGGCGGGGGAAGCCACGCGCGCAGCGCAAGCGCAGACGCAGGCGATACTCAATCAAACTCGCCTCGATGCTGCTACGAAGGGAAGAGCGGAGAATATAATGACCGCGCTCAGCAAGCTACCATCAGATGATCCGCAGCGCGACGCGTTAGCCAAGCTGCTCAGCGAGCCGCCGTACAACATACCAGTGGGACGCAACCACGGGTTACTCGCCAGCGAAGAGAAAGAGAAAGCTGCTACTGCAAAGGCGACGAAGCCGATGAGCGAAGCCGAACTCAAGCGCAAGGCTGAAGCTACTGTGAAGGCGAGCTATGATTGGGAAGAGAAGGCGCGAAGCAGCACTGATGCAAGGCTCGACCAGATCAAAGCTAACATCCGCGACGCAGAGTACAAAGGTAATGTCACTACTGCGAACCGCGATGAGTACAACAAGAGAGTACAACAAGAGTACAATCGCATACTTCAGAGTAACCGTGACTTCTCACGCAAGGAATACAATCAGCTACTCAAGTCAGAGATGGATCGCATCAGAGGTACAGAGAAACAAGCTACCCCGGCTCCCTCTAGGGTATCTAGGGGAGCGAAGGTAGCGCCGAAGACTAACTATGATGCGCGCTCACTTACCATCAGACTACCAGGGGCGAAGCAGTAGAGTAGCATCGAGTAACGCAAGCGCAGCGCAGCGCGTGAGCGCAGCGATAACAAGACACTAGCATCGAGTAACGTATGCCATACCAAGAGAGTAACAAGCAGAGTAACTCCCCCGGTGCGACCCCCACCCCGGTTGGGTCCCATCTGACGAGAGCAGTGAGTTCCACCGATGTGCCGGACGGCGGCGCGGGAGGTAGATCAGGAGCGACACCATCTTCCAAGACGGGTACACCCCCAAAAGGAAGTGCTATTCAGGGAGGTGTGGAGTCCTCTGATTTGGAGTTGACTCTTACGGGCGACCAGGAGACTGACTTCAACTCTATCGCTGACGCGTACAAGCCTCGTGATATGGACGAGAATATGTGGCGAGGGATGTGGCGGTCAGTGCTGAGTGGAGAGAGCGGGGGAAATCTCCAGCAAGGCGAAGCTACATATGGAAAGCAAGAGCCGGGGGTGGGAGTGCGGGCTACAGGTCCTATGCAAGTGAAGCCCGCGACAGCCGTTGGATTGGGATTCAAGAAAGAAGACTTCGACAGCAATCCTTATGTCCGCTTCGCAGCGGGGGTGAAACTGCTGCGCGACGACTGGAGCGCGCTTGGCGGGCGCGCCTCCACGCCGTCGCATAGAGCGGCTATGACGTTCGCTTCTTATCACGCTGGTAGACCTCGTGTAGAAGCGAATCTCGATGCGAATGGTGACGGTATACCTGATGTCGATGACGGTAGAGTCAATACAAGAGACTATACACTCGATAAGGTACAACGACTCCAAGAGTATTTAGACTCCATCAGTGCTAGTCAGCAGTCGGGGGCGGAACTCGAATCGGCTGAGCCTGAGTTGAAGGTTCCTGAAGCTGGCGAAGCCGAACAAGAGGCTGTTCCTGAAGCCGGTGGGAAAGCGTTCAGCAGTGCTATTGTGAGCACCCCGAAGGAAGAGCCGAAGAACTACGACGAATACCTCAACGAGCAGGACAGAAAGCTTCGAGAGGAACTCGGTCTGGTCGCTCCAGAGAACTATCCACACAAAGTCGCTGCGAAGCCGGTTCCAGTGAGATTCGAGCTTCAGCCGGGACAGCAGTTGTCTCCCGAATTGGTGAGCGATGCTGTGACTAACGCTATCACCGGCGACCCTCAGTCGGCGCAGAAGTTCAGGCTCGCAACCGGCGAGGATGCTGGTGGGTTCCTCGATCCGGGGGTGGGTGATGAATGGTTGAAGAAGCACATCGACAACGGAACTATTCGAGTGAGCGACGTCGATGGGAGAACTATCGTCGAGGCGAACATTCCGGTACAGAGCTATGTGCTGAGGCGCATCAATGCTATGGCGAAGGGCGGAGCCGGGGAGGTGCAGGCGGAGACCGCTCGGATGCGAGAGGAGATCACTCAGGAAGAGCGAAGAGCGGCGGAGATCCGGTACGGTGACGAGATCCAGAGATTGCAGAAGGAAGCTGACGACGCTGACCTCGCGGAAGAGACCAAGAAGCTACGTGAGTTGGGCGGCGCACGCGGAGCGACTCTTGAGGTGTTGAGGGACATAGACCCACTGCGTCACTTTGGTGCTGATAAGCCGGTAGAGACTGAGAAGGGTAAGCAACTCCGGGATCAAGCTGCGGCGTTGCAAGCCGAGCTTGATCGCCGGTTCCCTGCTACGTCGATGGAACAGATCTCGCTTGGTATTCGACGCACTATTGCGAACGTAGCCCAGAACTATCGCAACCTCGAACGTAACATCAAGAACATCGGCGAGGCTGTCGTCTACACGAATGACAAAGAATATGCTCGTGAGATGCAGAAGCGCGACCGAGACTACAAACAAGCCGCAGCCGCGCTTCAGCTAGCTACTCCAGATACACGCAGTGTGAACTACCTGGGAGTTCCTGTTGACGTCGGCGGGGCTTTGGAAGCTATCGGGACAGCCGCCGCGTTCGACGCTCCTGTATACGCTGCTGGCGGCGCTGTATTCGGTCCATCAGGGCTGATCTACACCACTGCTATTCGGAGCGCCGACAAGAACCTCGATGAATTCGTCGAAGACATCGCTGCGGGAATGATTGAGATCCCGATTGGTAAGGCTGTTACTGGAGTCATCAACCGGGCGGGATACCGTTATGGTGTTCAAGAGGCGGGGGAGAAACTGTTCGGGCGAATCGCCTCTGAAGGTCTTGGCGAAGTCGGGGGCGACGCGACCATCGACTACATCAAGGGTAAGAAATTCGACTATAAGAACGCTTTCAGGAACTTCATTGCGGGCGGAGCATTTGGCGCGACAGGTGGTGGAAAATCCTCCACTGAAGGGACGAAAATCAACCAGCAAGAGGAGGTTCCTATCCAGCCGTGGTCGCCTATGGGAGTCGCCGTAGGTAAAGATGGACAGAATCGTTACCAGATATTACTCAAGCAGGGCGAGGAAGTCGCTCTTGCTGAGCTACCCCCGGATCATCCTATTGTCGTGAAGTACGCGGCACAGGCGCAGTCTGGTGGTATTCCATTTCTCGCATTCAGCAACGATCAATTCGATCAAGCTATGCAGGATTTTAAAGGTACTGGACAGGCGAAGTTACCTAAGATGACTTCGCAACAAGCTACTGAATACATATCAGCTATAGGAGCGAAAAAAGATGATAGTCAAAGCAGGGAACGGGTACAAAGTGAAGAGCGAGTCGGGGAAAAACCTGTCGAAGCCGGGTCTGTCGATGGAGGCGGCGAAACACAGGCTGCAACAGGTGGAGTTCTTCAAACACCACGACGAAGCGAAGTCGGGGAACTACAAGCCGAAGGCGTCGAAGCCGAAGTTGTCCCAGGTACGACCGGGGAGCAAGCCAAAGGCGAAGCGAAAGAATCGGTACGTGAAGGACGACGTCAGCCAGTTGAAGGGAAGACTGTAGAGTTAAGCGAGTCGGACAAGACCGTCCTCAAGACAGCCTACAAGAAACTCGGAGTGAAGACCGCCGAGGAAGCTCAGAAGGTTGTCCAAGAAGCCGGTCGTAGGTTCGTTAAGAAGCTCACGCCGGAACAGAAGCAGAATGCTGAGTTGATGCAGTCTCGAATGAGCGCATTGTCGGGTTACGAGCAGAGAGTGTTGGCGAAGGTCCTTCCTGAAGGCTTCGCTGCGCCAGTGGAGGCGCGCGAAGGCGAAGAGGGAGAAGGCGAGTCTCGACGTATCGAGGCGATGACAAAGGAAGAGTTCGAGAAAGAGCCTCAACTCGTGGCTAACGAGCGTGAGGTCGGAGAGTTCTTCGATAAGGCGAAGAAAGGTGAGGTATCTACAGCGCCGACAGTAGAAGAGAAGGCTGAGCAGGCGAAGACTGCGGAGAAATTCGAGAAGGAAAAGAAGTCAATCGCCAAAGGTACAAAGCAAGTAACCAAAAACGGCGTGAAGATTACTCTTCCGAATGAACTCGCGCAGCAGTGGGATCAGGCTGACCTGAATTATCAGACTAAAACTAAGAAGATTGAGTCGGATAAGAGCCTGAATCTATCGGAAAAGACTCGAAGACAGAAAGAAGCTATCGCCGAGCGGACTAAAGCCCGGAATCAAATCTTTGACAAGTACCAGATCGAGGAAAATCGACAGATCAAGAAGGGATTCCTTCGTGGTAGCAACCTTCCAGTCACTATTGTCGAGGAAAAGGGCGACAAGTACGTTATTCGAGAGGCTAACAAGGACGAAACACGAGAGGTATTGAAGGAACAGGTCGAAACTCAGAAAGAGCGCGGTCTTCAGAAGGAGAAGAAGGCGCGTCTACCCCTCACTGTAAGAACAAAGGCGTTTTTTGGTGGCTTCGAGGAAGGAAAAGTAGTCTCGAAGGGTAAAGACGGAGTCGTGTATGTCAACGACGACGCGAAAAAGGCTATTGAAAAAGCTATTGGCTCTGAGATAAGCGATGGAAAAACTTTCCCGAACGGGAATTTATCACAGATCACTAAGCAACTTCGAGAGCAAGGTCTTAACAGCATTGCGAAACAGCTTGAAAAACAGGCTGAAGGTCGAGCCGGAGCCGCCATTGTTCCTATCACCGGAGAAAGAGCGGCTGAAGCTCGATTCCACGAGCAGGTTCACTCTGTAGCCTATGACAAGCAACTCAGTGACGCCGCTCTGGAGCGTTTGTACGAGCCGAAGAATCCGGTAAGGAAGCTACTCGACACTCTGACGTCGTCGAAATCGGAGATCATCAGTGATGAATTTACTGATATGCACCCCGCCGACTTCGTCCAAGAGGTATTGGCGTATGGATTGACTGGAGACTTCGACGGACTGGGAGTTGACGCTGATTTACTCTACGACGCGCTCGTCGAGGTGGGGGAAGCGTTGAATAACGAGTTTCCTAACGAGACTCTCGCCAACATAGCGGAGAACGGTCTTATCAATTTCGGTAAGATCGACAGCGAAATAAAAGCGAGGACACAAAATGCAAGACAAGAAAGCGGAAGCGAAACGCAGACTGGTAAACCTTCTGCGAAATCTCAAGAACGGGGACAAAAAGAAGGCGAAGCAGGAGCTACTAAAGCAAAACAACCTGAACGCGCCGAGTCGCTGAACGTTCGTGGACTTGGTCTGCTTATGGACGTAGCGGTAGATGAAGAGCTTCGAGAAGAAGTGTATGGAGGAAAGAAAGCCGAAGAGGAAGAAGCTGAGCCTAGTAAGGGACAGGTCGGAGCGATAGCCGCGTCTCTCAAGAAAGAACGTGAAGCAAGAGAGAAGGTTCGCAAAGACGTTGAAAAGACCAAAGCGAAGATGGCTCAAGAGCGCAAAGTTGAAGAGGGTATCAAAGAAGAAATCTCTCAAGGTAGTGTTCTTGACAAACTGAAGTCGAAGGTTGGTTTATTCATTTCTCCTCTCGCTGAAGTGAATAACGCTTTCCCTGCGGATCTGGCTTACACGACAGAAACTTCCGAACAGCGTAATGCTAGAAAGACCGGTCTCAATAAGAAGTCTAAGGAAGAAGCTGACAAGAATAAACAGGGTAAGAGAGCGTCGAAGGCTCGCGCGAATAGAAGCGCCGCTGATGTGAAATACACAGCGCCCAAGATGAAGAACATCTCTTCGGAGATGAAGAAACTCGCGGTCGAGTACGCGGAGCGAGTAGGTCAGAAATATGAAGTCGGAGAGAACTACGACTTCGATCCGATCCTTATAACGAAAATAGCTGACTTGATGGCGTCGAATCCTCACGAGCCTTTGCACCCGGACGTGCAGAAGTCTTACAAGGCTCTGGCGAAGGAAACCATCGACCAATACAACTTCTTCTTGGAAAAAGGATATACCGCAGAACCCTGGTTCGATGAAGGCGATCCGTATAACACGGATAGCGCCAAGATGCGCGAGGATGTTCGCAACAACAAACACCTCTGGTTCTTCCTCGGATCGGATATGGACCCGAATCATCCTATGGCGCAGTCGTCAGGTATCAAGATCGGGGAGTACGATGCGAGCGTCAACGACATCTTCAGAGTCGTTCACGACTTCTTCGGTCACTCGATCACCGGGGCGGAATTCGGACCTCGTGGAGAGTTGAATGCGACCGACAGTCACGCCCGTATGTACTCGGCGGAAGCTCTCCCCGCGATGCTTGGAGAGACGGTGTTCCAGAACGCCTGGGTGAATTTCGGTCCTCACATCAGACGTGGTGATGGTTCAATACCTAATCCTGGCGACAAGGACTACATACCCCGCGACAAGAGACCCTACGCCGAGCAGAAGGCGATGAACATTACCCCCGATATGGTCGGACTGTGGCTTCGCACGTACAAGACAGAGCCGAAGTCGTTCTTTAAAGGCGGAGGTAAGAAGGAAGGTTTCAATCGAGATGTATACATCAGACAGGAACTCGACCGAATCAATAGAAAGAAAGTAAGTGATATGACCGCCGACGACATTCACACTGTCGTCAAGGACGGTAAGTTCGCCGTGCTATCAGGTAACACGGCGAACCTGGAAGAAGGAGAGAACGCTATCAAGCGTGGAGTATTGAAGACTCAAACACTGAAGCGTGAGCTTGAGAGGATGGGTTACAAGGTACTCAACGCTGACGGAGTGTATGCGCCGACAGATGCTCCGGCTAACGTCGAGCCTTCGGTATTGGTGCTGCTCAACGACGACCTGGATATTCCGAATATCATTCGTCTCGGTATCCGATACAAGCAGGCTCAGGTGTTGGTCGGAGACGGCGGAGAGTACAGAGCGCCGTTCACACGCAACGTAAGCTCAGGGAAGATTGGTAACGAGAACTATGGACCGACTAACAAGGTTCTATTCGGTAAAGCCGCCGAAGATGAGGTCGGTAAGACTCGCATCAGGGTGGGTGGAGAGACCTTTACGTTTTCTACTCCTGACACCTTCAGCACGACGCGTAAGCAGAACAAGAATGAACTGGATTATGTGAAGGGTCTGACTAAGGCTTTCAACGACCGGGTAAAGAATCCATTGAAAGCCACGAGCGCCGATCTCTACTCGATGTTGAAGGATCGAGCGAAGAAGGGGGAGCGCCAGCCGATCACCAATGAAGAGACGGCTGCGTGGTTGGAGAAGACCACGAACGAAATGTATGGGAAGCCCGCGAAGCTGACCAAGCAAGAAACGAAGGGTAGGAAGAGAGCCGATGTTGACATCGAGGCTGCGTCACAAAGCGCACAAAGAGCGAGACGCGCCCGTACTGACTTGATGGCTATGTTGAAGGACCGTCTGTTCGGTAAAGGCGAGCGTACCACAGATGACGAAACTGGTTTGTCCTGGTATGCGGCTGCTATTCGCCGTATGCACGAGATCACCGGTCAGGCTTTCCCAGAGGTGTTGAATACGCCTCAGCTTCGAGCCTTATTCGATCTGATGGTCGCTGTGAGTTCGCAGGGTAACAAGGTCATCGACAACTTCCGTTACTCGATGGATCTGTGGATGCGGATAATCAATGAGTTCGACCTCGGTCAAGACGGAGCCGAGCGCACGGTTCCTACCAAGCTGAAGCAGACGAAGAAGTACGTCTTCCAGGGTGAGGAGCGTGAGTCTACCAACTACGGTAGATTCGGACCTCAGCTTGAGAAGTTCAACTATCTGACTCAAGGCTTCGTCCCCGTTCCTACAGGTAAGTCTTCAGACTACAAGGCTGCTGGCTATGAGATGAAGAAGAGTAAGGAATTCGAGGATGTCCAGGGAGCTACTCAGTGGTTCTACAAAGACAAAGAACTCGTGGCTGACATTCAGAAGTACGGACACATCGGCGGAGTATTCGAGTATCTGTTAAAGCCGGGTAAGTCGAAGAACAACCCATATCGCTCGACCGAGGTTCTCGGTCCCAAGATCGGAGCGTTCTTCCTCAACATCGCCGGGTTCAGCCAGCTTGTCACCGTCGATATGTGGGCTTCCCGCTGGTTCTATCGTGTAACTGGCGGTCTCTTGAACAACGGAGAGATTCAAGAGACTCCGTTGAACGAAAGAGACGGCGATCTCATTCGCGGTGTCTTCCAGGACACCGCGAATGAGTGGAACAAGTTATATGGTAAACAGATCAAGCTGTCCCCGGCTGACATCCAGGCTATCGCGTGGTATTTCGAGAAGGACATCTGGAACCTCGCCGGTAGTGATGACAGCGGAACCATCGACTTCGCTACTGCGGCTCAGACTATGATCGACGCCGGTAGACGAAATTCTGAGATGTTTGGCGACATCGACGGTACTTCTGATTACCGCGCAGAGGTGGTTGCGAGATTCGTCAATTCCGCCCCGGCTCCAGGTGAAGGATTGCAGAGGTTCGGTACGCCGGAGGCTGCGGAAGAGAATCGCAATTTCTTTGTTACGCAGATGGCTGTCCCCGCTCGCGTGGGACTGTCTGCGACGTCGCGTAAGCAGATCCAGAATCGCAAGCTTCTCAACTTCGATTCGCAGGAGTGGAATAGACACGCGGAATACGCTCAAGGTAAGCCTCTCGAACAGCAGCAGATCAATGATCTGTATGTGCTGATACAGAACGGCTATGCCGCGACTACGAAGACTGAGAAAGAGAAGGCTATCAAGGAACTCAATGACTTCGTTGATGACCTCGCCAAGCAGTCGTTACCTGACTTCATTATGAGTGTGGTCAGGGCGGGTATGTTGTCGGGTGTGAAGACTACCGCGAGGAACTTGTCGAGTAACTTCGCCTATGCGGTCCTCGAAGAATCACGACGCGGAGTGGCTGCTCCTATGGACGTGTTGA
>Ga0075418_10005622_pt1 | contig 14180 bp, 17 predicted proteins | sample SoiMetdeltSBSDD2_FD_81776 | JGI IMG/M metagenome (GOLD analysis project Ga0075418, IMG submission 81776) | Bulk soil microbial communities from a Populus tree surrounding site in Tennessee, USA - Soil MetaG P. deltoides SBSDD2 | ecosystem: Environmental > Terrestrial > Soil > Tree plantation...
GATGTCAGCGATTTTTCCCTTGTCAGGGCAATCCTTACGGAGTCTAAACAAAAGAAATAGTTATAGGTCAATGCCACTTTCGCGAGATGGTTGAATCCCTCGCCCGAGTGAGACGGCGATGTTGTCGACTCTATCCCCAATCTCCGCTCCGAGCTGGTAAGCAATAATCATGAATTCGTTCGTGAATAAATTTTCCGGCGCGGGCCTTGTGCTGGCGCTTCTAGTACTTCTCTGCCTTGGCGCGACGCGCGTACAGGCTGGGGATGCAACCGCAGTCGTGAAAATTCACATACCCGGTTATTCCACTAGCTCGCTACCGTTTTTGATCGCCGATGAACTGGGCTTTTACCGGGAGCAAGGAATCCGGATCGAGTTTACGCGAATTCAAACCGGCTCAGGAATTCAAGCGCTGGTTGCCGGCGCGCTGGACGCGAGTCAGATCGTCGGGCCTACCACTTTGGCGGCGATTCTTGGCGGCGCACCTTTGAAGGTCGTCACTGTATTTAACGACAAACCGACCTTCAAACTCTACGTCAAGAAACAGTTCAGGCGCTTTGCCGATCTCAAGGGAACCCGGCTTGGCAGTACCACGCCCGGCAGCACCAACGATCGGTTATTGAAGGTCGTGCTCGAAAAGAACGGCCTTGACTGGCGTAAAGACCTGTCGCTTATCTACATCGGATTGTCCGAGGTTATGCTCAAAAGTCTTCAGTCCGGCGCCATCGACGGTACGGCGCTTACGCCGCCGGCGAGTTTTCTCGCCGAAGATTTTGGTTTCTACCCCTTATTTAATTTCATCAATGAAGTCGGTGCGCTGCAGGGTGGCGTCGCGGCAAATAGCGCATTCCTCAACGGCCGGCGGGAAACCGCGCATCGGTTCATCGACGCCACCGTGAGGGGGCTCAAATACTTCAAGTCCGAGCGCAGCGGCACGGTCAAGATCATGACGAAGTATATGAACCTTAGCGCCGATTCGGCGGACGAGTTTACGATGAAAGCATGCCGAGCTTCGTCTCGGACGGGACGATTTCGGAAGAATTTCAGGAGCGTGTTCTCGATTTTGAGCTCAAGACGATCGGCACGGATAAGAAAATATCCCGGGACAAAGTTTTTGATTTCTCGTTAGTCACGATGGGCAAAAGCAAATAGCACAAATGGGGAAGGAGAAAATCATGATACGAGCGCAAGATTTAAAGGGTGTGGTGGCGATGATGCCGGCATTTACCACGCCGGACGGAGGATCGCCTGAGGCGTTGGATACGATCGATACCAAGACTTTAATGGAATCGGTCGACAAAATGATCAAGGACGGCGCCAACGCCATTGCGACCATGGGTAGCTTCGGCGAGTTTCATACGCTTTTGTGGGAGGAGAAAAAGAAACTCATCGAAGCGACCATCAGCGCGGTGCGCCAGCGCGTGCCGGTTTTCATCGGTTGCACGACCTTTCATACCCGCGAGACTATTCGAGAGGCAAAATTCGCTCAGGAAGCCGGCGCCGACGGCGTGCTCTGCGGCGTGCCGTTTTATTATCCTTCGACGGTCGAAAATGCAGTGCAATTTTACCATGACATCGCCGACGCATTCCCGCGGCTGGGCATCGGCATCTACCATAATCCGCCACTGCACAAAATCACTTTGCCGGTTCTCGCCTTCGAGAAGCTGATCACGCGGCCGAACATCGTCTTCATGAAAGATAGCCACAGGACGCCGCTCGAATTTACCAAGCTCATCAAGATCGTCAAAGATAAGATCAGCGTCTTCGTCATGCAGGCGCAGATGTATCCTTACATGCAGTACGGCGCGTCGGGCTGCTGGTCGATCAATGCCTGGATGGGACCTTCGCCACTGTTTCGTTTGCGTGATGCCTGCGCGGCAGACGACTGGGAGACCGCGAAACAGATCTGCATCGACATGAGCGAGGCTTACAAGTCGCCCGGCAGGCCGGGTGACTTACTGTGGCGCGAAAACTCCCACAAGCTGGTCATCAATGACGCGGGATACTGTTATGCGGGACCATTGCGGCCGCCCTTTCGCCACGTGCCGCCGGAGATTATCGAGCACAGCAAACAAATGGCGGAGAACTGGAAAAAACTCTGCGCAACATACCCGGCAAAATGAATCTCTCTTTGGATTTTATCAAGAGGCTTCTTTCAGACAACGGAGTCTCGGCGAACGCGCGATTCAGGCGGCAATTGAAAACCTCGGCGGCGCCGCCGATGCAAAAATAGACTCTTCCACGGTCGCTGATTTTAACCTAAGAGGTTATAAAAACGTCTCGCCAATGATTGCAACGGTCGATTTGGCGCACCTCAAGTAAAGGAGAAACATGAATAATGTATAAAGTTGACGCGCTGATCGAGCGGATTAAAACCATGGCCAATGAGCACCACAAAACGCCGGAAGTCCGGTATCTCTTCGCGACCCGATTTACTCCTGCGCGGGCGCGTGCTTGGACGATTCATCAGGCGTATTTCGTCCGCAACCGCAGGGATTGTTGGGCGCTGGCAATGGGGCAGGCACCGTTGGACGTCAAGCGGGAAATCTGGTTGCACGAACAAGAGGAGCTCATCAGCGATCCTCGCGCTGCCGGCGAAGACCACTACACGCTGACGACCAAAGAAGCCAAACTGCTCGGGGTGAGTGAAGCGGATATCGACCAAGCCGAGCTGCACCCTTTTGTCGCGGCGGCGTTCGAGGCGTGGCTGCACTTAGGTAAAAAGACCTGGCTCGAGTCCTTTGTGGCGGTGTCGATGGTCGAAGCGATTAATTCAAACACGATTGTGCCGACCGGTGGATTTTCCTATCGGGCCCGCGAAAGGCTGGTTTCGGACCTGGGTATCGCCCGTGAGTCGCTGACCAATAGAAATGTTCACGTCGAGGCAGACCAGGAACACGCTCTACTTCTCGAAAAAATATTGCGCAGACATGTCAAGAGCGAGGCCCTGGAGGACGTTGTCTTGGCAGCTCTCAAACAGACGCTGATTATCGATCGCGCCTACCGGGCCGGGCTCGCGTTTGTCATGAATCAGATTCCGGAAACCGAAGCCGCCTGAGTCGCTACAGCCGACGAGAGAAACCGGGGAATTTATCCTCGGCCCCAGATCCGTGTATGGTCGGCATGGTCCCGTCATAGTTCACGCCAAACCAGTCGATGACACAGACGTGGCTTTGTCTTTCCATACTCGAAGTTCCTTTGCCGACGACCTACGAATTCAATGCTGTAAGAAAATAAATCGCGGGGCCTTGGCGATAATTCCCTCTAGTGCGACGATACAGCGGAATCGTCGTAACATTTTTGGATTTCAGATCTTAAGGCGAGCAAGTCGCGGGCCACTCGGAACATTTAGAAATAAAAGAATAATGATCCGACAGAATACGAAGTCTCATGAATTTGCGGATTCTCGCGAGCGTGCGCCTCAAACATTCAGACTTGGCTTCTCTTCGATCCGTAGTCCGGCGGCTTGCCAAGCGTCCCACCCGGCAATTAGCGCCCGCGCGCGCTCCCATCCGGCTCGTTTTAGGTCCTGCGCCGCACGGGCGCTGGTGGCTTCGTCGGGTCAAGCGCAGAACGCAATGATCCAGGTTTGGCGGGGCACGTTGAGTTCGGCGATTCGGCGAACGATTTGGTCGGCGGGTATTCGTAACGCGCCTTGAGCTTGAAATGGGCTGGAGTTGAAACTGGTCTCGGCGCGGACGTCGACGATCAACAAGGGCGCGCCGGAGGATTGCAGCCCGCGGAGTTCTTCGACCGATATACGATCGCTGTCGTTCGCAGCGGCGATTGGCCGCGGCGCGCCGTCATTGGCTGTCGGCGTTGCCGTGTCGATTTGAGCCGTGCTCAAAGAAGCGGGTGGCGGCGGCGTTCGTGCCAGCAACATCAACGAGCCGCCGTGCAGCGCCACCGAGAGCAAGACAACGAGGCAGCATACGACGAACAACTGCTCGCTGCCCGGCACACTGGCGAATACTGGCACGAGGATCAATAGTAAGGAGCTCAGGCCGCGCGGTCCAAACCAGGCGATCAAAAAACAGCTCCGGCGCTCAAGTTTGGTGCGCGACAAAGACAAGAGGAAGACGATCGGCCGGATCAACACCACCGTTACGGCGAAGAGTAGAGTCAGCAGATTCAGCACGAGCAGCCCTTGCCATATGAGCGAGCTGCCGAACAGGATGAAGGTGAAGAGCAACGTCATCTCGGCGGTGGTCTGGCCGTATTCGAGAAAGCAGTCGCATAGTTCCACGTCGAGAGCGGCAATCGTCAATCCGGCGCAGAAAGCGGCCAAGAAGCCGCTACCATGGACGGCTTCGGCCGCCGCATAAGCCGCAAATGCCACGCCCAGCGAGTATAAAGATTCGTAGTCGCGGCGCACGCCGGTTTTGCGCCGCACCAATTCCAGCGCGCCAATCGCCAGCAAACCGACCGTCACGCCAGCTCCGGGCCCGAGGAGAAATAGCTCAAGCGCAAGCCGCGCCGATTCGACGCCGAAAAGATTGCTGTGGCTCAACACAGCCATGGCGATGAGAATGATCGGCAGCAGGACGATATCGTTCAAGCCGCTTTCCAGACGCAACGCCAGGCGCACCGGTTCAGGAAGACCGGGACGTTTCAACAAACCGCGCAGCATTACCGGATCGGTCGATGCCAGAGCAGCGCCGATCATCACCGCCGACGCCGGCGAAAAATCCAAAAGCATCCATGCCGCGAGCGCGATGAGCGCCGCCGACAGCAAAGTGCCCGGCCCGACTACAAGAAAAGCTAAAAGACGATGACGCCGGATCTCGGCGATGCTCAAGCTCACGGCGTCGGTAAACAATACCAGCACAAGACTCAAGGTTGCGACGACGCGCAGGATCGGGGAATCGAGAGAAACATTCAATAATTGCAACCCGGCAGGCCCGAGCATCGCGCCGAGCGCGAGGAAAACACCGACCTGAGGAATATCGCTGCGATCGATGAAGCCGGAAAGAAGCGCAGCGACGATAATCACCACGCCTACTAGGGTCAAGGTCAGGATAAAGAACTGCGGACTAAACGGTTCCATAGGCAGCGGCAGACTCGGCGACTATATCAGCGTGTAAAAGTTAGTCCAGGCGTTTTGCCGTCTCACAAATGAGACAGGCATAGACAGACGTTGGGCGAAAACTTTTTGTCCTTTCACTCCTATAATCGCGGAGAAGTCGTGGCAATCACCTGGCATAGTGCGTGCGCAATCACAACGAGAAAGATTAAGGCGGAGCGGAGGGAACCAATGTATACCCGAATCCTGGTACCACTGGACGGATCCAAGACGGCGGAAAAGATCCTCCCCTTTGCGCGTTTTCTCGCGCGGCGATTGAAGCTGTAGGTGGAGCTATTGGAAGCCATCGATGTTGCCGAAATCGGCAGGCGTCTATCGCCTGATAATGCCGAGTTTGTCAGCACAGCGCTGGAAAATGTCATACGGAGGAGTGCCGAGTATCTCAAAGAGATTGCCGGTACATTTCCCGAAGCCGTCGTGCGTCATTCCGGCGATCCGGTGCTCGTGACTCGGCCAACCTGAAGAGCGGCTCGTTTTTTATAGGCAGTCACGGGAGACAGCAGCTATGATCGAAGAGAAAAATCGATTTGGTGAAACTCTGCAACTCTTGGAGCGTGCCAAGGAGGACATCTACTTTGCACAACGCGACCGCGAGCTCATCGAAAAACTTAAAGCGCAATTGCACAAGGTCGAAGATGTGGAGTCGAAACTCCATTGCCCCAAAGGCCATGATCTATCAGAGACCTGCACTTTCCAGGAATTTCTTCTGGATCGCTGTCCGAGCTGCGGCGGCGTCTGGATGGATAACGGGCAACTGGAAGGAATAATCAAAAAAGTTGCCCGTGGTCCGTTAAGTCATTGGCTGGACAAACTGATCGGCAAGGAAGAGCCAACGGAAGCCAAGACGTAAGCAGTTGATCCCGAAAAAATCCTTCAAAAAAATTGCGAACCCTCATAAATTCGCGAATTCTCGCGATGGTTGGCACGGCCGGACGCTAGGTTATATCGGCGAGCCAGACAACAGCGCTTTTTGCGTCATCGAACGCCGCAACCTTCAAGCGCAGGCTGCGTAGGGAAGCGCTCAGGACGCTCAGCCGATCGAACTCGTCGATCTCGGTTGACGACACGAATGCGATTTGGATGTTACGGTGCAACAAATGATGTTCGAGGCTATTGACAAGGACATCGATATCCGAAAGAGCAAGTCTTATTCTGCTGTCCGCCAGATCAATCAAAACCTTAAAATTTAAACGGGATTTGCTTGTCGCCGAGACCTCGCGAAAAATCGCTTCGAGTCTCTCTGCGTCGACTCGTCCGCGAGCGATGAGCATGAGGTAATTTCCGCCCGACAATTCCAGCAATTTGGTTTTTAGATTCACGGTCGATACGCGCAAAAAATTTTGCCCCGTCCTCAACTTCGTTCGCCGACGATCGTTATTCTGATCTGCCGTACTTTTCGAGGGTTTCAAATGTGCTCCGACGAATAACCAGGGATGCATCGATGCGAGAACCGAAAGTTCTTTCGTGCTGGCGCGGCGGGAATCGTCAAAGGGGATAGGCCGAGTCGAAAACCGGCCTACCCCCTATGCCTGTCTGATGGTGTTAGTATTCGTGTTCCGAGTTTAACCAACGTTGCGCGACAATGCGGCGAACGACGTGCTGCCATCGGCGCGGCGCAGCAACACAAGCAGCGGCTTGTCTCCCTTCGCTTTGGCAACTTCGTCTTTCACGCCTTGCACCGAGGTCACCGGAGCTTGGTTGAGTTGCAAGATCACGTCGCCGGCGTGGATGCCTGCGTTCGCAGCCGGGCTGCCGGGCATGACCGCAGTCACCATCACGCCTTCGCTTCCCGTGAGTCCCATCTGGCGCCGCTCCTCGGGCCGAATGTCTTGCAAGGCCAATCCCCACTCGCTCTTTTCCTGCTTGGTGTTCAGTGCCGCGGTCGAATCGTTGAGCTTGCTAATGGCTACATTGATGGTTTTCATCTTTCCGTCCCGCAGAATTTCCACCGGGACGGTCTTTCCCACCGGCGTAGCAGCCACAAGACCGGGTAGGGTTGTCGACTCGTCGATTTTCTTGCCGTCATAGCTGACGATCACGTCACCGCGTTGGATTCCCGCCTTTTCTGCGGGGCCTTGAGCCACGACATCGCCGACGAGCGCGCCGCGCTCTTTGTCGACGCCAAGAGAACGCGCGAGATCAGGCGTCACGGGCTGAACCGAAACACCGAGCCATCCGCGCGTGACCGTGCCCTTGGTTTCCAGTTCCGGAACGAGATTTTTCACGAGGTTCGCCGGAATAGCGAAACCGATACCGATATTGGCGCCACTCTGGCTGAAAATAGCGGTGTTGATGCCAACGACTTCACCCGCCGTGTTGAAAAGCGGACCGCCGGAATTGCCCGGATTGATGGATGCATCGGTTTGAATGAAATCATCGTACGGACCGGCTCCGATCGTCCTTCCCTTGGCACTGACGATTCCCGTGGTCACCGTGTTGCTCAATCCGAAGGGGTTGCCGATCGCCATCACCCAGTCTCCCACGCGAAGCATATCGGAGTTACCCAGGGTCACACCCGGCAAAGAATCCTTAGGCTCGATCTTGATGACCGCCAAATCGGTCTTCGGGTCGAGGCCGAGAACTTTCCCCTTGTATTGCTGTTTGTCGCTCAAAGTCACGGTAATCTCCTGAGCATTGGCCACAACGTGGTTATTGGTCAGGATCAGGCCGTCTTTGCGAATGATGAATCCCGATCCGGTGCCCTGACGTTTGAACTGCTCCGGTTGCTGGGGCATCGGCATGCGGAAGCCTGGAAAAGGAAAATTCTCGCCGAAAACCTGGTCCGGAAAATCGGCCTTGGCAATTGACGTTACTTTGATATTGACCACTGCCGGCGCGACCCGCGCCGCGAGATCAGCAAACGATGGCAAAGCACCGGGTTGAGGTGGGGATGCGGCCGCGGTCGCCTGCCCATCCGCCCGGGCCGTCAATCTCTGCGATTCGTGCCCCACGGCGAATCCGCCGCCAACCAAAGCGACCGCCAGCGCGCTCACGATAAAAGTTTCTTTCTTCGATATCATTTTTTCTCCTCCTGGTTTGTAGAGTCTGTCCACGACGATGGTTTACGATAACCTTTTCGTACGAGAGTTTAAGTCGGAAAGATGAGAGGAGAATTAAAAGCGGATTAGAATTTTCTAATGTCTTTCTCGGGATGGTTGAAAATGCCTCGCCTTCAGGCGAAGTGAGAGTTCGTTATGCCGGCCCTTCGTCGAGTCAGGATAAACTCCCGGTGGCATCCAGGTGACGGACAGCGTCCGTCACATCGTTGGAAAACGGTATCGAGGTTAAGGGGGATGGGAATAACCCCGGTGTTCATCGGGATGACGATAAGGGCCGGAATGATTGGAACCAGAGTTTCCAGTCGACGAATTAGAACCCTTCGGCTTACAGCCGAGAATCGTTCAGTTTTCTTTCATGACGAAGAAGCGGCCAGCGCCTGCGGCAAGGTCACGCGAAAGCAGGTTCCCTTGCCAACAGCGCTGGCTAAATGAATCTGACCGCGGTGCAGCTCGACGATCGCACGGACCAGCGCCAAGCCAAGCCCGGTACCGCTGCCTTCTCTGGCCGGATCGCCTTGATAAAACCGATCGAAAATATGCTCTTGGGCGTCGGGCGCGATCCCCGGGCCGTTGTCCTTGACCTGCAAAACAGCCGAGTGGTCCTGCTGTTCGAGAGTGACCTCGATTCTGCCGCCGCTGGGCGTGTATTTGATCGCGTTCTCAGCGAGGTTGAAAACGAGGCGAAAGAGCAGCGAGTCATAGCCCTCGATCCACAGCGGCGGAGTCGCAGCGACCGTGTACTCGTTTCCGGCCCTTGCCGCCAACTCAGTCAAAGCGGGAGCGACGTCTTCCAGCACTTCGGCTAGGTTGACCGGCTTTGGAAGTGCGCTTAAGGCATTGCCCTCCATGCGCGCCATCAGGAGTAGATCTTCCACCAGCGAATTGAGCCGGTCCACTTCTTCCAGACAACTCGCCAATGTCCGGCGAATGTCCGCGGGCGCCTCGGCGGCGCGGAGCGCGACTTCGATCTCGCCTTTAAGAATAGTGAGCGGCGTGCGCAATTCATGAGCGGCGTCTGCGCTGAAGCGGCGCGCAGCGACAAACGAGCGCTCGAGGCGCGCCAACATGTCGTTGAGCACTGCGGCCAAGCGCGCTAGTTCGTCCTCGCCGGATGGAGCGGGGATTCGCTTCGTCAGATCTTCGGCTTCAATCCGCCGGGCTGCCTCCACCATCGCATCCACCGGAGTGAGCGCGCGGCGCGCGAGAAACCATCCGCCCAACGCCGAGACAGTCAAAGCCACGGGCGCCAGGACGAGAAGAATGAGAAGAAACCTTCTCCGGGAAGCTTCGACATTTTCCAACGACATGGCCACCTGGACGATATTTGCCGTCGAGCCGTTTTTGACCACCGGCAGAGTCAGCAGGCGGAATGACTTCTCGGATCCGGGCTGGTCCCGTACCGTCTCGAATGTCGCCTGGCCTCTTTCCGCATTGCGCAACGCTTCGGCGCTGAGCGGCAGCTTCGATCTTGTACGCGGCAGCAGACGGGGGTCGGGCCGGCCCAGCGGGTCGAGCAGTTGGAAAAACCGCTCAGCGAGTTCGGGACCGAGCATCGACTGTAGATAATCTTCGAGTTCAGGACCGAAAAAAGACGGACGTTGGACGGAGTCGGCGATGGCGTTGGCGACCGAGTCTAGCGAGTCATCGACGTTTTGCCGCAGGCCGCGGTCGAGCAGAAGCACCGATGTCGCGCCCAGCACGGCGAACGTCGCCGTCAGAATTCCCGTATACCAAAGAGTCAGACGGCCCCGGAGCGTGGTCGATCGCCAAATCATGATGGCGACGGCTCTTCCTTCAGCACGTAGCCGACGCCGCGCACGCTATGGATCAGCTTGGGCTCGAAGCCGTTGTCGATTTTCTTGCGCAAGTAATTTACGTACACGTCGATCACGTTGGTAAAGCTATCGTAATCGAGGCCCCACACATGTTGAGCGATCACCGTGCGGCTGAGAACCTGGTCGCGCCTGCGCAAAAAAAACTCGAGCAACGCGAATTCCTTGGCGGTCAAATCGATCCGCTTGTTGCCGCGGCTAACCTCACGGGTCACCGGATCGAGCCTAAGATCCGCGATGGTCAGTATGGCCGGCTGAGCAGGAGCCCCGCGCCGGAGCAGCGCGCGCACGCGCGCCAGCAATTCTTCGAACGCGAAGGGTTTGGTGAGATAATCGTCCGCGCCAAGATCCAGCCCCAGGACTTTGTCGGCTACCGTCACTCGCGCTGTGAGCAAAAGAATCGGCACGCTGACCCGCTGCTGACGTATTTTTTTCATCACGCTGAGGCCGTCCAGCTTCGGTAGCATGACGTCGAGGATCACGAGGTCATATTCCCCTTCCAGGAGCCGGTTCAAGCCCGCCTCGCCGTCGTGTTCCACATCCACGGAATAGTGAGTGGCTTCGAGGCCGCGCTTGATGAAGCTCGCGACTTTCCTTTCGTCTTCAACGACGAGGATGTGCATGGTTGTTAACATACCGCGGGCAACAAAAATGCCCAAGCGGCGTCGCACAATATATTGATGACAGCCGTTCGAAAGCCGAACGAAGCCTTTCGCCTCATCTCAGCTTGGGTTATCACTAAACACTTCACGTGGTTTTAAAACCAGCATGGCGTAGAACTGCTGATGTCTCGGTAGCGGGTCATTGACCCGTCGTTGCCAGATTATTTGGTGTTTTCCAAATTCCTCTAGTGTCTTGTTTTGCCAGTTTGATTTGGCCTAAGGTTAAGTATGGCTTTTGTTGCGCGAAGCTAGGTGTCGTCCGGACGTTTGCAATTAATGTAGGCGGATGGGGATAGACTACAACGAAGCCGCTTGAAGGTTTTGAGCATGACTGGAGCGAACGCCATCATTTTTGTCGTTGATGACGAACCGGCACTACGCGAGCGCCGCCAAATTTTTTTTCACCCTTTTGCCGACGAATTTGGTAAAGATCGAGTATGTCGGTCAGGATAAACGCGTTTTCTTCAAAAATGTCGAATTGCCTGCGCTGATGGGTACACCGCTCAAGATCATGGTTGGGGTGAGCCTTGCCTGTATATCCCTAGCGTGTCTCGTTTATGTTTTAGACGTTTATGACCGCTATCGTTTTGAGCAGCGTGCACGAAACCAATGTTATGAAGTATTGCAGCTCGAACCAAAGGATTTGATCCTCGCAAAACCTGAGGGGCCGATGGGAGCTTGGTCAGTTCTTCAGTACTGTCTTGCCAAAGCTCGGTTCCATAGAGACTAGTTGTTAGCTCCAAAGTCCGAGCCGACTAATCTTTTATTTGGGAAAGCCGATACCGAAGCCGACTTTGCGCCATGCCTTTGAAAAGGCCGTCAGAGACGCCAAAGTCAGCGATTCCCAGTTTCGTGATTTTCGCCATTGCGCGTGCACCAGATGCGGCCGGGCTGCCGTTCGAGATCGGCGAGCGCGGCATCGGTCACAAGCCGCGCGGGATTGCCGGTCGGTACATCAACCTATCGGATGATCAAATCCGCGAAGGTTTTCGGGAAATGTTCGAAAGAATGGCAACGTTGAGAGTGATTCCTGATTCATATCCGGTCTTCGCGACAAACACCCAATCGCTTGCTTGGTAGATTTTGCCTTCGTGCCCTAATTCAATCGGCGTAACTCACCAGCAAGCGAATTCCCGGCATCGCCCGTTTGGGCATTTTGATGGCGATTGAAAGAATCCTGCTCACCGGTGTTACGTGTTTGTTGAGCGCGATGCGGCAGAGCTCAGCACATTCCGTCATCTTTAATTTGTATTCCCCAGTCGGATGGCGGTTAGCTCCCCATGCAAAGACAATTGCGCCGACAAACCTGTCATCTTCCCAAACACCAGTCGCGCCGTCTTTGCGCACGGCAGCGAACGGCTGTAATGCCAGTGTTGAACGGTGGCCGATAAGGTTCCTTATAGCATCGCAGTTACGTCGAGCTGGATTAGAGTCTTGCCGCGCAGGTCGGAAGTGTTCATCACGTGGCGCGCGGGGCGATTGTCTTCATTGGGAAACATCGCGGCCCACTCTTTATTGACCATGTCGCGGTGCTTGATGTCTTTCAGGTATACGATAACTTTGGCGATGCTATCGGTGGTACCGCCGGCGGCTTCGATGATGTTTTTCATATTGATAAAGGCCTGCGCGATCTGCTTTTTCGGATCATCGGACACTGCCGGCTCTTTGGGGTCGCGGCCGTTTATGACCGAGGGAAAAATCTGATTTCCCATTCTCACGCAGATCGGAATCGGGTTGTCGCCGTGTTTGGGCGCATTGAGGACTTTTATCACTTCGCGTTTGGTCATCGTTTTGCTCCTCGGTTCAAGAATTCAGATTTTCCAGGCCGGGTCATTTATTTTTTCGCCTCTTTGACGGTGTCGTTCAAGAGCTTGCGCACCGGCTCCATGTCGCTCCATTCCGGACGACTGTCCAGGTCCATATATTTTTCACCCGGTTTGCGCCTGACATCGGATGGCACATCGTCTTTGGGAATGTCGTTTCGGCGTGATTCCGCCGGTTGTACTTTTGCCAACACCCGTTGCAGTTCTATTTGTCCCTCGCGGGACAATAACCAGTTAATAAAAACTTTCGCTGCATTGGGATGTGGGGCGGTTTTCAGCACTGCGAGGTTGCCCGACTGAGAAACCAATCCGGAACCCTCTTTCCAATTGACATCCATAGAATCGATGGGAAGCCCCTGGCGTTTGCCGATCTCGACGTCTTCGCTGCAGAAAAAACAAATGACGAACTTACCTTGGGCGAGCCAATCGGTTGCTTGACGCGAATACCGCGTCAGCGTGAGGTCCATCTCGCCAAAGACACGTCTAAGAAACGTCGGCCCAAGTTGTGCGTTGTGGTACCAAAAAAGCATGTTACCGTTGCCCGGCCCTGCGGTACGGACGTCTCGGGCGACGATTTTTCCTTTCCATTTCGGATTCAAAAGGTCCCAGTAGGAATTAAACTCCTTTTTCTGGTCTCTGATTAGGTTGGTATTGAAGCCTAGTTGTTGCTCGGCGACGCTGAGATAGCGCAAGATGTAAGTCTTTTCCGGATCGGTATAAACATGCCCCTCGTACCACTTCGATTCGTCGACTACTTCGGGCAGAAGAAGTAGGGGCCGAATCGGATCCAGCCCTTTGATTTGCATAAGCGACTGGGTTGAACGGACACCGAAGCTGAAAACGTCGGCGATATATTTTTCCGCCCGGCGCTCGGCAATCAGGCGGTTGGTAATATCGGCGGCCTGGCCGGCGACAGAAACGACTTTGATCTCGGGATATTTTTTCTGAAAGGCGGCGAAAACACCATCATATCCGACCTTGGTATAAACGGCGACCTGACCTTCTTTCTTCGCCGCTTCTAGTGCTTTCTCCCATTCACTTTGCCAATTAGGAGCCGAAACCGCGGCCGCGGAGGCGAACGATGCGAGTAGCGCGAGCCAGCCTAAAACACTCAGCATGCAGGTGGCACTCATGGGATCCTTTCGAAAAAAATCGCGAGTCTATTCCCAAGACGACACTTGATGTTTCATGAGGATCTCTTTGCCGGTTTTGCCGGATTCGACGATCGCCAAACAGACTTCCAAGGTCGCTTCGCCCCAGCGGCCGTCGTGCGACACCGGGCGGTTGTTCTTCACGGCCTCATACAATTCCGTTACTTCGGCTTGCCGGCCGCGCATCACTTTTTCCAGCGAGACTTCACGCTTCTCGTTGTCACCGTAGACAAAGATGCCGTCCTGCGACTGGCGCATATCGCCTTTTTCACAAGACACGACGGTCAAACCGAAGAACGACTGGTGATGTACGGGCGCGTCATGTCCCGCTCCCCAGATCTGCCAAATCGACGGCCATTTATCCGATCTTTGCCCGTAGCGCATCTGCTCCTTTTGTTCTTCGAGAACCTTGTCGACATTTTCGCCGGTGATTTTGTTCAGGTTCGTGCGCATTTTAAGATTGGTGTCTGGGTCTCGCGGTTGTCCACCCTCGCCGGTCCACCACATCAGCTCGGCGGTGTCGAAAAATCCATAGCCGTTGTAGACGAGAGTCGCCGGTACGCCGCCATCGAA
>Ga0075418_10005624_pt1 | contig 14179 bp, 9 predicted proteins | sample SoiMetdeltSBSDD2_FD_81776 | JGI IMG/M metagenome (GOLD analysis project Ga0075418, IMG submission 81776) | Bulk soil microbial communities from a Populus tree surrounding site in Tennessee, USA - Soil MetaG P. deltoides SBSDD2 | ecosystem: Environmental > Terrestrial > Soil > Tree plantation...
AGGTGATCACCTGGCCGGTGTAGGCGGCCATGCGGGCCATGATAGCCAGGAGGGTGCTCTTGGCCATGTACTCGCCATTGTTGATCGGCCGGCCGTTGCGGATCGAGGCGAACAGCTCGTCGTGTTCGGTCTGGTACATTTCGTTCTGCGGGCCATCGTACGTCCAGTCGCCAGATTTTTTCTTGATCGTGAGCCCCTTTTTCTTTTCCGAGAAGCGGGCGGTGCCGTCGGAGCCGATGACGAAGGCGCTCATGTCATTGGCGCAGTTCTGCTGCTGCCGGCAATTGGAAAGGAGCTGCGCGCCGTCGGCATATTCGTAGGTGATCGAAAAATGGTCGTAGATGTGGCCGAATTCTTCGCCGGTGCGGACCTGCCGGCCGCCGAGACCGACCGCCTTCACGGGATATTCCCCTTTGACCCACGAGCAGACGTCGAGGAAGTGGACGTGCTGCTCGACGTTGAAGTCGCCGGAGAGCCAGGTGAAGTAGTACCAGTTGCGCATCTGCCAGGTCATGTCGCTCCACTCGGGCTGGCGCGGCTTGACCCAAATGCCGCCGCGGTAGTCGTTGGCTTGCAAGGCGAGCACTTGGCCGATCTCGCCATCGTGAATCCGCTTAGTTAGTTCGCGGAAGCCGTAGTCGTATCGCAGGCAGAGGCCGGAGACGACCGACAAGTTTTTCTTCTTGGCGTCTTCGCAGATTTCCAGTACGCGCCGTACCCCCGGCGCATCGACGGCCACCGGCTTTTCGGCAAAGACGTGCTTGCCCGCATCGACGGCGGCCCGCAGATGGAGCGGGCGAAACTGCGGTGGCGTTGCCAAGAGGACCACGTCGCAGCATTCAATGACGTGCTTGTACGCGTCGAAGCCCACGAACTGGCGATCACGCGGGACGTCGATTTTGGCGGCAATCTTCTCATCCTTCGACAGACTGCCGAGGCTGGTGGTCAGGCGGTCCTCGAAAGCATCCCCCATGGCCCACAGCTTGTTCTGGCTGTCGGCCTGGAGCGCCTGCTTGGCCGCCCCACTGCCGCGGCCGCCGCAGCCGATGAGGCCGACCTTGAGGTATTCACTCCCTTGGGCGTGAACGGCTGGCACAATCGCACCGCTGGCCAGAGTGCCGAGGGCGACGGCGGAGGAGGTTTTCAAAAACTCGCGGCGGTGGTGGGAAACGGTGGTTTTCATAAGGTGTTCTCGCTGTGGTCAGCGCAAGCGGAATTACGACGTGGTCTTAAGCGCCGCAGTCGACTGTTCAACGCAAAGGCGCAGAGTTCGCAAAGAAGAGGAAAGAGAAGAGACGATTTTCCTCACATCCCCCTCCAATCCCCTTTGCGATCTCTGCGTCTCAGCGCCTTTGCGTTAATAAGGACGGTCGGCGGGGCAACAAGTGCGGCATCGGTGGGCCGCTACGGTTTGACTGGTCCGATCTCAAACTTCCGAAACAGTATCTCAAATCCCTCCGTCTGAAGCAAAATCCGGCCGCCGGCGGGATACACATCGCGGCACTCGTTGACAGTCTCGCCGTTGACTTTGACGGTGATCTTACCCTCTGCGCAAATACACTCGACGCGGGTCCACTCGCCGACGGGGCTTTCCACGTCGTCCTTACCGCGCGTGTCGAGGAATTCTTTGAAGTCCCAGTCGTGCTTGTTCCACCACATCTGACCGCGGGTAGGGGGAAAGGTCTTCAGCTCACCGCCGGGCTTGAAGCGATGCCGCCGGCTGTCGGGCGCTAGCTCGGTTTCCGCCGATAGTTTGACCGGAATTTCTTTGCCACTCTCATCTTTGCCGCGGATGACAATGAAGTCGCCAACGCAGCCCTGCGCGAGCTGACACTCGATGCACGAAGGCCACGCGCCGCCGGCTCCGCCGTCGGGGCCGGTCGCGTGAAGGAGGATTCCGCTGTTGCGGACGTATTTGCCGCCGTCGGTCTTCTTGCCCCACTTGTACTCGACGGTCAGGTGGTAGTCGCGATACGCCTTATCGGTGGCGACGTAGCCCATTCCGTCGCCCGAAAGATGCAGAATGCCGTCCTTCACCGAGAAGACGCCGCGCGGATCGTCGCGCTTGGTGTCCTTGAGCCAGGTGATCAGGCCGCTGAGGTCTTTGCCGTTGAAAAGCTGGACGACCTCGCGCGGCGCGACAGGCTCGGGATCAGCGGCGGCGGCAGTCTGCAAAGAGACCGCGACAAATAGGAACGAAGCGGCAATCGGCAGTCGGTTCATGCTCAATAGTTGAACCGGCCCGAGTGCCGATCGCAAGCATCAAGCTCCCTCGATGGCTCACTCCGCAATCCGCAATAAAAAAAACCGCGGCCCGGGTCGTCTTGGCCCGGGCCGCGGTCAGTCGTCAAAAGAACCTTCGGCGTGATTGCGACTATGCGGAGTCGCTGGGAGAGTGGCGCGGGTCAGGCGTGCTATGGCACATGCCTTTTGGCGACCCGGGCCATCCCGGAATTATTGGTCCAGCAGTCGGAATACTTGCCGAAGGTTTTTTTCGAGTGGTTCCGTCGTCGCATCCTCCGTGACGCGGCGGCAAACGTATTTATCGGTTTGGGGCGTGCGCCTGTTGACTGGTTTCGCGTGAAATATCGAACAAGCCGCGACACCAATCCGGCACGCCATTCGCCTTTCGGAAGAACCGTCGCTCCGGTTCTCGCCGACGCTCTGCAATCCTATGCCGCCGGAGGGCACTTGCCAAGCTTGCGACTGCGGCGGCTAATGCGATTTCGACGAATTTTCGCACGACCAATCGGCAAACGCGGATGGTTCGATGCCCAATCGACTGGCAAGCGAGACGAGCCCTTACCTGCTCCAGCATCGGGAAAATCCGGTGGACTGGTACCCGTGGGGGGCCGAAGCGCTGGAAAAGTCCAAGGGGGAAAATAGGCCGATTTTTCTGTCGATCGGCTATTCCGCCTGCCACTGGTGCCACGTGATGGAGCACGAGAGTTTTGAGAGCGAGCGGATCGCGGCGGTCCTCAACGAGCACTTTGTGCCCATCAAGGTCGATCGCGAGGAGCGGCCCGACCTCGACCAGATCTACATGAATGCCGTCCAGCTCATGACGGGGCGCGGCGGCTGGCCGATGTCGGTCTTTCTCACGCCCGATCTGAAGCCCTTCTTCGGTGGCACGTACTGGCCGCCGACCGACCGGATGGGAATGCCGGGGTTCGAGCGGATTCTGCACGCGGTGATCGACGCCTGGCAAAACCGGCGGGAGGCGGCCGTCGCCCAGGCGGAGGAGCTGACGCGCCATTTGCAGGCGGTCGGCCGCGAGGAGGGAGTCCATCAAGGGCTGCGGCGCGACCTGATCGACGTGGCCGAGGCCCAACTGCGGCGGTCGTTCGACTTCACCCACGGCGGCTTTGGCACCGCGCCGAAGTTTCCGCATCCCATGGACGTGAAGCTTCTCCTGCGCCAATGGCACCGCCATCAAAACGACGGCCGCGGCACGCAGAACCTGGAGATGGTGATGCTGACGCTCGACAAGATGGCTGCCGGCGGCATTTACGACCATCTGGGCGGCGGCTTTGCCCGCTACAGCGTCGATGAGCGGTGGCTGGTGCCGCACTTCGAGAAGATGCTGTATGACAACGCGCTGCTGGTGGGGGCGTATCTGGATGCTTATCTCGTAGGACAGGTTTCCAACCTGTCCCAAGATTCTGGACAGGTTGGAAACCTGTCCTACGAGGAGGTGATCCGCCAGACGTGCGACTACATCCTCCGCGACATGACCGACGAGGCGGGAGGATTCCACAGCACCGAGGATGCCGACAGCGAAGGGGAAGAAGGAAAATTCTACGTCTGGACGCCGCGGCAGATCGAGGAAGTGCTGGGGCACGACGCAGCGGTGCAGTTCTGCTACGTCTACGACGTCAGCGATCAGGGGAACTTCGAGCACGGCAAAAGCATTCTCAATTTGCCCAAGACAATCGAGCAGTGTGCAAAGCTGCATCAGCTCGACCCGGCGCAGCTTGCGGCAGAATTGAAGGAGTCGCGCGAGAAACTGCTGGCCGCCCGCAACGAGCGGGTTCGCCCCGCCAAGGACGACAAAATCCTGGTGAACTGGAACGGCCTGATGATCGACTCGCTGGCGCTGGCCGGCGTCATTCTGCGAGCGCCGCAGTATCTCGAAGCGGCCGCGAAAGCCGCGACTTTCATTCTGGAGAAGTTGACTCGCCCGGACGGGCGGCTGCTGCACACCTACCGCCACGGCCAGGCGCGGCTCGACGCCTATCTCGACGACTACGCCTGCTTCATCAATTTGCTCGTCACGCTCTACGAGACAACGTTTGACGAAGGCTGGATCGATCACGCGGTCCGTCTGGCCGACATCATGGTCGCTCGCTTTGCCGACAAGGATCAAGGCGGGTTCTTCTTCACGGCCGACGACTACGAGCAGCTCATCACGCGGACCAAGGACCTGCACGATAGCTCCGTCCCCAGCGGCAATGCGATGGCGGCCACCGCCCTTGTTCGCCTCGGAAAACTCACTGGCCGGCAGGATTACTTGGGCGCGGCCGAGGATGCGCTCCATGCCGGTCTGGCCGTGATGGAGCGCTCGCCCACTGCCGCGGGGCAGATGCTGATTGCGCTCGACAGGTTCCTCGGCCCCATGCCGGAGATTGTCGTGCTGGGCAATCCGGCGGGCAAGGAAACTCAGGAGGCGATCTCCACGCTGCATCGCTGTTATATTCCCGGCCGCGTCGTGGCATGCCGCGATCCGGCCGGCAATCGCTATCGCTCGCCACACCTGGAATCGATCTTTGCCGGCAAGACCGCGGGACCAAGCGAGCCGACGGTCTTTGTCTGCCGCGATTTCACGTGTCAGGCTCCGGTGACGGGAGCGGAGGAAGTCGGCAAACTGCTGAGGTCGCTAGGGGCGGGTGAGGCGTGAGACAACGGGGTCGTGAGTCGTTTTCGGCCAAACCGCATTGTCCATGGAAAAGTCTTCCGCCGAAAACGACTCCCGACCCCTTCGCTCGCATTGCTCAGCAGGCGCTTCTACAATCGAGGACATCCTGTTGCTCGAGCGCTCAAAGCGGAGCTCTACATGACGCGGACTTTGTCAGGGTTGAGCGGAATTCTCGCACTGCTGCTCGCCGTTCCCTCCTGGTCGGCTGAAGAAATGCCGCCGGCGACAGTGGCCGAGTTGGCCCGCCAGGCGCGGCCCAGCGTGGTGGTCATCAGCGTCGCGGGGCGCGACGGCACGCAGCAGGGTTTGGGGACCGGTTTCGTCATCGCTCCCGAAGGGCTCATCGCCACGAATCTGCACGTCATCGGGGAGGCGCGGCCGATCACCGTGCAGACTGCCGACGGCAAGTCGCTCCGCGTCAGCGGGATTCGCGCCTGGGACCGGACGCTCGACCTGGCCGTGGTTGAGGTGGAAGCCAAGGACCTGCCTGCACTCAAGCTCGGCGACTCCGACAAGCCACAGCAGGGGGACTCCATCGTGGTGATGGGAAATCCCTTTGGCCTCAAGCACAGCGTCGTCAGCGGCGTGCTGTCCGAGCAGCGCGACATCGACGGCCGCAAGATGCTGCAGATTGCCTTTCCCGTCGAGCCGGGCAACAGCGGCGGACCAGTGCTCGACGCTCAGGGGAAGGTGCTCGGCATCGTCACCATGAAATCGCGCGTCACGGAGAACCTCGGCTTTGCCGTGCCGATCAACGCGCTCAAGCCACTGCTTGAAAAGCCAAATCCGGTGGCGATCGAGAAGTGGCTCACGATCGGCGCCATCGACCGCAGCGTGTGGCTGCCTCTGTTCGGCGCTTCCTGGCAGCAGCGCGGTGGACGAATCATGGTCAGCGGCAGTGGCCAAGGCTTTGGCGGGCGCTCGCTGTGCCTGCTCGATCGCCAGCCGCCGGAACTTCCGTACGAGGTGGGTGTGGCCGTGAAGCTCGACGACGAGGCGGGGGCGGCGGGGCTGGTGTTTCACGCCGACGGCCAGGACGTGCATTACGGGTTTTATCCTTCCGCGGGCAAGCTGCGGCTGAGCCGTTTTGAAGGTCCCGACGTCTTTAGCTGGAAGGTGCTCGAAGAGAAGCCGAGCGACCACTACCGTCCCGGAGAGTGGAACTTTCTCAAGGTGCGGGTCGAAAAGGACAAGCTCCAGTGTTTCGTCAACGACGAGCTGGCCATCGAGTCCACCGACCGCGCGCTGGGCAGCGGCAAGGTGGGCCTGGCCAAGTTCCGGCAGACCCAGGCGCAATTCAAACAATTCCAACTGGCTGCCAGCATTCCTCCCCGGTCGCTGCCCGACGAAAAGGCCCAGCAGATTGCCGCCGCCGTGGAGAAGCTGCCGAGCATTGAGCATCTGACGGACCAATCGCTGGCCCCGCTGGCGGAGGCGTCCAGTGCCGGCGTGGACGCGCTGCGGAAGCGCTCGCAGGAGCTGCGGCGGCGGGCGGAGGAGTTGGAGCGGATGGCGGCGGAGGTTCAGGCCCGTGCGGCAGTGGCCGAATTGGCCCGCCTGGCGGGGCCCGAGGCCGAGAAGGTCGATTTGCTGCGGGCGGCGCTGACCATTGCCCGGCTGGACGAAGAGGAAGTCGATGTCGAGGCCTATGTCCAGCAGGTGGAGCGGATCGCCAAAGACATTCGCGCGAAGCTGCCGGAGAAGGCGGACGACGCGGCCAGGCTGTCGGCACTCAGTCAGCACCTGTTTACGGAGAGCGGATTTCACGGCAGCCGATTCGATTACTACAACCGGGCCAACAGCTATCTCAATCGGGTCATCGACGACCGCGAGGGGCTGCCGATCACGCTCTCGGTGCTGTACCTGGAGCTGGCCGCGCGGCTCGATCTCAAGATGGAAGGAGTGGGATTGCCGGGGCATTTCGTCGTGCGGCAGATTCGCGTGGACGGCGAGCCGCAGCTCATCGACGTGTTTGAAGGTGGCAGGCTGATGAGCCGCGAAGACGCAGAGAAAAGAATCCGCGAATCGACCGGCGAGCCGGCGGCCGAGGAGCATTTCCGGCCGGTGACCGAGCGGCAGATTCTCGTGAGGATGCTACAGAACCTGCTGGGCGTCGCGCAGGGGAAGCAGGACAAGGAGGCGATGCTGCGTTACCTCGAAGCCATGATCGCCATCGATCCGGAACTGGCCCGCGAGCGGGGTCTGCGGGCGATCGTGCAGTTCGAGACGGGGCGACGAGACGCGGCAGTGACGGGGCTCGAATGGTTCTTTGAGAAAAAGCCGGCGGGGGTCGATCTCGACCAAGTGCGGGAGATGCGGGAATATTTTCGGACGGGAAAGCCGGGGGAGTGAGGAAGGGTCAGGGGACAGGAGTCAGGGGTCAGAAATTCCGCCGCTACGGGATCGGCTTGAGGCTTTCCCCCTCGAGCATCGCTTTCATCAGGGCCGGCACGGCTGGCGCCGCGTCGGGACCGATGCGGCCGAGCGCGGTCGCGGCCATCTTACGCAGCTCCGGGTCCGCGTCCTCCAGAAGCAAGACGAGCTCTGGCACCGCCTCTTTCGCGTCGGGCCCCATCCGCATCAGCACTGCGCAGGCCTGGCGGCGGACCTCCTGGTTGGAGCTGCGAAGCGCATCCACGAGCATCGGCACGGCCGGCGGTCCAATTCGGCTGAGGGCTTCGGCTGCCAGCGACTGCTCGCTGCGAGGCGCCGGAGCGGGCACGGCGGCCGGTACCAGAAGCGTCGCCGGCTTGACACTGTCGTCGCGAATGACCGCTGTCGGGAGTTCCGCCGGCGGCGAAGTTTCGGCCGCGGCGAGTTTCGCAGCGGACGACACCTGCCGCGATGGCGTTGGCGGCGTGCGACCACAGCCGGCGACCGCAACCGCCACGCTGGCCAGCATCGCCGTCCCCATGGCGCATCGCCAAACGTCAGACGGTCGCTTGGAAAAGCGGATCATCGAAAACTCTCTGGCTGGCAATGCACGGCGGACCAATCCTCAGGATCATCCATCCACAGCCCTGTGTCCAGACTGGCGGAATGCGAATGCCGGAAATGACGTTTATGCCTCGCAAAGCGTGCGGCCGAAAGACTGGCTCGTGGACGGTAGCTCTCGGACAAAACCGCAGGACTGACGCAAGCTAGGCTTGCGCAGAGCGGCGCCGTCATCATGGCCGGCAGCAACGGCGCCGGCGGCCGGCAATCAGGATTCAAGCATGTTCTCGTTCACTGAGTTCCAGGGTCAATCATCCCAGGACAAGCACGGCGGCATTCGCCTGAACACCACGTATCAGACCGTGAAAAAGCCGGTTTGGCTGGTGCTGCTGAAGCTTACCGCATTGACGGGAATGGTGGCCATGGCGGCGGTGGTCATCACGCCCGCGCTCGCGCAATGGCTGCCGATGTGGAAGGCGACGCTGGCGACGATCGGCACCCTGCTGATCTACATCGGCATCGCGTTTTTCTTCCGGCCGGAAGCCAACACGGACAACATGGGCTGGTTCGGCGGTTTCGGGAATGACCCCTTCCAGTATTCGGACAACCTCAACCGATTCCTGTTCAAGCTCCACATGCTGCTGGGGCCGGGGCGTTTTGCCGCCGAAACGATACTCGATGCCTGTGCGCTGATCGGTCTGGCCAAGGGACCTGAGGTCATCGAGGAGGAAGAATCCACTCCGGCCGTGCTGATTGACCCGGCGTCCTATTCCCAGACGACCCAGCAGGTGGCCCCGCCGGCCATCGACCCCCTACCGCTGCGGGCCGATCGGTTCAACATGCCGCAGGGACAAGTGCCGCGGCCGCTGTGAGAATCGCTACAGCACCGGCGGCTCGTGCGTGACGGAAAAGATCTCCCAGTCGGCGCCGCGAAGGTGGTTCTTGTAGGTCCGGCGGACGCTGATCCAAAAGGGGACCGGCTCCTGGGGCGTTTCCAACTCGTATTTGAGCACGACTTCGTCCGCCAGCGAGTCGTGCGACTGAAGGGCGAATTCGACGAAGTGGTAGCGCACGGAGGGACCAGCGGCGCGGAATCGCTCCAATGCCGGATTGTAGTAGAAAGAGGTGAAGCTGGATCCGGCCTCCTGATTGGTCTCGTACACCGTGTTCATCTGCGACTGCGGATCGAGCCGGTACTCTTTCGCGATGTGCAGTTGATGCGCGCGGTGCAGATCGCCGCTGGCGAGGATTTGCAGCCAGTCATCGGCGAATTCCCGGGCCTGACGGCGGATCGTGGCCTGATGATGGAGGTTCGCGGCCACTCCCCAGCCGAGAAACAGCGTCGCCAGACAGAGCCCCGTGACGGCCAGGCTGCGTCCCGTCACCTGGCGAGATGACGCCGCGATCGCACGCAAAGCCAGCGTGGCCAGCACGATGGCGGCTAGCGGCACCACCGCCAGCAGGGGATGGATCAGCGCGGCGGCGGAAGCAAGTCCCGTCAGCAGGGCGACCACCGCCAGCGGATTGACCGGGCGATACTCCTCGACCGTCGGCGATGGTTCGTCGGCCCGGGCTTCCAGGATGGACGGTTGGTTCATGGGCCTGCTGGCTCGGTCGGGCGGCAATGGGCTTGACTGTTTACGCCGCCGGCGCCTTACGGGTTCACTCGCATCATTTCGGCCTGCTGGTAGCGGATGCGACGGTCGTGGTACTTGTCGAAGAAATCCCCCTTGGCATCGAAGGCTTCCACGTCGGCACTGGCGGGTTGCGGCGTGCCGCTGAAATTGCCGCGGGAGAGAGCATAAAACGAGACCCGGTTCATGAAGCTGCGCCAGGCGCCCAGCGGCGAGATGCTATTGGCGTCCGGCTTGGCGGCCAGTGCGCCCCCCGGCGACTCGCTGTTGAGTGGAGCGAAGTTGAGCGTGAAGCCGACGAAACAGATCATCAGCCAGCCGGCCCACAGGGCCGTGACGCTCCGGCCCGCCATTTCCACCGGCATGATGAACTTCACGCGGTTGGGGGAGAACAGGTCGCTGAACAGCCGCAGCATCACAAAGCTGAAAACAAACAGGAACCAGATCACCACGAAGTCGAGCAAATAGGTGAACGAGGCGTCGAACCCTTCCACCCAGGCAGCGATAGGCTCGTAGTAATTCGTCGCAATCAGCATCGACAGCGTCATGTTGATCAGCGTTACGCAGTTGTTCCACGTGCCGTGGAACCAGAGCGCGGCCACGGTCGCGGCGAAGATCAGGAATAGCAGGAAGTACATCATTGCTTCATCACCCTTTGCAGTTCCGTCAGCGACGTCGTCCCCAAGGCCATGATCAGGATGCCTTCCTCCTGCAACGTGCGATGGCCCGCCTGGCGCGCCAGCTTGCGAATGTCGTCCACTGAAGCTTGCCGGACTAGCGCTTGCCGGATCTTGTCGTCCACGACCAGCACTTCGTAGATGCCGGTGCGGCCGCGATACCCCAGTCCGCGGCAGGCGGGGCAAATCTCCGGCTCCCCCTTCTTCTTAGGCGGCGGGGGCTGGCCCGGCGGCAGAGGCTGCTTTTCGCGGTACAGCACCTGCACGCGGCCGGCCGGGATGCCCAGCCGCTGGAGCAGCTCGGGCGTCGGCTGCACGGCCTCGCGGCACAGCTCGCACAGTTTGCGAATCAGCTTCACGAAGACGACGCCTTTGACCGATTTGGCAAACAAATCGATGGGCACTCCGAGGGCCGCCACTCGCAGCAGCGACTCCGCGGCGTCCTTGGCACGCGTGCTGATCAGTCCCAGGTGCGGCCGATCTTCATTGAGCGAATAATTGCAAACTGCCGCCACGGTCGCGCCGTTGGGCACGTGCGGAAGACACAGGACCTCCGGCTGCTTGAGCAGCAATTTGGGGAGCAACTGGTCCGGCGTTTCGCCTCCCTGGAGGTTGTACTTGACGAGCTCGACGTTCTCGATATCGCGCTCCAGGTTGACCTGGTCCTGGATCGACATGAAGTCCCGCATCAGGCGGTCGGTCGAGCGCAGAGAAGCGGTCCACATCGCCGACAGGCCGTCCTGCGGCAGCGAGGCAAACACCACCACGCCGCTGGCGCCCGGGCCGATCAACTCCTTCACCCTGTCGCGCAGGCCGTCCCGCATTCCCAGCTCTTCCAGCGTGGGAATGTGCTTGGTGACGAGCTGGAATGTGACGAGCACTCGTTCGCCCGTCTGCGTCCCCTGGCTGAGGAGCGTGGTGTCGTACTTGGCTCCGCCAAATTCCGTGCGGAACTTACCCTCCTGCCGGCTGCGGCGGTCCATGATGTTGAGGTTTGCCATTTTTTTCAGGACGGCCAGCATCATGTCCCCCACCTCGCGGTTGGGCGGTCCCTTCAGCGGCGGACCCTTGAGCTGCGGAATCTCGACGACTGGCGCCGTATTGTGCCAGATGCCATCCACGTAGTAGCGGATCGCCACCGCGTCCTGCGTGTAGTCGAGCATGATCTTCTCGGCGCGGTTGTCGAGCGCATCGGCCAGCAGAATCTTCGTGGAGACGAAGGCGGGAGACTGCCGGGCTTCAATCAATATCGCCTGATTTTGCTGCTGGAGCGGCGTGGTGGCGTGCATCTCGACAGGCGGCCCCATTTCCCACGGATGGACCGCCTTGACCTCGCGCTTCCGGCGGCGACCGAGATTGGCAAACCAGTTCTTGAGGTGATCGCTGGTGAGGACCTTCTTCTCATGCGTCACCCGGGCATTGCGCATCACCACGTAGATGGTCAGCGGCACAAACCAGGCCAACACGAGCAACGGATACCCGGCGGCGAAGAACGGAATGTTCAGCGTGGCCAGGAAGAAGACCAGGAAAAAGGAGAATACGGTGATCGGGCCCCACACCTGCCACGGCATGCCGATCCCTTCGCCCAGCTCGACGCCGTCGCGGCTGATCCAATCCGTGGTGTACACCCAAAGCAGGACGACCAGCACGAGCAGAAAGAGCTTGTATCCGGCCAGGTAGAAGCCGGGACCGCGGTCGATCGCATTGCCGCTGCCGGGGGGCGTATAGGCGGCATAGCCTTGCGCCTGTGCGTACAGCAAGTCGGCGCCGACCAGCACGATCGCCGCGGCTACGAGCAGCCAGACCAGGTTGCGAAGCATCAGATGATTCCAGGCTGTGCGACGTTGATTCCCTTGATGGCCATCTTGAGCGCGTCGGGATTGGGAGCGACGGCAAAGGCGGTCGGCCGGTCGATGAGCTCGTCGTCGATCAGTTGCTTGAGGCTCATGGTGAAGTCCTGCATGCCGTCGGCCGCGCCAATGCGGATGGCATCGGGGAGTTTGTTGTCCTGCGCTTCCAGGACGAGTTTGATGATCATCGGGGTGAAGGTCATGATCTCGACGGTTGGGACGCGGGGAACGCCCGGCTTGATGCTCTTGAGCAGCTTCTGGGCGACGATCCCCTTCATGTTGAAGGCGATGGCGCTGCGAATCGCCTTGTGCATCGCCTCGGGAAACAGGTCGAGGATCCGACCGATGGTCGAGGACGAGCTGCTGGCGTGAATCGTGCCGAACACGAGGTGGCCGGTCTCGGCGGCGTGAATTGCCGTCATGAACGACTCTTCGTCGCGCATTTCGCCCACCAGCATGATGTCCGGGTCTTCGCGGACGGCATGCTTCATGCCGATGCCGAAGTCCTTGACGTCGAAGCCCACTTCGCGCTGATTGATGACCGCCTTGTCCTCGGTGAACACGAACTCGATAGGATCCTCCAGCGTCAGGATGTGCACTCGCTCGCGCTGATTGATGTAATCGAGCATCGAGGCGATAGTGGTGCTTTTGCCCGAGCCGGTGACGCCCGCCAGCAGGATCATCCCTTGATCGAAGCCGCACAGCTTTTCGATCGACGGCGGCAAGTATAGCCCCGCGAAATCGGGGATCTTGTTGTTGACGCGCCGCGCGACCAGACCCATGTTCCCCATCTGCTGGAGGATGTTCACGCGGAACCGCCACCCCACGCCGTCCACGTTGCACGTGTGGGCAAAGTCGCACCCGCCGTCCTCGTCGAAAATCCGGCGGCAGCGGTCGTTCATCATCGGGATCAGCAGCCGCACCATCTCCTCGGCATCGACGGGCTCGCGATTGAGCGGCCTGAGCTCATTGCGGATGCGGACCAGCGGCGGCTTGCCTACCTTCATGTGCAGGTCGCTCCCCTCCAGCTTCACCAGCGCCCGAAAGTATTTATCGACCTCGATCTCCTTTTTTTCGTGCATCATGCGCTCCATGAGCGCTTCGGCACTGATGACGCCAGATCCATGCAGAGCCTGACGGCCGGCCTGTTCATGGGCTTCGTGCGACATGGCTTTTACCTTCTAATTTCTGTGGACTGTATTTGGTTTCGCGTTCCGAGGTCCGCGCTGCCACGGGCACTCGGGCGTGGTAACTATAACCTCACTGGAATCCCTTGCGCCGCCATGATCCGCTTGGTCTCGGCAATCGTGTACTCGCCGAAATGGAAGATGCTGGCCGCCAGCGCCGCATCCGCCTTGCCGATCAGGATGGCATCGGCCAGGTGCTCGGGCCGGCCCGCCCCCCCGCTGGCGACAACCGGAATCGACACCGCTTCACTCACCGCCCGCGTGATCTCTAGATCGTAACCGTCCTTCGTCCCGTCGCAATCCATGCTGGTCAGGACGATTTCCCCCGCCCCCAATTCCTCCACTTTTCTGGCCCAGGCGACTGCCTCCAACCCGGTCGGGACACGCCCGCCGTTGATGTGCACCTCGAACCAGGGGTCAGGGTTCAGGGTTCGGGGTTCAGGGTTCAGGTCGCCAGATTGCCCCTGACTTTGGACTTTGGACTTTGGACTTTGGAGCTGCCCTTCTGAACCCTGAACCCCGAACCCTGAACCCTCTCGCCAAACCCGCTTGGGGTCAATATTCACCACAATACACTGGCTGCCGAACCGCCTGGCGGCATCCGCCACGAATTGTGGATTCTTGACCGCCGCCGAATTGATCGAAACCTTGTCGCTGCCAGCGTTCAAAAGCGCCCGGATATCCTCCATGGTACGAATGCCGCCGCCGACGGTCAGCGGCATAAAGACCTGTTCGGCCGTGCGGCGAACCACATCGAGCATGATGTCGCGCCCTTCGTGGCTGGCCGTGATGTCCAAAAAGACCAGCTCATCGGCGCCTTCCGCCTCATAGCGCGCGGCGACTTCGACGGGATCGCCCGCGTCGCGGAGATTGACGAAATTGGTCCCTTTCACCACCCGCCCTCGATCGACGTCGAGACAGGGAATGACACGTTTGGCAAGCATGGACGGGATACAAGTAGACAAGGCGCGCAGCCGGCGAG
>Ga0075418_10005625_pt1 | contig 14178 bp, 14 predicted proteins | sample SoiMetdeltSBSDD2_FD_81776 | JGI IMG/M metagenome (GOLD analysis project Ga0075418, IMG submission 81776) | Bulk soil microbial communities from a Populus tree surrounding site in Tennessee, USA - Soil MetaG P. deltoides SBSDD2 | ecosystem: Environmental > Terrestrial > Soil > Tree plantation...
CGATGGAAGAAGTGCGGAGCGGCCTGATCGAATACGCCTTGCCGACCAAGCCTGAAGCCTTCGGGAAACACTGAACGCTGATTCCTGGGATCACGGGACGCGGATCACGCGGATCAATCGACGGGACGCGGATTACGCGGATCAATCGATGGGACGCGGATTACGCGGATCAATCGATGGGACGCGGATCACGCAGATCAATGGACGGGACGCGGATTACGCGGATCAATGGGGCGTGGGTTCGGCGTGATCCGCAGTCCCGCCCGAGCGTTCTCGGGCACGGGGCCGACGTTGGCTAGGCCGAACCCCGGATCCCGGACCCCGGAACCCGTAACCGAGTACCCACGTAAGTGCCGTACATGGGAGCCATTCTCGGTGTGCTCGGGTTGTTCCTGGCCGGCATTCTGGCCCTGGTACTGCTCGCCAAGGCCGTGCTGTGGCTGGTCCTTCTGCCGTTCCGCCTGATCTTCGGGCTGATCTTCGGTGTCCTGTTTCTGCCGTTGCTCATCCTGAAGGTGGTGATCGGGATTGTCTTGCTCGTCGTGATCGGGCCCGTCGTGCTGTTCGCCGTGCTGGCCGCGATCGTCGGTGCCCTTGTCGGGGTGGTGATCCCGCTCTTCCCGCTCCTCTGCATCGCCTTCGTCGTCTGGGTCGTGCTCAAGTCGACGCGCGCCGTAGTCGCGTAACCCGGACCCCGGATTCCGGATCCCGCGTTTACGGTTTCTGACGCGAGTACGGCGTTGCCCGCTCGAACGCATCCGCCACTCGAAGCACGGTTGCCTCGTCCATGGCGCGGCCGGTGAGCTGGAAGCCGCAAGGTAGCCGGGTCGACGTAAACCCGCATGGCACGGAGATCGACGGGAGTCCCGCGAGGTTGGCGGCGACGGTGAACACGTCGGCGAGATACATCTGAAGCGGATCCGACGTGCGCTCGCCGAGGAGGAACGCCGGCGTGGGGCTCGTCGGCAACGCGATCAGGTCGGTCTTCTCGAGCGCCGCCTCGTAATCACGCCGAATCAGCGTGCGCACCTGCTGGGCCTTCAAGTAGTACGCATCGTAGTAGCCCGCGCTGAGCACGTAGGTGCCGAGCAGGATCCGCCGTTTGACTTCTGCACCGAACCCCGCATCTCGCGTGCGGTCGTACATCTCTCCGAGCATGTCGGCCGGCACGCGCAGTCCGTACCGCACGCCGTCGTATCGCGCCAGGTTCGAGCTGGCTTCCGCGGTGGCGACCAGGTAGTAGACGGGGATTGCGTGCGCGCTGTGCGGAAGGGCGACGTCCACAATCGTGGCGCCCTGCTGCCGCAGTATGTCGACACTCGCCTCGAACGTGGTTCGTACTTCCGGATCCACGCCTTCATTGACCAGTGCCCGCGGCACGCCAATGCGAACGTTCCGAATGTCTCCCGTCAGCGCGGCCAGATAGTCGGGGACGGGAACAGCTGCGCTCGTCGCATCCGACGGATCGGCGCCAGCCATGACCTGCAGCGTCGCGGCGGCATCCGCCACCGTCGTCGACAGCGGGCCAATTTGATCGAGCGATGATGCAAACGCGAGGAGTCCGTACCGCGACACACGTCCGTATGTTGGTTTGAAACCGACGATGCCGCACATGGAGGCGGGCTGGCGGATGGAGCCACCGGTGTCGGAGCCGAGAGCGATCGGTACCATCCGTGCCGCAACGGCTGCGGCGGATCCTCCGCTCGATCCTCCAGGCGTCCGATCGAGCGACCACGGGTTCCTGGTCGGTACGAATGCCGAGTTCTCGGTCGACGAGCCCATGGCAAACTCGTCGCAGTTGGTCTTACCGACCACAACCGCGCCGGCGGCGACGAGGCGCTGCACGACGGTCGCGTCGTAGGGCGGAGTGTAGTGTTCGAGGATGCGCGAGCACGCGGTCGTCGTCACGCCGCGCGTGCAGAGGTTGTCTTTGAGCGCGATGGGAACGCCAAGCAGCGGCAGTTGCGGCCAGTCGTCCGGACGCGCATCCAGCGCGGCCGCCTGAGATAGTGCTAAGTCGGCAGAGACGGTGTGGAACGCGTGGATCGTGTCGTTTTGCGCGCGGATTCGGTCGAGCGCCGCCTGGCAGACGTCAGTAGCCGAGGTCGTGCTGGCGCGAATGGCGTCGCTGATCTCACGAGCGGTGTCGAGCGCCATGATTACCCGAGCACTCGTGGTACTTTGAAGAGACCGTTCGCGACGTCCGCCTCAGGCGCCTGCGACAACGCATCCTCACGTGGCAGCGACGGCCGGGCCACGTCGTCCCGCCACGAACCGGTCGCGCCGAGCGGATGGGATGTCGGCGGCACGCCGGCGGTGACGACCGCCTGCACCTGTTCGGCGTAGGCAAGAAAGCTCGAGAGTTGCGGCGTGATGAGATCTTTCTCGTGCTCGGTCAGTTCGAGTCGCGCGAGCCGCGCAATGCGTTCCACGTCAGCGCGGGTAAAGTCGCCTGGCATGCGCGAGATCGTAGCATCATTCAGGGAGGCCGCATGGCGACTCGTCCCGCGGCAGTAGCCGGGTCTTGGTATCCGGCGAGCGCCGGTGCACTTGCCCGGGAAGTGGACGACTACGTGGGTCGCGCTACGGGAATACCGGGTGGCGCGATCGACGCGATCATCGCGCCGCATGCCGGCATCATGTTTTCCGGACCGATAGCCGCGTACTCGTACAAGGCCGCCGCGGCACACGAGTACGATGTGGCGGTGCTCGTCGGGCCTTCGCACTTTGCGCATTTCGATGGGATCGCGCTGTTTCCGCAGGGCGAGTTTGCCACCCCGTTTGGCGGCGCGGCGATCGACGACGAAGCGGCGCGCAGCCTGTCGCAGGCCGGAATTATCAAACCGTTTCCGGCGCCGCACGCTCGGGAGCACTCACTCGAGATGCAATTGCCTTTTCTCAAACGCCTCCTGCCGAACGTTCGCATCGTTCCGTTATTGATGGGTGACCAGAATCGGCGGACGATCGAGGCGCTCGCTGAAGCGCTGACGACAGCCGCATTGCCGCGGACGCTGTTGGTGGCGAGCACGGACTTGTCTCACTACTTCGATGCGACCGCCGCCGCGAAGCTCGACGGCGCGGTGATCGAACGCGTCGAACAATTCGATGCCGAAGGCCTGCTGGATCTGTTCGAGAGTTATCCTGCGAGTGACCGAGGGCGCAATGTGGGTTGCGGGATTGGCCCGGCGCTCTCGGTCATGCTGGCGGCGCGGGCCCGCGGCGCCAGGCAGTCGCGTGTGCTGAAGTACGGTCACTCGGGCGAAGTGTCTGGCGACTACGGGGGCGTGGTTGGGTATATGGCGGCGGCGATGGGCAACTTCCATGCTCACTGACGCGCAGCGTCGCGCGCTTCTTGCGATCGCGTGGCAATCAGTGGTGGCGCGCGTTGCCGGCGAGCAGCTCGCGTTTTTGCCGCCTGCAAATCTTCCACCCGCGTCAGGCGTGTTCGTGACGCTGAAGCATCACGGCCGGCTGCAAGGCTGCCTCGGCACCCTCGAGTGCCTGCAGGATCTCGGCCGGGAAGTTGTGCGCTGCGCGGCTGACGCAGCCACGATCGATCCACGTTTCGCACCCGTCACGTCCGAACAGTTGCCAGGACTCAGTGTCGAGGTATCCGTGCTCGGGCCGCTGGAGCAAATTGACGATGGTCGACCCTTCAGTGAATGCATTGTGATCGGACGACACGGCCTCGTGATCGAACGTGGCCGCCGGCGTGGTGTGCTGCTGCCTCAGGTCGCAACCGAGCGGCAGTGGACGGCCGAACAGTTCCTGCGGCAGACGTGCATCAAGGCCGGCCTCGACCCCGACGCCTATCGGAGCGGAGCAACCGTCTATCGTTTCGAGGCGGAGGTCTTTAGTGACGACTCGCCTGCGCCCGACGGCGAGGCGTAAGTGCCGCGCCTCGGGGCCCACTTGTCAATTGCCGGCGGCTTGCCACGCGCGGTGGATCGCGCGCGCGCATCACGATGCGAAGCGCTGCAGATTTTTACCAAGTCCGTCGGGCAGTGGCGAGCCCGTCCACTTCCAGACGATGAAATTGCGCTCTTCCGTACCAGAGTCGACGAAACCGGCATTGGTCCCGTTGTCGCGCACAACAGCTATCTGATCAACATCGCTTCGGCCGAACCGACGCTGAGAGCGCGGTCGCTCGAGGCGCTGCTCGAAGAATACGACCGTGCCGAAATGCTCGGCCTTGCGGGATTGGTCATGCATCCGGGCTCGCACACGACGGGGACGGAGTGGAGTGGCCTCCGTTTGATCGCGCAAGGTCTTCGATCGATCCTGCGCAAACGCCCGCGAGCACGAGCCAAGCTGCTACTCGAGCACACCGCCGGACAAGGCACCAACCTCGGACATCGCTTCGAACACCTGGCGTCGATCCTTGAAGGCGTTGACGGTTCGCCGCGTGTCGGCGTGTGCCTCGACACGTGCCACTTGCTGGCGGCGGGCTTCGATGTGTGCAGCGCAGAGGGATACGAAGAGACGTTCCAAGCTTTCGAGCGGATGGTTGGCTTCGACCGGCTGGCAGTCTTTCACATGAACGATTCGAAGAAGCCCTGCGGAAGCCGCGTCGATCGCCACGAGCACATCGGCAAGGGCTGCCTCGGCCTCGAGCCGTTCCGCAGAATCCTGAACGACCCGCGGTTCAATGGCCTGCCGATGCTGCTCGAGACCCCGAAACTCGAAACGCCGGAGAGCCGCCGCCGCGGCGATGCCGATCCGTGGGACATGCGCAACCTGCGCACGCTGCGAAGTCTGTTGGGTGTGGCCTAGTTTCGCGGCCGTGTGGCTATAATCGATCGCGATCCGGAGTATTTGAGGCATATGCGCAAGTTTGCCGCGTACCTGACCATCTGCGCCGTGATCCTGACGCCCGCGCCAAGCGCCGCGTGGGGATTCGAGGCGCATCGGTTCATTCTCGAGAAAGCGATCGGGCTGTTGCCGCCCGAGATTCGGCCGTTCTTCGAACGGTATCGCGTGGCAATTGTCGAACACGCGATCGATCCGGACCTGTGGCGGACGGTGGGCTGGGACGCCGAAGAGGGCCCGCGGCACTTCCTCGACATGGATGCCTACGGACCGCATCCGTTCACCGAGCTCCCACGCGACTATGACGCCGCGGTCAAGCGGCACGGCGCCGAGTTCGTGAAGAAGAATGGTCTGCTGCCGTGGCGTGCGAGCGAGGTGCAGGCCAAGCTGGTCGAAGCGTTCATGCTCAAGCAGCCCTATTCGCGCGACAACATCAAGCTGTTTTCGTCGGTGATCGGTCACTACCTGTCAGACGCGCACGTGCCGTTTCACGCGGCCCTGAATCACGACGGACAGCTGACGGGGCAGTGGGGTATTCACTCGCGCTTCGAGGCAGAGCTGTTCGAGCGGTTTCGCGACAAGTTGGAAGTGCCCGTCAAACCACTGGTGAAGATCGGCAACATGCGGGATTTCGCGTTCGACAGCCTCGCGAATAGCTACACCCACGTCCAGGTCATCCTCGACGCCGACAAGGCTGCGGTCGCCGGTCGCGAGGTCTACGACGATGAGTATTTCGCGATCATGTTCAGCAAGCTGAAACCGCTGCTGGAAGAGCGATTGGCGGCATCCGCGACCGCGGTCGCGTCGGCCATCACGTCAGCCTGGGAGGAAGCGGGACGACCGGCACTACCTCCCGAGCAGCCGCGAACGCCGCGCAAGGTCAGGCGTCAGTAGACGGCGGTTTCGACCGGAGGCTGTGGCGGTAGTCGATGTATCTCTCGATCGGATACAGCACCAGCAGAACAATCAGCGTAATGCCGGTCGCAAGCACCGCGATGTGATACTCGCCTCCGCCAACCGCCACGCCAATCGCGGCGTTCACCCAGATCGTGGCCGCCGTCGTGAGCCCCTGCACACCGCCGTTGGTGCGCATGATCGCCCCCGCACCCAAGAAGCCGATCCCCGTCACGATCTGTGCCGCGACCCGGCTCGGATCGCCCTTCGCCCCATCCGTCAGCTCGATGGACATCAGCGTGAACAAGGCGGACCCGATGGTGATCAGGATGTTGGTGCGAAGCCCGGCGTCCTTGTTGCGCCACTCGCGTTCGAGCCCAAGCAGGCCCCCCAGGAGGGCGGCTAACAACAGCCGCTGCGTCAGTTCGAGGTCAGAGAGGACGGCCATTACTTGACGATCGAGAGGCGCGTGCGATCGAGCGGGACCTCGACGCCGGACATCCAGGTAACCTTCGGCCCTTTTCGAACCTGCACGTCATAGAGCCCAGCGGGAACCACGAACAGCACATACCGACCGCTTGCGAGAGCCGTGCCCGCCGGCTTCTCGCGTTTCGACGCCTCGTAAATCGCGACGTCCGGCAGCTCCGCGTCGTCGCTACGCAGCTGAAGCGCGCCGTAGCCGCTGCGAAAATTGATGACTTCGAGGTGTCGTCCCCCCTCATCCGGATATGGCATCACGACGAGCCGATTGGCCCAGCGGATGTTCAGGACGCGGCCGTCGCGTTCGTGAATGGCCTGAAGGTCGTATATCCCCGCGGGAACCAGCAGCTCCACCGCTCCGTCTCCCTGTGTTGTCGGATGGGGAAGGGCATCGCTGCGTTCGCCGGCCTTGTGAATGGTGATTCGCGTCTGGCGAGTGACTTCCTCGTGCCCGCTGAAAACGCGAACCTCCAGCACCAATTGCTGAGGGTGTGTGTGGGGGACGGACGCATGGACTCTGACTCGCTCGGTAGCGGTTGTCCATGCCACCAGAGCGGTGACGACCGCCAGCGCAGCAGGGCACCGCATGCCGCGAATCTTAACAGAGAGATCCGTGAGATCCGCGTCCCGTTCGTTATGAATTCGCGGTCCGCTGACCGCCATCCGCGGCTCCCGATCCGGTAACGGGGCGCGTGCTATCGTAGCTGTCAGGTTGCTTGTGATGGATGTGTACCTCGTTCCCGTCGGCCCCGTCAGACACGAGCTCTATTGCGAAGTTCCCGACGAGCCGGAACCGGATCAGCCGATTGTTGAATCGCCCAGCCGCGGCTGGCTTGGGGTCGTCCCCGCATTCTTCCGCCGGATGCGGCAGCGCTTCAACGAGATGCTGGCGGAAGCCGAGCGCGACCGCCGGCAGGCTCGCGCCGTGGCGCCACACGCCGGCTGGCTCGCGCTCGTCAAGGCGAAGGTCATGCGCTGGGTGGCAGAGACCATCGCCGAGCAGCGGCTGCTCTGGCATCTGCGGAGTCAGATCGAGGCGAATTTGTACTATCCCGACGATCTCGACGAGGCGCAGGCCATGAGCGATCTGCGTGACCACCTCAAACGTGATTTCGAGAAGCACCGGTTCTGGCTCACGATCCACGCGCTGCTGTTCGTGGCGTCGGGTGTCTTCTTCTTCGTTCCCGGACCGAACTTCATCGCCTATTATTTTGCCTTCCGTCTCGTCGGCCACTACCTCTCGCTTCGCGGTGCCAAGCAGGGGCTCGCCAGTGTGAAGTGGAATTCAGTCAAGAGCGCGGAGCTGACCGAACTCCGGTGTGCGATTGGTCTCGCGCCGGCAGTGCGCGAGCGTCGCGTCAACGACGTGGCGGGGCGGCTTCGGCTCGAGCACCTGGCCCGCTTCTTCGAGCGAACTGCCATCCCGATGTCGTGAGATACTGGCCGACGCTTTGAAACTCCAGGACCTTGCGGCCCGCATCGACTGCCGCCTCGAGGGCGATGGCGACCTCGAGATTCGCGGCGTCGCCGGCATCGAGGAAGCCGGCACCGGCGACCTTACGTTCTTCACGAATCCCAAGTACGCAGCGGAGCTGCGCAAGACCCGCGCGTCGGCGGTGATCCTCGGCGAGCGCGCCGAAGCGGCGCCGTGCGCAATGCTGCGCGCCCCGCAGCCGTATCTGGCGTTCGCGCGTGCCGTCGGCTTGTTCGACAACTCGTCGAGACCGGCGCCAGGCGTGCACCGTCTCGCGTCGATCGGTGAAGATGTGACGCTTGGTGCCGACGTATCGATTGGTCCGTTCGCGGTGATTGGCGGACGTGTGCGGATCGGCGCGCGGACGATCGTCCATCCTCACGTCACGATCGGTGGCCAGACGGAAATCGGCGACGACTGCATCATTCACGCGCACGTCTCGATTCGAGAGCGGATTCGGATCTGCCATCGCGTGATCCTTCAAGACGGCGCGGTGATCGGCAGCGACGGATTCGGCTTCGCGCGCCGGCCCGACGGCACCCACGAAAAGATCCCGCAGATCGGCGCGCTGACGATCGAAGACGACGTCGAGATCGGTGCGAACTCGACGATCGATCGTCCTGCGGTGGGCGAAACACGGATTGGCGCTGGTACCAAGATCGACAACCTGGTGCAGATCGCGCATGGCGTGTCGATCGGCAAGAACGTGCTGCTGGCCGCACAGGTCGGCGTGGCAGGCAGTGTGACGATTGAGGACGATGTGACGCTGGCCGGACAGGTGGGCGTGGCCGGTCACATTACGTTGGGAAAGGGTGTCATCGCAACGGCCCAAACCGGCATCCCGAATTCGGTCGATCCTGGGGAGTTTGTCTCGGGATATCCCGCCATTCCGAACCGGGACTGGCTGCGGTCGTCCGCGCTGTTTCGCAAGCTCCCCGATCTCAAGAAGCGGATTGCCGAGTTGGAGCGCCGAATCCAGGAGCTGGAGGATATGCCATAATCGAACTCTCCATGATTTTCAACATCCTCCGCCAGAAATCCCGATCGACGCCGGTTCTGGGTCTCGCGGTGCTCATCGGATGGCTGGCGATTTCGCCGTCGCCTCACGCCTCCGTTCGGCCGCCCAAACTCGACTACAAGATGCAAACGCTGGAGAACGGCCTCAAGGTCGTGCTCCTCGAAGATCACTCGGTGCCCATCGTCCACACCGAGCTTTGGTATCACGTCGGATCGAAGAACGAGAAGAAGGGCCGCACCGGGTTCGCGCATCTCTTCGAGCACATGATGTTCAAGGGCTCGAAGAACGTCGAGCCGGAGGGGCATCCGTCGCGCATTTCCAGCGTTGGCGGCCAGAGCAACGCCTACACGGACGAAGATGCAACCGTGTACTGGCAGACAACGCCCGCGCAGTACTTGCCGATGGTGTTGTGGCTCGAAGCCGATCGAATGGCCACGCTGCGCATCGACGAGAAGGTGTTTCAGACCGAGCGCGAGGTCGTGAAGGAAGAGCGCCGGATGCGCGTTGAGAGTCAGCCCTACGGCCGGCTCAACGAGATCATCTACGACCAGGCGTTTACCGCCCATCCGTACAAGCACCCCACCATCGGCAGCATGGCGGATCTCGAAGCCGCGTCGATCGAAGACGTCCGTGATTTCTTCCGCACCTACTACGTGCCCGAGAATGCGACGCTCGTCCTCGTCGGCGACTTCGATCCGAAGGAAGCGATGGAGCTCGTCACCCGCTATCTCGGACGGGTGCCGAAGTCGAATCGCCCGGTGCCGCGCGATATTCCCGCCGAGCCGCCGCAAACGAAAGAGCGGCGCGTGACACTGTACGAGCCGGTGCCGTTGCCCGCTGTGATCGTCGCGCACCACATCACGTTCGACGGCCATCCGGATTCGTACCCGCTGCACATCGCGTCGAAGGTGCTGTCCGACGGCCAAAGCTCGCGCATCTACAAGAAGCTCGTCTACGAGAAACAGCTCGCGCTGGCGGCCTTTGGGCAGGGCAACATCATCGAAGATCCCAACTTGTTCTACGCCGTCGCCATCGTCCAGCAGGGCCGCACGCCGGACGAAGCGGCAAACGCCCTGATCGCCGAGCTCGATCGCTTGAAGGCTGAGCCGATCAGCGCCGCCGAGTTGCAGCAGACCAAGAACCAGTTCGCGCGCGACTACATCCTGAGCCGCGAGTCGAACAAGGACAAAGCGCGGACGCTGGCACATGCCGTCGTGATCCACGACGACATCACGACCGCGGACGGCGAGTTCGACATCTTCATGAACATGACCGCCGCGGAAGTGCAGCGGGTCGCGCAGAAATATTTCACGCCCGAGAACCGGATCGTCATCACGATCCTCCCCAAAGGCGCCGGAGGCGGCAGGGAATAGATGAATACACGAATCTCGGGAGTGGCCCTGACGGCCCTGCTGGCGTTTTCGGCCAGCCAGGCCGTTTCCGCGCAAGTCGCCGATTGGCCTACTGAGCGTCCGCCGCGGCCGTTGCCCGCACGGGATGTGAAGTTCCCGCCGTACCAGTTTCGGACTCTGCCGAACGGGCTGCAGGTCATCGCGGTCTCGCACCACGAACAGCCGGCCATCAGTTTGCGCCTGCTGATTCGCGCCGGCGGCGCGCAGGATCCGCCGGAGAAGGCCGGCGTGGCCACGCTCGCGGCCGCGCTGCTCGATCAGGGAACCACCTCGAAAACGGCCGAGCAGATCGCCTCTTCGGTGGATTCGATCGGCGGCCTCGTCGGTACGGCGGCGTCGAGCGACTGGACGTCGGTCACCTCCGTCGTGATGAAGGACAGCTTTGCGTTCGGTCTGGATCTGGTCTCTGACCTGGCGCGCAATCCGAAGTTCGCGCCCGAGGAGATCGAACGGCAGCGGCAGCAGATCCTCTCGGGCCTGAAAGTTGGCTACGAGGATCCCGACTACATCGCGGGGATGGTGTTCGATCGGCTCGTCTATGGGTTCCACCCGTATGGCAAGCCGGACTCCGGCACGCCGAAGTCGATTGCGAGCATCACCCGTGAGGACCTGGTCGCGTTCCACAAGGCCTGGTTCGGCGCCAACAACGCCATCCTCGCCATCGTTGGCGACATTTCGCCGGAGGACGCCTTCGCGGGAGCTGAGCGGACCTTCGGAAAATGGGCCGCGGCCGACCGCCAGGCGACGGCGCCTGTCGATCCTCCGCCGCCGACGCGCCGGGTGGTGGTGATCGACCGTCCCGGTGCGGTGCAGACGGAGATTCGGGTCGGGAACATCGGCCTGCCTCGGAACCACAAAGACTTCCTGGCACTCGATCTCGCGATCAACATCTTGGGTGGAGAAGGCGGCAATCGGCTGCATCGGATCTTGCGATCCGATCGCGGGCTGACCTACGGCGCGTCTGCCGAAGTCAATGCGTTGAAGTACACCGGCAACATCGTTGCCGACACCGACACGAGATCGGAAAGCACCGCCGAAGCGCTGCGGTTGATTGTCGACGAGTTCTGGCGCCTCCAGCGGCAGCGGGTGCGGGATGAAGAACTGTCGGATGCCCAGGCCTATCTGACCGGCAGCTTCCCGCTCACGATCGAAACACCAAGCGCGATCGCCATGCAGATCATCAGTGCCGTGTTCTACGGGCTGGATCTCAACGAACTCCAGACGTACCGCGAGCGCGTCAATACGATCACGCCTGACGACATCCAGCGCGTGGCACGCGAGTATCTGCGGCCGGACCGCCTCTCGATTGTTCTGGTCGGCGACGCGTCAGTCTTTGGCAAGCAGCTCGCCGGACTTGGATTCGACCAGTACGAGCGCATCCCGCTCGCCGATCTCGATCTTGGGTCTGCAGATCTGAAGCGGCTTGGCACACCGTCGGTGAAGTATCAGCCGGCGGCCTACGTCGCGCCGCAGGAGGAACCCGCGTCGGAGCTCGTCTCCCGAGCGGTAAAGGCCAAGGGCGGGCTCGAGAAGCTTCGCACCATCAAGACCATCAAGGCGACCGCCACCACCAGGCTGTTGAGTGAGGGCCGCAGCGTCGATGTCGAAACGACGTCGTTCATCAGGTATCCGGGTGCGTTTCGAGTGGACGCCAAGATGCCGACGGGGCTTGTGACGCAGGTCTTCAACGGCGGCGAGTATTGGATCCGCGATGAGCGTGGAATTCGCGACGCACCCGAAGCCGTCGCCGACCAAATCCGCGGCACCGTTCAGCGGGACGTCGTAGGCCTGTTGCTCGCGCTCGCCGATGGCAAGGCTGCGGCCCGGCGCCTGCCGGACGTTCAGGCAGGCGGCCGTGACCTTCACGCGCTCGGGATCGTAGCGAAAGGCATGCGTCCGCTCACGCTTCTGCTCGATCCGGCGACCAACCTGATACTCGCGCAGCGCTACGACATGCCGACGGGCTTGGGCACCACATCGCAGATGGAGGAGACGTTCTCCGACTACCGCAATGTCGACGGCCTCCAGGTCGCCTTCAACGCCGTCGTGCGCCGGGCCGGCACGCCGTTTCTCAGCCGACAACTCAAGACATTCGAGTACAACGTTCCTCTCGATTCATCGCTCTTCAACAAGCCTAGCTGAGGCCGCGGAAAGCACGGACAGCACGGACTGATGCGCGTCATGATCTCCTGCGGCGAGCCGTCCGGGGACTTGTACGCGGGCGCGTTGGCGCGCGAGTTGTTCCGGCTCGATCCCGCACTGTCGATCGTGGGGCTGGGCAGCGAGCGCCTCAAAGAGGCTGGCGCGCAGTTGACGGCCGACTTTCGCGGCCTGTCGGTGACCGGACTGCTCGAGGTGGCGAGAGTATTGCCGCGTACCTACGGCGTGTATCGGCGGCTCATCGCGGACGCTCAAGCGACTCGGCCCGACGTGTTCGTGGCCATTGATTTCCCCGACTTCAATTTCAGAGTGGCGCACCAGATGCACAGGCTGGGCGTGCCCGTCGTGTACTACATCAGTCCGCAGCTGTGGGCCTGGCGGCCGGGCCGGTTGAAGACGATGCGCAGGATTGCGGACCGCGTGCTCGTGATTTTTCCGTTCGAAGAGGAAATCTACCAACGAGCGGAGGTTCCGGTGGAGTGGGTTGGTCACCCGCTGTTCGACGTGTCCGTGCCGCCGCAACCACGAGAGAGTTTTCTCAAAGTGCATTCGATAGATGCCGGACGTCCGGTTGTGGCGCTCCTGCCGGGCAGCCGTCGCAACGAGGTGCGCGCCATCCTGCCGGGTCTACTGGAAGCGGCCGCGATCATGAGAAACCGTGTGCCCGGTGCGCAGTTCGTGCTCGCCCGCGCGCCGCACCTCGCGGACGAACTTTTCGCGGGTCTTCGTGAGTCGACTCCGCAGGTGACGGTGATCGACGGAGCAGCCGACGCTGTGTTGGCCTCGGTTGATGTCGCGCTGGTCGCCTCCGGAACGATCACCGTGCAGGCGGCCATTCACCAGTGCCCAATGGTCGTCGTCTATCGGCTCTCTCCCCTGACGTACCGGTTGGGCCGACCGTTCGTGCAGGTCGACACGTTCGCGATGGCCAATCTGGTTGCCGGCCGGAAGATTGTCCCCGAACTGATCCAGGACGACTTCACCCCTGCCGCCGTCGCCGAGCAGGCGCTTCGAATTCTCCAGAATCCGGCGGAAGCGAATCGAATGCGCCGCGATCTGAGTGACGTTCGAGCCAAGCTTGGTGCGCCAGGCGCAAGCGTGCGAGCCGCAGAGGCGGTTCTGCGCGTGGCGCGCGCCGGCGCCAGAACCGCACGCCAAGGGAGCTCGTCACACTAAATCAGCGTTTTTCAGCGTCGCCTCAGGACACCGCGCATCACCCTCATTAGGATGGGCGACAGGTGAGCCTGATGGCGAGCATGCTTTTTCGGAAGACTGCAGTCACCCTCAGCGTTGTCGCGCTGATGTCGCTCAGCGCGACCGGCCGCGAACTTCCCAAGAATCCAACAGCCCTGAGCGCGCCAGATCCCGCCGAAGCCGCGCGGCTGCGGGCGCGCGGGCAGGATCTCGGCTACAACCTCGACTATGACGCCGCTCTGACGATGTTTCGCCAGGCGATGGAGGCCGATCCCGGTCATCCCGCCGCGTATCGGCTTGCCGCAGGTACGGCGTGGATCCGCCTGCTGTTCGAGCGCGGCGCCGTCACCGCGGACGATTTTCTCGGGCAGGTGAAATCGGATCCGAACCGCAAACCACCTTCGGCGGTTCTCGACGCCTTCTTTCGCGATCACGTGATGAAGGCCTTGTCGCTCGCAGAGCAGCGTGGCCGCGAAGGCGGCGACACCGCCGACACGCACTTTCAAATCGGTGCTGCGTACGGGATTCAAGCCACCTACGCAGCCACCGTCGAGGGAAGCACCCTGAACAGTCTTGGGGCGGCGCGACATGCATATCGCGAGCATGAGCGCGCACTCGAGCTGGACTCCAACCGCAAGGATGCCGGCCTGGTGGTCGGGTTATATCGGTACGGTGTCTCGACGCTCTCGCTTCCTACACGGTTCCTCGCGCGGCTCGCTGGTTTCTCCGGCGGCCGC
>Ga0075418_10005628_pt1 | contig 14176 bp, 5 predicted proteins | sample SoiMetdeltSBSDD2_FD_81776 | JGI IMG/M metagenome (GOLD analysis project Ga0075418, IMG submission 81776) | Bulk soil microbial communities from a Populus tree surrounding site in Tennessee, USA - Soil MetaG P. deltoides SBSDD2 | ecosystem: Environmental > Terrestrial > Soil > Tree plantation...
GCTGTTGCGGCTGCGGCCTCCAGTTCGCTTCGACGTACCCCGACATCGAACAGACCGGCAGCGAGATGTACGGCACCGATTATTTCGCCAGCGCGCAGCGCGAGGCCGAGGCGCGCCGTCGCATCTTCTCCCTGTTGCTCGACGAAGTGGAAGCCGTCCTCGCCTCGGCCGAACACGGCGCGAGGCCGATGAGACCAGCGCCCCGCGCGCCAAGCGGAAAGTCGGCCCCAGCGCCACCGCTCCGACCCCGAGAGGACGCTGCAGCGGCCACACCCGCCCGTAGCCCACGCCGATTCCTAGACGTCGGCGCGGGCGAGGGCACTCTCTTGCAGGTCGCGATTGCGCGAGGCTGGCAAGCGGAAGGTATCGATGTGGCCGGGGAAATGGTGCACCACGGGCGGGAAAAGATCGGTCTTTCGGTGCAGCATGCCACGCTCGAGCAGGCGAAGCTCGATCTCGGCGCCTTCGATTGCATCGTGCTCAACCACGTCCTCGAGCACGTGCGCGACCCGGTGGCGGCATTGCGCCGCGTCGCCGGGCTGCTCCGTCCAGGTGGTGTCGTGCGTGTCGAGGTTCCCAACCTCGCCAGCCTCTCCTCGCATCTCAAGAACCTGCAGAGCCGTCTCGGTCTCAAGCGCCAGCCGTGGAAGCACTACTCGGTGGAGCACCACTTCTGGTTCTTCACCCAGGCGACGTTGCGGAAGACCTTCGCCGGCGCCGGGTTGGAGATCGCGCGGCTCTCGACGCCAGCGCGGCAGTGGGACACGCCCACACCGTCGCGGCGCCTGTCGAACCGCGTGCATCAGAGGCTGGGCTGGGGGAAGCACATCGTCGCCTACGGCCGCCGCCTCGCGGCGCTGGCGCTCTTGGCGCTCACGTTGGGTGCGACCGCGGCGAGCTCGGCCAGCGCGCTAGGCGCAGCGAACGACGCCTCTCCTCCTGCCGAAACGCAAACCGGAACCAAGGCACCGTATGTCGTGGTTCTCGGCATCGCCCAGGACGGCGGAGTGCCGCAAGCAGGGAGCCTCGATCACCCGGGCTGGAACGATCCGGCAGCGCGCCACAAAGTCGTCTGCCTCGGCCTCATCGATCCCGCCTCCTCGCAGCGCTGGATGTTCGAAGCGACCCCCGACTTCCCGGCGCAGCTGCACGCCCTCGACACCCTCGCCCCCACGGCGGCGCGCCCCGGCCTGGACGGGATCTTCCTCACCCACGCCCACGTGGGTCACTACGCCGGCCTGATCCATCTGGGGCACGAGGTGATGGGAGCGCGCGGGGTGCCCGTGTACGCCATGCCGCGGCTGCTCGAATTCCTGCGCACCAACAGCCCTTGGGAGATGCTCGTCCGCCGCAGCAACATCGAGTTGCGAGGCTTGCAGGACAGTGTCGCGATAACACTGAACGCACGCCTCCGGGTCGTCCCCTTCCGCGTGCCGCACCGGCAGGAGTATTCCGAGGTCGTGGGCTTCCGCATCCTGGGGCCCGAGCGTTCTGTCCTCTTCCTCCCCGACATCGACCACTGGGAGGAACTGGACGCCATGGGTGTCCGCATCGAGGACCTGATCCGACAAGTGGACGCAGCGTACTTGGATGCCACCTTCTACGCCGACGGCGAGATCCCCGGCCGCGACATGACCGGCTTTCCACACCCCTTCATCACCCGCAGCATGGAGCGCTTCGCCACGCTTCCCGCGGCGGAGCGCGCCAAGATCCACTTCATCCACTTGAACCACACCAACCCGGCGCTGGACCCACACAGCGAGGCGCGCCGGCTCATCACCACCCGCGGTTACCGGGTCGCGGCCGAAATGGAGCGGATCGACCTCTGACGTGTTCACCGACAGCTTCACGGGAGAAGACGACGGTGGCGATTCGACATGGTCGCTCGATTGGATGGCCGCGCGACGCTAGTGGCATCGAAGCCGCGGGCGCCCCGCCAGGAAAAGCCAAGGGAAGGGGCAGCAGGAACGAGCGCTGCTCCAGAAGGCGGAGGGTGGCGTGCCTCGGCGCCGCCATCGTGTCGACCGCCCCGCTTCCGGTCGCGGCGCAGTCGGGCTGGCGGGTCGCCTGGGGACTGACAGTCCCCTACAACCTACCCATGCCGCTCCGGATCGACCAGGGCGGGGAGTCGGAGCTCGACATCACCGCCCGCTACGCTGCGAAGCCGTTCGATCGGCCGATCACCTGGGAATTCCGTCTGGGGCGCTGGCGCCAGGGTGAGGCCTGGGAGCTGGATCTCGTGCATCACAAGATCTACCTGGACAACGGCCCCCCGGAGGTCGAGAAGTTCAGCCTCTCGCATGGATTCAATCTGCTGACGCTGCAGCGGGCGTGGCGTCGAGAGCGCGTCGAGTGGCGCGTGGGCACCGGCCTCGTGCTCGCGCACCCCGAGAGCACCGTTCGCGGCCGGATGCTCGCGGAAACGGGCGGGCCTCTGGGGGGCGGGTATTACGTCGCCGGACCCACGGCCTCGATCGCCGCGGCGCGACCCATCGCGGTCACTCACGGGGCTTGCCTCGTTCTCGAGAGCAAGCTCGCGATCTCGTACGCGTCGGTTCCCGTCGCCGGTGGGCGCGCCCACGTCTACAACGTCTTCGTGCAGCTCGCGGTCCTGCTCGGCTACGGTGCAGTCGGGGCGACGGAGTGAGGTGGGCTAGGGGCTTCACCTCCGACTCAGCCACCCCGAAAAGAGCGAAGGCGCGCTCGAGGCGCGCCTTCGACTCTCGACAGCGGTGATTTCACCCCAGCAGCTGGGATTCGCAGCTGAGATTCACAGCTAGGATTCCCGGCTGGGAGCAGCGGCTGGGATTCCTACTCCTTGGCGCTGGTTTCCTTCTCCGCCTTGGCCTTGGCCCAGTCGCCCGCCTGCACGAAGGAGATCTTGGTGCCGTCGATGAATTTGCGCATCGCGGCGTGGATCTGCTCGTTGGTGAGCGCCCCCACCTTCTTCTCCAGACCTTCGTCCCAGGTGAGAGTGCGTCCCTGGAACTCGCGGTTGGCCAGCGTCCGCGCCAGCTCCCGGTCGTTGGAGCGGGAGACATTGCGACCCTGCAGCCAACCTTGCTTGGCCTCGGCGATCTCCTCCTTGGTGAAGCCGCTCTCCAGGACCTTGGCGATCTCTTCCTGATAGGCGGTGACGAGCTTCTCGGAGTTCTGCGGCGCGTAGATCGCAAAGGAACCGAACGAGCCGTCCTGATCGAACGCGCTGGCTTGGAAGAAAGAGCCGACGCCGTAAGACAACCCGTCCTTCTGGCGCAAGCGCATCGACAAGCGGGAGTTGAGGAAGCCGCCGCCGGTCATGAAGTTGCCGAGCACCATCGCCGGATACTCCGGATCGTCGTCGCGCATCTTGAGGCGCAGCCCGGCGGCAAAGACGGCGCTCTCCTTGTCCGGAGCTTCGACCGTCTGGCGGATCACCGGTCGATCCTGATACGTCGTGACCATCCGCTTGAAGGGCTTGCTGCTCTTCCAGCCGCCGAAGAGCTGCTGCACCAGGGTCTTCACTTCCTGGGCGTCGAAGTCCCCGGCGAGGGAGATCTCCGCGGCGCCGGCGCCGTAGAAGTCCTGCCAGAAAGCCTTCACCTCGTCCACCTTCGCCGCCTTCACCCACTCGATATCCTCATCCGGGCTCGAGGTGTAGCGCGGATCCGTGGCCGGATAGGGATTGAGGTGCTTCTGCAGCGTGGTGAACGCCTTCTGCTGCGGATCGCTCTTCTGGTCCTCCAGACCCGCCAGGGTCTCCTGGCGCAGGAGATCGAGTTCCGCGGGCGGGAAAGACGGCTCGCGCAGGACCTCGGCAGCGAGCTGGAGGGCGCCCGCGAGGTTCTGCCGCGTCGTCTCGATGTTGGCCCCCACCTGCGTGGCGCCGCCGAAGACGTTGAGCTGCGTCTTCAAGCGGTCGGCCTCGTCCTGGATCTGCTCGCGGGTCTTCTTCTTCGTGCCGCGCATGAGCATGCTGGCGGCGAGGTCGGCAGCGGTGCCACGGCCTTGCAGACTCGCTTCGTCGCCGAGGTGGAAGGTCATGGCGACGTTGACGGTGGAGCCGCGCGTCTTCTTCGGCACCATCACGAGCTTGATCCCCGGCTCCAGGGTGGCGCGCACCACGTGCGACTCCACGGCCGCCGGCGCCGGATCGAATGCCTCGCCCATGGCCATGGCCTCGCGGCCCTTGTAGCCCTGTACCAGGGCCGCCACGTCCGGCGTCTCGGGAACCTGCGCCCGGGCCGGAGTCTTCGTCGGCATGTACAGACCCACGGTGCGATTCTCGGGCTTCAAGTAGGCCTGGGCTACACGCAAAACGTCCTCGGGCTTCACGGTCTCGAGACGGTCGCGATGCATGAACAAGAGCCGCCAATCGCCCATGCCGGCCCACTCGGAGAGCTCGACCGCCGCCCGCTCCGAGTTCCGCATCGTCGTCTCCCAATCCTTGAGACGGCTGTCGCGGGCGCGCTTCACTTCCTCTTCCGTGGGCGCCTTGGAGGCGGCTTCCTCGGTGACACGCACCAGGATGTCCCGCGCCTCGTCGAGGGAGTTCTCGGTGCGTACCTCGGCGCCCAGCACGATGGCGCCGGGATCGCGGAACTGCCAGGCGAAGCCGAACACCGAGGCAGCCTTCTTGGGCTCCACCAGGGCCTTGTAGAGGCGGCCCGAGGGCGTGTCGCCGAGAATGAAGGAGAGGACATCGACGGCGGCGAAGTCGGGATGCGACCCCGCCGGGGTGTGGTACTGGGCCCCCACCATCTGCACGTCACCGACGCGCCGCAGCGTGACCTCACGCTCGCCGTCCTGCGCCGGCTCCATGGTCCAAGTGCTGGGCAGCTTGCGCGTCGGGCGCGGGATCTTGCCGAAGGTGGCGTTGACGCGCTCGAGGGTGCGCGCCTGGTCGAACTTACCCGCCACCACCAGGATGGCGTTGTCCGGCTGATACCACATGCGATAGAAAGCCTGCAGGTTCTCGATGGGCACGCGCTCGATGTCTTCCTTCGAGCCGATGGTGGACTTGCCGTAGTTGTGCCACAGGTACGCGGTCGACATCATGCGCTCGATGAGGACGTTCTGCGGCGAGTTCTCTCCCACCTCGAACTCGTTGCGCACGACGCTGAACTCCGAGGCCAGATCCTTCTGAGCGATGAAGGAGTTCACCATCCGGTCCGATTCCAGGTCGAGAGCCCAGTCGAGGTTCTCCTCGGTGGCGGCGAAGGTCTCGAAGTAATTGGTCCGGTCGTACCAGGTGCTGCCGTTGGGGCGGCAGCCGTGGGCGGTGAGCTCCTGCGGGATGTTGGTGTGCTTCGGTGTGCCCTTGAACACCATGTGCTCCAGGAGGTGCGCCATGCCCGTCTCGCCGTAGCCCTCGTGCCGCGACCCCACCAGGTAGGTGACGTTCACCGTGCAGGTTTGCTTGGAGGGATCAGTGAAGAGCAGCACGTGGAGACCGTTGGTCAGTTGGTACTCCGTGATGCCTTCCACCGAGCTGAGCTGGGTGATCCCGGCCGGGGGTTTCGGGGGCGCCTGGGCGGCGACGAAGGGCACCAGCGTCGCCGTGGACCCTAGCGCCAGGGTCAGGAGCAGGAGGGAAAGACGACATCCTCGATTCATGGGGGCACCTCTCTCAAGCGTAGCGTCGCATGGGTCGGTTCCAGGAGTGGGGCCGACGGTCGATGGGTTGGGCTGCGACCGCAGGTTACGCCGGGTTCGGGTCCAGCGTCAACGAGCCGCAGGCAAGCGCCGGCCACGCTTCCGCGCTTCCTTAGGTGTCTGTTACGCTCCGACGGGACTTTCCGTTGCGCTCGTTCAGGACCAGCCGGCACATGGGTTGGGATCCATGACCTTGTTCGACCCGCTGCCCCCGCCTCAGGGGCCCGAGTCCAGCGCCAAAGCACCCGGGCCGCTCGCCGACCGCATGCGCCCCCGCACCCTGGACGAGTTCCTCGGCCAGGAGCACCTGCTGGCGCCGGGGAAGCCGCTCCGCACCCAGATCGAGGGCGACGAGCTCGGCTCCATGATCCTCTGGGGGCCGCCAGGCTGCGGCAAGACCACCCTGGCGATGATCATCGCTCGCACGACACGCGCTGGGTTCGTCGCCTTCAGCGCCGTGCTCGCCGGCATCAAGGAGATCAAGGCAGTGATGGCCGATGCGGAGCGCGGGCGGCGGCATGGACGCCGCACCATCGTCTTCGTCGACGAAGTGCATCGGTTCAACAAGGCGCAGCAGGACGCCTTCCTGCCGCACGTGGAGCGCGGCAACATCATCTTCATCGGCGCCACGACGGAGAACCCTTCGTTCGAGGTGATCGCGCCCCTGCTTTCCCGGGCCCGGGTGTACGTCCTGCATGGGCTCAGCGTCGAGCAGGTGGTCACTCTGCTCCGCCGCGCCCTCGCCGATCCAGAGCGCGGCCTCGGACGCCAACAGGTCTCCATCGCGGAGGAGCTGCTCGAGCGCATCGCGGTTTTCACCAATTGCGATGCCCGGGCCGCTTGCAATGCCCTCGAGGCCGCTGTTCTCGGCACCCGACCCGACGCCGAGGGCCGCCGCGTCGTGACTGGCGAGATCCTGCAGGACGTGCTGCAGCACAAGATCCTGCTCTACGACAAGAGCGGCGAGGAGCACTTCAATCTGATTTCGGCCCTGCACAAGTCAGTGCGCAACTCCGACCCCGACGCCGCCCTCTACTGGCTGGCGCGCATGCTCGAGTCCGGCGACGACCCGCTTTACGTCGCCCGCCGCCTGGTGCGGATGGCGAGCGAGGACATCGGTCTCGCCGACCCGCAGGCCTTGGCCGTGGCGGTCGCCGCCAAGGACGCCGTGGACTTCGTGGGCCTACCCGAGGGCAACCTGGCGCTCGCCCAGGCCGCCGTGTACTTGTCGCTGGCTCCCAAGTCCAATGCGCTCACCACCGCTTACGGAGCGGCGCAGGAGGATCTGAAGACGACGGCGGCCGAACCGGTGCCCTTGCACCTGCGCAATCCGGTCACCGGTCTCATGCGCCACCTGGGTTACGGCAAGGGCTACCAATACGCCCACGACCACGAAGACAAGCTGACCGACATGTCCTGCCTTCCGGAGAGCCTCGGCGGCCGCACCTACTACCAACCGACGGAGGAAGGCTACGAGCAGCGGCTGCGCCAGCGCTTGGAGGAAATTCGCCGCATCCGGCCCCGAAAAGGCGGAACTTCGCCCGAACCTTGACCTCGCCGCTGGATCTCTGGACTCGAACTCCGATCCGGCCCCAGCCGCCTCCGTAAACTCCCGGTCACGGGTCACCAAGACTCCCGGTCACCGAACCCACGCGCGCTCGCCCAAGTCCGGCCCCAGGCCCCAGCGCGGGCAACCTTCGCAACGAGGCCCGCGTATCCACGCTTGGGAGAGCCGCCCCCGCCGCCGAATCGCTCCATCCAGGCGGGTTGCTACGATCAGGAGGGGACGCCATGTCGAGGTCCAGTCGTTTCCGCTCGTCCCTCGCCACGTTTGTAACCGTTTCCAGCCTCGCCAGCCTGTCCGCACCCGCCCGGGGCGAGACCCTGCTCCGCCTCGAGAAGTTCGAGCCCGGGGCGCTCCAGGTGCAGGGCATCGAACTCCGGCGCGCCGGGCAGATCGACATCGAAGCGGTCGGTGTCCGGCCGCGGTGGGAACACGAGTTGATCGCCTACGCCTGGATCCTCGACTCGCGCACCCGTGAGCCCGTGTGGGAGATGGAGACCGATGATTCGGAGCGCGTCTCGGGCCAGCGTTTGCTCCGGAAGGCCACGAAGACCCTCGACCTCCCTGCCGGCCGGTACGAGGTCTATGCCTGGGCTGCCGACGTCCATGGCGAGTACTGGCACTCGTACCGCGTCTTCGGCTTCAATTTCTCCGACGATGGCAACTGGGGCCGCGACTCGCGCCGAGTCGAAGAAGCCCTCGATGATTGCTACATGACTCTCGACTCGAAGACACTCACCAAGGCCGACGTGACCTCGTTCACACCCACCGGCGAACTCCCCGGGTCGCTCCTCCGCTTCGCCGGCCTCGAAAACGACTCCAGCGTGCGCTCCGCTTTCCGGCTCGACGCGGCGGCAGAGCTGGAGATCTACGCTTTCACCGAGCTCCCCAACGACTGGGAGCTCGGCGCCGACACCGGCTGGATCGAGAACATGGCCACCCACGAGCGCGTGTGGAAGATGGGGCACCGCAACACGCGCCCGGCGGGAGGCGCCGACAAGAACCGCGTTTTCCGCGACAGCGTCCGTCTCGACAAAGGCGACTACGTTCTCGTCTACGGCACCGACGACAGCCACGCCTACCCGGAGTGGAACGCCCGCCCGCCGTTGGATCCGCTCAACTGGGGCGTCACGTTGCTCCCGGGGAAGAACTTTCCTGCCGGCGTCTTCCATCGTATCGAGGCTCCCACGCCCGGCGAGGCGCTCGTCGACCTCACCCGCGCCCGTGACGATGACGCCCTCGAGCAGGCCTTCCGCCTCACCCGCGAGTCCGAGCTGTGGATCCGCGGCGTCGGAGAGTACTCCGAAGGCGAAGACGAGTTCGCCGACTACGGCTGGATCCAGAAGGCTGGCAGCAGCGAGATCGTCTGGGAGATGACCTACGACAACACCAACCATGCCGGCGGCGCGGAGAAGAACCGGATGTTCGACGGCCGCGTGCGCCTGCCTGCGGGCGATTACGTGGCCTACTACTATACGGACGACTCCCACTCCTACAGGCGGTGGAATGCGAGCCCGCCTTTCGAGCGTGACGCGTGGGGGCTCGCGATCTTCCCTGGCGCAGGCTTCCGCAGCGCCGATTTCCAGAAACTCGACAGCGAGGCCCTGGCGCGGAACGTGAATGTCCTCGTCCGTATCGTGCAAGTCGGCGACGACGAACGCATGCGCGAGCGCTTCTCCCTGGAGAAAGCGACGAAGGTGCACATCTACGCGCTCGGAGAAGGCACCAATGGCGACATGGCCGACTACGGCATGATCGAGAACGCCAAGACCGGCGAGGTCGTCTGGGAGATGACCTGGCGGAACACGCGGCACGCCGGCGGCGCCCACAAGAATCGGGTCTTCGATGGCGAACTCACCCTGCAGCCAGGGACCTACGAGGTCTTCTACGAGACCGACGATTCCCACGCCTTCGGAAGCTGGAACGCGGCGAAGCCCAGAGATCCGAAAAACTGGGGCATCACCGTGTCGCAGGGCGACCACTGACGCAGTCGCGCCGCAGCTCGGCCTTGGACACGGCCTCTTCTGGACGCCAAGCGCGCACCGTCTTTCTGAGATTCGGCCGCACTCGAGGCGAACGCCTCCGCCGTCACCGCGACGGCGCAACCCGGCGCTCCTGAATCCGGTTGCCCGCCGACGCGGCGCCGCGTATCGTCACCCTCCGGTCCGGAAGACTGGATGCGGCGCGTGACGGCAGCCCAGCAAAGCCTCCCCGGCGGGGCGGTGTCGCTTCGCAACGAGGTGATCGTCGCCGCCGGCATCGGCCTCGTCGCGGCGCTCCTCCCCTTCCATCGCGGTCTCGGCTTCCCGTTCGCCCTCGACGATTACACCTTCCTCTACAAGGCAGCCGGGTTCGACCCGGCGCCGTTCGAAGTGCGGCGCTGGCTGACCGTCACCGGCTACTACACGCTGGCGCTCAGGCTCTTCGGCACCAACCTGCTGCCGTGGCATCTGGTTGCCTTCGCGCTGCACGCCGGCAACACCGCGTGGGTGCACGCTCTGGCGCGGCGCTTCGACGCCTCGCGCAACGCCGCCTGGATCGCCAGCGGGCTCTTCGCCTCGAGCCCGCTCGCCTTCACCGTGCTGTACTGGGTCGCCGGGATCCAGGAGCTCTCGAGCACCTTCTTCTTGCTCGCCTCCGTGTGGGCCGCCAGTCGCACCGGTGCGAAACGCTGGGTCGCGTTACCCCTCTTCGTCGCCGCTCTGCTCTGCAAGGAGTCGGTGATGGCGGCGCCGCTCGCCCTGCCCCTTCTCCTCGGCAAACCCGCCCGGCGCCTCGCGATCGCAGAGCTCGTGTGCAGCATCGGGCTTTTCCTGGCGTCGGGGTTGCACCATCGCCTGGACTCGGACGTGAAGCTGCCGTACGCCACCTCCTTCGGCGCGACGCTGTTCGTCAACCTGGCAACGCTTCTGATGTGGTTCGCGAGTCCGTGGAGAGCGTATCCCGACCGTTTGGCGGGACCGCAGACGTCGCTCGTCCTGCCCGCGGTCGCGCTCTTGGGGGCGATCTTCGTCGTCGTTCGGATGCGTCGATGGTCGACGAGACCGGTGCTTTGCGCCGGCGTCTGGTTCGTGGCGCTCGTCTTGCCAGTGCTGCCACTCAAGCAGCATACCTACGCGTATTACGCCTATGCGGCGCAGATCGGCTGGCTCGTGCTCGCCGGTGTCGCGCTCGAACTGGCAGCGCAACGATGGGGTCGCCGCGGTGCGCAGTGGGTGCTCGCCGCCGGCGCCACCGTGGTGGCGCTCTCCATCGTCTTCGCCGCGCGCAACGCGCGCACGCACGAAACGTTGATGCTGCAAGCGAACAGCGTGGTGCCGTACGATGCGGTGGTGCGTTATGGGCGTGCAGCCACAGCGCTCGTGGCCGCGGCGCGGAGCGCCAGGGCCGAGCAACCCACCCTCCAGCAGATCGCTTTCTTCGCCTTGCCCTCGGAGCTGGGCTCTGGGTCGTTGACACCGGGCAAGGTCGAACCCGGGATGGTCCGGGTTCGCAAGGTCCCGATCCGTGAAGTGCTGAGCGGTGGGAGGCTGATCCCACTGCACGTTCCTGGTCTCGTCGGCGTGTGGGTCGACAGCTTGTCGCCGAGCGTCGAGGGTCCGGAAACGGCGCTCTACTTCGCCTCCGGGTTCAACACCGTGACCCGCATCACGGACTTGGCGGAGGCGTACTACGTGCAAGCCCAGGGGCGTCTCGTGCTCGGCCCACGCAGCGCGGCGGTGCGCGATCTCGAGCGGGCGCTCACCTTCAACTACGACCACGCGCCGGCGCGCGTCCTCCTTGCCGGGTTGCGGCTCGAGGCGGGGCGGGAGAGTGAAGCCCGAGCGCTCCTCGACGGCATGCGTGCCGAGGAAGTGCCGGAGGAGATACAGCCGCTCCTGGCGGAACTCCGGAAGGTGCTGAAAGAGTAACCGCTCGCGAGCGGGCGCAATCACTCGGCCGCTAATCCTCCGACGATTCGGGTTCTGCCTGATGGCCGCCCCAGTCCACCTGGCACCTTCGGCAGTTCCCCGGGAAGCCCTACCCGTGCTAGACTTTCCGCTAGGTAGTTTGGAGATGACGATATCCGCCCCGCGGCCTACAAGGCGACCCGGGGCTCTGTCTTCGCCAGCGCACGAGTCGCCCTCCCTCCCCTTGTACTCGGCGTCTATGGCGCGGTCTGACGCGCTTTGCCTCTTGGGGAGGGAGTCATGAAGCTGCTTCCTGCCAGCTCCAGTGTGTTCCTTTCGACGCTTCTCCTGGCCTTCACCGCGGCCTCCGCTCGGCCTGCAGGTCCGCGCGAGGAGATCACCATCGACGATCCGGTGACCGACGTCGTTGGCGACGTGGAGGGAAGATTCGAAGCGCCGCGCAAGGCCCTCGCCGACACTATCTGGATCGCCAACTGGACTTTCGACGGCCCCGGCGGCTGCGATGGCACGGGCTGGGAAAAGGTCGACAACCGCATCATCCATGACGGCCAGATCCACTGGAGCGTGGAGGGCGGCTTCGGCGGCACCGGTGGCATCGTGGGGAATGCTGCCGTTCTCGGCTACACGGGGCTGAATTGCTGCGTCGAGCCCGACGGCTACGACAATAACTGGTACGAGGCGATCCGGCTGCAGTACGTGGGGGACGCCACCCTCTCCTTCCAGTACCTCCTCGATTCGGAGACCGGCTTCGACTTCCTGCAGGTGGAAACCGACTCTTCCTGCGCCTCCTTCGCCCGCGTCGACTACGCCGTCGCTCCGGCAAGCATGGCCACCAACTACCGCGACATCGTGTTCAACGACGACGGCTACGTCACGGCGGGAGCGGTCGCCGCTCTCGGCCTGACCAACTACGGCCCGGGGACGCATTGCGTCTACATCGCCTTCTTCTCCGATGGCGGGTTCTCGCCCTGCGACGGCGAATGGCCCTCGACGCTCGGCCGGGCTCTGGTCGTGGACACCGTGCAGCTCGTCGACGCCAATGGCACCACGACTCAGGACTTCGAGGGCACCGTCGATCCGGGGCTCTTCGTCGGCCTCCACGACAGCACGCCGTTCGGGCAGTGGGGGCGGCTGTACCGCCACATCACCGACAATGACGCCTGCACCGAGAACACCACCTGCGCCTGGTTGTGGACGGACTACACGACGCCGACCGTCGCCAACGACCCGAGCTTGGCCTTCGGCCCCAACGGCTATGTCGTCCGCAGCTGGCTGGACAACATCATCGTCTCCCCCTGGGTGAGCCTCGCCTCGACGCCGAGCGCTTCGGGGACTGTGCTCCGCTTCCGGCGCTTCCCGGGCAACTTCTTCGCCGGGAGCAACATCGTGCAGAGCTGGTCTGTCCGCGGCCGCAAGAATGTGGACGGGCAGAACTGCGTCTCCCTCTGGGGTCACGCCTCCTCGAGCAACTCGCTCAACCTCTTCGCGTGGATCACGATCACCGCCGACATGACCCCATTCTTCGACTCTGGATCGGAGGCGATCCAGATCCGACACCGGGTCGTGGACCGGCAGTGGATCGCTGGAAACAGTCCACCGAATCCATACCGCCCTGGTCCGGGACCGTACACCGACGACACGCGCATCGGCCGTACCGTTCTCACCGGGCCGGTCCTGACCGAGGGCATCGACGCCCGCTCGCAGGCCCAGGACTGCTTCCCCACCGAGATCCTGCCGGGAATCCCGCCGGGGGCGGGTGAGCACTACCGGCCGACGACCGACCGCTTCGGCACCTGCGCCTTCTCGCAAGGCGCCGACCTTGGGTTCGGTCTCTGGTCCAATCTCATCACCGGCGACTCGGTCACGGTGACCGTCCAGGATGGGCGCAACGCCGGTGGCGTCACCGCCGTCGAATGGTACGGGGCGATCGTCACCGGCCCACACGCGGGCAAAGCGCCCGCTCCCTACACGGTGGGTGCGAACGGCTTCTTCGCCGTCACCGCTGACAGTGCGCGCAACTTCTCCGGCGCCATCGTGCCGGGCGTTTTCTTCCTGGATCTCGACGACACCTATTTCCGCGGCGGCGATGTCCTCCAATACTTCTGGTTGGCGACGGATGCCATGGGTGGCATGAGCTCCGACCCCAGCGGCCTGGGTGCCCTCCCCGCCTCGGTCGATACGGCGGAGCAAGCCACCGGCGGTCTCCTCGAGGTGAGCTTCCTGCCGACCATCGACTGGGATCCCGCCTACCTGGCGCGTATTGCTACCGATGCCCACGGCGATCTGGCGCCGACGCCAGCGGAGCTCGCCGGTTCCTCCCAGAAGCATTGCATCCTCTACGTGAATCACCTCAACACGAGGCGCCGAAGCGGCGTTATCAACCGCACCACCTTCATGTACACCCTCGACCGCCTGGGGTACGAGTACGACGTCTACGACCACAGCGGCATGGGGAACACCAACAATCACCTGGGGGGCAGGGCCACGGTGCTGCAGGCCACGGGATACAGCCTCATCGTCTACGACGCAGGGGATGGAATGCCCGGCCGGCCCATCCTGCCCACCGGCATCAACAGGGGAAACGAGAAGATCGACCAGGACGGCTGGTTCCGCAGCTGGCTCGCGCAGGCGGCGACGTCCGATGCAGGTGTCGCCACTCTCTGGGTGATCGGGAGCAACGCAGTCGAAGAGAAATCCGGATCCTCGAGCCTCCTGTACCCCATGATGGGGGCCACGCTCGTGCACACGTCCCAGCCCGCCGCGGTGAACCCAGCGGTCGAGGGCCAGACGGCCTTCACCTTCGATACCGGGTCAGGCCCAGCCGCCGTGGACTTCACCACCGGCGATCGTGCGATCTTCATGCTGGCTGCAGGCTGCGCGACGCCGCGCAGCTACGATGGCCTCGGGATCACCGGGACTGGCGTTGCGGTGTATCGATACGCGGCTACTGGAGGGCCGCCATCGGATGCGGCGTTGGTGATGAACTCGAACCCCGGCGCCCACTGGAACACCATCCTGCAGTCCCATCCGTGGTTCCACATTCATGACCCGAGCGGTAGTCCACCGA